>Ga0070741_10017289_pt1 | contig 11872 bp, 10 predicted proteins | sample Coa_R1_4_FD_66440 | JGI IMG/M metagenome (GOLD analysis project Ga0070741, IMG submission 66440) | Surface soil microbial communities from Centralia Pennsylvania, which are recovering from an underground coalmine fire - Coalmine... | ecosystem: Environmental > Terrestrial > Soil > Unclassified ...
GCCCATGTGCCAGGTGTCGATCGCGACGCCCGCGTTCGGCGTCCCCGCGGCCTCGACGACGGAGACGGCCGTGTCGAGGTCGTGGACGTTGACGTCGAAGGGCATCAGCTCGTAGACCATTCGCGCGTCGTGGCGCTCGGCGCCGAGCGCGCACAGCTCCGCGAAGCGCTGCTTCAGCACCGGCAGCTCGCAGGCGTGCCCGAAGATGTTCGCGACCTTGATGTGGTGCGCGTCCAGCGCAGCCGCGGCCTCGAAGAGCAGCTCGCGCCGGTCGTCCGCGACCTGTCGCCGCTCGTCCCCGGGCTCCAGGAACCAGTCGAGGAGACACTCGAGCTCCAGATAGCGAAGGCCGCTGTCGTCGAGAAGCTGCTTCACCTCGGGCAGCGTGCGCTTCTCCAGCACGTGCTCGAGGTCTGCGTGCCAGATTCCGATCCCCTCGAACCCGCTGCGCGCCGCCTGCTCGCAGCGCTCGCGGAGGTCGAACAGGCTCCACTCGCGGCCCTCGTGCACCTCCACCGGGCCGGAGACCGTCCAGTAGAGGGCCACGAGCGCGTCGCTTCGCATCGACACCGGGCAAGTTTAAGCTCCCTGCTCGTGGCGGACTACGTCGTCGTCGGAGCCGGCTCGGCGGGATGCGTGCTCGCGGCGCGGCTCAGCGAAGACCCCGACGTCGAGGTGCTGCTGCTCGAGGCGGGCGGCCCGGATACCGCAGCCGAGATCCGGATTCCGGCGATCTTCCCGATCATGTTCAAGTCGTCGCTCGACTGGGACCTCCTGGGCGAGCGTGAGCCCGGGTTCGGCGGCAGGCGGCTTTATCTGCCGCGCGGGCGGATGGTCGGCGGCTGCGGGTCGATCAACGCGATGATCTACCTCCGCGGCCACCGGGCGGACTACGACGGCTGGGCGGCGGACGGCGCCGAGGGCTGGTCGTACGACGAGGTGCTGCCCTACTTCAAGCGCTCGGAGGACAACGAGCGCGGCGAGGACGAGTTCCACGGCACCGGCGGGCCCTGGCCGGTGTCCGACTGCCGGTCGCTGACGCCGCTCGTCGACACGATGCTGGACGCGGCGGTGCAGGCCGGTTACGCGCTGCTTCCCGACCTGAACGTCGACCGGCCGGAAGGCGTAGGGCGGTTCCAGCTCAACCAGCGCGGCGGCTTCCGCTGCAGCACGGCGGATGCCTTTCTCCACCCGGCTGCGGAGCGACAGAACCTCGCGGTCCGCACGGGCGTCTTCGCGCAGCGGATCGTGTTCGAGGGCAACCGCGCCGTGGGCGTCGACATCGTCGAGAACGGCCGCACCGAGACGGTTCGCGCCGAGCGCGAGGTGATCCTGGCCGCGGGCGCATACCAGTCCCCCGTGCTGCTGATGCTCTCCGGGATCGGGCCCGCGGAGGACCTGTCGCTCTTCGGGCTGCCGGTCCGCGAGGACCTGCCGGTCGGCCGGAACCTCCAGGACCACTGCATGGCCAACCTCAACTACACGACCGACGAACCGACGCTGTTCGGCTCCTTCACGCCCGAGAATCTCCGGCTGCTCCAGGAAGAGGGACGCGGCCCGCTCGCCTCCAACATCCCGGAGGCAGGCGGCTTCTTCCGCACGCACGGCGATCTCGCCGCGCCCGACGTCGAGTTCCACTTCGCGCCGTCGATCTTCTTCGACGAGGGCCTGAACGCGCCCAACGAGAGCGGCTATGCGTTCGGTCCCGTCGTGATCAAGCCTTCCAGCCGCGGCTCGGTGCGGCTGCGCACGCCGATGCCGGACTCGAAGCCCCTCGTCCTCTGCAACTTCCTCGACACCGAGGAGGACCGGCGGAGCATGGTCGAGGGCGTACGGATCGCGCTCGAGATCGCGTCCCGCCCGGCGCTCACGGCGGTCGAGCGCGCGCCGTTCAGCGTTCCCGCGTCCGATTCCGAGGAGGACATCCTCACCTGGGTGCGCCAGGTCGGCCAGACCGTCTACCACCCGACCTCGACGTGCGCGATCGGCGCTGTTGTCGACCCGGAGCTGCGCGTCTACGGGACGGAGGGCCTTCGCGTGGTGGACGCGTCGGTGATGCCCACGATCACGCGCGCCAACACCCACGCACCGACCGTGATGATCGCCGAGAAGGCGTCGGATCTGATCCTCGGCCGGACGCCCCTCGCTCCCGCCGCAGCCGCCGTCGGCGCCTAGACGCGGGTCTGCGCGTAGTCCGCGAAGGGCTGGATCGAGTCGGGGTCGACGAGCGCATCTCGGCTCGCGACGTCGGACACCGCGGCGCCGGTGAGGATCCGCTTCACCGGCAACTCCAGCTTCTTCCCGGTCAGCGTCCGCGGGATGGCCGGAACGGCCACGACCGAGTCGGGCGCGTGGCGCGGCGAGAGCGACGTGCGCAGCAGGTTCGCGATACGGGCGCGCAGCTCGTCGTCGAGCTCGAGCCCTGACCGCAGCACGACGAAGAGGAGCAGCTCGTCGGACGCTTCGAGGTGGACGACGAGGCTGTCGACGACCTCGTCGATCTCCTCCACGACCGCGTAGAGCTCGCTCGTCCCCAGACGCACGCCGCCGCGGTTGAGGGTCGCGTCCGACCGGCCCGTGATCACGGAGCTGCCCCGTTCGGTGAACACGATCCAGTCGCCGTGGCGCCACACGCCGGGGTAGTGGTCGAAGTACGCGGCCCGGTAGCGAGCGCCGTCCGGGTCGTTCCAGAAGCCGACCGGCATCGACGGCATCGGCTGACGGATCACGAGCTCGCCCAGCTCGCCGACGACCTCGTTGCCGTCGGCGTCGAATGCCGTCGCGTCGACACCGAGACAGCGGCCGGCAATCTCGCCGGCGTAGACCGGGATCATCAGGTTGCCCTGGACGATGCCGGTGCAGACGTCGGTGCCCCCGCTCCCGTTGTTGACGAAGACGTCCGGCCCGAGCTGCTCGTAGAGCCACTCGAAGCCCTCGAGCGCGAGCGGCGAGCCGGCGACGCCGAGGACGCGGATCGAGCTCAGGTCGAAGCTCCGTCCGGGCTCGAGGCCCGCCTTGCGGCAGCCCATGATGAACGCCGGGCTGAGGCCGAGCATCGTCGGCCGCGTCTCCTCGGCGAGGCGCCACTGAAACGACAGGTCCGGGTAGCCCGGATTGCCGTCGATCATCAAGATCGAGGCGCGCAGGAGCAGCGTCGAGACGAGCGCGTTCCACATCATCCAGGCCGTCGTCGTGAACCACTGCAGGCGGTCGCCGGCCTTGAGGTCGAAGCTGAGGCCGCCGTTCTTCAGGTGCTCGAGGAGGATCCCACCGTGCCCGTGCACGATCGCCTTCGGAAGGCCGGTCGTGCCCGAGGAGAAGAGCACGTAGAGCGGGTCCGCGAACGGCAGCGGGTCGAACTCGAGCGGGCCGGTCTCGGCGAGGAGGTGGTCCCACGCGACCGCGCCGGGAAGCTCGTCGTCGGTCCCGCCGGCGTACGGGACGTGGACGACGGTTTCCAGGCCAGGCAGCGCGTCCCGAACCGCCGCGACCTGGGCGCGCCGGTCGACGAGCCGGTCGCCCCAGCGGTACCCGGCGACCGCGAGCAGGACCTTCGGCTCGAGCTGGCCGAGCCGGTCGAGCACGCTCCGAACGCCGAACTCCGGCGGGCACGTGGCCCAAACGGCGCCGATGCTCGCACCGGCCAGGAAGGCGACCAGGGTCTCCGGGATGTTCGGCAGGTACGCAACGACGCGGTCGCCGGGCCCGACGCCGAGACGGAGCAGGCCGGCACGCGCCCGCGCGACCTGTTCCCTGAGATCGCCGAAGGTGAGCTCGACGGGGCCGCGCGACTGGGAGCGGGCGACGACGGCGACGCGTTGCGTGTCCTCGTCGCGGCCGACCATGTGCTCGGCGAAGTTCAGCGTCGCGCCCGGAAACCACTCGGCGCCCGGCATCTCGCGCGAGCCGAGCACCTGCTCGTACTGCGAGTGCGCGCGGACGCCGTAGAACGCCCACACCGACGACCAGAAGCCCTCCAGGTCGGACACCGACCAGCGGTGGAGATCCCCGTAGCTCCCGAAGCCGAGCCCGCGCTCGGCCTGCAGCCAGTCGAGGTATCGACCGAGCTCGGACGTGCGCCCGACGTCCGCGGGCGGAGCCCAGAGCACGTCCCCCTGCTTCGGCGTCATCTCAGCCCGCCTGCACCATCGTGCCGCCGTCGATCAGATACGCGGCGCCGGTCATGAAGCTCGAGGCGGGCGAGGCGAGCAGCAGCACGAGCCCCTTCAGCTCTTCCGGGTCGCCCATCCGCCCGAGCGGGACCGTCTTCGCCCACATGTGCTCGAGCTCGGGGGTCGGGTTCTCGGTCACGCCGCCTCCGATCCGCGTGCCCTTGAACGGGCCCGGGCAGATGGCGTTGACGTGGACGCCGTGCGGCGCCAGCTCGAGCCCCGCCTGTCTGACGACGTTGACGATCGCGGCCTTCGCGGCGACGTACGCGTAGCAGACCTCGGGCTCCGCGCGGAGCCCGGCGTTCGACGACGTGACGACGATCCGCCCCGATCCCTGTCGCTTCATCACGGCGGCGGCGTGCTTCATGGTGAAGAGGACTCCGTCCAGGTTCACGCGTAGCACGCGGTTCCAGTCGGCGCTCTCGACGGCCTCGAGCCGCTGGCCGCCTTCGACTGCGAATCCCGGGACGGACGCGATCCCCGCGTTCGCGAACACGACGTCGAGCCCGCCCTCGGCCTTGACCGCGTCGTCGACCATGGCCCGCACCTGCTCCTCGTCGGAGACGTCGGCCACGAACGAGCGGACGGCTCCGCCGCGGGCCGCGAGCGCCCCCGTCGAAGCCGCGAGCCGGTCGGCGTCGACGTCGGCGAGCGTGACGCGGGCCCCGCAGTCGGCGAGCACCTCGGCCATCGCGAACCCGAGACCGCTGGCAGCGCCGGTGACGAGGGCGCGCGTGCCCGAGACGTCGAACAGGCGCTCCTGGACGCTCACGCCAGGTGGTCGGCGAGCCGGGTCGCGAGTGCCATGATCGTCAGCGACGGGTTGACCGAGAGGGTTCGCGGGATCAGCGACGCGTCGCCGACGAACAGCCCCTTGATCTCGTGCGACTCGGCGTTGCGGTCGACAACAGACCGCTCCGGGTCGTCGCCCATGCGGCACGTGCCCTGCACGTGCGTGGATGCGAGCCCGGTCCAGCACACGCGCGTCGCGCCCGCGGCCTCGAGCACCCGGCGGCTGAACTCGAACGAGGCGTCGATCCGCTCGAGCTCGGAGGACTGGAAGTCGAGGTCGAAGCGCTCGCCGTCGGTCTCGTCCACGACCACCGTGCCGTTGTTCTCGTCGTTCACCAGCGCCAGCAGCCCGACCCAGTGTCTGAACCGGCGGACGGCTTCGACGAGCTTCTCGCCCCAGAGCGGGCCGTCCTCGTCGCGCAGGGTGGTCGCGAACGAGATCGGGTCCTGGATCGTCGTCCCCTCGATGACGAAGCCGCCGTCCTCGTCGTGCTGGTGCTTCATGCAGTGCGCCGTGATCGGATAGACCATGTGCGCGTCCTGCGGCTCGTCGAAGAGGCCGTAGACGAGCCTTACCGGGTGGAGCCCGAGGTGCTTGCCGACCGCCCGGGAGCGAAGCCTCGAGCGGAGCAGGAGCTGCGGCGTGTTCAGCGCGCCGGCAGCGACGACGACCGCGTCCGCCTGAACCGCGTGCCGCTCCCCGGCGCCGTCGACGTATTCCACGCCGGTCGCCTGTGCTCCGTCGGTCAGCACCCGCTCGACGGTAGCGCCGGCCCGCAGCTCGAGCAGTCCGCGGGCGAGCGCGTCGGCGATGTACGTGTTCATCGTCGACTTGCCCGCGTTCGTCGCGCACCCCTGCATGCAGGAGCCGCAGCGGCTGCAGGTCGCATCGGTGTAGGAGGTGACCGGCTCGAGATCCGCGCCGAGCGCGCGGAATCCTTTCTCGACCGTGCGGACGCTCGTCGTCCAGTCCGTGCGCTCGCGCACGCCGAGCGCCTGTTCCACGCGGTCGTAGTACGGCGCAAGGTCGGAGACGGCGAACGGCTCGCCGCGGTCGTTCGTGAGACCCGTCTCGGCGTGCCACTTGGCCACGTCTCGCTCGTGCGCCCTGAGCGCGACCTTCGTGTTGATCGTCGTCGTGCCGCCCACGCACCTCCCAGCGAGGAAGGCGACGACGTCGCCGTCCGGCAGCGCGCCGAAACGGATCGGCCAGAAGAGGTCGTGCGTCGCCTTCGCCTCCCAGCGGGTGAAGTCGGCCGCGGTGCGATGAGGCCCGGCCTCGAGGAGCAGCACGTCTCGGCCGCGCCGTGACAGCTCGCCGGCGACGACCCCGCCGCCCGCGCCCGACCCGACCACAAGGACGTCGAAGCGGCTTTTCACGCGATCCCCAGGTAGGACCAGTCCTTGGCCAGGCGCGTGGCCAGGGGCGTGTTGAAGTCGATCTCGGCCCAGGCGCCAGGCCCATCTGCGCCGGGCGCGACGAAGTCGCTGTAGTACGCCTCGATCGCGAGCGCCCGGACGAACGCGAACTCGGGCGCCCGGTCGTGCTCGGCGAGCTCGTCGGGGCTCGCGGCCCAGGGAGCCAGCGCGTCGACGGCCGCGAGCGCGTGCTCGCGAACCGGCTCCGGCATTCCGGCCAGCAGCGCGTCGATGTAGACGACCGGCCCGACCCGGGCAGAGTCCGGCACGATCGCCTCGCAGAGCGCTTCGAGCGCGGCAGCCCGTCGAGCGTCGAGCGCCCGCAGGGTCAAGACGCCTCCACCCGGACGACCGCCTTCATCACCTCGGCAGGATGCTCGATCGCGTAGACGATCGCGTCAGGCGCGTTCTCGAGCCCGAACTCGTGCGTCACGAGCCCGCATAGCCGGTCCTCGCGGCGCGCGACGAGGTCCACGGCCTCGGCGAACCCCGCCGCGTCGCAGCAGCTGACCCCGAGCAGGTCGAGCTCCTTGAAGGCGATGTCCCCGATGCGCAGCGGGACGTCGGTGTGGGAGAGCCCGACGATGACGACGCGCCCGGCGTTGGCGACGAGGTCGACCGCGAGGCGGGCGACGTGCGGGACGCCGGTCGCCTCGAAGACGACCTCCGGGCCGTCGGCGCCCGCCCACTCGCGGGCCGCGGCCACGGCTTGCTCGTCGCTCTCGACCACGAGCGTGTCTGCGCCCGACGCGACCGCGAACTCGAGCCGGCGCTCGACCCGGTCGAGCAGCAGCACCGCCGCCCCGCGGTCGGCCGCGGCGACCGCGATCGACTGGCCGATCGGGCCGGCTCCGAAGACGACGACCTTCTCGTCGGTCGCGACCCGACCTCGCTTCACCCCCTGCACCGCGATGGAGACCGGCTCGACGAGGGCGGCGAACGCCGCGTCCTGCGCGCCGACCGGAAAGACCTGCGCGGCCGGCAGCAGCAGTCGCTCCTGGAGCGCGCCGTCGCGATGGATGCCGACGAGGTTGATGTTCGCGCAGACGTTCCGCCGCCCGATCCGGCACGGATAGCAGCGGCCGCAGGAGATCAGCGGCCAGATGGCGACGCGCTCGCCGGCGCGGAGGCCGTCCGGGCAGTCCGGGCCGACTTCCTCGAGGACGCCTGCCGCCTCGTGACCCTGCACACGCGGATAGAGGCGTGAAGCGTCGACGGCCCCGAGGTCTCCGAGGAAGTAATGGAAGTCCGAGCCGCAGAGGCCGATCGCCTCCGGCCGCACCAGGACCTCGCCGGGGCCGGGCGTGCCCGGCTCGGGCACGTCCACGAGCGTCATCGTCGCCCGGGCGGAGGTGACGGCGGCGCGCACTCAGCCGTCCTACGGCTGCCCCTCGGCGAGCCGGTCGCCGGCGAGGTAGGCCGAGCGCAGGAGCTCGGGACGGGCATTCAGCTCCTCCGCCGTCCCCGAGTAGCGGATCTGACCGCCCTCGAGCACGTACGCCGTCCTCGCGACGCCGAGCGCGACGTGCACGAACTGCTCGATGAGCAGGACGCCCGCACCGTTCGCCGCCACCGACTCGAGGGCAGGGACGAGCCGCTTGACGACGACCGGAGCGAGGCCGAGCGAGAGCTCGTCGACGAGCAGCACCTGCGGCTTCGAGACGAGCGCCTGCGCCAGGACGACCATTTGCTGCTCCCCGCCGGAGAGGGAGCGGCTGACGACCTTCCATCGCTTCTCGAGCTCGGGGAACAGCTCGAGCGCGTGCGCGACGCCCTCGCGCGCCTGATGGCGGGGGAGCGCGTAGGTCGCGACGCGGAGGTTGTCCTCGACTGTCAGCTCGGGGAGCAGCCGCCGGCCCTCCGGGACGACCGCGACGCCCGTGGCGCGGATCTGCTCCGGCCTTCGCCGCGTCAGCTCCTCGTCCCCCAGGCGGATCGCGCCCGCCCTCGACCGGAGCACCCCTGCGACCGCCAGCACGAGGGTCGACTTTCCGGCGCCGTTCGGGCCGAGGAGCGTCGTGACCTCGCCCGGCGGGATCTCGAGCGAGACCTCCCGCAGCACGCGACGGCCGCCGCGCCAGACGTCGAGCTTCTCGATGCGGAGCGCCGAAGTCCCCGAGGCTCCGGCGGCCGGAGTCGGCGCCGTCGCCGTCACAGCTGAGTCTCCGTCCCGAGGTAGGCGCGCAAAACATGCTCGTTCCGGAGCACGTCCTCCGTCGGGCCCGACGCGATCACCTTGCCGAAGTCGAGGACGGCGGTCGTGCGACAGCAGCCCGAGACGAGGTTCATGTCGTGGTCGACGAGGACGACGAGCGCGCCGAACGCATCCGGAATCTTGCGGATGACTCGGCCGAGATGCTCGGTCTCCTCGTCCGGGAGGCCCGCCGCCGGCTCGTCGAGGAGCACGACGCGCGGACTGCCGACAACCGCGCGGGCGACCTCCACGAGCTTCCGGTGGCGCGCGCTCAGCTTGCCGACCGGTTGCTCGGCAAGCAGCTCGAGCCCGGTGAACTCGAGCGCGCGCTCGACGTCGCGTCGCCGCGAGGCGCGAAGGCCGCCGCAGTGCTCCTGCACGAGGCCGACGTTGTCGAACACCGACAGGCGCTCGATCGCCTGCTCCTGCTGGAACGTCCGCCGCAGCCCCCAGCGCGCGCGGCGGAAGTCGCCGATCCGCAGCAGGTCCTCGCCGAAGGCCCGCACGCTGCCCGCAACCGGCCGGGCGAAGCCGCTGAGCACGTTGAGAAACGTCGTCTTGCCGGCGCCGTTCGGTCCGATCAGCCCGCACGCGCCCTCGGCGAACCGAAGAGAGACGTCGTCGAGCGGCGTCACGCCGCCGAAGCGAACCGTCAGTCCGTCGACTTCGATCATGCCTCGTTGCCCCGTCCGGCTGCCCTGCTCGCAGCTCGCGAGGCGAGCCGGAAGAGAAACCCGAGATCCCTCGGCACGGAGACGACAAGGCCTTCCGGCGCGGTGACCAGCACCTGCAGCAGGCCGACGCCGAAGATGACGAGCAGGAAGTCCGGGTTCGTGTTGAAGAAGCCGAACCAGTTCTGGAGCAGCGCCGGCAGCATCTGCTGCAGCACGGCGGCGATGACCGCGCCCCAGAGGCTGAAGATCCCTCCCATCAGCACCGTGGCGAGCAGCGTGACGGAGTCGATCGTCCGCGCTCCGGAGAACTGGTAGCTGTAGAGCTTCTCGGCGTACCCTGCGTAGAGGCCGCCCGCGACGCCCGTCATGAACGACGCCAGGGCAAACGCATACAGCTTGTAGAACGTGATGTTGATCCCGGCCGCGAGCGCCGCCGGCTCGCTCTGGCGGATCGCGGCCCAGGCGCGGCCGGGCTTCGACGCGACGTGCGCCAGAGCCAGGAGGAACATGATCGCGGCGACGATCACCGTGTAACGGAAGTACGCGGCGTCGCCGCCGGCGAACTGCGGACGGCGGACGGCGAGGCCGCCCGAGGACGACTCCGTGTGCCCGAGGACGCCGCTGCCGCCGTTCGGGAAGTTCGTCGTCGGGACGACGATCGCGACCAGTCCCGCGAACATGAGCGTGATCAGCGCGAGGTACAAGCCGCTCAGCCGCAGCGCGGGAAGACCGAGGACGACCCCGATCACCGCCGTCAGCACGCCCGAGAGCAGCAGGACGATGGGAAAGGGGAGATCCGTGAGGAAGAAGAGGCGCGCCGCGGCCCAGGCGCCGAACGCGAGCAGCGCGATCTGCCCGAGCGAGACGAGACCCACCCGCCCGAAGAGGAGGTTCAGCCCGAGCGCGACGACGGCGAAGATCGCGACGCTGGTCAGGACCTTGATCCAGTAGCTGCTGAGGAGCGGCGGCAGCGCCAGCAGCACGAACAGGACGAGGGCCGAGATGACGACGGCGCGAACGGCCGTCGGAGTCTCGATGCTCAAGCGCCCCCGCGTCCAGAAAGATCGGGTTCCGCCGGGCGCTCCGGCTGCCCCCACCGGCTACCCCTCCGTCCGCGAGATCGTCACGACGCGGCGGCGAGCGAGGAAGAGGAGCGTGATGATCGCGATCACGAACGGGGCTGCGCCGCGATAGCTGGAGAGGGAGAACTGGTAGTTCGTCTCGCTGGGAAAGCCCGTGATCGGCGTCAGCAGCGCAGTCGCGAGGCCGACGAAGATCCCCGCGACCAGCGTCACCGTGAGCGAGCGCAGACGCGCGATCAGCGCCGCCGCCAGCGAGGAGACGATCAGGAACGTCAGGCCCACGGGATCGAGCCCCACGAGGTCGGAGAGCAGGAGCCCGGCCGCACCGGCGAGCAGCCCCGAGCCGAGCCAGGCAACGGCCTCGACGCGCCTGACGGGCACTCCGAGCGTGGCTGTGATCTCCCGGTCGTTCGCCATCGCCCGCATCGCCGTGCCGAGCTTCGTGTAACGGAGGAATGCCCCGACCGCGACGGTGACGAAGATGCCGAACGACAGGCCGATGATCTGCGTCCAGGTGACGTCCACGTTCGCAAAACCGATGTGGTAGCTGTACTCGGGCGTGCTCGTCGGCAGGAGCATCGTTCGGCCGAACGGCGGCCAGAAATACGACATCAGGCCGAGCAGGACGAGCGTCAGCCCGAGCGTCCCGGTCGCCTTGACCAGGGGGTCACGCCGCGCGAGCGGCGGCCCGAAGATGACGCCGTAGGCGAAGGTGACCAGGCCCCCGAACACGACGCACAACAGATAGGACGCCCAGTCCGGAAACGACGTGTGGTTGATCAACGTCCAGGAGATCAGGGCGCCCATAGCGCCGATCGCGCCGAAGGCGAGGTTGAGCACGCCCGTGGCCCGGTAGAGCACGACCATCCCGACTCCCGAGAGGGCGTACACGCCCCCCAGGGCCAGACCCGTGACGATGTACGGGTAGAAGTCCTGGTAGCTCGGGAACATCCGACTCTACGAGCGCCCTGACATCGAACCTGTCGTTCCTCCTGCGTCCTTTACTTGAGGGGATATGCCTTGCCGCTCGTCAGCTGAGGGTTCTTCTTCTCGACTGCCCGAGCCGCCGCGACGTCCGGATCGGCCGCGGAGATCTTGAAGCATCCCTGCTTGACGACCATCTTGCCGTGGTCAGGCGTCACCGTCCGGTCGGTGTTGTTCGGGATGTGCACGTTGACCTTCCCGAAGTACCAGGGTGAGCAGAGGATGTCCGTGTGGAAGTTCCGGACGCCGGCGAACGCCGCGTTGACGTTCTTCAGCGTGTACGCCCCCTTCATGTTGAGAAGCGCCGCCGTGGCGATCCTCGCCTCGGTGAAGCCCATCTGGCTGAAGCTGCCGAGCCCGAACGCCAGGGTGGCCTTCTTCGCGAGCTGCCGGTAGAGCGTGCTGTCCGGCCCCGAGGCGGACGGGAGGTTCAGCTCGGCGTTGACGCCGAAGATGCCGTCCCAGGCGGTTCCGAGCGCGGCTGCGACGAAGTCGGAGTTGCACGGCGTCGAGCAGCCCCACGCCTTGACCCTGTTCGTCAGGCCCTGCTTCTGC
>Ga0070741_10017290_pt1 | contig 11872 bp, 10 predicted proteins | sample Coa_R1_4_FD_66440 | JGI IMG/M metagenome (GOLD analysis project Ga0070741, IMG submission 66440) | Surface soil microbial communities from Centralia Pennsylvania, which are recovering from an underground coalmine fire - Coalmine... | ecosystem: Environmental > Terrestrial > Soil > Unclassified ...
TCCGGGATCCAGCCGTAGTGTGCGATCTGGGGCATCTCGACTCGTCCTCCTCAACTGGGCTGCAGCGGTCCGCCGAGGTTACTCTCGCGGCGGGCTGCCGGCCGAGCGGCTGTGGTTGAGGTTTTGTTGCTCTTTGGTTGAGCGCACGGGCGCGGGCGCGGTGGCGCCTTGACACTCGGACGGGCCGGGGAACAGGCTGGGCCGGGGCCACACGGCCCGTCCGGAGGGGAGATGCCAAGCGAAACGGTCATCGCGGTCGCCGGGAGCGTCACCGCGCTCACGCAACTGCTGAAGTTCTGGGGCGTGCCGAACCGGTTCGGGCCGTACGTCGTCCTCGGGTTGTCGTTCCTGGGCGTGGTGATCTGGGCCGCCTCGCAGCCGGATCCCCTTAACCGCCTCAACCTGTGGCAGTACTTCGCGGCGGTCGTGAACGTCATGGTTAGCGCCGCTGGCGTCTACGGCTTCGCCCGCGCGACGTCGGCGAGCGAGGTCACGAGCTTGCGGCGCGGGCGCCCAAGTCCGGCAGGCCCGCCCTAACGACGGCTCGTCATCCCGAGGACCGCGGCGGCGGGGCAGCCCGACTGCCGCTAAACGCCGGGGCGCGCGTACGAACGGAACGGCCGAGGTTCCTCGCCGCGCTCGGAACGACGGGGCAGCGCTAACCGGCCGCGCCGCGCTGGCGCTGGATCTCGGCGATCCGGGCCTGCGCGTAGTCGCGCACGTCCGGGTGGTCGGCGGCCGTGGCGATCGCCTGCTGGTAGCTGTTGACGGCCTCGTCGGCGCGGCCGCGCAGCTCCTGGATCGTGCCGAGCCCGCGGTAGGCGTTGGAAGTGATGCCCGTCAGCGTGGCGTCGTCTTTCTTCTGCTCGTGCTCGCGGATAAGCTCGGCGAACTTCTGCTCCGCCTCGGCTAGCAGAGCCTCCCGCTCGGCCGCGGAGCTGACGCGCTGGGCCTTTTCGACGTCTACGATGCCGATGGTCACGGCCACCTTCTCGTCGACGTAGCCGGCCGCTGGCTTCTCGGTCGCGCGCTCGGCGCGGTCGAACCAGCTCCGGCTCTCGTCGAGGTACTTCATCTCCTGGTCGGGTGTGGCGCGGACGTACTGCTGGTAGGCGACCAGCCCCAGCCCGACGTAGGCACGGGCGTATTGCTGGTCGATCGTCGCGGCGGTCTGGTACTCCTGGCGCGCGCGGTCGAGGTCGCCGGGGCCGTTGCGCAGCTTGAACGCCGTGCCGGCGAAGAGGTGCGGGACCTCCTTGCCGTCGTCCTCGTTCCACCCGGGCACCTGGGCGGCCTGGGTGAAGAGCTGGGCGGCGAGGTCGTACTGCTTGATCTGCAAGTACACGAGCCCGGCCGCGAACTTCACGAGCGCCTGGGTCCGCGCCGCGACCTCGCCCTGCGTCGGCATGCCACCCAGACCCGAGAGGACGAAGGCGACGGGGCGGCCGATCTTGCCGGCGCCGACGAGCTCCTCGCCGCCGCGGAGCTCCTTGACGTCGACGTAGAACTCCGGCGCGAACGCCTCGCCGGCGGACTGCCTGGTCAGGTTGCCGTAGATGAGCAGGTTGGCGTGGAGCTGCTGAGCGAGCTGCCCGGCCCGCTCGCCGCGCTTGACGGGGTCGGTCTCGCCGATGGGCTGGACGTCGTGGTAGCAGACGCCCACCACGTCCTTGAACGCCTTGTCGGCGCCGATCTCGTCGCGCAGCGTCGCGAACGTGCCGCGGCTGAGCGTCGCGCCCTCGGGCCAGGGAGCCACCTGGCCGCGGGCGTCCACCTGGCCGAACGGCACGACGGCGATGTTGTACTGGCGCAGCTCGCAGCCGGGCTGGTTGACGCGCCAGAAGGCGTAGGCGAGGACGCCGACGATCGCGGCGGTGGCGGCCACCATTTTGCCGCCCTCGACGTAGACGCCGCCGCTCCGGCGGTCGACGCGCGCGACCGCCCCCGGACCGATCGCGACGGCCTCGCTGTCCGCGACGTCGCCGACGGAGATGTGGTCGCCACCAGCCGGGCGGCGCCAGGGCCGCCAGGCGGTCAGCCGGAAGGCCACCGACGGCCATCCACGGTGCTCTCCGCCTGCCTCACTCGGACGCGGTCGAGCTGGCGCGCACCCGCGTCGCGATCGCCTGAACAGCCGCGGCGACCCCGGCCGCGGGGTTGACCAGGGCGCTGGCGGTGACCTGCAGCAGGTCGGGCGCGACCTCGGCGAGCGTGCGCAGCCACCGATCGACGCGGTCGGGGTTGGCGGCAGGGCCCTTCGCTGCCTCGGCCTCGATCCGCTTGACCGTCTGGGCCAGCTCGGTGGGGTCGGCGTTGGGGTCGGCCGGGCGGCGCTCGATCTGCTCGTAGATCCGCGCGAACAGGCGGCCGAGCTCGTCGCCGGTGGGCCCCTGCGTCATCCGAGCGCTGGCCCCGCGGCCGATCGCGACGCCGCTGCTGCCCGAGATGGTGCCGACGACGATCTGGTCCCCGCCGACGGCGGTCGGCGGCTCTTTGGGCACGGCGGCCCCGCAGCCCGGGCAGAAGCGCGCCGCGGCTGGCAGCGCCGCGCCGCACGCAGCGCAGGTCATCGGCCGGCCGAGCCGCCCGAGCAGGGGTCGGGCGTCGGCGTCCTGGTCGGGGTGGGCGGCCGCACCGTCGTCGGCGTGGTGGTGGGCGTGCCCACCGCGAGCAGGAGCTCGGGGTTGAGGTTCTTGCAGTCGAACTTCGGCAGGGTGGGCGACGGTTTGGGTGTCGGCGTCGGCGCCAGGTCGTTGGGCGGCTTGGGCAGTGGGGTCGACGTCGCCGTGGCGGCCGGCGGCGGCGGCGACGTGGGCTGCGCGACCACCGGGCCGGCGTCGGTCGGATCGCCGGGTACGACCGCGGCCGCCGGCCAGAGGCCGGCCTCCTTGCCGATGTCGCCGCCGTTGGCGACGGTCGCCTGGCCGGCCCTGGCCCACGGCACGTCCTGCTTCCACTCCTGGATCACCGCGCGCTGGAGCCGGATGGCGAAGTGGCTGCCCATGTCGGCGACCTGCGACGTCGGCAGGCCGTACTGCAAGACCGGGTCGCCGGCCACGAAGTAGATGGCCTTCATCGCCGGCCGGACGTCGAGCGCCGACTGCCTGATCTTGATGACGTCGCCGAAGGGGCGTCCCGCTTCGTCCGGGAACGGCGCCGGCTTCGGCGTCGAGCGCACTTCGAGGAGGAAGTCGTCCTTGCCGGCGGCGGAGAGGTCGTCGAAGACGTTGACGAAGGCGACCGACTTCGACTCCGGGCGCCACTGGAACACGGCCTTCTGCATCGCCTGAGTGACGAAGCCGCCGTGCATGAAGCGGCGCGAGACGGGGTAGCCGACGACGGCGACGCCGCCGAGCGACTGGAAGGCGCTCCAGAAGGCGGCTGCCCCGTCGTCGGCCACGAGGTACCCCTTGCCGGTGCCGCCGCCGGTCTGGGTGAAGAAGTGGCCCCCGGGCACGTCCCAGTCGGCCGCGTCGGCGCTGGCCGAGGGCAGCACGCCGCTGCCTGGCAGGAGGAGGCCGGCGCACAGGCCGAGCCCGAGCCCGAGCCGGAGGACCGTCCACGCCCGGAACCGGCCTGGCAACCGCAATCCCGCCTTCCTCCCCAGGGGCCCTATTTGATCAGGGCCGGAGCCCGATTCGTGGTTGTGGAACGGTTGATTTTTGGTGGAGCGATGGCGGACGGAAGGGCCGCTACCGGCGGGCGCGGACCTCGACGCCGGCGTTCGCCTCGAGCGGCTTGATCAGGGCGGCGGTGCCGAGCTTGCCCAGACCAGCGGCGCGTGCCTCCTGCACGATCTGCTCGGCGGTCGCACCGGCGATGGCGCGGACGCCGAGCTGGCGCGCCATCCCGACCGCGAGCGACAGGTCTTTGTGCAACAGGTCGATCATGAAGCCGGGCTGGAAGTTGCCGTTCAGGATGCCCGGCGCCCAGTTCGCCAGCGCGCGGCTGAAGCCGGACGAGCTGGAGATGATCTCGACCAGGAGCGCCGGATCGATGCCGGCCCTGGTGCCCGTCACGAGCCCTTCGAAGACGCCCATCCCGGCGATCGCCAGCATCATCTGGTTGATCAGCTTGACGGTCGTCCCGGCGCCAACCGGACCGGCCAGGAAGATGTTCTTGCCCATCGCCGCGAAGACGGGCTTGGCGCGTTCGAAGACGGCCGGCTCGCCGCCGACCATGATCGCGAGCGTCCCGTCGCGCGCCGCGGCCACGCCGCCGCTGATCGGGGCGTCGAGGTAGCTCGCGCCCTTCGCCGCGGCGGCCTCGGCGACCTGCTTGTGCGTCTCGGGCGAGACGGTGCTCATGTCGCACAGGATCTGACCCGGCCGCGCCGCCGAGACGACGCCGTTGGCGCCGAGGTACACATCGAGCACGTCGGCGGGCATCGGCACGCAGCTCAGGACGACGTCGCTGTTGGCGGCGACCTGGGCCGGGCTGCTGGCGGGCGTGGCGCCCTGGGCCGCGATCTGGTCGACCTTGCCGCGCGAGCGGTTGTGGACGGTGAGAGGGTAGCCGGCCTTGAGGAGGTTGCGGGCCATCGGCATGCCCATCAGGCCGAGGCCGATGAACCCGACGCGCGGCTTGTCGGACACGTGGCTGCGCTCCTGTGCTGCTCGCTCCGCTGGGAACGGCGGAAGGTGGTCAGACGCGTTCGAACTTCTGGAAGGTGTGCGTACCCTCGGGGACGAGGCCGCCGCGGACGCCGATCGTGTGGGTGACCTCGCCGACGTAGATCGCGCCCTCGGCGTCGACGGCGATGCAGTGCGGGGCGACGAAGTTGCCGGCCGCGGCGCGGTCGGTCTCGCTGGCGCCGAAGCGGGCGAGCACGTTGCCCTGCTGGTCGAGCACGCTCACGCGGCCGGGCTGCTCCGGTGCCTCGCCCAGGTTGCACGGGCGAGGGCCAGGGCGTCGGCCGAGCTCCGAGACGTACACGCGCCCCTCGGCGTCGAGGCACACGTCGGTCGGGCGCAGCGCCGCCCATTCGGCGAGGTACTCGCCGCTCGGGCTGAAGACCTGGATGCGGTCGTTCTCGCGATCGGCGAGCAGGACCCGGCCGTCTGGCGCGACCCAGATGCCGTGCGGCAGGATGAACTGGCCGGGGCCGGTGCCCGGCTCGCCCCAGGACTGGATCAGCTTGCCGTCGGGGCTGAAGCGGTGGACGCGGCAGTTGCCGTAGCCGTCGGAGACGTACAGCTCGCCGTTCGGGGCGACCGCGACGTTGGTCGGCCGGTTGAACGGCGGGCCGCCGCGGGCGATGCTCTCGAGCGTGCGCCCGTCGTAGCCGGACTCGGCTGCCGGACGGCCCCGCGCCTCGAGCTCCAGCAGGAGCTTGCCGTCGGCGGTGTACTTGCGGACGGTGTGCGCGCCGTCGTCGACGACCCAGACCGTGTCGTCCGGCGCGACGGTCAGGCCGTGGGTGCGGTCGGTGAACTGGCCCTCGCCCCAGGCGGCGACGAAGGTGCCGTCCTGCTCGTAGACGAGCACCTGCGAGCGCACGCGCGTGACGAGGTAGACGCGCCCGCGCGAGTCGACGCCGACGCCGACCGCGTCCTGCCGGTTGGCGTTGGCCGGGGCCTTCTCCCAGCCCTCGACGACCCGGTACCGCAGCTCCTGCTCGACGGTTGCCATCGCTCCCTCCTTTATTCGCCGTGCCGTGTCGTTTCGGGGCTGGCGGGGATCGGCGACGACGAGCGCAGAGCCCCGTGCCTCGACGCTCCCCTGGCAGGCGCGCACGCGCAGCGCGCGGGTCGCACCACGACTGACTCGTGCGCATGCCCCTCGTCGCCGGATCGATACATAGCAGCGAAAACCTCGTCGGGCAAGCGCGCAGGCCGTCAGGCCGGGGCGGCGCACTGCTGCTCGACGAGGGCGATCTGCTCCTTCGAGCGGCGGATCTCGTTCATCAGCGCGTCGTACAGACCCTGAGCGCTCTCGCGCAGGGAGCGCTTCGACACGGTCCAGGGGTCGTTCGCGATCGCCTCGTCGACCGTGCGCACCCATTCCTCGGGCAGTGCCTGGATGCCGGCGATGCTGGCCGCCCAGCAGCCGGCGACGTAGGCGCGGCAGTCCGACTCCCGGCCGAAGTTGACGCAGCGGAGGATGACCTCCTTGGGGTCGGGCCCTGTCAGCCAGAGCAGCGCCACGGCGCCCGACATGACCTCGACCGCGTTGGAGATGCGGCGGTGCTTGTAGTAGTCGGCGTACAGCGGGCGGAGCGCCTTCCAGTCGCCACCGCACTCTTTGGCCCAGGAGAGGCCCATCTCGACCTCCTCGCGGGGTGCGCTCGAGAGCTCGCCGAGCGCGACGTCGACGACGTCCTGGACGGTCGCGCCTGGCTTCAGCCCCTCGGCGATGCCGGCCGCGATGCCGGCCGCCACTTCGTTGGCGTAGTTGCCAGCCCGTCCTCTCACGTCCTTCAGCCGGGCGACGTCGTGGGCGTCGAGCGCAGCCTGGCGCGGGTTGCAGGCGTTGACGATGCCGATCGGGACGATCATTTTGGAGGTGCCGATGAAGGCCGGCCAGATCGCGTAGCGGCCGATCTCGCTCGGTGGGATGCCGGCCATGATCGACCGGTAGATCACCTCGTCCTGGGGGCCGAGCAGGTAGCCGAAGTTCTCCGGCTTGATGTCGCGCGCCCACGTCCGGGCGAGGTCCTCGACCGTGATCCGCCCGCCTTTCTCGAGGATGGCGCTGGTCAGCAGCCGGTACCGCTCCTGGCCGTCCTCGGCCATCCCGGGCGGCCGGTGGTGGGCTTTGTAGTGGAAGACGGTGCCCCAGTCTTGCTTGCGGAAGCGCTCGGGCTCGTCCTGGGGCAGCAGCCTGTCCAGGAAGCCGTACCTGGCCTCGATCTCCTCGTACGAGAGGCCTTCCGAGACGTCACCCATCGAATTGGCGATCGCCGCGGCCGCCTCGATCCCGAGGATCTTCTCGAACAGCGTGGGCATTGCCTCGACTCCTTCGGGGTTGACCGGGCGATGGTTTAGCGTCAAAATCGTTTTTGGTCAACTCGACTGGCGAGCGGACAGGAGGGAGCCACGACGACGGCTGACGGCGTCAAGCGGCCGGTCACGATCCGGGCGGTCGCCGCGCATGCCGGCGTCTCGCCGTCGGTCGTGTCGTTCGTGCTGAACGATTCGCAGCCGGTCAGGCCCGAGAAGCGGGAGCGGGTGCTGGCGGCGGTGACCGAGCTGGGCTACGAGCCGAGCCGCGCCGCCCGGAGCCTGCGCGTGAACCGCACGGGCACGGTCGGGGTGCTGATTCCCTACCTGGTGAACCCCACCCAGGCCGCGCTGGCCGCCGCGATCGAGCAGGCGCTGGCCGGGCGGGATTACCTGGCCGTGATCTGCGCAACCGGCGGCCGCGAGGCGCGCCAGCGCTCGTATTTCCGCATGCTGTACGCGAGCCGGGTCGACGGCCTGCTCGTCTACCCGACCTCCGACATGCGGGCCGACCTCGAGCAGGCGGCCGCACGCGGGCTGCCGATCGTGTACGTCTTCCGCGAGCTGCCGTTCGATGGCCGGGGTGCCGACGCAGTCGTGGTCGACCACGTGTCGGTCGTCGAAGCCGCGACCGAGCGGCTGCTCGCGCTCGGCCACCGGCGGATCGCGCTGGTGACGCTTCCGCGCGACTCGATTTCGGGCCCCGACCGGATCGAGGGCTACCGGCGCGCTCACGCCGCGCTCGGCGTCCCGGTCGACGCCGAGCTGGTCATGGCCGGCGAGGGCACGGTCGGCGGCGGGTACGCGCTGACCGCGGCCGCGCTCGAGCGGCGACCCGCGCCGACCGCGCTGGTCGTCACGACGAGCCCGCAGATGGTCGGCGCCGTCCAGGCCGTCCAGGCCGCCGGCCGGCGGGTGCCGGACGAGCTTTCCGTCGTCGGGTCGAGCCCGCCTGTGCCGCTGCTGCCCGGGCTGGCGTTGAGCGTCTGGGAGTACCCGACCGAAGCGGTGGCCCACCGGGCGGTCGAGCTGTTCTTCGAGCGGCTGGGCGCCGGCCCGGGCCTCGAACCTCGGCGCGTCGTGCTGCGCCCGGAGTTGCAGCCTGGCGCGTCGATCGCGCCGCCGGCCTGACCCTGGACGAGGCGCAGGAGGTACGACGGTGGAATACCGAACGTTGGGCAGGTCGGACCTGAAGGTCTCGGCGATAGGGTTCGGCTGCTGGGAGATGGGCGGTTCGCACTACGGCAGCACCGACGAGGCCGAGGTGACGCGGGCCGTCCACCGGGCCATCGACCTCGGCGTCACGCTGTTCGACACGGCGCCGGTCTACGGCTTCGGCGGCTCCGAGGAGGCGCTCGGCCGCGCGCTCGGCACCCGGCGCAACGAGGTTGTGCTCGTCAGCAAGGGCGGCCAAACCTGGGACCCGGTCACGACGACGCGCAAGGCCGACGCGCGCTATTCCGAGCTGAAACGGGGGCTGGAGGACAGCCTGCGGCGGCTCGGCACCGACCACCTCGACCTGTTCCTGATCCACTGGCCCGACCCGGAGACACCGATCGAGGAGTCCGCCCGAGCGCTCGCCGAGATGGTCGACGAGGGGAAGACCCGCTACGTCGGGGTGTGTAACCACTCGGCCTACGAGCTCCGCGAGATGGCTAAGCACGCGCCGATCGTGACCAACCAGGTTGGCTACAACATGTTCGACCGCCGCTGGGAGAAGGAGATGTTCCCGACGGCGCGCGAGCTCGGCCTGAACGTGATGGCGTACGGGCCGATGGCGCACGGCTTGCTGACCGGCGCGTTCCGGCGCGACCAGGTCTTCGAGCCGGGTGACTGGCGGCGGAGCGGCGTGCTGTTCGGCCAGCGGCTGCTCGGGCCGAACCTGGCGGCGAACCTCGACGTCGTCGACGAATTGCGTGGCCTGGCCGAGCGCATCGGGACGACGCTGCCGCGCTTGGCGCTCGCCTGGGTGCTCCGCGACCCGATCGTCGCGGTGGCGCTCTCGGGCTGCCGCACCGTCGCCGAGGTCGAGGAGAACGTGCGCGCGGTCGAGGTGACGATCCCGTTCGACGTCCTGGCGCGGGTCGACGCCGCGCTGGGGAAGGTGGTCGGACGCTCGGACGTGATTCCGGCGCGGCACCGCACGCCGCCGGCGCTGGTCAGCGCGTAGGAGGTCGAACCTGGAGATGGGCATTCCTGGGGGAGAGTTGACAGTGAAAGGCAGGCGATCCATGAAGCGACGGGTATTCCTGGCGATCTCGGCGGGCGCCGGCGCGAGCGCGCTGCTCGCGGCGTGCGGCGCGCCGCCGCCGGCGACCGCGGTGCCGGCGAAGCCGACCGAGGCGGCCAAGCCAGCCGCGGCGACGGCGACCTCGGCGCCGGCCGCCGGGCCGTCGCCAGCCGGGGCGGCGGCGACCGCGCCGGCCGCGGCGGCTAGCACGCCGGCCGCGAGCTCGTCGCCGGCGGCGGCCAAGCCGGCCGCGGCGGGCTCGACCGCGAAGCTGCCGGACCAGTACGGCAACCCACCGAAGCCGGCGAAGTTCAACGAGGCGCCGATGCTGGCGCAGCTCGTCAAGGACGGCAAGCTGCCGCCGGTCGAGCAGCGGCTCCCGCCGGACCCGATCGTCGTCAAGCCGACCAACAAGATCGGCAAGTACGGCGGCACGCTGCGCGGCGTCGCGCTCGCGCCGGAGACGACGAGCGACCTCCAGATCGCCCAGACCGTCGGCCTGTTCAGCTACTCGGACGATCTGTCGCAGATCTACCCGGATATGGCGACCGGCTACGAGTTCAGCCAGGACCTGAAGAGCTGCACGATCTACCTGCGCAAGGGCGTGAAGTGGTCGAACGGCGACCCGTTCACCGCCGACGACGTGCTGTTCTTTTTCGAGGACATCCAGTTCAACAAGGACCTGTTCCCGTCGGTGCCGGGCGCGTACCGCGTCGGCGGCGATCCGATCAAGGTCACCAAAGTCGACGACTACACCGTCAAGTTCGACTTCAAGCTGCCGAACCCGGCGTTCTCGTTGATCCACTACTCGGGCGCGCCGTCGGCGCCGTGGCGCCCGAAGAAGTACCTGTCGCAGTTCCACGCCAAGTACAACCCGGACGCCGACAAGAACGCGAAGGCGGCCGGCTTTGACGGCTGGGCCTCGCGCTTCACGAAGATCACGGGCATCGGGGCTTCGGGCTTCAACTACGGCGCGCAGGACACCGGTATGCCGGTGCTCGAACCGTGGCGGCCGGTCAACAACACCAGTCAGCAGCAGGAGTACGAGCGCAACCCGTACTACTTCCGGGTCGACACCGACGGGAACCAGCTGCCGTACGTCGACAAGCTGGTGATCGAGTACGCATCGAACTCGGAGGTCGAGAACCTCAAGGTGACCTCCGGCCAGGTGCACATCGCGGGCCTCGACCTCCAGCTCGTCAACTACCCGGTGCTGAAGCAGGGCGAGGCGCAGGGCAACTACAAGGTCTACCTGACCACGAGCGAGCGCGGTGCCGACGTCGCGATCGCGTTCAACCAGAACCACCCCGATCCGGTGCTGAAGAAGATCTTCGGCGACGTGCGCTGGCGCCAGGCGATGTCGCTCGGCATCAACCGGGGCGAGATCAACGAGCTGGTCTTCCTCGGCCAGGCCCAGCCGCGCCAGGCGACGATCAACGAGACGGCCAGCTTCTACAAGAAGGAGTGGGCCGACGCGTTCGCCCAGTACGACGTCGACCAGGCCAACAAGCTGCTCGACCAGCTCGGGCTCGACAAGAGGGGCCCGGACGGCATCCGGCTGCGCCCGGACGGCAAGCCGATGGCCTTCACGCTGGACTACCTCCCGCAGGAGGGGCCGAAGAAGGAGGTCTGCGAGCTGGTGGTCAAGCACTGGGCCAAGCTCGGGATCAAGGCCGAGGCGGCTGGCCGCGAGCGCGCCTTCATCCTGACGCGGCTGAACTCGATGCAGCACGACGCCAGCGGGTGGCAGGTCGACCGCCAGCTCGAGCGCGCCGCCTACACCTACGGCGCGGCCGGGTCGAAGTTCGGCCCCGGCGGCAATTCGGCGATCACCTACTGCAAGGGCTGGATCGACTGGATCGCGTCGGGCGGCAAGGCCGGCGTCGAGCCGCCGCAGGAGGCCAAAGACCTCCAGGCGGCGTTCGACAAGTGGCAGACGACCGTGATGGGCACGCCCGAGTACAAGGCGGCCGGGACGGACGTCTACGACCGGGTGATGAAGACGCTCTACGTGATCGGCGTTGTGAACGCTTCGCCGAACCCGATCGTCGTCCACAACACGGTGGAGAACGTCTTTCCCGCCAACATGGGGAACCGGAAGATCTGGTGGGGCGCGGCTAACTGGTACTGGCACCCCTGGCGTGGGGACCAGTGGTTCCTGACCAACGTTTAGGAGCGCCTTCCAACAGCATGCCGTTCCGAAGAAGAGCGCAGCGACGAGGGGCCTCGACCGCGGCGAGGAGCACCGCCGGGCGGTGGTCCACGCGCCGGCCGAGGGCCCTCGCCGCGCGCGGGATGGCGTAGGGGTGGTCGGGTCGGCGACGACATGCTGACGTACATCCTTCGGCGCGTCCTGCTGCTCATCCCGACCCTCTTCGTGATCTCGGTGATCTCGTTCATCGTGATCCAGCTTCCGCCGGGTGACTTCCTGACATCTCAGATCATCGCGCTCCAGAGCCAGGGGCAACTGGTCGACCAGTCGGTGATCGACGCCATGCGCCAGCAGTACGGGCTCGACCAACCGATGTACGTCCAGTACTACAAGTGGATGAGCGGCATCCTGCTGCACGGCGACTTCGGGCAGTCGCTGCAGTGGCGCCAGCCGGTCGCCGACCTGATCTGGGAGCGGCTGGCGCTGACGGTGGCGCTGTCGCTCGCCTCGCTGCTCTTCATCTGGGTGGTTGCGTTCCCGGTCGGGATC
>Ga0070741_10017291_pt1 | contig 11872 bp, 12 predicted proteins | sample Coa_R1_4_FD_66440 | JGI IMG/M metagenome (GOLD analysis project Ga0070741, IMG submission 66440) | Surface soil microbial communities from Centralia Pennsylvania, which are recovering from an underground coalmine fire - Coalmine... | ecosystem: Environmental > Terrestrial > Soil > Unclassified ...
GTCTCCCGCCTCGGCCGCCGTTCGAAACCACTTCGCCGCCTCCACCGGGCTGGCAAAAGCCCCCAGCGCCTTTTGCAGGCAGATCGCCAGGCTGACTTGCGCCGCCACATGCCCTTGCTCCGCCGCAAATCGAAACCAATTCACCGCCTCTTCGTAATCCTGCCCGACCCCCTGGCCGTTGGCATAGCACACCCCAAGGCTGAATTCCGCGTTTGCGTTTCCCTGCCTGGCCGCCTCGCTGTACCAATGCGCCGCCTCTCCATAATCCTGCGCCACTCCATCGCCCTCCGCGTAACACGTCGCCAACGCCAGTTGCGCATCGACATTTCCGTGCCGCGCCGCCGACAGCATCCGGGCATGCTCGCCCTTCAGCGTCATCTGTTTCTTGCGCGCTGCCGCGGCTTTGTCCTCCCGTTGAAACACCCGTCGCGCCGCCCCAGTCACGGCATAAACGGCCGTCCAGACCATCCGAAACAATTTCTGCACACGGACCTCCTTGTTTATCTCTTCTGCCCTTGAAAAGCGGCTCAGCTTCTCAAATTCCCATATTCGACAATAACGTCGCCAGCCGGTTGACGATTCCAGCCAATTGCGGATGCGTGACCTCGAATTCGCTCGCCGAGGCCTCCAAACCGCCAATCGAATGCGCCAATGACTCTGGGTTTTTCGTTGCGCGTGTCGCTTCGAAGGTTGATACATCCGTGAACGACGCAATGCTCTGCGCCTGTTCCCGGTGTGTCTGGGAGAGATGCGAGATTTCCACTTTCAACTGGGCCAGCAACTCCAGCAACTCACGCCGCTGCTGTTCCGGCATCGAGCCCCCCTGCCGCAACCGGCTCTCAATCGTCGATAGTGTGTCCTGCATCATACAGCTATCGCTCTCACTGTACCTGAGCCCCGGACAGATTTCAACTCCGGCCCAAACCTCGCCCACTCCGCCATCAGGTTCGCGCGGATGGTAACCGAACCGGTGCGATCCCGATTTCGCCGCCCGGACTATGGCAGCAGCTCCGCATGCGGCAAGTGATCCCGGTTCCACCGCGCCAGGGCCGCGCCATTTGTGTCTCTGAATAGAAACAATAGTGTGGGCGATTCCACATGGCCGTCACAACACACCACATTCGCTTTGCTCTGATGACGCGCATGGGCTCGCTTCGTGCTCCCGTCATAGTCGTTTACAGAAGTTCGCCCCAACATCAGAGTCCCATCCTCCACCAGGCCATCATCCCCTCCGATGAACCCATCCCCGATCGCCATCATATCGCTTGGACTCGCCACTTCGGACTCCCTTACCGCCGGCGCGGGCAAACGCGCGCCGCTCCATACAAAATGTCCGCCCAGCCCAAGCGAATGAGTGTCCGACGGCCCGCTCATCCCATCCCAGTTGTAGCCATAACTATTGTAGCCCCTGCGTTCGGGCCAATCCGAGGGCTTGTTTGCCGCCGGACATTTCCAGACCCCTTCCGCATACGGATAACTCTTCACCGAAAGCGCCTTCCCCGAAAGCTGCCCGTGCTGCAACAAAGCCATCCATGCTTCTCCATGTCCTGGATCAATCGCCAATGGATACGCGCCGTTTTCCGTGACATACCCTTGCAACGCGATCCCCAACTGCCGCACGTTATTGACACACTGGATTCGCCGCCCCCTGGCCTTGGCCTGGGAAAGCCCCGTGAGCAAAAGCGCCGCTAGAACCGCCGCAATCCCTATGACAACGAGCAGTTCCACCAGGCTGAAACCCTTGTTTGTCGGCTCTTTGAATCGATGTCCGTCAAATTCCATTTGGTCTAGGTTTTGGTAGGGTTGAACGAGCAAGTTCGCGGCCGACATGGCGGGGCTCTTTCCATTGAAAGGGAGAATTGTATTCATTAATGAAGATAGCTACTGAGAAGGAGAAATTGTTCCTCACGGCTGCTTTTTGTCGGTTCGTGCTTTGGCAGTTCATCAGCTATCATCCGGCCGATGTCGCATCAGCCCGACAAGCCAGCCGCGTTCAATGATCCCAGTTTGTGGTCATGGATGTGATGCGGGTGGTGGCGAACTTCCCCGGCTCGGCGCGCGTACGCCAAGCGATCTGTTCCCAGCGTTGATTGTAAATGCGGACCAGCCGTGACTGTTTCCAAGTCGCGTCGACAATTCATCCGACTCCGTGTCCGTAAGAAACCGCGCCACCCTGACGTTTGCCGGTATACCGCATGCCCTGCATTTTACTTGCGTTTGCGTTTTTCTTGTCCTTGAGCGGAACAGCCACAATTCTCTTGCGGCGGCGGTTGACTCCGTCGGTGAACCATGCGCTGTTATTGATCTCGTAGGCAGCGAGGATTCTGCCGCTCCCTTTCGCCACCGCCACGAGATGCTTAGGCGCCCGCTTCATGTTCGCCATCCAAGCCTCTACTCTTTTCCGCTTGAACGACCAATACGTCCGGGCGCGCTCGGCTAATTTGTCGGATGCCCACGCTGAATTCGGCGCTACGCGCCTGTCGCCATCGGGAAGCATGTCTGGAGAAAGAGTCACAATTATGGCGCGCGGAATCTTTGAAATTTTTTGTCAACGAACAGAAAGGGATACCGCGGCTGGAATCGTCGCCGGGACCGCCGCTGAATATTCACAAGTCTTAAGCTTCCTCCGCTCGCTTCCACTACTCCGATGGCGGTCGCCTCTGCCACAAGAGCGTCTTCGGGCGAAGAAAATGCGTTTGATTCCCATTGAGTCATGTCGGCCCGTTTCATCAGGGAATGGAATTCCATGTTGTGCTCGCCCTCAATTCGCCCGTCAGGCCCTTTGCCTATATATGCAGTTCCTGATTTCCGGCGAATCACCAGATACACGCGGTGTTTCATTCCCGGCATACTGCACCGGATTTGCTTGCAGAAACGAGGTCGTTTTGCGTGAGAACGGACAACGGGGGGCGAGCGGTTTTCCGTCCCGCGCCGAAAAAGCTGATAACAACCGTTTCAAGAACTGTCAGTTCTGGAATTGACATTTTATCATAAGACGTTAAAGTCTGGTGTCATGAAATTCATTGGCCGACAGCCGGAGCTTGCGCTTCTCGAGCAGCATTACCGCGACGCATGTCCCGCCCTCATTCCGATTTATGGCCGCCGCCGGGTGGGCAAAAGCCGATTGATTGACGAGTTCATCAAGAACAAGCCGAACATCTACTTCCTGGGGAAGCGCACGACGGCCGAATTGCAACTCCGGGATTTCCGAGACGCAGCCAACCTCCAGTTTCATGATGAAGCGCTCCAACACGCCGCTTTTCGGGATTGGCACAGCGCGCTGCAGACGGTCACTCGCTTATGGAAACACAAAGGGAAGCTGGTCCTTGTGCTGGACGAACTGCAATGGACGGCGGAGGCCTCCCCGGAGTTGCCTTCCGTTCTTCAGGTACTCTGGGAAACCGAATGGTCCAAAAGAAAGGACATCTTGATTATCCTTTGTGGTTCGCATGTTGGCTTTATGGAGCGGGAAATTCTCGGGGAAAGGAGCCCCCTGTTTGGCCGACGTAGCGACCAGATCAAACTGGGTCCCCTGGCATATCCGGAAGCGGCGTTAATGCTTTCTCACTACTCGGCGACCGATCGGGCTGGCGTTTACTTCCTCGTTGGTGGCGTCCCAGCCTATTTGGAGCGATTCGTGCCGGGCCGATCAATGCATGAGGCAATTGCGGAGGAATTCTGCTCCGAACTCAAGTTCTTCGCTTTGGAGCCGCATTTTCTCATCCGGGAAGAACTGCGCGAGCCCGCGCGGTATTTCACCATATTGACGCTGCTTGCCGAACAGCGAATGCGCCAAAACGAACTGGCCGAGAAAAGCCATATTGAGTCGAGGATACTGGCTGGTTACCTCAACACCATGCTGGAACTCGGTTACGTTGCCAAGGCCTACCCCGTTGTCGCCGGAAAGGTCAACCCCCAACAAGTTTTGTATGAGGTTGCTGATCCGCTGCTTTGCTTTTGGTTCCGATTCATCTTTCCAAACTTGCAACTATGCCGGCCAGGCCAGGAGAAAACCGTCTTTTCACAGTGCATCCAGCCGCAATTGGATTCTTATTTTGGCAAGCGATTTGAGAAGCTCTGCCAGGAGTCGCTATTGGCGGATTATCGCAAACGTAAAATCATTTGGGAACATGTTGGCCGTTATTGGGACAAGAACATTGAATTGGATGTCGTGGGCATTCGTCGTGACCGGTCGATTGACATCGGCGAGTGCAAGTGGGGAGCAGTAAAATCCTTGAGAGAAGTGGCGCAATCTCTTGAACTGAAGACTGCGCGATACCCAAACTCTGAGGGTGCCAGCATTGGAAAGCATATTTATCTGCGAACCGCCACAAACCGCCAAGTGGAGGGAATCCAGATGCGCACGCTGGCCGACATGTTTTAAGGCGCAAGGAGGCCGAATAGGTGTGTCACTGGATCACGCCGCGAAGTCTGGCGGGATCAAAGCTTGAGATCGCGTAAAATATTCGGATTCAGACAATTGTATGGATTTGGTCTTTTGGTCCCGATTACAGGATTTGGCGGTGCAAATCGCTTCACCCGCTTCAACGTTCTGACTCAAGGACTTGCGTCAAAAACCTCCAAAAAGTAACAACAAATCGAACCTGTCGAGGGTCGTTCGTCGAGGTGCAAATCCTGTTATTTCTTTTTGACTAGCTCTCAAATCGAAAAGCGCGGTCCCACCCTTGGAGTCAGAAGATTTTGCCGCTTAACTGGCCATCCTAAAGGTCGCAACTCGACACGTTCTGGTTGATAGGGGCCTCTCGGCTGTGCCGCAGACGGAATGCTGCTGCGGCATCTTGCATTCCTGAAATCAAAACAAGCAGGGCCATGACTCGTGAGAATAAAACGAAGACCTGACGGCGCTGTGCATGGATCGTAAGCGAAGAGGGGCGATGGCAGCGCTATTCGCCTTTGAAGTCGGAATATCGATCTGGGATTTTTCGCTCGAACGAGAGAGCCGTCGCCTTCTTGGCGGATTGCCGAGCGGCGAATACGTTTTGCACATGATCATGGCGACGGTGTTCGGAGCGCTGGCGATGAGTTATTTTTGCAGCGTTCGCGAGCGGTTCGGCGCAGCGCAGTTCCGCGTTCTCGAAACATTCGAATGAGGCAAGGGGCCACCGCTCGTCGGACCGTCGTTTCCCCGCCGTAATGCCAGGGCAACTGAACCTTCAACAGATCTCGCACGAGGGTTCCTTCCGGGACCCGTTCAAACTCGTGATCATGAACAAAGCAGGAAAACGGGCCATGAATCAGACGTTCACCGAAATAACTCGGCGATTTGAAATGCGTATGGCGAAAGCCGAGCGCCATAGGAACATGGGATGACAACGAGATTTCAATCCAGGTCTCGCCGCCGACTCGCACGTGCGGTTCATAGGCGAGCAATCGAACTCTCGGCCAGTCCTGATGGAGCAATTCCAACCGCGCCGCGCTCGCGTGAAAGGCGAACACTGGCTCGGGCGGAAGGGCAAGAATGGTTTCAAAACGAAAGTCCACGACGCCGTATTATATTTGACGATTTGCCAGGTCTCGAAAAGCATCATCCAAGGTTGCAAAGCGAAACTGGAGTCCTGCCCACAGCAATCGACCCGGAACGACGCGGCGGCTTTTGATGAGCAACTCGGTTTCCGTCCTCATTAGGAATGCGCCCACTTCCCCGCCAATTGGTCGTGTTGGATCAGCCATTCGACTGCCCGGCAGTAATCCTCAACGTGGATCCATGACACATATTGATTGCCGCTGCCCATCGCGCCTCCCAGCTCTTCAAGCGTTAAGGAACTCCTCAAGAAACCAGTGGCTACACTGACCGCCAACTTGAGGTTGTGACGAACCAACTCGCATTGCGCTTCTTCCGAGGCCTCCTGCTCCCTCAGAGTCGCATCGCTGCGCCCGCCGGTTTGGACAAGATGACGCAATTCAGCTTCCCTCTCTCGGGTCAAAAGGGGAATTTCGCCGATTTCGGACAGGTATTTTGAGAATGATTTTGAGCTCATAGTGAGGCCATTCTGGACCACACTTGGCCTGGCATGACGATCCGGGTAATCGGCAGGATTTTGAGACTTCCGACGCGATCATCGGTGTCTCGGGTCGCAGTTTCTGCACGGGGCAAAACCATCCAATTTCACCGATTGACAACCAGCATCGTTATGATAAATATATGTATCATAGTAGTATGTTCATGAACATGTATGTTACGTAAATGAAATCGAAGGCGATCAGTTCAATTCCGCTGCCGGTTGGCTCGGTTTTAAAAAAAATCGGACGGGACATTACCGATGCGCGAAAGCGCCGGCGCATCTCGACTGCGATGATGGCGGAGCGCGCCCGAATCAGTCGCCCGACCCTGGTGCGTTTGGAGCGCGGGGACGCCAATGTCTCCTTCGGCATCTTTGCAACCGTATTATTTGTCCTCGGCATGCACGACCGCCTGGCTGAACTGGCGGACGCCAGCCATGATCGAACGGGGCTTGACCTCGAAGCCGAATCCTTGCCGAAGCGAATTGACAGCCCCCGAAGGAAACGCGTCGCAACCGGGACAAGCCAGTGAACCGCGAAATTGACATCCACGTCGATCTGGACGGCCAGATGCATCTGGTCGGTCGCCTCTGGTCACGCTTGAGCAAAGGCCACGAAGGTGCCTCGTTTGCTTATGACCCTGCCTGGCTAAAGTCTCCGCTTCGCTTTCCGCTGGAACCGGCGTTGAGTCTTGATTCTGGGACGCACCATACCGGCCAAGGCCATTCGCTCTTTGGAGCGCTGGGCGATTCGGCCCCGGATCGCTGGGGGCGAATGTTGATGAAACGGATGGAGCGCAACGTGGCCAAGCACGAAGGACGGGCACCACGCGCGCTGATGGAAATCGACTATCTGCTGATGGTCAATGATACCGTCCGCCCTGGAGCACTGCGATTCGCTGAACCAGGGACCAAAACATTTCTCGCGAGCGGCGGTCCGAAGATTCCACCACTGGTTTATCTTTCCAAGCTGCTCGCGGCATCAGATCGGATCGTCGCCGACCAGGAATCTGACGAAGACTTGCAGCTGCTGCTGGCCCCGGGTTCTTCGCTCGGTGGCGCAAGGCCGAAAGCCGCCGTGACTGACGCCGACGGGAATTTGCACATCGCCAAATTTCCGCAGGCTGGGGACGAATACAAGGTTGAACGTTGGAGCTATTTGGCGCATCGCCTTGCTGCCAAAGCGGGGATCAATGTCCCACCCAGCCAAATGATTGAAGTAAATCGACGCAGCGTTTTGGTTGTATCCCGCTTTGATCGCATAGGGGCTATGCGAATTCCGTTTCTATCGGCGATGAGCATGTTGGGCGCGGCCGACGGCGAACCCCGTAGCTATCTCGAGCTGGTGGATGCTTTGCGGCGCTACGGCGCCGCAGCCAACGAAGACCAGCAGGAACTCTGGCGCCGCGTTCTGTTCAGCGTCCTTATTTCCAATGTTGACGACCACCTCCGCAACCACGGGTTTTTATACGACTCGTCGAAACGGGGCTGGCGGCTCTCACCGGCCTACGATTTGAACCCGGTGCCGCGGGATGTTAAACCGGCTTTTCTGTCGACCATGATCGACGAACAAAATGACTTGGCTTCCTTCGAGGTCGTGCTGGGGACGGCTGAATATTATGGGTTGGGGAAGGTGGAGACTCGCCGGATTGTCTCCCAAGTCGTGGCTGCCGTTTCCAATTGGCGTAAGGAGGCCGCCAAGCTCGGCTCGTCCCGTCGGGAGATCGATCGGATGGCCAGCGCCTTCGAACATGAAGCCCGGGACGATGCCCGCGCATATGCGAAATAGGTTCGAATCGGAATCCAGCGACTTGGCATGTGCGAGGAAATTCAGCCACCCGCTCGCGAAATTCGCCGGCCTACAATAGATCGCACGTTCGCTTCAGCACCTTGACTGCGGCCGCAAGCTTCAGATGAAATCGAAAATGCGGGGCTGAACAAGCCCTGCTATCTCTTCATCGGAAAAATCCTGCTCCGAGTGGAGCCAAACGGTGGACTTTTCAGGGCTGGTGATGCCGTGAATTAGTAATCGTTCCAAGTCCTTGCTGGCGGATGTCAACCCTCTCCGCCTCCGGTGTGGTCGTGCTTCCGAGGTCGCCCGCTGTTCCTGATTTGAAAATGTTCGCGAAGCAATCGAGTGGCCTTCGCGAGCCATTTCAGGTCGTCGTGCAGCCGGTGAAGTTCGACTGTCGCGAACATTTGCTGGGCGCCTCGTGAATAGCCGCCGAGTGGTTCGAGCATTTTCGCTTTCACGAGCACAGCGATTGCTTGTGAGTGAAAGCCCAAAAGCACGGCGGCCTCTTCGACCGTGAGCCGTGCCGGTAGTCTTAACACATGGAGAACTTGTTTTGGTTCCATATGTTTGAATGGTTTGGCACGGAACTGACCTCACCATACTCCATCCCATCAGCCCCTTTTTCCAACATCGCTGGATGAAGAATAATCGATGGAAGTGAAGCGGATATCGCGGAGAGTGGGAGGGGTGGCGATGATAACGGTGATGGCCATAGCGAGGACAACGACGATGACAATGACAACGATGACGCCCCTGACGAGATCTTGGAGTTTGCGCGGCGACTCAACTCCCTGAAAACCGCCGGCGCCCGGATTTCGCTGGTCCAGATATACTCAGCCACACGTCCCACGCCGCACTCCGAATGCAGACATCTGCCGCTGAGATCACTTTCCCGGATCGCCCAGACCGTGCGACAGATCAGCGGCCTAAGGGTGGAAGTCTTTTGACGGCGGAGATCCTTGGCCTGAGAGTGGAAATGCCAGTCTGGCAGTCGGATCTTGTAGTTGGTTTGATGGTCACTATCATTTCAATGTGAAGCCTGTCGAGTTTGAAAGCCTGGCGCGTTTGCCCGTGATTCAGTTTTACGAGGCGGCGTTCCGGAAGGCGACAGGCGTGCTGCTCAAAGTAGTGGCTCCAGGCGAACCCAACCAGCGCCTTTTTCTCGGAGAGAGCGAAAACCCTTTCTGTTTGTTGGCGGCGGGCACGCCTGCGGGTTGCGAATCGTGTCTGCAGACTCAGGTCCGGGTGCAACGGGTTGCGGGCAAGAAGCTGACGGCTCAACAGATTAATTGTTTTGCCGGTCTCACGGATGTGGCGGTTCCGGTGGTCATCGCCGGACGCCACATTGCGACGCTGATGAGCGGGCAAGTCTTCCGGCGTGAGCCGACGGAGCGCGATTTCAAAATGGTGGCCGGCATGCTTGGTCAGGGCGAGGCGTGGGAAAAGAAAGCCCGCAAGGCCTACTTCGAAACGCAAGTGGTCGATGCAGAACGGTTTGAAGCAATCATTCAACTCCTCGGGGTGTTCGCGCAATATTTGTCCGATTATGCCAGCCGCCAGGTTTTGGCCAGCGTTAAGGAAGAGCCTGCGGCTGTGGCCAGCGCCAAAGATTTCGTTCAAGCGCACGTTGAGGAGCCGATCACGCTGGCGCAGGTGGTGGAGCACGTCAATGTCAGCCGGTTTCATTTTTGCAAAGTTTTCAAAAAGGCCACTGGCATGACGCTGACTGAATACGTCGCACGAGTGCGCGTGGAAAAAGCCAAGACGCTCTTGGTCGATCCCTCGCTGCGCATTTCTGAGGTCGTCTTTCTCGCCGGGTTTGGTTCGATTCCCCAATTTAACAGCGTCTTCAAGCGCGTGGCGGGAATGCCGCCCACCGAATATCGCGAAGCGTTGCGCTCGCAGCTGCCCTTTTAGTCCCCCAGAAAACCCCAAGTGTCGTGGCCTTCTTTGTCGGCGCCGCCGCAATCGCCCATAAGCAAAAGCCAACGGGCAAGTAGCGGGCGGCGGCTTCTTTCTCTAGAAATAAAACACTTCAACAACTGGTGAATGAACCCGTTGTTAAGTCAGGTGAAAGCAAAGAGCCGTGCAACCTATTTAATCCTCATTCCACAAATGAAAGGCGCCATGAGAATACTCAATCCACTAAGAACACACGCGAGAGCGGCGGCGTTGATCGTTATCGCCGCCGGTCTTGTTCTCGGGCTGGCGACAGTCCTGCACGCGGCCCCGCCATCTGATGCGCCCGCCGCGGTCGCGCCGAAGAAGGCCGACGCTCCGGTGAAAAAGAAAAAGGCCGTCAAGCTGACCGGCGCTCAGTTGTATCAAATCAACTGCAACCGGTGCCACCCGGAGCGTTATCCGACGGAGTTTTCGCCGGCGCAGTGGAAAACCATCGTCACCCACATGCGCGTCCGGGCGAACCTGCCCGCCCAACAAGCCCGTGAAATACTCAAATACCTGCAGGAAGACAGCGGCAATTAACCTTAACTCTTTCCAAAATGAGAATCACCCCCCTCCGGTTGGTAATATTGGTTGGCGCGGTCGTGCTGGCCGTGGCCGCGCCGCAAACGGCGCTAGCCCAAGTCAGCGCCGACGACTTTAAAGCCCTAAAGAAGGAAGTTGAACAATTGGACAACAAAGTCCAGAAGCTCGAGCAGACCCACGAACTGGACCAGAAGACGCACGCACAAGACCAGCAAGTCATTCAGCAATTGCAACAGCAGATTCTCGAAACCAAAACGGCGGCCACGACCGCCCGGCAAACTGCCGACAACGTGGCCAAGGTGCAATCCTCTTCCCCTGCGGCTAATGCGCCGCAAGATCCAATGCACAACTTCACCATGGCCGGCGACGCGGAAACGCAGTTCGTCAAAGCCCAGGGCCAGCATAACGCGTTCGTCCAGGCAGATTTCGCCCCTATTTTCCTCTATCGCGCCAACGACGATATTCTATTTGAGGCGGGATTTGATTTCATCTTGGCCAATAACGGAACCACCGTCAGCACGCGTTCGCCGGGTAACACCACGACAGTGAATCTGAGTTTCGCGACGCTGGATTACCTCCTAAACGATTATGTGACGCTTCAGGCCGGCGAACTGCTTTTGCCGCTCGGCACGTATAGTGAACGCAGCGCCGGATGGTTGAACAAAATTCCCGATAACCCGCTGATCCGGGATACCATTCTCCCCGGCGTCGGTGTCGGGGCAGAATTGCGCGGAGCGATTCCGACAGGAACCTCTGGGCAGTCCTTTACTTATGCTGTTTACGGCGACAATGGTCCATCCTCCGGCGCCACGAATTCCATCGCCACCGCCAGTGCGCTGGATTTGAACGGCAACGAAGGCAACACCGGCAACTGGCATTCCAATCCCAGCGGAGGCGGACGTCTCGGCTGGTTTTACCCATGGAAACCACACTACGACCTCGAACTCGGCATTTCCGGCCAGACCGGCCAATGGAGCGATTCCGGGAATCGAAGCTGGTCGGCAGCGGTGGTGGACGCGGCGTTGCACCTGGGCCCGAATATCGAGCTCAAGGGCGAGTTTGCCAACACCTGGCTGGACTCGGATGATTTGGGAACCATCCATCCCAAAGGATTGTGGGTTCAGGGCGGCTACAAACTGGCCGGGTTGGGCCTTGAATTGCCCTACATCAATAACGTCGAGTTGGTTGGGCGTTATGATTATCTCAATGACGCCCAAGGCACGGTGACCGATCGTTACACCGCTGGCTGCGTCTATTACTTATCGAACACGCTGCTGCTGGAAGGCGACTACGAATGGCTGGCCAGCCACGGCGCGGCCCCTCTGCCTTCCAGCCAACTTATAATGCAATTATCCTACGGATTCTAAATCACAAAAACGGAACCTATGAGAATCACCGCGAAATATGCCAGCGCCCTGTTGGGCGCCACGGTCCTGAGTCTGTCCGGAGCGGGCTTGTCCCGCGCCTCGGCCCAGGAATTGGACGCCGAAACCAAAGCGCGCGTCGAACGCTTCGAGAAAGGACCGGCGACCATCGACGTGTCCAAGTATCCGCAGGGCATTCAGGATAA
>Ga0070741_10017292_pt1 | contig 11871 bp, 6 predicted proteins | sample Coa_R1_4_FD_66440 | JGI IMG/M metagenome (GOLD analysis project Ga0070741, IMG submission 66440) | Surface soil microbial communities from Centralia Pennsylvania, which are recovering from an underground coalmine fire - Coalmine... | ecosystem: Environmental > Terrestrial > Soil > Unclassified ...
GACAGTAGCATCGAAGTCAATCAGTCCCGGTCCGTAAAACGCATTTCGCGGCGCGCTGCCCACCACTCCGGCAAAGGCGGGCGTGAAGCACGCGGTATTAAACAAGTGGCTCGGATTGTCTCTGTTGATCTGTAATGCCCCGCTGCAGATGTAATTTGGACGATCCACCAATTGATTGAAGCCGCTGTAATCGGTGCTCGTATTCGTGAGGATCGTGAACGGCTGTCCCGTTGTCAAATTGGTGATGCCAGAAAGAGACCAGCCGCCCACAAGTTGGTTCACAACGCCGCGGCCGTTATTCAGGAATCTTGCGCCTCTGCCGAAAGGAAGCTGATATACGAACGTATTGATGAACCGTTGGCGTTGATCGAACGCGCTGTTGCCTCGCTGCGAATTGAGCGGCGCATTGCTGGATGCAGGCTGCTCGCTATCGAACGTTGTGCCCAGAAATGAGGAAGTGTTGTCGATGGAATGGCTCCAGGTGTACGAGCTATTCATAGAAAAGTTTGCACCGATACGCCATTTCCCGGAAACCACCAGGCCGTTGTATATGGAATTTCCATTGAACGACGCGACCAGCGAGCTGCCCCAAGTAGGATAGGGAAAAATTTGGACATTCGGCGCCTGTGCGCCGCGCAATGCCGGATTGTTGACAATGACCGTAGGCTGATTTGCATCCAAATAGAGGCCGAGGCGATGACCGGAGGTTCCGATGTAGCTGACTTCCAGCGTCAGCGAGGAAGCGACCTCGCGCTGAACACTAAAATTCCAATTCTCCGCGTAAGCTTGCTTGGCATTAACCGCTTCGCCGTTGAACGTGACGAGGCCGACCTTGGTGCCACTAGCCGTCGTGGAAATCAGCGGAACGTTTTGGTTGAATGCCAAATTCCACGAGTACGTGTTGGGCTGCGTTACACCTGCCCGCTGTGTCGTGGCAAGTGACCAAGGTGCGTTCGACGTCTGATTGATGGGAATGTTGTTGAACAGATCGTCATAGCCGATGCGAAACCCGCCGCGAATGACTGTCTTGCCGTCGCTCAGGAAACTCGACCCGAATCTCGGAGTGTAGGCGAAACCGATACTCGGACTGATATCCGTATAATCCGGACTCACGCCTGCGTTCGAAATGGAAATTGGGCCCGGTGTAGTGATGAGAGACGCCGGGCCGGTGAGAGCCGGATTGATCCCCAGCACTTTATTGGTTCCCAATAGCACCGGACCCACTCCCGGAATAAAATTTGTGCCGAAGTCGCGCTTCTCTTTTAGGACGGAAGGCAATTCGTAACGCAAACCGATATTCAGCGTCAAGTTGGGCTTCAGCTTTGCATCGTCCTGGATATAAAACGCGTATGGATAACGATACCAGTGACCCAGCGTGTTGCCGGTTCGAATGGTCGATGTGGTGATCTGCGCAGCGCCGGCGCAGGTCGGACAGTTACCGGCAAACTGCGCGAAGTTCGCAAACGAAAGAGAGCCGCGCGATGTGCCGTCCAAAAATCGCCACGTTTCCTCCCGCCGCCCGTAGAAGCCGAACTTAATGGTGTGTGTGATTCCCGCCAGCGTGATGATGCGCGTGGTGTCCGAGTACAGTTCGTAAGTATTCGACCTGCGGCCTTGCGGAATGTTCGTTGCCGAACCCAGGTTGGCATAGCCGCCTGTGATAGAAACCGTCGGAATGCCGCCATCCTGAGGATTCTTCGTTGAGTCCACAGCGCCCGGAACGCCGGGCAAAACAGTGGCTGCATTTACAGCCACGTCCTGCGGTTTGAAATTGGTCTTATTGCGTGAGAAACCCAGGCGTAATTCGGTTAAAAAGTTTGGCGAAAACGTATGAACTTCGCTCAATTCGGCATTCTGCTGGCTCGGCACGTTGGTCGTGCCGCCGGTAGTGGGCAGCGTGGCGCCGGAGACCACAGTGCCGCGGTAAAGAATATAGCGGCCGTTAATTCGGTCCTTGTCACTGAAGTTGTGATCGACGCGGATGAAATTCGTGTAGTCCTTCGTGCTGTTTGGTACGTTGCCGACGAAGTTTGTTGTGCCGGCGGGCGCGCTCACCACCGTCGGCAATGGATAAAACGCGACCAGGTTCTTGGCGATCGGATCCAGAATAGAAGCTCTCTGCGCCGCCGTCGGAACCACCGCGGTGACAGCGGCCGGATTGATTTCATTCAACGCTTCGAAACTGTAAAAGAAAAATGTTCTGTCGCGTTTGATAGGGCCGCCCAATGTGCCGCCGTACTGGTTGTAGCGAAGCACCTGTTTGGCTCCGTTCAACGCGTTCGTAAAAAAGTTATTTGCATCCAGAACGTTGTTGCGGTCGAACTCGAAAACGCCGCCGTGGAACTGGTTTCCCCCGCTCTTCGTCACCACGCTCACCTGCGCGCCGGACGCCCGGCCGTAAGCGGCTGAATACGCTGTCGTCTGGACATCCAATTCCTGTATCGCGTCCGCGATGCGATAGGAGTTCGTCGGTCCATTGATGTTCGGATCGATCGCGTTCACACCATCGATCTGCCAATTCGTCGACTGCGAACGTGTCCCGGCCGCTGCAAAAGCGCCCGCCTGCGATCCCGGCGCGGCGAAGGAACTGCCTGGAGAAAGTGTCGCCAAATCTGTGAACTGCCGGTTGGCAAGTGGAAGTCCCGATACCTGTTGCGCCGTGACATTCATCCCGGTGCTGGACGTTTCCGTCTGCAGCAACTCGACGGAGCTGGATACTTCGATGCTCTGGTTTACATTGCCGATCTGCAGTTGGACATCGAGCGACACAATCTGATCTACCAGAACCACGACGTGCTCTACCTGAGTGACTCGGAAGCCCTTCGCTTCCGCGCCGATCTTATAGGTGCTGGGATTCAGATCTAGAAATTGATACAGACCCGTGGCATCGGAGGTCGTTGTTCGGGAAACACCTGTTTTCTCATCTTGCAAAGTAAGAGTGACATGAGGAATGGGCGCGCCCGATTGATCGCGCACGTATCCTTTGATAGCTCCAATCGGAGCCGAAAAACAAACTCCAACGATCAACAGAGACAAAAAGAAAATCGACAACTGGTGAAGCGCACGTTTCATAACTACTCCTTTGGGGGTCGAACGGGGACACGTTTTCGAAGCGGTCAGACAGGGATCGGGAAGGGACTACAGAATAACAGCCAACCCACGGCATGTACATCAACTACTAAACCCCTAAAGTCGATCAGATTTATGATGATTATACTCGGATTGTGGAAGTTGCAAAAAACTCAGGGAAACTGCGGATTTTCGATACAAAAGGCGTGCGTTGCAAGAGCGCGCGCCCAGAGGATCGTAATCATTGCTCAGTAAGCATCACCGCTGCGCGCAGAGCAAACGCGTGTACAATCAGACGCGCGGAGAATGCGGGAGTACGATCGGATCGCCGAGTGGTATGCAACTGATCGAAGTCGAACCATCGGCGTCGCGCAAGCGCTCACGATGGCGGATGCACTTTCGCCATGTTCGCGTATTCTGGATCTCGGCTGCGGCAACGGCGTGCCAATTACAGAGGCCCTGGTAAATGCCGGACATCGAGTCGTCGGTCTCGATACTTCTGCCGCAATGCTTCGCCGGTTCAGGGCCAGCTTGCCAGAGACCCCGGCAGTACGCGGCGATGCCCGCCGATGTCCGTTTCCAAACGGCTGCTTCGACGCGGCGATTTCGTGGGGCATGATGTTCCACCTTTCGCCCGGTGATCAGGCAGCGGTTGTTGAGAGTCTATCCGCTGTGCTCAAGCGGGGCGCGCCGTTCCTGTTCACTGCGACCGAGATGGAGGATGCCGGCGATGCTGGCATCACAGGAACGATGAATGGAGTGATGTTTCGCTATTACGCCGTCCCCAGTTACCGGCGACTGGTCGCTGAGCACGGGTTTGTGCTCGTCAACATGTACGACGATCCCGGCGTGAGCACCTATTATCTAGCCCACAAGGCGTGGTGAAGCAAAAGCGTGGCGCTATTAGATCACGTCAGCCGCTTTCCGAATTGCCGTCGTTCGCCACAAACGATCCCCTTATGAGAGCACGGCTTAAGCTGCGCAGAATCAAAGCCTGCACATCGCACTGCATCGCCATGCGTCGGTCCTGATTCGCGGCATCGCGGATCGTCATCTATCGAACGTAATCTTCAGGGTGATCGCGTGCTGGCTCGGCCAACTCTTCGGAGGGGCGATTGTTAGACCATCACTCGTTAGTTTCCAAGACAAAGCGTCGGTGGAACCGAGCAACTCGACGCGGGCGATTGGCCGGAACTCGAGGCCACGCGAGGGACTGAGCGCGGCTATGCGCGTTTCGTTGGTATTGTGGCCCATCACGAATGCGTAGATCGCGCCGGCCTTGGTTGTAAACCGGATATCGGAAGGCGTCAGTTCTCTACGCTGCCTCTCGTTGAAATGTTCCGAGGTGCCATTCATACCGCCTCCGGGCGCGGATTTCTGAGTCGAGGGACCCTCGCCGTATATCTTCCATGGCCGTGTCCCGTAAATCCCTTCAGAATTGACTTTCATCCACGCCGTTAGTTCGTCCAGGATTCGCAGTTCTTCGTCGTCCGGCATGCCACTGGCGGGGAGCGGGATATTCAAAAGCAGGTTGCCGTTGCGGCTGACGACATCCACGAGCAAATCGATTACGATTTTCGGCGTCTTATAGCGAATGCCACGCTTGTAGTGCCAATCGCCGATGCAGGTGTCCGTCTGAAATGGGTGAGGCTCGATCTCTTCGGCGACACCACGCTCCAGATCTAACGTGCATGCGCCAGTAGCGCACTGGGTTCGCTGCTTGGCTGTGTAGACGACATCCACTTTGCCGCCATGCCGGCGGAGGCTTTGATTGTAATAGTGCGCGACCAGCGAGCGGCCCCACTCTCCGAAGGGGATTGGCCCATCCTCGTAGTAGAGGTCGGGCTCATGCTGATCCATCAAATCTTGTGCGCGTAAGAACCACTCGCGTTTCCATGCCGTACTCTCGTTGCCTTGCTCGGCCCAAGCCTGCGACCCGGGGGCGTGTGGAGGAAAATAGAGATCCCAATTCGCAGGATCGTTTCCGTCGTAAGGTACGCCGGCATACGGGCCGTGCTTGTCTGTGCCCTTGTTGGTGATCCACCAGTTGTAACTTGCCCAAACGTGCTCGCTCACACCAAAACGCAGACCGGCGGCACGTGCGGCGTCCCGCCATTCGCGCACGATGTCGCGCTTAGGTCCCATGCGAACGGAGTTCCATCGGCGCCCGCGCGAGTTCCACAGATCGAAATTGTCGCAATGTACGCCCATGCTGACGAAGTATTTAGCGCCCGCCTGCACGTACCGCTGGATGAGCGCCTTCGGATCGAATCGTTCAGCGCGCCAGAGGGGAATCGTGTCCTTATAGCCGAATTTCGAAGGATGGCCATAGGTTTTGAGGTGGTACTCATATTGCGGATTTCCTTCGATGTACATGTTGCGCGCATACCAGTCGCCGTCTTCAATGGCGGAGGTAGGGCCCCAGTGTGCCCAAAGCCCGAACTTCGCGTCACGGAACCATTCGGGGCAAGTGTAACCTCTGAATGATTCCTCGGCCGCAGAGAACGGTCCGGGCTGAATCACGATGCTGTTCGAATCAGTTCTGGTGTTTTGGCCGTGAGCAAAACCACAGGAGGCAGTCAGGAGTGAGGTTCCTGTCAGACGAAACATGTCACGGCGAGTCAAATTCAAGCCCATAGCCACACCGATGTGAGGATATCGCGCGCGAAGCAGCGTCAGCCTTGAAATGATCGAGCATGTGCTCCGAAACGGGCTGGGCCGCGGGCAGGAAGGTTGCTTCCGAAAAATCGCCGCCTAACAACCTTAAAGCCGCGCCTGCTCGCGCTCATGGGGTCGCTCCATGTATTCATGCACCATCGCACGCATTGCCCCCATAAACTTGCAATACGATGAAGTCGTGCGTGCAATTCTGCTTCTGTTCTTAGCCGCATCGCTGCTTCTTGGAGGCCCGTTCAAGCTTTTTTTGAAAGATGGCGGGTATCATCTGGTTCGCGAATACCATGTCGAAGGCGACCGCGTGCGGTTCTACAGCACGGAACGTAGCCAGTGGGAAGAGATGCCTACCGCGCTTGTAGATCTGGATAAGACGGAGCGTGAACAGAAAACGCGCCAAGCCCAGCAGCAGCAGGACGCGCGCGAACAGGACGAAGAAAATCAAGCGTTACGAGAGCAGCGGCGCGAAATTGCTTCCATCCCGATGGATCCCGGCGGCTACTACAACGCAGACGGCCAAGTCAAAGCGTTAAAACTTGCCGATTACCAGGTAATCACTAACAAAAAGCGCAAAGCACTGCAAGTGCTGTCGCCCATTCCGTTGGTACCGGGCAAGGCTTCCGTAGTCATCAAAGGTAGTCATTCGACGTTCATCGTGAATGAGCTGCGGCCTAACTTCTACATGAGGCTCGCAAAAGAAGAACGCTTTGGCATCATCCGGCTGACTCCCAAAAAAGATGTGCGTGTGGTGGAAGATATCTCCATCATTCCGGTCAGCAAGCAGGCCATTGAAGAGCGCAAGCAGATGGACACCTTCGAGCAGCAGTTGGCCGACGGCCTCTATAAAGTCTGGCCTGAGAAGCCGCTGGAGCCCGGCGAATATGCCTTAGTCGAATATGCCGACACCGAAGATCAGCAGGATATCGAACTGCTGGTCTGGGATTTCGCTATTTCTGGATCCGCGAAATAGCCCTATTCGTACCGCAATGCTTCGGCCGGCGCAATGCGCGAGGCAGTGCGCGATGGATGTAACGTCGCGACAAAGCTGGTCAGCAACGCCAGCGCCGCTACCCAGACACCATCGGTCCAGTGACTTTGAAACGGCACATAGCTGAGTGCATAGACCTGTTCATCGAGCCTCAACCAGCGGTAATGATTGAAGAGTTCGGTGACCGTAAAACCGGCAGCTAACCCGAGTACGCATCCGATGCCGCCAATGATTAGGCCCTGCAGCACGAAAATGCGCTGAATCTGTGCGCGTCGCGCTCCCATCGACATAAGAATCGCCACATCGCGATGCTTCTCCATGACAAGCATCACCAACACGACGAGTATGTTGAGGGCCGCTACCAGTTCGATAAGGCTTACCGTTATAACGCTCACCATCTTCTCTAGCTTGAGCGCATTGAGCAGCGAACGGTTTTGATCCATCCACGTACTCGCAATCAGCTTTGTGCCAATGACATCTTCCGCTCGGCGCGCTACGGTTGGCGCCTCAAAAATGTTATCCAGACGAAGTTCAATCGTGTTGACCACATCATTCAGATCTAGGACCTGCTGAGCGGCTGGCAGGGAAGTGAATGCCCACTGAGAGTCCAGGCCATAAAGTCCCGATTTGAAGATTCCGGCAACCCGGAAATGAAAAAGGCTGGGAACGACGCCGACTGGTGTGAGCTGGCCCTGATAGCTGATAACGGTAACCGGGCTGTGCAAAGTCACACCCGCCTGCTCCGCTAGATCGGAGCCGAGGATGATCTGATAACCGATGCCTGGCTTGTTAAAGACGTCGAGGGAGCCGGACATCAGGTGGCGTAGCACCTCCGGCACTGGCACGCCTTTGCCCAGCGGTACGCCTTTGAGCACCGCACCGGTTCCTACCAGCGGTCCTTTGAGTGCAACCTGACCGTACAGCCCCGGCGTCGCGCTAATTACGTGAGGAATGCGCTTTAGCTTGGGGATCAGCTCTTCCCAATTCTCAATCCCAAACGCGGGATTCCGTTCGAGAATGGTCACGTGCGCCGTCGCGCTCAACAGCGTGGATTGCAGTGTGCTTTGAAAGCCGTTCGTGATAGCAAGCGCCACAATGAGCGCGCAGACTCCCGCGGCCACGCCCAAAATCGAAATTACTGTGATAACCGAGATGACAGTTTGTTTACGCTTAGCGCGCAAGTAACGTAACGCGACAAGCCATTCAAAAAGCGACATCAGGCTCGCGTATGGCTGCTCATTGGGCTAATTCGCGGAGCCGGTCCGCGATTTCGATTTCTCCTTCGGGTCGCAACAAGGGAAAGAGAATGACGTCGCGGATGGATCGCACGCCGGTCAGGATCATCGTCAGGCGGTCGATACCGATTCCTTCGCCGCCCGCCGGAGGCATTGCATAGCAGAGCGCGCGAACATAGTCCTCATCCATAACGTGCGCTTCTTCATCGCCGCCCGCTTTACGCGCAAGCTGAGCTTCGAAGCGCCGGCGCTGCTCCTGTGGATCGTTCAATTCAGTAAATGCATTGGCGATCTCCATGCCCGCGGCGTAGATTTCGAACCGCTCTACGAAATCCGGCTCATCCGGCTTATTCTTCGACAAGGGCGAAACTTCCACCGGAAAATCGTAAATGATCGTGGGCTCGAAGAGTTGATGTTCCACATGCTTCTCGAATAAGTCCACAAGCGCGGCTCCGGGGCTCGATTCTTTTGAATGGCGGTGCAGCCACTCCGGGTCTTTGATGTTATCGAGCGATGGCTTGCCGTCCCCCTGCCAGAAATGCACCAAAGCTTCGCGCATGGAAAACTGCTGAAACGTTGCGAAATCCAATGTTCGGCCGTCACGTTCAATTTTCGTAGACCCCGTCGCGTCCATCGCGACTTCAGCCAGCAACTCTTTTGAGAGCTGCATCATTCCCTTGTAGTCTGTGTACGCTTGATAGAACTCGAGCATCGTGAACTCGGGATTATGCTGCGTGGAGATGCCTTCATTCCGGAAATTGCGATTGATTTCGTACACGCGCTCCATGCCGCCAACCACCAATCGCTTCAGGTACAGCTCGGGTGCAATGCGCAAATACAAATCGATGTCAAGCGCGTTGTGATGCGTCACGAATGGTCGTGCAGTGGCGCCGCCGTAGAGCGACTGCATCATCGGCGTTTCCACTTCCAGAAAGCCGCGAGCATCCAGATGACGGCGTAACGAGCTGATAATTTTGGAGCGCGTAACGAAGATCTTGCGCACGTCGCGATTGGCGATCAGGTCCAGATAGCGTTGCCGGTAACGAGTCTCCACATCTTCCAGTCCATGCCACTTTTCCGGCAGCGCGAGCATGATCTTAGATAGAAACGTCAGGTCTTCTACGTGAACCGTCAGTTCGCCCGTCTTCGTGCGGAACAGATAGCCGGAGACGCCGATAATGTCGCCATTGTCGAGTAGCTCGTAGAGCTTATAAGCGGTCTCGCTAACGGCATCTTTCTTGATATAAATCTGAAGCGTTTCGCCGTTCTGCAACAGATGAATAAAGCCGGCTTTACCCATGCGCCGGATTGTCAGAATGCGGCCTGCAATTCGAACTTGTGCTCGCTCGCTCAACTCCTCCGCGGTTTTTGAAGCATATTCGGAAAGAATGCTAGGAATCGTATGGGTCTGTTCGAAAGCGCGGCCGTAGGGATCAAAACCTAACGCACGGATTTGCGACAGCCGCTGATGACGCTGGCGCAGTAACTCGTCTTCTAATGCCAGAGGGAAGCTCCTTGAAACTTCAATTGTAAGGGTGGACGGCCGTTTATTGATGTGCGGCGACAACTACTCGGCGCGCAACGCGTCCAGCGGCGAAATCGAGCTTGCCCGGAATGCTGGAATAAAAGATGCTGCCAACGCCGAGGATCCAAGCGAGGCAACGGCTAGTAACGTCACCCACGGATTATAGGGATCCATTCCATAAAGCTGGTTGCCAAGGAGCTTTGCCGCCGCAAAAGTGAGCGGTAGTCCGATGATGAGCCCAACACCAATAAGCGCGAAAGCGCCGCGAAGTATCAGTGCAACCACGTTGCTCCGGTTAGCGCCAAGCGCTATCCGAACGCCGATTTCGCTGGTGCGGCGGCCTGCATTGTACGCAGTCACGCCATATAGTCCAATCGAAGCTAAGACGAGCGAAAGAATGCCAAACAAGGATGTGAGACGCGCGATGAGGCGCTGTTGGCCAAACTGGCTGGCTATTTTTTCGCTCAAATTTCGAATCGAAATGACCGGCAAATTGGGATCTACCAAAGCCAGGGCTTGGCGGAGCTGCGGTAAAGGGAGTGCAACTCCCGGCTTGGTCACCACCACAATATCGTTGAGGAAGTGTGTGCTATCGATCGCAGGCAATCCCGTAACGGGATCAATGTCATGTTGCGTTTCCGGCAGAAAGAATAATGGCGCGATGGGCTTTCCGAGATTGAGAGTCACATAGCGTGCGTCTTTGACGATGCCCACAATTTCGTATTCGCGCGCGGATTCGATACCGCGCTGCCCGAAGTGCTTTCCAATAGGATCTCTATTTTTGAAAAACTTCCGCGCGAAGGCTTCATTGACCACGGCCACATGACGTGAAGTCGCCGTATCTTGTTCGGTTATGCCGCGTCCTCTAAGAACTGGAGTTCCGATGACGTCAAAGTAGTCTGCTGTAACTCGATTGCGAAAAGCGGAATTGTCGTCGCTGAGCCCGGGAGCCGGCCGCCCATCTACCCACACGCCAGCACCCCAAACGCTGCCGCTTAGCGGCGAATAGTCGCATAGAGCTACTGCCGATACGCCGGGAATCCTCGATACCGAATCAACAATGCGCCGGTAGAGCGGTGTGAGTTGCTCTGGGCGATAGCCAGCCAGCCTGGGATTCATCGTCATGATAGTGCGCCGGTCCTGTTCGAAGCCGAAATTCTCATTCTCGAGTTTGTAAAGAGCGGCTGTGAGTAGTCCGGATGCGAATAGCAAAACCAATGAGAGCGCAGCTTGAAACACCACGAGCGCCTTTCTCGCTCGCGAGCCAGTGCGCACAGTAGAACGGCCGGCTCCCCGAAGAGCTTCTATCGGATCCGCCCGGGTAGCCATCCAGCCGGGAGCGATGCCGAATGCAAGCCCCGTAATAAGCGAAACTGCGAAAGCAAAGAGCAACACCGGCATCGAAGGAGAGGCGCTGATGGGTATACCCGCCAGGCTGCCAGTCTTTGGGAAGGCGAGATGCAAAATAAGGCGAGTGCCGGCGAATGCGATCGCCAGCCCCGCCACACCCCCGAAGAACGACAGCAAAAGACTTTCGGTGAGGGCCTGTCTCACAAGCCGCCACGCTCGCGCCCCCAATGCCATACTTAGCGACGTCTGTCGGCGCTGCTCCATGCCGCGAACGAGCATAAGATTGGCGACGTTTGCGCAGACGATCAACAGCACAAATCCCGAAACCGTCATCAAAATTTTGAGCCAATGCTCATATTTGTCGCGCATGAGGCTGATACCGGCGCCTCCGGGCGTCAGAAAGAGCGTCTGTTCGGGAAATAGCACTCGATCGTTTGCGCTCATCTCGCGCCAATGCGAACGTAGCCATTGCTTGAGCTCGATCCGCATTTCGGCCTCGATAGCTGTGGGGTTCGCGCGTGGCTCGATGCGGCCGATTAAATCCAACCAATGCGTGTCATGTTTATTAAGATCGGCGTCGGTTTCTACGAACGGTTCTGTGTTCAGAGGCAGAAAGAAATCGGGCGGGCTGGCGCGCAGTTGATCGCCGAAGAAATTCGGCGGGGTGACTCCGACGATCGTAAAGGGCTTCTCGTCTATATCGAAAATGCTGCCGATTACCGACGGGTCCGACCCATACCTTTGCTGCCATAACCGGTAACTCATCACCCCGACAGGCGCAGCATCGGGCTGATCGTCTGCTGGCGTCAGCATGCGTCCGGCGTACGCGTTTATCCCGAACATCGTGAAATAGTTGCCTGAGACAAACTCGCCCGGATAACCCTGTGCAGACTCAGCAATGCTTTTGCGCCGGATGCCAAACATCGGTTCGGGTGCCGAGAACGCCGCTAGCTGTACAAAGCCGTTGGTTTTATCGCGGAAGTATTTGTACAACTCGTATGAGACAAGAGAAAATTCTTTGTCCTGACTGT
>Ga0070741_10017293_pt1 | contig 11867 bp, 11 predicted proteins | sample Coa_R1_4_FD_66440 | JGI IMG/M metagenome (GOLD analysis project Ga0070741, IMG submission 66440) | Surface soil microbial communities from Centralia Pennsylvania, which are recovering from an underground coalmine fire - Coalmine... | ecosystem: Environmental > Terrestrial > Soil > Unclassified ...
TTCTGGAACCCCGACTTCGCGAAGATGGCGGAGGCGATGGGCGCCGGCGGGATCTCGGTCGAGGCTCCGGGCGACCTCGCCGACGCGTTCGCGACGGCGCTCTCCGCCGGGCGTCCGTACGTCGTCGACGTGAAGGTAAACCGCGACACCGCGGTGCCGCTGATCGGGACCTGGCAGTTCCCGCCGATCGTGCAGGCCGAGCCGACGTTCGGGAAGCGCCACGTCGTTCCGGCTTGAACGCGCTTCGGTACTTCCCCTTCACTGCCGTCGTCGGGCAGGAGCGCCTCAAGCGGGCGCTCCTGCTGAACGCGGTCAACCCGGCCGTCGGCGGCGTGCTCGTCAAGGGGCCGAGCGGAACGGGGAAGTCGACGGCCGTGCGCGGGCTTGCCGAGCTCCTGCCGGAGATCGACGTCGTCGCCGACTGCCCGTACTCGTGCGATCCGGCCGCGCCCTGCGAGGCGTGCCGGGAGCGCGACGACCTGCCGACCGCGCGGCGCCGGCGGCGGATCGTCGATCTGCCCCTGAACGCAACCGAGGACCGCGTCGCCGGCACCGTCGACATCGCGAAGGCGCTCCGAGAGGGCGAGCGGGCGCTCGAGCCGGGCCTCCTCGCGGAGGCGAACCGCGGGATCCTCTACGTCGACGAGATCAACCTGCTCGACGACCACCTCACTGACGTCCTGCTGGACGCCGCTGCGCTCGGGGTCAACGTCGTCGAGCGTGAGGGCGTGTCGAACTCGCATCCGGCGCGCTTCCTGCTCGTCGGGACGATGAACGAGGAGGAGGGCGAGCTTCGGCCGCAGATCGCGGACCGGATCGGGCTCGAGGTCGAGGTCGAGGCGCTGCGGGAGCCCCAGGCGCGCGCCGAGGTGACGCGGCGGCGCGAGGCGTTCACGGCGGACCCGGAGGGCCTTCGCTTGCGGTTCGCGGCGGCGCAGGCGGAGCTCGCGGAGCGGGTCGGCTCGGCGGAGCGCCTGCTGCGGGAGGTCGCCGTGCCCGATCGGCTCTACCCGGCCGTGGCGCGGCTCGTCGTCTCCGCGGGCGTCGACAGCCACCGCGCCGACGTCACGATCCTCGAGAGTGCGAAGGCTCTCGCAGCCCTCGGCGGGCGGCGCGAGGTGTCCGAGGACGACGTGCTCGAAGCGGCGGGGCTGGCGCTCGGCCATCGGCTTCAGGTCGACCCGTTCGCTCCGGAGCGGAGCCTTGACGTACGCCGGCTCCGGCAGCTTCTCGACGAGGCGCTCGACGCGGAGGTGAGCCCAAAAAAAGTGCCGAGGCCGGCGGCGTAGAGCTCGAGGCGGAGCTCGAGCCGCGCGAGCCGCCGGCCGCCGCCGAGCTCGCCGCCGACGCGGCGAAGGTGTTCGAGAGCCCGCCCGTGCGCGACCGTCTCGAGCGCGCGCGCATCGGTAGGCGCGCGCGCTCGCGCGTGAGCGAGCGCAAGGGCAAGTACGCGCGCCACCGGCTCGCGCGCAGGCAGGAGACGGACGTCGCCTTCGACGCGACGCTGCGGGCGGCGGCGCTGAGGGCGCCGGGCACGCCGCTCCGGGTGGAGCCGCAGGACGTCCGCCGCAAGCTCCGCGAGCACCGCTCGCCGTACTGCGTCTGCTTCGTGGTCGACAACTCGTGGTCGGTGCACGCCGACCGGATGGTCGAGCAGGTGAAGGGCGTCGTCCTCAGCTTGCTCGAGCACGCGACGACGAAGGGCGACAAGGTCGGCCTCGTGGCCTTTCGCGGCGGCGTGCCGGAGGGAACGGTCGCGTTGCCGTTCACCCGCAGCGCCGCGCTCGCCGCCCGCCGGCTCCGCCGCGTGCCGCTCTCAGGCCAGACGCCACTCGCCGATGCGCTCCGGCGCGCGCGGATCCTCGTCCGCCAGGAGCTGTCGAAGCACCCGAACTCCGTGCCGCTCGTCGTCGTCGTGACGGACGGGCGGCCCACGGTGCCGCTTCGCCCCCTGGGCGACGCGCTCGCGGACACGGTTGCCGAGGCCCGCGCCCTGCGGCGGGCGAAGGTGCTGACGGTCGTCGCGGACGCGGCGCCGGGCGAGGGGTTCGCCGAGCGGCTCGCGGAGGCGGCCGGCGGCGTCTGCGTGCCTCTGGCGGAGCTGGCGCCGGAGCTGCTCGTTGGAGCCGCGCCGTGAGCGGACGGCAGGTCGAGTGGGCGACGCAGACGCTGACGGAGGGCGAGATCCTCGCCGCGTTCGCGACGTTCTGCCGCGACGAGCTCGACGAGGTGGAGGTGCTCGAGCAGACGCCGGAGCGCCTCTCGCTTGCCTGGCGGCGCGAGCGCGCGACGCTCGAGATCCGCCCACCCGACCCCGTTGTGCCCGACGTGCCCGCGCTGGTTCTCGCGGAGCTCGACGAGGAGCTCGTGGCGCGGTTTCTCGACGACCCGGCGCTCCGCGAGCGGCTCGCCGTCTACGACCTCGTGCGGCTCGGGAAGGTGAACGCCGTCCGCTCGAGCCTCTTCGTGCACTTCGAGTGGTTCCTCCGCGACGCGTACCGGGTGAAGATCCTCCCGGCGCCCGCGTTCACGCAGGGCCTCGTCGAGCGCGGGATCATCTCGCTCGGCATGGGCTAGTTCGGGCTAGAAGCCAGGCTTAGCCGCCATGTCGATCACGACCAGCGCGAGCAGGGCGGTGTCGAAGCGGAAGATGGTGAAGAGACGCTTCACGCGGCGGGCAACCTCCGGCGACTCGGGGCCGTGCTGCTGCGCCGCGCGATCGATCCGGCCCAGCTCGGGACCGACGAAGCCGATCCCGATCGCCATCGCGAGCGACCAGGCGCCGACGCCGAAGACGACCCAGAAGTGGTTCCAGCCGTACCCCGACTTCTGGACGAGCGCGACGCCGAAGCCGAAGACCAAGAAGAGCGCGGGTGTGTAGACGCGGGTGCCGATCCAGGCGCCCATGCGGCCGAGCGCGGCGAGGGTCGGCCCATCCCTCTTCGCCTCGAAGACCACGCCGAGCGTCGTCAACGTGATGTCGCCGCCGACCCAGACGGTGACTGCGAGGACATGAAGAGCGAGGTAGATCTGGTACGAGCCGGGGGCGTACCAGAGGAAGACGATCGCGACGGCAAGGCCGAGTGCGCCGGCGATCAGAGCGTCGGCGCCGATCGGCGCGAACGGCCGGCGAGGCTCGACGGCTGTCTCCCCCACGCGCCGATTCCTAGCCGATCGACTTCGCGCGATCAAGAGCGCCGCGTTTGAAGCTGCCGCGTGCGTGTGCTATCTGACGGTCGGATGCCAGGGGCATATGTGGGACGGATGCTGGCGATCGGCGGAATCGTCACGGGGCTCCTCGCCCTCGGCTTGCCGTACGTCAGCGCCTACGGCGAGCGAGCGCGGTACGTCGACGACGGCACCGCAGCCGGGTTCCTCCTCGTCCTGCTCTGCTTCTCGAGCTGGTTCCCGGCCCAGGTCGGACGGGACGAGCTCACCGCCGCCGCCGGCGCCGCCGCGTTCGGGTTCTTCCTCTTCTTCGTCATAGCCTTCGCGTTCGCCCACCTCGGCTACCTCGGCTCGGGCGCTTGGCTGGGACTCTGCGCCGCGCTGATCCCGATCGGAGCGCTCCTCGTTCCGAGCGAGCGACGAGCGCTTCGGGAACCACGCCGGCCGTCCGCCGGGATGGGCGCCGCTGCCACGCTCGTCGGCGTCGCCTTGCTCGTCGCAGGGATCTGGCTCGATGCCGACGCCGGCGAGAGCTACTGGACGCTCTCTGCCTCCGGGCACGCGGTCGGAATCCTGATGCTGCTGCTCGCCGCGCTGAACCTCGTCCTGCTTGCAGTTCCCGTTCGAGCCGTTCCCGCGCTCGACCTGATCGTGGCCGCGACGACCTTCGGCTTCGTGGAGGCCGGGCTCGTCTCGACCGCCTTCGTGGACCTCGGCTCGCTCGGCGCGGGCGGCTGGCTCGAGGCGTGCGCGGGCGTGCTCCTGCTCGCCGGCGTGTGGAGGGTGCGGACCACGCGCCCTCCGACTCAGTCGGACTCCGGCGCGCCCGGCCAGCGGTCGTACGCGCGCCGGTAGTAGAGCAGCGGAACCGCACCGTCCTCCGGCTTCCGCGCCTCGTACACGCGCCCCAGGAAGAGGACGTGGTCGCCCGCCTCGGTCTCGTCGACGACCTCGCAGACGACATGGGCGATCGAGTCCTCGTGGAGGACCGGGAGGCCGCCCCGATCGGTGGGCCGGAAGGGGACCGACGCGAACTTCCCGGGCTCCTTGGTCGCGAAGAGGAGCGCGAGCGACTCCCGCCCCGCCGCGAGGAAGTTGACGACGAAGTGCCGCTTCGAGCGGAGCGCCGGCAGCGTGTTGCTGGTCGCGTCGAGGGAGACGAGGACGAGCGGGGGCTCCGCCGACACCGACATGAACGCGTTGCACGTCAGCCCTCGCGGCTCGCCGTCCTCCGTCAGCGTGGTCACGACGGTGACGCCGGTCGGAAATGCCGCCATCGAGGCGATGAAATCCGTCCGGCCGACCGCGTCCTCGCGCACCGAGGCTGAGCGTATCGCCCTGCCGACGCCCCGTCGCCGGGGGCGGCCTCGCCCTACCGAGCTGCCGGACGGATGCTGTGGCGGCGGCGCTGGTGCGACCCGGCGACGATCGCCGCCTCGATCTCGGCAGCCGGCGCGGGCGGCATGAACAGGTAGCCCTGCCCGAGCGGGCAGTTCATCGCCTGCAGCTCGGCGAGCTGGCGCTCCTCCTCGATGCCCTCCGCCACCGGGACCATGTTCAGGATCGCGCTGAGCTCGATGATCGTACGCGTCAACGACGCGACCTCGCCGGGGCGGTCGACGCCCGCGGTGAACGAGCGGTCGACCTTGAGGATGTCGATCGGGAACTTGCGGATGTAGTTCAGCGACGAGTAGCCGGAGCCGAAGTCGTCGATCGCGAGGCGGATCCCGTGCGACTTCAGCTCCTCGAGCCGGCTCAGGGCGAAGTCCAGGTCCTCCATCATCACCGTCTCGGTGATCTCGAGGATCAGCCGCTCGGGCGGGAGGCCCGTCTTCTCGAGGATCGCCTTCACGTCGTCGAGGAGCGCCGGTCGCTGGAGCTGCCTGCCGGACAGGTTCACGGAGATCGCCGGCGCGTCGTCGCCGACGAGCCCGATCAGGCGCGCCGCCTCCGCTGTCGCCTGCTCCAGGACCCACTCGCCGATCGGCACGATCAGCCCTGTCTCTTCGGCGAGCGGGACGAACTCGCCCGGCGCGACGAGCCCACGTTCGGGATGGCGCCAGCGGAGCAGCGCCTCGACGAACACGATCGCCTCCGACCGGAGGTCGACGATCGGTTGGTAGTGGAGCTCGAACTCCCCACGGTCGAGAGCGCCCTGGAGCGCGCGCTTCAGCGCCAGGCGCTCGATCACCGCGTAGTGCATCTCCTGCTCGAAGATCTTGTACTGACCCTTCCCGTGTTCCTTCGCGGCGTACATCGCGACGTCCGCGTGGCGGAGCAGCTCGTCGGCCGAGGACGCGACGCCCGGATGGCCGCCCTCCGCGATCCCGACGCTCGCCGTCACGCTCAGCTCCTGGCCCTCGAGCTCCACCGGCCGGGAGATCGCGCAGAGGAGGCGCTCCGCCGCAAGAGCCGCGGCCGCGCTGCCGCCGTCCTCGAGCAGAACCGCGAACTCGTCGCCGCCGAGCCTCGCCGCCGTGTCGCCCGCGCGCAGCTCGCCTGCGATCCGATCGCCGATCGTGCGCAGGAGCTCATCGCCCGCGACGTGTCCGAGCGTGTCGTTCACGGTCTTGAAGTCGTCGACGTCGATGAAGAGGACCGCAAGCGGATCCGACTCGCGCGCCGCACGAAGGAGCGCGTGGTCGACTCGGTCGCGGAAGAGGACGCGGTTCGCGAGGCCCGTGATCTCGTCGTGGAAGGCCTGGTGTGCGAGCTGGCGCTCGAAGCTCTTCCGCTCGGTGACGTCGCGGATGTTGAGGACGATGCCTCCGACATTCTCGTCGGCGAGGAGGTTCGTGCACGTCGCCTCGACCTCGACGGTGCCCTGCGGCGTCTCGAGTGCGAACTCGAGGCCGTGGATCGAGGCCGACGTGTTCTCGCCGAGCACCGCGTGGACGACCTTCGTCCGGTCGCCCTCCGAGATGATCGAGACGAGCTGCTCGCCCTCGAGCCGTGAGAGCTCGTAGCCGAAGACGCGCTCGGCGGAGGGGCTCGCGAAGCCGATCCGCCCGCTCCCGTCGACGAGGAGGGTCACGTCGGTCGCGTTCTGGACGAGCGAGCGGAAGCGCGCGTCCGTCCGCTGCCTGAGGAGATCGTCGGCCATCGCCACGCCGTCGAGCGCCATCGCGACCTCGTTGCCGAGCGTCTGGAGCGCGGCGAGCACGTCGGCGTCGCCGTCGCCTCCGGTCCGGACGACGAGCGTCCCGCGGAGCTCGTTCCGGCCCCGGAGCCGAAGCAGGACGGCGCCTTCCTCGGTCGTGTCGCGGTGGTCGAAACGAACGTCGCTGCCCGGGCCGGCGATTCGCCGCGCGGCGTGCAGGGCCGCCTCGACGACGCCGCCGTGGGTGTTCTGCTGCACGAGCTGCGCGCCGGCGTCCGCGAGCACGGTCGCGCGGAGGAGCGCGAGCTCGTGTCGCTTGACGAGATCGAGGAGCCGCGCGATCACGAGCAGAAAGGCGACCGCCGCGCAGCCCGCGAGCAGGATCGTGTCGAGGTCGCCGCCGGACGCGCTTCGGAAGATGAGCAGCGCCGGCGCGGCCAGCGAGCAGGCTGCGAGGCTCGCGAGTCGCCGATACGTGAGCCTGAACTGCCTGTCGGGCGTCGGCTCGACGAGCTGCGGCATCCGCGGGTGGAGCGCGGCGGCACCTGCGAGGAGGTAGAACGCGATCCAGCCCGCGTCGAGCAGGCCGCCGGTCTCGTAGCCGCCGTGCAACAGGAGCCAGCCGTAGATCGAGTCGGTGACGAACAGGCTCACCGCCGCCGTCGTCAGGAGGTAGAACGGGACCGAGCGGCGTCCGTGGCCGATCGCGAAGCGGATCACGCAGGCGAGGACGCCGAGGTCCATCACGGGGTACGCGATCGAGGTGAGCTTCGTTCCGACCGAGAGCGTGCTGTCGTGTGCATACGGCGCGATCAGTCCGGCCCACACGAGCGCGCCCGAGGCCGTCGTGACGATCAGCGTGTCGATCAGGCTCGCGCGGTCCTGCGTCGGCGTCCGCTTGCGGATCAGGAGCAGCAGGCCCGCGATCAGGAACGGGTACGTCAACAGGTAGAAGACGTCGGCGACCGACGGGAACGGCAGCTCCGTCCCGAAGAAGCGCGCGTAGTTGTAGGCGAGGACGTCGCCGGTGACGAACGCGGCCTGGCCGATCGCGATCAGGACCCACGGGAAGCGGGCGACGCGGTTGACCCTGGCGGAGACGAGGATGGCCGCGACCGACGCCGCGCCGAAGAGGTTGAACACCGGCCCGGAGTTCATGGTCGTGTCGCTGAGCGCGAGGTAGGGCGTTGCGAGAACGGCCATCGCCGCGAGGAAGGCGATCCAGCCGTGGCTACGGAGGCGGACGCGGATCGTGGCGCTCACGCCCCGACCACCGTGACCCTGATGCGCTCTCGCACCCGCGAGTCGTCGTCGGGGAGCGGCTCGAGCGCGCGCATCCCGGGCAGGAAGAGGAACGCTCCCGTCACGGCGGCGCCGATCACACCGGCGCCGATCAGCGTGGTTCGCGCGCCGATCAGGCCGGCGATCGGTCCGGTCAGCGCATAGGAGAGGGGCAGCAGCCCGATCGAGATGAACCAGTCGAGGCTCGAGACGCGCCCAAGGTACTGCGGCGGGACGAGGCGCTGCTTGGTCGTGATCCAGACGATCGTCCCTGCGGCCTCGAGGCCGTTGAAGACGAAGCACGCGACCGCGAGCTGCCACGCGTGCGTGGCGATCCCGTAGCCGGCGATCGCGAGCGTCGCGATCGTCCAGGTGCCGTAGATGAAGGTCATGTGGCGCCGCGGGAACGGCCGGTGACTCGTTGCGACGGCGGCGATGATGGCGCCGGCGCCGCCGACCGCGAGGACCGCCCCGAGGACGCCCGCGCTTGCGTGCAGCTCGTTCTTGACCACCCAGGGGAGCAGCACCTCGGAGGGCCCCACGAAGAGCATGTACGCGAACGTCGCGGACAGGAACGTGCCCCAGAGCCAGACCTGGCTCCGGATCAGGCGAAAGCCGCTCCGGCACTGGGCGAGGATCGAGCCGTCGCCCTCCTCCGCCGGGTCAACGACGACCGGGCGCGCAGCGACGAGCTTCATGCAGGCGACGGAGACGGCGAAGCTCGCGGCGTCGACAGCGAATGCCGACGACGTCCCGAGCGCGGCGATCAGCGCGCCGCCGGCAGCCGGGCCGACGAGCCTGGCCGCGATCGGACGCACGACCTGGTCGAGCGAGTTCGCGGACGCAAGCAGGTCCTCCGACACGAGGCTCGGGACGAGCGCGTCGAAGGCGGGACCGTAGAAGGCCGTCGCGACGCCGTAGATGCATGCGAGACCGACGATCCAGGGCAGCGTGAGCGCGCCGGCGGCGGCAAGCGCCGCGAAGGCGGCGAGCGTCGCGCCCCGGATCGTGTCCGAGAGCATCAGCACACGGCGGCGGTCGAAGCGGTCGCTGACGACGCCGCCGAGGAGCAGGAAGACCACCTGCGGCAGCGTCATCGCGAAGCCGACGACGGAGAGCGCCGTCGGCGTGTTCTTCAGCGAGTACGCCGCCCAGGCGAGCCCGACGAGGAAGATGCCGTCCCCGAGCAGCGACACCGCCGTACCCGTCCAGAGCAGCCGGAAGTCGCGCTCCCGGAGCGGCCTCAGGATCGGCGGCGGCGTCAGCATGGTCTACGCAGCCGGTGCGGACTCCCGCTCATGTGCGCGCAGCCGCTTGGCGAGGCCCGTCAGGACGTCGAGGAGGTGGTCGACGTGCCGTTCCGGATTCGCGGCCGTCAGCTGGATCCGGAAGCCGACCTCGTCTCGGGGGACGAGCGGATAGGCGGCGATCGTCACGTAGATCCCGCTGTCGAACAGGTAGTCGCCGATCTCGTCGATCCGGCCCGGGTCGCCGATCGGGACCTCGACGATCGGGAAGCCCGACTGATTCAGGCTGGAGAGGCCGATCTCGTCCAGGTGGTCGAGGACGCGCCTCGTCTTCCGGTGGAGGTCGGCGCGGATCTCGTCGCCGCGCTCGCGGTTGACGCGCATTCCCTCGAGCACGGTCGCGAGGGAGGCGACCGGCGACGGGCCGGAGTAGAGGTACGGCGGCGCCGCGGTCTTCAGGATCTGCTTCAGGTCCGACGGGCACGCGACGAACGCCATGAGCGACGAGTAGGCCTTGGAGAAGCCGCCGACGAGGATCACGTTGTGGTAGCTCTCCCCGAGGTGCCGCACGATCGAGTTGCCGCGGCTTCCGTACGGCACGAGCTCGTCCGGCCGGCGCTCGCCGATCACGCCGAACCCGTGCGCGTCGTCGACGTAGAGGATCGCGTCGTGCTCACGCGCGAGGTCTGCGAAGCGCGCGAGGTCGGGCGCGTTCCCGGTCATGCTGTTGACTCCGTCCATGCAGATGAGGAGCGGCCCGTCGTGGCGTTCGCGCAGCAGGCGCTCGAGCTCGTCGGCGTCCTCGTGCGGGAACCGGATCACGTCGGCTCCGTGGCTCTTGGCGGCCATCGCTCCGTCGTAGATCGTCTTGTGCGCCCGGCCGTCGAGGAAGATCGTCCCCTCGCCCGCGAGCACGGGGATCACGGCCATGTGGATGTGGGTGATCGTCGGCAGCAGGAGCGTGTCGCCGCAGCCGAGCAGCTCGGTCAGCTCCTCCTCGATCTGCTCGTAGAGGACCGGGCTGCCGAGGAGCCGCGACCAGCTCGGGTGCGTGCCCCAGCGCTCGAGGTACTCGGGGATCGCCTCGATGATCTCCGGGTCGAGGTCGAAGCCGAGGTAGTTGCACGAGGCGAAGTCCGCGAGCCAGTGGTCGCCGATGCGGATGTCGCGGCCGCGCTGCTCGTCGATCACCGCGTCGACCATCCGGTGGCCGTACTGCAGGCGCGCCAGGTCGGCGGTCGTCGAGAGCCACCGGTCGAGCCACTTGTCCGTGTGGCGCCGGAGCTCCTTCTCGCGCTTCGAGAACCGATGCATGAGCCACAGGGCTCCGACGCCGGGCGTCATCATCGGCGGGCCTCCAGCAGGTGCACGATCTCCTGGGGCGGGTTCGGACAGGTCGAGAGCAGGTCGTCGAGCGCCACTGCGACGGCGGCCGGACCGGCGAGGCGCGCCGCGTGCTCGTACTCGTTCAACGCGGCGGCCGTGTCGCCGCGCTCGAGCAGGACGAGCCCGAGATCGAAGCGCGCGGACGGCGACGAAGGGTCGAGCTCGAGCGAGGCGCGGAGCGTCAGCTCCGCCTCGTGCAGACGGACTAGCCGGAAGAGCGACCAGCCGCAGAGCTCGAGGTCGCGCGCCGTCGCTCGCGGCCGCGACTGGATCTCGTCGACGGCGGCCGCCCAGTGCGCGACGGCATCGCCGCGGCGCCCGCGCGCGAAGCAGACGTTGGCCAGACCCTCGAGCGCCTCGGGGTTGCGCGGGTCGAGCTCGAGCGCGGTCTCGTAGGCCGCCTCTGCTTCGTCGAGCCGACCCAGGTTCTCGAGGCACCAGCCCCGGAGGGCGTGGGCGTCCGTGCCGGGATCGTCGATCGCATCGAGCAGCGCGAGCGCGGTGGCGTGGTCACCTGCGTCCGCGAGCGCGGCGGCGCTGTCGAGACGATTCGGAACCGCCTCGTGGAGGAGCATGCGCGTGCCGTAGGTCGGTGCGACAGCCACGCTGCATTCATCGTCGCCCCGGACAACACGGCCTTCCCTAGAAAGGGGGAGCCGCGCGCCGCCGAGGCTACGGCCGCGCCAGAACTTCTGCCGCGATCCGGTCCGCCCCGGGGAGGAACGCGTCCTCGAGCGGAGGGCTGTACGGGATCGGCGTGTTGTCGGTCGCGATCCGCCAGGCGTCGTCGAGGTCGCCGAGCGCCTGCTCGGTCACGAGCGCGAGTACCTCGCCCGCCCAGCCGCCCGTCAGCGGCCCCTCCTCGACGACGGCGATCCGGTTCGTCTTGTGGACCGAGCGGACGACCGTCTCCGCGTCGAGCGGCCGCAGCGTCCGCAGGTCGATCACCTCGGCCGAGACGCCCTTCGCCGCCAGCGCCTCGGCCGCCTCGAGGCAGTCGTGCACGCCTCTCATCGCGCTCACGAGCGTCACGTCGTCGCCCTCGCGCACGACGTTCGCCTCGCCGAGCCTGGCGGCGTCGCCGTTCCCAGCCGGCCCCTTGAGCGAGTAGAGCCGCTTGTGCTCGAAGAAGACGACCGGGTTGTCGTCGCGGATCGACGCCTTCAGCAGCGCCTTCGCGTCGGCAGGCGTCGCCGGCGCGACGATCTTCAGGCCCGTGATCCCCATCAGCCACGAGACCGGCATCTGCGAATGGATCGCGCCGAACCGGCCGCCGGCGCCGACGACCGAGCGGATCGTGAGGGGGACGCTCTGTCGGCCGCCGCTCAGGAACCAGTATTTCGTCGCCTGGTTGATCAGGCTGTCCATCGAGAGAGCGAGGAAGTCGCCGAACATGATCTCGAGCACGGGCCGCAGGCCGGTGACCGCGGCGCCGTAGGCCGCGCCGGTCATCGCAAGCTCCGAGATCGGCGTGTCGAAGATGCGCTTCGGCCCGTACTTCTCGTACAGCCCGGGCGTGACCGCGAAGACGCCGCCCGCCGCGGCCACGTCCTCCCCGTAGAAGATCACGCGCTCGTCGCGCTCGAGCTCCTCGTCGAGCGCGCTCCGAATCGCGTCGCGGAAATCGATCTCTTCAGTCATCGCGTCTCCGCCACGAGTGCCACAGGATGCTCGAGCAGCTCCTT
>Ga0070741_10017294_pt1 | contig 11867 bp, 10 predicted proteins | sample Coa_R1_4_FD_66440 | JGI IMG/M metagenome (GOLD analysis project Ga0070741, IMG submission 66440) | Surface soil microbial communities from Centralia Pennsylvania, which are recovering from an underground coalmine fire - Coalmine... | ecosystem: Environmental > Terrestrial > Soil > Unclassified ...
TCTACCAGTTCCGCCACCCCCGCGTATGGAATTTCAGCCTAGCATGCTCTCCATTCAGACTCAACGGCGAGGTCCTTCCAAGGGAATTGACCTGCGTCGGGGGTTATTCATATTATGGACATGGAGACATGCAGAAATCCGGCGGAAGCCCCCTCGAAATAACGTGTCCTTGTTGTGGCGCGCGGCTGAAGGTAGACGCGGAACTAGGGAAGGTCTTGTACCACGATCCTCCGCCACGGCAAACGAAAACGGCTGACTTGGAACATGCCAGTCAGATCCTGCACAAGGAAGAGGCCCGACGCGAAGCTCTGTTCAAGCAGAGCATTGAAGAAGAGAAGATGAAAACGGACTTGCTGGACCGAAAATTCAAAGAGGTACTCCGGAAGAGCAAGGACCAGCCCGTCAGTCCTCCCTTGAAGGATATTGATTTAGATTAGGAATCCGTCGAGCGGGGGCCCGCATCACGCGTTCTCGGCTGCTGCCGGGCACGGAAAACGTGAACGGCCGTCCTCACATCGTCATCCCGCACGCTGAGGAACCTTCTCACCCGCAGCTTCCCGAGCTCTCCAGACTCCTTTCATGTCACCCAGGACCACCAGTACGTCTCCAGGGGCAATCCTCCAGTCATCCGAAGGGCTGAACGACAACTCTCCGCTCGACTTGCGCACCGCCAGGGCGAGGAGTTGGAAGCGCCCTCGGAGGTCCGTTTCCTTCAGCGTCTTTCCAATCCAGGGTGAGGAATCGCCAACGGAAATTTCCTCCACCCGCACCGTGCGGGATTTTTCCCGCAGCATCAGGTCAAGGAAGCCGACGACCTGCGGACGGATCAGCTCGGAGGCCAGGCGTAACCCGCCAATCATGCTGGGAGACACGGCAGAATTGGCGCCTGCCATGGTTACCCTCTCCGCCATGCGCTCATCGGTGCATCGGGCCACAATGCGCAGCCTGGGATTCTTCTGCCGCGCCGTGACAGTGACCATCAGGTTGTCCCGGTCATCTGGCAGCACGCTCGCGAGTCCGCGAGCGCGGGCGATCCCGGCGGTTTCCAGGGTCTCGTCGTCGGATGCATCGCCCTCGAGGACAGGGAAGCTGCCCAAAAGCTGGATCTTTTCCAGCCTCTCGCGGTCTTGGTCCACCACGACGAAGTTGTTGCCGGTCTTAAGCAGTTCCTCCACGACGTAATGGCCGGTCTCCCCGGCGCCGCAGACAATAAAATGGTCGCTCATATCATGGATTTGTTTCAGCATCTTGCGTCTCCGAAAGATGTCTTTGAGCTCGCCCCCCACAATAAACGCGGTCGAGGCGGAAAAGACATAGAGCATGATCCCGATACCGAAGAGAATGACAAAGATGTTGAAGAGGCGCAGGGTGGGATGGGCGCTTGTGTCCACAACTTCGCCGTAACCAACGGTGGCAAACGTAATGACGGCCATATAAATGGCGTCGAGGAGGGTGACCTCGGGCCCGCCCAGCCATCGGTATCCAACCACCGCAACCATCGCAACGATGAGCAGGAGAAGCAGTGATATGATGAGTTGCCGCCGGATGGCCATGAGGGAAAGATCTCCTTCGGGCTCACTGCGAGGGTGCTTTGGGCTAGGCCATCTTAACACAGGTCCTGAGCGTGATCGGGCGACAGGGCTTTCGCCCTGAACCCTTGAGCAATGAATCGCGCCGCGCGAACAGCTCGTTGCAGCCAATCGGATCATCTGGGTTGCGCCGGAATCATTGGCTTGGAAGAGGCGTCGATGATTTACCGTTTCAGTTCCGTGGTTCTCATCGCTTACTCGTTCTTCTTGATTCAAACCAGCCTGCCCCGCCTTCCCTCCCGCATCCCAACTCACTTTGATCTCGAGGGAAAGCCGAATGGTTGGAGCGATCCGCACACTCTCTGGTTTCTGCTCGCCATCCAGGCGCTCGTCACCGGGGTAATGCTGGTTATACCTTACGTGGCTCGCCGGGCGCCCAGTCTCGTGAACCTCGGCTTTCACAAGTTGAGCGATTATCCGCCCGAGGCGCAGCAGCGTGTGATGCCGATGGTTTACGATATGAGCGGCATCATGGGCTTGCTCTCAAGCTTTTTGTTCACAGTTCTCATCCGGGACATCGTTCACATCGCCATGACTCCCGGCACACGGCAAAATGCGTGGATCGTTTGGTTCTATATCGTCAGCCTCTTACTCGTGGTGATCTTCTACGTTGTGCGCATCAACCGCGAGGCCAAGAAGGACTTGCGCCCCGGCGCCGGAGGGAGTTAGCCCGGCGGCGAGAGCTTCGGTTCCGCTGGTTGAATCACCACTTGAAGAACTCTTGAGATACCTTTACGCTTCGTGCTCAACCATGCCTGGCGCATACGCGATCCCTCGTCGGCTTCGACTCAGAGCACTCGGGTAAGTGCGCTCGGCGTACTCGTTTTCGAGACGTCCTTCATTCAGGTATCATGAGGTGACCAAGATGAAAAGGCGCGATTTTCTCTCTTCATCCCTGGCGCTTGCAGCAGTCGGACTGGCTCCCCGCGCGGCTCGATCCACGGATGGGCTGGTGGAAATACTCATCAACGAACCGATTGGCGAGATTCCTCGCGAACTTCACGGGCATTTCTCGGAGCATATTGGCGGCGTTATCTATGACGGAATCTGGGTAGGTGAAGAGTCGAAGATTCCAAACATAGGCGGCATCCGGAAGGAACTGGTTGATCACATGCGCCAACTGAAGGCTCCCGTCATCCGCTGGCCGGGCGGGTGTTACGCAGACAGTTACAACTGGCGCGACGGCATCGGCCCTCGCTCCAAACGCCCGATTCGCACGAACTTCTGGGCCAACGACCCGCCGCTGTGGAAGGCGCCCGATGGCCCGCAGAAATATGAGCCCAACACATTTGGCACGCCCGAATTCATGCGCTTCTGCAAATTGTGCGGCTCCGAACCCTATCTCGCGGCCAACCTTCGCAGCCTCACGCCTGCGGACTATGACGAATGGGTGGAATACTGCAATTCACCCGCAGGTTCCACGACGCTGGCCGGCATCCGGGCAAGCGATGGGAGTAAGGACCCCTACAACGTGACCTACTGGGGTATCGGAAATGAGTCCTGGGGATGCGGTGGCGACTTCCGGCCGGAGGAGTATGCCGTGGAATTCCGGCGGTTCATCTCATGGGTGCCCAGCTACGGCCTGAAACTGCGCTTCATTGCCTCCGGACCAGGCGCTGCCATTGACGATCCCCAGGTGGAGTGGACGCGCGGTTTTTTCCAGGAGTTGCTGGCCCGAGATCGGAACATGCTCAACCGTGTCTACGGGCTGTCTCTCCATTATTACTGCTGGACGACGGGAAAGGGCGACTCGCTGGACTTCACCGTGGACGATTGGTACCAGTTGCTCTGGCAGGCAGACATCATGGATTCGCTGCTCAAGGATCACTGGGCGGCGATGGGGGAATTCGACAAGACTCGTAAGGTGAAGCTGGTGGTGGATGAATGGGGAGCCTGGCACCGGGGTACAGCGATCGCTCCCGCCTACCTGTTCAGTTTCGTGCCCAGCATGAGGGACGCGCTCGTTACAGGAATTACTCTCGACACCTTCAACCGTCACACGGAAAAACTGGCCATGTGCAATGTTGCCCAACTCGTGAACAACATCAATACTCCGTTCCTGGCGATGGAGGATCACTTCGCGGCGACCACCATCTTTCACGTCTTCGACATGTACAAAGCCCATCAGGGCGGGCAGTCGCTCCGGTTCGTCAGTGACGCGCCGCGCATCGCCTATGGATCGAATAAGTCATTTTGGGGGCTGGCGGGGTCAGCGTCATTGCATGGGAAGAAGCTGATCGTGACCGTCGTGAATCCGCATGTGAGCGAGGCGCGGACTACCGAAGTGGTCTTGCGCGGCGCGTCGGCGCGGTCCGGCCGGGTCACGGTGCTTGCCTCTTCTGATATCCACGCTCACAACGACTTTGAGAACCCTCACGCTGTGGAGCCAAAAGAGGAGTCTGCAAGTATCTCAGGCTCAAACTTCGCCTGGACCTTCAAACCGGCCTCGGTGACGAAACTCGAATTCCAATTAGCCTGAGGCTTTCGTCAACGAGCGTAGCAGAGGATTGGGCAACTCCTCGACTGAGAACACGGCAGGAAAAAACCTGCGAACCGGCTGGTGTGCACAAATCCTTGACGACAGGATAGCAAGTCGTTTATAAGACTGACAGTAGCCTCAGCTTTCAGGGACCAAGACCACATTCTGAATACAAGGAGGTAATCAGACATGGGTGTCAGGTGTCGAAACGTGGCAATTTGCGTCTCAGCGATGGTGCTCGTATACGCCAACACTTTGAGGAGTGCTGAACCGCAAAAAGTGTCCTGGAGAATTGCTGGCGAACTTGAGGAGGCATGCTCCTGCGATGCGGCTTGCCCGTGCTGGTGGGATTCGAAACCCACCAAAATGACTTGCAGCGGCGGTTACACCCTCTTTATCGAAAAAGGTAACTATGGCAAGGTGCGGCTTGACGGGCTGGCAGTGGGTGTCGCCGGCCAAAGCCCGGCGGGCAAAAAGATGATGGAATCGTTTGGAAACTGGAACTTTGCCTACGCCTACATCGACGAGAAGGCCGATCCGGGTCAGCGTAAGGCCCTGGAGCAGATCATGATGGCCATCGGTGGTCAGCCCGCACCCAAGGAGAAAATGCAGGTGCGATACGTTCCGCTCACCCGGAAGGTGAGCGGCAAGGAGCACCACGTCACTCTCGGTCAATACGGGGAGTATTCCGGGCACCTCATCGAAGGGGGCCAGGGCTCCCATTCGAAGATCGTTAATCCGGTTGCGGCGGATCCGATTCGCAAGGAGTTTTATCAGGGACGCACATCGAAATATGCATACAACGATGCAGAACAGAAGTGGGACTGGAAGGATTCCAACTATATGTGGACCAGGTTTGACGTGACCAGCGAAGATTATCAAAAGTTTGCCGCGGCCATGTCCCAAAAGATGCAGCAGATACACAAGAAATAACCAGGCGCCGGTTGGGAGCTGGATGACTCTGCAGGAGCTGAATTCACCCCGAGCGACAGTCCGGCGAGGATGAAACACCCGGATCTTGGCTTATCGAGGGGAAGCTGGAAGTGTGTAGAACTCGTACGTCGTTTTCCAGGCGAATTCACCCCCCGGTTCGATGGCCATCGTCACGAAGGGTTCCACTGAGAGCACTCGGCGCATGGCCCAGAAGTTCACGGCGGAAAGCGGCCTGTCCCCGTGGATTTTCATGCCAGCCCTTACCTTTATGTTTTCGATGCGGATCTCGTGGTCCTTGGGACTGTCAGCGAATCCCTGCAAGGGCATAAAAACCACTTCCTGGTTCTCCAGCGCCTTGGTGAAAACGATCTGGTTCCCTCGAATCTGGACGAGATCCGCATCGGCGGGCTTGGGCGAGTGAAGCTGGAAAGGGAAGGCGATCAGGAAATCGGGTCCGGGAGGCTGTTGGTCGAGCACCAGGAAATTGTGGTTATACACATTGCTCTGGATGGCGCGCCGGCCAGTATTCTTCAGGATGTGTTCGAGCACCATTTCCGGCATTCCTTTGGCCAGGCGAACCGTCTTGCGATAGACATAGCCGTAACCCGACGCCGGCTCGGTGAGTTCCTGGGTGAACTCGACCGAATCGCTATTTCTTTTGACGGCCCATTTCCCCGGATCCACGATCTCGTAAAGCTTGACGAAATCGTAGGTGGCTGCGTCCTTCCGAAGCACTCCGATACCTATCTTTACGAACGTACCTCCCACTTTGGCCTCATCGAATCCCAAGGCTGATTTATTGGTTTGAAACTCCTCCACAGGTCCGGAGATGGCGGTGGAAGGTCCGGCGAGGACCTCTCTCCCCGAGTAGCCGAAATCGTGGGTCTGCGGATCCATCCGGTCGAACCAAGGTCCATAGTAGTTGTGGCCCTTATACTCGAGGCTCGCGATGACTCCTGACCAGTCAAACCGGGTGCCGCGATAGTATCCGTGCTTGGCATCGGGCAGGTACAGCTTCAAACGGATCTGGCCGTTGGTAATTTCGGCCTGAGGAAAGTCGGCTGCTGACATTTTTCCGGTCAGGGCCGATGCCAGCAACCCCGTCAGGGTAATTTCAAGCAAAGGTGTTTTCATCATCGTGGACTCCTTTCATGCGTCGCGATTTGGCAGGTATTCCGTTCTGCGCAAAGCAACACACGCGCTGGAAGGAATCCGGGATTGGATCACCACCCGAGATTCCAATCGCGGCGATGCCGTCGAGAGTGAATCGCCACACTCACCTTGATTTTGTTACAACCAGATTGTTGGCCACCGAGAAAACACCTGATACACCATTGGCTCGGAGACCGACCAGGTTCTTGTCGGCCTGGCTGTCGACCACCCCATCCAAAGTCACATTGCCGTTCTTGACGATAATCCGGATGGGCTTGATTACCGGCATGGAATATCGCTCGAGAGCTGGATACCCGTAAATGGCTCGGTAGAGCCTTAGTCGAAGCTGGTCGTCCATCGTCGAGACGGGCAAAACTTCGATCTGGTTCACAACCTTCTCAACCCCTTCAATTCTCTTGACTACATTCTCGGCATCCTTTTTTAGCACGGGGTCGGTCACATAGCCCATGAGCGTGACCGCATCGCCGTCAACTCGATAGCTGAGGATATCGAAAACATTGTAGTAGGGAAGCATCAGGAGTTCGTGGCGAACCTCCCTCTGAATCCGCTCAACGGTCCGCTGCGGAACCTGCTGCTGAGAACGGGCGCGAAGGGGAAGGCTCATCGCCACAAGAACAAAGAAAAGCATCGAAGCGAGTGCGCGGTTCATGTGCGTCCCTCCCGAATGGTTATGGAGAAGTGACACTATGCCTGAACGTTGACCTGGGAAAACTCGACAACGGGAGTATACACCCTATGGCCGGGTTCGGGGAATTTCGGTTTTGCCGTGGATGCAATGCCGATTGAATCGAACCCACGTGTTGACTGGTGCTTTCAGTATTTCGGCACCGAGGGATCGACCTGGTCGGACCAGGCCAGGATGCCCCCTTTCAGGTTGTGGATCTTGCGGAACCCTGCTTGCATCAGGAACTCGACCGCTTTCGCGCTGCGCGCCCCGGAGCGGCAATGGATCACGATTTCGTCCGCCGTATTCAGTTCGTGCACGCGCCGCGGCACGTCTCCCAGCGGGATCAGCGTAGAGCCCGGGATTCTGCAGATCTGGTACTCGTGCGGCTCCCTCACGTCCACCAGCACGAAGGGACGGCGCTCATCCATCATTTTCTTAACGTCCGCCGGAGTGATCTCCGGTACGCGCGTAGGCTCCAGGTGTTCTTCGCCTCGGATGCCGCAGAACTGCTCGTAGTCGATGAGTTTCGTTATCGTCCGGTGATCGCCGCAAATGGGGCAACCCGGGTTCTTGCGCAGCTTGAGTTCGCGGAACTTCATTCCGAGAGCATCAAAGAGCAGCAACCGTCCGATGAGCGGGTCGCCGCGGCCCAGGATCAGCTTGATGACCTCCATGGCTTGCAGGCAACCGATGATGCCAGGCAGTACCCCCAGGACGCCGCCCTCGGCGCAACTGGGAACCAGTCCCGGCGGGGGCGGCTCGGGATAGAGGCAGCGATAGCAGGGGCCGTGCTCTGCGTGGAAAACCGAGACTTGTCCCTCGAAGCGGAAGATGCTGCCGTAAACGTTCGGCTTCCCAAGCAGCACGCAGGCATCGTTGACCAGGTAGCGCGTGGGGAAGTTGTCTGTGCCATCGGCTACGATGTCGTAGTCGCGGAAGATTTCCAGCGCGTTCTCCGAGCTGAGGCGTGTTTCGTAGCCTTTCACCTCGACAAAAGGATTGATTTCCCGAAGTGTCTCCCGCGCAGAGTCCAGCTTCGACCGGCCCACGTCGTTCGTCCCATGGATGACCTGCCGCTGCAGGTTGGTAAAGTCCACAACGTCGAAGTCCACGATGCCGAGCTTTCCCACCCCGGCTGCAGCCAGGTAGAGCGCCAGCGGCGAGCCGAGTCCCCCGGCCCCGATGCACAGCACCCGGGCCTGCTTCAGCTTGAGCTGGCCCTCCATGCCCACCTCGGGCATGATGAGATGACGACTGTAACGGAGGATTTCATCCCGCGTCAGTTGTGCCGCCGGATTAATTGTCATTGTGGCCATGGTCATTCCCTCGAAAATCTCATTCCGCCCAGGCTTGCAGCTTCCCTCAAAGGGGACATCTCAAGCCCGGCTTGGCAGGTTTCAAATCAGGTTGCGATGGGATGTGACGCCCGGGTGCCGCGGCCCGTCTTTGGCGGGCGCGTGCCCGGGCTAATTACAGATGCATCTGAGGGCCAGACCGCCGGCGATGGAAGGAACGATGCTCAGAACGTCCCCCTCACGCAAGGGTGTCTCGGTTTTTTGCAGGTACCGGATATCTTCGTCGTTCAGATAAACATTCACAAAACTCCGCAGTTTGCCTTCCTCATTGAACAGGTGCTTGCGCAAATCAGTGTATTGCGAGACGAGGCCAGAGAGCGCCTCGCCGACGGTCTTTGCTTGAACCTGGACCGCGTCCTGCTTCCCTGTGTACTGACGAAGCGGAGTCGGAATTACAACCTTAACCGGCATGCCTTCTCCTTGTGAAGAGCGGATCAACCATGAGCTCCGCATCAGGAACTCGCCGCGCAGTTCACCACTTCAATTTCTTCGGATTCGAACCGGGTCCCATCGCCGGTCAAAACCCAAGACGTAACATCTTTTGTGGATCCGCCCCAGACCGACATTATAACATACGAATACCAGGGCCAGGCGTGGTCGCGATCGTAGACCGAAGGACGAGCCGGATGGTCGGGGTGGGAATGATAGTAGCCTACAACCTCCAGACCTCGTGCCCGCGCGTCCTTCTCCACCTGCAACTGGTCCCGAGGATCGATGAGAAACCGGTTCCGCTCCGTTTCCTGCGACGGATTTTCCAAGGGAAGGATTTCCTGCGCAGCCTTCCTGTCTACGCGCAGGTTGCGCAGCGGGACGACCTCGATGACGTCTTTCGTCCCGTCCCTCGCGCGGCCGAGGAGAACCCCACAGCACTCGTTGGGATAGTCGCGCATACCATGCTCGCGGATCTGCGCGAGCAAGTTGGAATTGAGCTTGAGCGCCATAGGGTTCGCCCAGAACCTAGAGAAGGACGCCGGGCGGCTCTACCGGACCCCGCCCTCTACTTCGTCCCAGAAATGTTCGCTCAGGTACTTCACGCCGCCGTCGCAGAAGATGGTGACAAAGACCCCCTTTCGGACCTTCTCAGCGAGCTTCAAACATGCGACCATCGCCGCCCCGGAAGAAATGCCGACGAGCAGCCCCTCTTCACGCGCCAGTCGAATCGTCATTGCGTAGGCGTCCTCGGTTGAGATGCCCAGGTCATCGTCGGCCAGCGTGGGATCGTAGATACCAGGGACAATCGCGCTCGCCATGTGCTTCATTCCCTCGAGACCATGGAAAGCGGAATCGGGTTGGAACGATACACAGCGGATCCGCGGATCCAGCTCCTTCAGCCGTCGCGTGGTTCCGACAAAGGTTCCGCTGGTCCCCAACCCCGCCACAAAGTGCGTGACGCGGCCTGCCGTCTGCTCGAAAATCTCAGGTGCGGTAGTCTTGTAGTGCGCCTGCCAGTTGGCGGGATTGTCGTATTGGTTCGCGTAGTAATAGAGGTCCGGATTTTCCTCGGCAAGCGCGCGCACGCGCCGGATGGCGCCGTCCGATCCCTCCATGGGGTCCGTGTAGATAATTTCGGCGCCATAGGCTTTGAGAATTCGCTTTCGCTCCACGCTGACGTTGGCGGGCATGCAGAGCTTCAGCCGGTAGCCTCGCGCCGCGCAGAGCATGGCGTAGGCGATGCCGGTGTTGCCGGAGGTGGAGTCGATCAGTATTCTATCCTTATTCAGCAGGCCGGCCCTTTCGGCCTCAACGATGATGTTCAGCGCCGGCCGGTCCTTGACCGAGCCTCCGGGATTAGCCCACTCCGCCTTTGCGTAGAACTCGATCTGCGGAAATTCCGCCCCCACGCGGCGCAAACGGACGAGCGGAGTATTCCCTACCAGTTCTGGCACGTCTTTGGCCAGGCCTGCCAACGCTATGCTTTGAATTTGCTGAGCCCCTGCGCTTGACCCCATCACTTCATTAGACGCTCATTCTAGGGTTTGGACTCAGGGAATGTCAATGAACCTTCTGGCAAATGATGCGGCAATGTCGAGGGGGACTGGTCGCTGGATGACGTTGTTTCGCCACAGTTCGTCAGGATGCAGGAACGTATGGGATCGAATCCATGCCCTTGGCCTTAAGCTTACTGACGGCGACGGCTATCTGTGCCCCGAACTCATGCCGCCGTGGCCCCCCAACCCACCGTGGGCGCCCCCACTCAAGGATGCTGATCTGCCGATGCTCATGGTTGAAATGCCCCCGCTCCGGCTCATGCCGGTGAAACCTCCACCACGCGCGAACCCTCCAGAACGGCTCATCGTGGCGCGACCAGCTCCATAAAACCCGCCGCCGTGAGGGAGGATGACAGGACCTCCGGGGGGCAGCGGAGCTGGATGGGGGCGGCTGCCGGACGAAGGTAGCGCACCATTGCTCATCGGCGCCGGAACGCCCGGCATCTCCGCGCCAGCCTTGCCGAAAACGGGATAGCGCCCTCCCAGCGAAGGGCCGAGATGGGCAACCTGCGGATGCGAATTCGACCCGCCAAAAACCCGTCCCAGGAGAGACCTGCCGCCAGTCCCCGAAGCCAGCAAAGCTCCCTCCCGCGTGGCATCCTCGCCCATGATCAGATGCCTGGGTGCAGGAGAGGAACTGCGGCCGAAATAAGGATTGCTGCGCGCCATGGAATTCGCAGAGCCCGACGGAATTTCCTTGCCGGGAGCCGCGACCCGGGCTGCTGCCATCGGCGGAGCTGAGGGTGACGTGGTCGCCCCGGAATTCGAGGCGCGGTTGCTTAGGACGCTTTGCGGGTGGGGCATCATCGTTCCGGCAGGAAGCGGCGTGCCGGAAAGCATCGCCAAGCGAGTCGGCTGAATGTCGAGACGCGTGACTGGCCGGCCCTGAGCTGCTTTGACCGGGATTATGGTGTGTGTATTCACGGGCGTGCCATTTTGAACGGCCGCAGTGGGAACTGCGGTAATGCAGCCCGACGACCCGGCGCAGACCGCCCCGCCCGCTACTCCGCGCGGCACCCAGCCGACCCATCCCGGTCCTTGGTACCATGAGACCAGCGCGGGACTCCACATACCGAAACTGCCCGGCATCCAAAACCAGCCGAAGGCGGGATCAAACTGCCACATCCCGTAGTGGTAAGGGAGCCAACCCCATGGCTCGAAGGATATCCAGGTATAACCAAAGTCTGGGTACCAGTTCCACATGCCGAGCGAGTACGGGGACCACCCGAACGGGGAGAACGGCGACCACCCGTAGCCGAAACCAGGGAAGTAGGCCCACTCACCATACATGTCAAGGTCATCCCAGCCGTACAGCGGCGCGTCCAGGCTGACGGGCGCATCATACCGGGTCAGGACGGCCTGACGATCTCGTTGTTCCGTCCATTTGTCCCAGTCATCCTTAACCGTTCCGTGTGCGATCGTGAAGCCCTGCGGCGTCTCAGTGTTGCAGGTAAGAACCTTGTCCTTACCCACCTCCTTTGACTCTTCACCGGCCGTGGCCCTTACAGAGCCGGAAAAGACTTCGACGCGGAGCCTGCCTTGATCATCCAGGTCGGTGCGGAATTCCGTCTTACTGCGCGGCGTGAGAGTGACGTTGGCTGCCTGGACTGTGTAGATGTCACCGTGTTCGGGCATCACATGATAAGTCGCATACCCCTGATCAAACTTGAGTCGGTTGACCTT
>Ga0070741_10017295_pt1 | contig 11866 bp, 15 predicted proteins | sample Coa_R1_4_FD_66440 | JGI IMG/M metagenome (GOLD analysis project Ga0070741, IMG submission 66440) | Surface soil microbial communities from Centralia Pennsylvania, which are recovering from an underground coalmine fire - Coalmine... | ecosystem: Environmental > Terrestrial > Soil > Unclassified ...
GGATCCCCGCAACCACCCCTAGGTACTAACGGCAATGGAAGCTTTCAGCTTCACGCGCGTTTTCAATAATATCTGCCGGTCAGGTTACGCCCGCCTCCTATAAACTTGATTAACGTTATCAAGGGCATCCGAGCAGGCGGCCGGGAGGGCCGGCAGGCAGGCCGTAGCGCCGGGTCGGGGGCCGTTGCCGGCATTGGCCCAAGACCCTAATTAAGATACGAAGCCGCGCCGCCGGTTTCCCGCCTTACCCGACCTATTCATTGCAAATCAGGAGGAAGCGATGTCGTTCAGTCTCCCCGATCTTCCGTATGCCTATGACGCTCTTGCCCCCTATATGTCGCGCGAGACCCTCGAATATCACCACGACAAGCATCACCTGGCCTATGTCAACAACGGCAATAATCTGGTGAAAGGCACCGAGTGGGAAGGCAAGCCGCTCGAACAGGTGGTCAAGGGTTCGTTCGGCAAAAACGCCGGGGTCTTCAACAATGCCGGCCAGCATTACAATCACATTCATTTCTGGAAGTGGATGAAGGCGGGCGGCGGCGGCGACAAGATTCCAGGCAAGCTGAAAGCGAAAATCGATTCCGATCTCGGCGGCGTCGCCAAGATGAAGGAAGACTTCATCCAGGCCGGCGTCACCCAATTCGGCTCCGGCTGGAGCTGGATCGCGGTGAAGGACGGCAAGCTCGCGATCATGAAGACGCCAAACGGCGAGAATCCATTGGTGCACGGCGGCTCGCCCATCCTCGGCTGCGATGTGTGGGAGCACTCCTATTACATCGATTACCGCAACCGGCGGCCCGACTACCTGAAGGCCTTCATGGACCATCTGGTCAACTGGGACTACGTGGCCGAGATGTTCGAGGCGGCGAGCAAGTAGCGCGGCGTTTGACCCCTCATAACGTTATACGTTATAGCGGCCGGTGGTGGTCCGCTTCCGCGATGCTGCAACCGAGGCGATTTGGAATGGCCGGCGCAGTCGAGGTTTGCCGCCGGATATCCAGCCCACCGCCTTGCGCAAGCGGCGTCTTATCAACAATGCCCGGACGTTGGGTGATCTTCGGGTACCGCCGGGAAACCGGCTTGAGGCTTTGAGCAAGAACCGGCGCGGGCAGCATTCGATCCGCATCGACGATCAATGGCGGATTTGTTTTATTTGGAGAGACGGGCATGCGCATGAAGTCGAAATCGTCGACTACCACTGAGTTGCTCCGCAATCCCTCTCCCGGCGAGATTTTGCTGGAGGAGTTCTTGAACCCGATGGATCTGTCGCAGACCGCTCTTGCGCGCGCGATCGGCGTGCCGCCACGCCGCATCAATGAGATCGTGCTCGGCAAGCGCGCCGTCACCGCCGACACGGACCTGCGCCTTGCCCGCTATTTCAAGATGTCGGACGGCTTTTTCCTCGGACTGCAAACCGATTACGACCTGATGCAGCGCCGCCGCGAGCTTGGCGACAAGCTCAAGGCGATCCGGCCAAGGGCAGCGTGACCGCCTGCGGGGAGAGTTTTAGCTTCGCTGCGTCGCTTTCAGCTCTTTCAGATAATCCTCGAAGGCGGCAGGGATCGAAAACCGCGGCTCCCAGCCGAGATGACGCTTGGCGCGGGATATATCGAGCGGCACGGATTTCGATTTCGGCGGCTCGCCCGGCGTGACTTCGTAGGCAAGCCGGGGAAAGAGAGCCCGCACCGCCGCCAACACCTCCGCGAATGGCGTCACCACGCCGTTGCCGATGTTGAAAACAGTCTCCGGCGGCAGCGGCACGGTGGTGGCGAGATCGACGGCGCGGCCCATGTCCTTGGCATAGATATATTCGTTGTCCATGGTTTCCGAGGAATCGATGCGCGCCACGCGGCCGTCGAGCCCTGCCTCAAGCAGATCCTGCATCTTGCGGCCGCCGCCGGAGCCGGACCAGAAATGACCTAAGCCGAAGACATTGGCGGGGCGCAGCATGATCAGTTCGAAGCCATGGGCTTGGGCATAGGCTTCCAAAATCATTTCCTTGGCGACCTTGTAATTGCCGTAGCCGCGGCCCGGCCCGCGGGGAAAATCCTCGCCGATGGCGCCATCTGCCTTGCGGCGGCGATCATAGACGCCAAAGGTGCTCAGGTGCACGAGCCGCCGCGCCCCGGTCAGCCGCATCGCCTCCGCCACGTTGCGGGTACCGCCGAGATTGATATCGAACGCCAGATTAAGCGACTGCTGGACGCGGCCGCCGATCAGGCCGGCGGTGTGCACGACTGTCTCGATCCGGTGCTCCTTGATGATCTCGATCAGCGCCGGCAGGTCGCGTATGTCCTTGCGCGCGAGAACATAGCCGACGTTTCCCAGCTTGAGCCGCAAAAAATCGGCGCGCGGCTCGGGATCCAGAAAGACAATTTTTTCTCCCCGTGCCAATGCCTCCTTGGCAAAGGCGGTGCCGATCAACCCTGCTCCGGTGACTAACGTCGTCATTCCGCCAGCGCGGCGAGAATGCGCGCCCAGGACCGCATCCCCTTGTGAAAGGATGTCAGGTCGAATTTCTCGTTCGGCGAATGCACGCGGTCATCGTCGTTCGCAAAGCCGACCATGATGGTATCCATGCCGAGCAGCCGCTTGAAGTCGGCCACGATCGGGATCGAGCCGCCTTCGCCCACAGTGACCGGCTTTTTGCCCCATTCCGCGGTCAGCGCGGCGCGGGTCCTGCTCAGCGCCGGGCTGTCGAAGGAGAGCTCGAAGGCGGGCGCCATCCCGAAATTCGAAAATTCCGCCCGGCAGTCCTCCGGCAGCCGCGCGCGGACGAAGGCACGGAAGGCATCGCGCACCTTCTGCGGGTCCTGCGCGCCGACCAGGCGGAACGAGACCTTGGCCATGGCTTGCGCGGGAATCACGGTTTTCGCGCCCTCCCCCGTATAACCGCCGACGATGCCGTTGATCTCGGCTGTCGGACGCGTCGCGATCTGTTCGATCACCATGCGGTCCTTCTCGCCCGCCGGCACGCGAAGACCGACCGGGCCGAGAAATTCCTCGGCGGTGAGGTTGATCGCGGCGAGTTCGGATTTGACGTCCGCCGGCAAATCCTTCACGCCGTCGTAAAAGCCGGGCAGGGTCACGCGGCCGTTGTCGTCGTGCAGTCCGGCGAGGATTTTCGCCAAGACCCGGATCGGATTTTGCGCCGCGCCGCCGAACAGGCCGGAGTGCAGATCGCGGTCGGCGCAGGTCAACCGCACCTCCTCATAGAGCAGGCCGCGCAATGAGGTGGTGATCATCGGTGTCTGCGGATCCCACATGCTGGTGTCGCACACGAGGGCGAGGTCCTGCCGCAGCTCCGCGGCATTGTCCTTGACGAAGCCGAACAAATGCTGCGAGCCGCATTCCTCTTCCCCTTCGATCATGACCGTCACCGGAAGGGGCAATGTTCCGGTTACCGTCTTGAAGGCACGGCAGGCTTCGAGGAAGCTCATCGCCTGGCCTTTGTCGTCACAGGCGCCGCGCGCCACGATGATCTTCCGGCCGTCAGGCAAAGCCGCGATACGCGGCTCGAAAGGCGGCGTTTGCCACAGCTCCAGCGGGTCGACCGGCTGCACGTCGTAATGCCCGTAAAATAAAACTTTTGGGCCCTTCCCCAGGCCCGCGTCCGCCGGTGGCTTGCCGAGCACGACCGGATGCCCCGCGGTAGGCCGCAAGCTCGTCTCCAGCCCGAGCGCCGAGAGATTTTCCGCGACATATTCGGCCGCCGCCCGGCAATGATCCTTGTAGGCCGGGTCGGTGGAGATCGAGGGAATGCGCAGGAACGCGAACAGGCGCTCCAAGCTCTTGTCGAGATCGCTGTCGATGCGCTCGAGCACAGTCTCAAGTGAACTCATGCAATCACTCCGTGGCTGGCTCGCAAGCTAGCAACCGGCTGCGCGCGTGAAAAGCTCCACAACCGCCTGCCACAACCGGCGCCGTAGCGACGCACCACGGGCCGCTGTCGTTTCGCCGTCACTAAAACAATTTTTTCGCGGCACGCGCCGACGCTTGTCATCGGCCACAGCGCCGTCCATTATGGCGATAACGCACCAGAGAGTGCGGGGCGGAACGGGGGAATTATGGACGAGCTCATCGGACGCCTTGTCGCAAAAACCGGCGTCAGTCGAGAGGCTGCAGGGAAGGCCGTCGGCATCATCCTCGACTTCTTGCAAAAGGAAGGCCCGCCCGAACGGGTGCAAGCGCTGTTGAATCGATTGCCGGGCGCGGAAGCGCTTGTGCAATCGAGCGGCGGCGATGGAGGCGGCCTGTTCGGCGGCCTCATGGGCGTAGGGACGCGCATGATGGGCGCCGGCCTCAGCATGGGCCAGGTTCAAGCGGTCACGCGCGAGACCATCGCTTTCGCGCGCGAGAAAGTCGGAGAGGATGCGGTGGGCGAAATCGTCGCATCGATTCCAGGTCTCGGCCAGTTCGCTTGAGGTAATTTGGTTCTGCGTGTTTTTGTTTCGCCAATCGGATCGAGTGACTCTGCCCAATGTCCTATCCCATCACCGATATCGAAGGCATCGAGCCGGAAATCGCCGCGCGGCTCAAGTCGGTCGGGATCAGGACGACGACAAAGCTTCTGGAAGCGGCGAGGACGCCGGGAAGGCGGCGGCTGTTGGCGGAAAGAACGGGCCTTGACGAGAAGAAAATTCTCTATTGGGCCAATATGGCAGATAAAATGCGCATCAAAGGCGTCGGCGAAGACTATGCCGGACTGCTGCACGCCGCGGGCGTCGACACGGTGAAGGAGCTGACCTACCGCAACCCCGCCAATCTGGCCAGGGCCATGGCCGAAGCCAACGGCAAGCGCAAGCTGGTGCGGCTGCTGCCGTCGGAAAGGTCGATCATGCGTTGGATCGAGCACGCCAGGAAGCTGCCGTTACAGATCAGGTATTAGGCCTCGCGCCGGCGGTGCTTGACACCTCCGAGGCGACCGCGCAAAGCCACCCCATGCCGCCCGCCATCCGTGCCAGCATGCCGGCGTCCCGAGTAAAGCCTTCGCCTGAGCTATTGGTGCGCCTTTTGGCGTTAGGCCGTCCGGTGATCATGGGCGTGCTCAATATCACGCCGGATTCCTTTTCCGACGGCGGACGATTTCTCGAACCCGCGAGCGCCCTTACCCAGGCGGGGCGGCTGGTGGCCGAAGGCGCCGACATTTTGGATATTGGCGCAGAGTCGAGCCGGCCCTATGGCGGGGCGCAGCCGGTTTCGGCGGAAGAGGAACTGGCGCGGCTTGCCCCGGTATTCGCCGAAGCCGTCGCGCTCGGCATTCCGGTGTCCATCGACACCATGAAAGCGCGGGTCGCCGCCTGGGCGCTGGAGCGCGGCGCGGCAATGGTCAACGACGTCTGGGGCCTGCAGCGCGATCCCGACTTGGCCCATGTCGTGGCCGAACACGGCGCTCCCGTCGTCATCATGCATAATCGCCCCGAGGCCGATCCGGGCCTCGACATCATGGCCGACATCGAATCCTTCTTTCGGCGCTCCCTGGAGATCGCCGCACGCGCCGGCATCCCTCAAAGGCACATCGTGCTCGATCCGGGCATCGGCTTCGGCAAGACGGCGGAGCAGAGCATGGCAGCCATCGCGCAGCTCGGCCGGCTGAAGGCGTTCGGACTGCCGATTTTGGTCGGAGCCTCGCGCAAGCGATTCATCAGTTCGGTTTTCGCGTCCGAGCCGGACCAGCGGCTGCCCGGTTCGCTTGCCGCACATATTCTCGCCGTCGAGAACGGCGCATCCATAGTGCGCGTTCATGATGTCGCGGAGACCGTGCAGGCCCTGCGCGTCGCCGCAGCGATCCGGAGCGCGCGATGAGCGACCGGATCTTCGTCAACGGGCTGGTGCTGCACGCCTATCACGGCGTCATGCCGCACGAAGGCAAGGTCGGCCAGCCTTTCATTATCGACGTCGCGCTCGACGTCGATCTCTCCGGCGCGGCGAAGTCGGACAAAGTGGTCGATACGGTTTCCTATGACGTGCTGGTCGGCGTGATCAGCCGCAGCTTCACCGCGCGCCGCTGCCGGCTGGTCGAGGCGGCGGCGGGCGCCGTCGCCGACGCTATCCTGCACGACTTCCCCCGCGTGACCGAGGTGCAAGTGACCGTGCGCAAGCCGCATGCGCCAGTGGCGGCCGTCTTCCACGACGTCGGCGTCACCCTCGCGCGCCGCCGCCATGGCTGAGGCGCTGCTGGCGCTCGGCGGCAACGTCGGCGATGCGCGCACCAATCTCGACCGGGCGGTGGCGCTCCTGTGCGCGGACGAGGGGGTGCGCTTGCGGGCGCGATCCTCCGATTACCGCACGCCGCCTTGGGGCGACACCGCGCAGCCGCCTTTCGTCAATCTTTGCATCGCGGTTGAGACCCGCTTGACGCCGCAGGCGCTGCTCAACCGGGCGCAAGAGATCGAGCGCAGGCTTGGCCGTGACCGCCGCCGGGAGCGGCGCTGGGGTCCGCGCACGGTCGACATCGACATTCTCGCCTATGACGACCTTAGCCTCGACCAACCGGGGTTGACCCTGCCGCATCCGCGGCTGTTCGAGCGCGCCTTTGTGCTGGTGCCGCTGGCGGAAATCGCGCCCGATCGCGTCATCGCCGGCCGCCGCATCGGCGATGCGGCGCGCGACATCGACTCAAGCGGGATTGAGCGCCTGCCTTAGGCCAATGACGCACCGCAACATCCTTGCGCCGATTGATTTCTGTTTGCTAAAGTTTGACATGGCTTTCTCGGCCGCGGACCTGACGCTTCTGCGCATTCGCTGCACCGGCTGCGGTCAGCATACCGAGAAACTTGTCACCGTCTTGGCCAAGCGTGAATCCATCGATTGCGCCGTCTGCGGCATGAGCATCGACCTGACCACGCCGCACAATGCCCTGCTGATCAAAGAGACCGCGGCAAGCTGCGCGCGCATCGGCGACGCCATGACCAAGATCGCTTGAGCGTGCCGCCGGCGAGCGCGCCGCTGGTGGTCTTGCTGACTGGCTTTGGACCTTTTCCCGGCGCCCCGATCAACCCGGCAGCGGCACTGGTGCGGCGCCTTTCGCGGCTGCGCCGTCCGCGGCTGGCAGGCACCCGGCTCGCCGCGCATGTCTTTCCCACCCGCTATCAGGCGGTCGACTGCGAATGGCCCGCATTGCTGGCGTCGCTGCGGCCCGACATCGTGCTGATGGTCGGGCTCGCCTCACGTCGCCGCCAGATCAGCGTGGAGACGCGGGCATGCAATGCGGTCTCCACCCTCGTTCCCGATGCCGCAGGGAACTACGCGGCCGCTGTCATTGCGCCGGGGGCGCCGGCCACACGGCGTTTTAATCTCCCGGCGCAACCACTGGCGCGCGCCATCGCCATGAGCGGCACGCCGGCAAAGGTCTCCCATGATGCCGGCCGCTACGTATGCAATTACCTGTCGTGGCGCGTGCTCGAGGCCGCGGGAAAGCCAGGCGGTCCGGCCGTTGCGGCGTTCATTCACCTGCCGCGGCCGCGGCCCTCGGGATCACGCCGCGGCTCGCGGCGGCCGCTGCCGGCGCAGCGTGAGCTGCAACGCGCCATCGAGAACGCGCTGTTGTCGGCGATTGCCATCGCGCGCGTCCGGCGGCGGATGCGCAATCCATAGGATGCTGCGCTAGCTCGCCTCGCCAAGGATCTTGCCGACCCGGTCGAGCAAGACATCGCGGCCGTAAGGCTTGCGGATGAGAGCGAAATCATTGGCCATCGCATAGGCTGCAGCTTCCGCATAACCGGTCGTCAGCAAGACGAAGATCGAAGGAAATTCGCGCCGCACCCTGCTCGCCAGTTCGGCGCCATTCATGCCGCCCGGCATCATGATGTCGGAAAACAAGAGATCGACATGGGCGCCGCCGCGCAGCAGACCGAGCGCAGTGGCGGCATTTTCAGCCTTGATCACCTTGTATCCCGCGCCCTCGAGCATGCCTACAGCCAGCGTCCCGACGCTGACATCATCCTCAACCAGCAGCACCGTCGGCGTGCGGCCTTCACGCGCAGGCACCGTCTCCGGGGTTTCCCTCGATTCCGGTTTCTTCGCTTCGACGTCGGTTGCAGCCGGCAAAAACAGGCTTACTTTGGTGCCGCGTTGCTGCTCGCTGCTGAGCACAAGCGAGCCGCCGGATTGCGTGGCGAAGCCGTACGCCTGGCTGAGTCCTAGGCCGCTGCCGCGTCCCACATCCTTCGTCGTGAAGAACGGCTCGAACGCGCGCGCTTTGACTTCCGGCGACATCCCGATGCCGGTGTCCTCGACCTCGACCACAACATAATGCGTCGCGCCGCCGCCGACCCAATTGCGCAGCCGCAACGAAATCTTGCCGCCATCGGGCATGGCATCGCGGGCATTCAGGCAGATGTTCAGCAGGGCAAGCTCGAGCTGTCGCGGATCGGCCATCACCGGCCATAGGCCCGGCTCAACATCTGATTCCAGAACGATGTCGCCGCGCAGCGAGCGGGACAATAGTTCTACCGTCGTTTTGAGGTGCTTGGCGAGGTCGATTCTTTCCGGCTTGAGCGGTTGCCGGCGCGAAAAGGCCAGCAGTTGCTCGGTCAGGCGTTCGCCGCGCAGCGCTGCTTCGCGAATGTTGACGATGAGCTGCTTCAGCTTGGGATCGTCCTTGACTCGGGCTTCCGCGAGATCGGAGCCACCGATGATAACCGTGAGCAGATTGTTGAAATCATGGGCCACACCGCCGGTGAGCTGGCCGATCGCTTCCATCTTCTGCGCTTGGAAAAGCTGCTCGCGCGTTTCTTCGAGTCGCTGCTGCGCTTCGCGGCGCTCGGTCATGTCGCGGGTGACCTTGGCAAAGCCGATAACGTTTCCGTCCGGGTCACGGATTGCGTCGAGCACCGCCAGCGACCAGAAGCGCGTGCCGTCCTTGCGCTGGCGCCAGCCTTCGTCCTCGAAACGCCCTTCGCGCCGTGCCGTCTCCAGCGCGCGCTGCGGTTTTCCGGCCGCGCGGTCCTCCGGCGTAAAGAATAGGGAAAAGTGCTGGCCGATCACCTCGCCGCTGGAATAGCCGTTGATGCGTTCGGCGCCCGAATTCCAACTGGCGATCTTGCCGTCGGCATCGAGGAGGTAAATGGCGTAATCGGTAACCGCCTCGACCAGGAGCTGAAACCGTTTTTCACTATCGATTTTTTCAAGAACAGGCTTACTCATGTCGGAAGCATGTCCTTCGGGGGATTGAAATCACAACGCCTGTAATAACTTAAGGTTACGATCTTATCCGGACCAAAAGGCAATCAGGTCAGGTGGTTGGCCCACAGCACAGGATTTCGGCCCTGCGGGATATGCCGTTCGCGAAAATTTGAATGTGCCACGGCGAAGCTGAACGCGGCTACTGCTGGATGGATTTCAGGTAGGCGATGATCGCGCCCACGTCGGAGGCGCTGAAGGCGAATTCCGGCATGTCGGGATGGCCCGAGACAATGCCCTCTCCCAGTGCCTCCTCCAAGGATTCGATCGGATAGCGCTGGCCGAGCGTCCGGAACGCTGGCGCCTGTGGATGCGGGCTCGTGCCGCTGCGGCCGATCGCGTGGCAGCGCGCGCAATTGGCCGTCACCAGCGCCTCGCCGCGCTTAGCGCTTTCATCGTCCTGAGCCGCGCCGGCGGAGACGAGCGCCATCAGGCAGGCCGCCGATAAGATCGCCCTCATCCATGCTCCCTGAGCTTCCGCGCCGGGCGGCAAATCGGCGCGCCGCGATGCGGACCCCGTCAGCCAGCGTCGTCCGCCTGCGAACGCGCTGCCAGCCTTTCCCAATCCTCGACGGCGCGGACAGCGGCGCGCAACTGATCGAGGAATTCGGCTTCGGTATAATAGCGCTTCCAGCGGCCCGTCTGGTGAAGCTCGACGAAATAATCGCGGCGGCGCTTGACCAACTCGCTCCATTTCCGGGCAAGCTCGCTGTCGGATTGCGCTGTTGGCCGTGCCTGCATGGAAGCGCCAGAACAAGCCCCGACTCTGTCTTCGCCATCATCCGTCAGCCGGAGGTATCTGACAACCTCATTTTGCTCCTCCGTTCGCCCTCCGGCGCCCCCTTTGCGCCACGCCTGGCGCCAAAGATTCCCTATTGCCGCCAACTTGGTGCCATCGCCGGCGGCCGGAATGCAGCGATCCGCGTCAACGGGAGGGATCGCCATGGCCGATATTCGCATCACCCTTGGAGTAGCCGTCGTGTTTGGTACGGCGGTTGCGGCCATGCCGGCTTCAGCGCAGCCCTGCGCCGGCCGGGATGCCAGTTGCAGCGGGGCGCGGCCGGGCGCTCCTTTGGCGCTCGATCAATTTCTGGGGTCGCGGCCAAGCCCGGCTCAAGCAGCCTCCAGCCATCACAAGCGGCACGCGAAAACAACGACGGCAAAGACCGAGGCGGTAAAAACTGAGACGGCAAAGTCGGAGCCCGAGCTTGGCGCGCCGTCAGAACCGGCCGCCAAGGCCGCCGAGGAGCAATCCGCGTCCGAGCCCTCTCCGGTAACAGCGGCCGTGCCATCCGCCGTCGGCGAAACCGACGGCATCGCCGTGACCAGTCCCGATCAATGGAACACGCTCGACGCGGAAGCTGACGATGTCAAAGTGGTGAGCGCGAACGAATTGAACGAAATCGATCTCGCTGCCCCGCCGGCCGCGGTCGAAAGCCAGCCGAAAGATGGCCTGCAAGCCATGGCGCAAGCCGAGGAACCCGGCGATTCTCGTTGGATCGGCAAGCTGCTCACCGCCATGGGAATAACCCTCGCCGCCGTGGCCGCGGTACGGCTTGTCGTCCCGCGCCAAAGGACGCGCGACGCCTAGGGAGCGCGACCGCGTTCTGTCGGGCCTCAGCGGCGAGGTTAATCGAAAGGAAACGCCCGCCCTTGCGGCGGGCCTTTCATTTGCGCCGAGCGCTTGACGCCGCACGCCGCGCCCCTCACTTTGCGGCGTCAAATTTCATCTCCGGATTATCCATGCTCATCATCAACAACGATCTCGTCCGCGAAATCCTCACCATGCAGGACTGCATCCGCGTGCAGGAGGAAGCCTTCAGTCAGTTGCCGAGCGGCCGCGCCATGCACCGGCCGCGCATCGACATGTATTACCCCTGCGAGCGCGAAGACGGCTATTTCCGCTGGGGCACCATGGAAGGCGTCAACGACGGCTATTTCGCCATCCGCATGAAATCCGACATTATCACCTGGCCGAAGGACGCCAACGGCAACTGGACCGAAGACAAATACTGCCGCGAGCCCGGCACCTATTGCGGCTTGATCCTGCTCGTCTCCACGCGCAATGCCGAGCCGCTCGCCTTCATCAACGACGGCGTGCTCCAGCATATGCGCGTCGGCGGCGGCGCCGGCATCGGCGTCAAGCACCTCTCGCGCGAGGACTCCCATGTCGTCGGCATGATCGGCTCCGGCGGCATGGCGCGCACCTTCCTGGAGGCGTTCACCTGCGTGCGCGACATCAAGCTGTGCAAGGTCTATAGCCCCACCGCGCGCAACCGCGAGGCCTATGCTGAGGAAATGGCGAAGAAGCTCGGCATCGAGGTGCGCCCGGTGGACTCAGCGCGCGAGGCGGTGCGCGGCGTCGATATCCTGTCCTCCTGCACCGACTCCATGCAGCAGGTCTATGACGCCGATTGGCTGGAGAAAGGCATGCACGTCACCAATCTCGGCCGCCACGAGGTGCCGGACGCCGCCACCGACAAATTCGACGTGGTGTTCCGTCAGGGAACGGCCGGATTGCAGATGAAGCAGACCGAGCGCTTCCAGGCCGAGCGCGGCCATTCGCCCGCCGCCTTCATCGGCGGCACGGTGGAGGAAATGAAACGGCTGCCGCCGAAGAACGAGCAGCCCGGCTTCGGCGGCGATTCGGCGGATTTCATGGATCGCGGCAAGGGCG
>Ga0070741_10017296_pt1 | contig 11866 bp, 16 predicted proteins | sample Coa_R1_4_FD_66440 | JGI IMG/M metagenome (GOLD analysis project Ga0070741, IMG submission 66440) | Surface soil microbial communities from Centralia Pennsylvania, which are recovering from an underground coalmine fire - Coalmine... | ecosystem: Environmental > Terrestrial > Soil > Unclassified ...
CGCAAAGATCGGGTTCGGCAGAGGGTACTCCTGCGAAGAGTACAAAACGCTCGGTGAGCGCATCTGCGGCCTTCTGGAGGCTCCAAAGCCGTGAGCCTCGGGCTCGAAGAACTGAGTGATGACCAGCTCGTCGACCTGATCGGCGCGGCCTGCGACGAGGCTGGCCGGCGGCATCCCATCGTCCGCAAAGCAACTCAGGGCCGGATTACGACGGCCGCCGAGGACGCCACATACCGCGTAGCGGCTGCCAAAAGCGCCATCCGCAGGGCGCGTCGCCGTTACCTCCTGGAGCTGCGCAACGAAGTCATGGCCCACGTCGAGGAGGGCGTCAAAGCCGGCGAGATCAAGCTGATAGCCAATGGCACGGAGCTTCAGGAAATCGCCAAAGCGGACGAGGCGGCGAAGAGAAAGCTCATCGGGATGATGCTCAAGATTAAGGGCAATTCCCGACTCACGCTCAACATCCACGCGGGCGTCGTCACGCTGTACGACGGCGTCACCACGGTGTCGGTACTCCAGCCCGTCTCCGACTGGTGGGTAGCCGACGTCTTTCAGACGATCGCGAGGCGGTTGGGAATACCGGAGGCTCAACAGCCGCCACCCATATTCAAGGAGTGCTTCTTCATGACCCACATGGGTCAGACGAAGTATAGAATCGGGCCAGGCGCTGACTGGGACCTCTCGTTTGTGCCCAAGTCAGTAAACTCGGTCATCGTCATCGACGGCGCCATGGGAGTCCATATTCCTCAGGAAGAGCCTTGGTCCGCGGACCTTATGGCGGCAGTTCCAGGCCAGCGTGGACCAAGGGCTTTCTCGTACGTTCGGGCGCCCGGCGTTGGCGTGTTCTGCGTGGGGCCGGTCACCGGACAGTATTTGCTGCAACTCACAGTTACGCCATGAGTGACTACGGTTTAGAAGAACTCACCGACGATCAGGTGGTGGACCTGCTGCAGGCGGTCCTGCAGGACATTCTCCGGCGGGACGTCGTGGCGATCGATGCGGCCCAGCGCGTGGTGACAGAGCAGGCCGCCAAAGCGAAGCTCGTGAAAACCGAAATCCTGGCAGCGATCGAAGCAGAGCGCAACGCGAAGCTTAACGCCTTACGCACGGCTGCCCGCGAGGAGGTCCGCAAGCTCAATGCCGCCGGCATCGTGAGGCTGGTCGATGACGAGCGGGCCGAAGCTACCCGCCATCTGGCTACGATCAACGAGCAGATTGCCGTGATCGATGAAGCGCTGAATCAAGCGGCTTGCCGAAAGCTCATTCAATTCTTCGTGCAGGTGGACCCTTCGGGCATGTACCTGGGCCTTAACAAGCAGGTGATTAAGGCCGACTTGCCGCCACCGAACGCCCTGGCAGTGGCGTTCCACGAAATCAAGAAGTTGCTCGGACGATGGCAAAGCAATTTTTAAGCGGCAGCATTATTCTCAATGAGTTCCTGCGCCAAATGAGCAAGGCGGTCGCAGAAATTGGGCGCTCGGTTTTTGCCGACATTAGCGAGCGGTCCACTTGTGCGAGATTCCCCCGCCCCATTCGGATGAACCTTGATTTCCCTTCTGGGCCACGCGATTTTGTCGACGAGTTCTTTTCCGTCGATGTGAACTTTGAAACCACGCTACCGGTCGAGTTTGAAGACCATCACCTCACGATGAGCGTCGACCGTTTCACCGAGCGCTATATCGATGTGTGGGCCTACAAAATGACGTCGCTCGTTGACCGGTCATGGCCGTGGGCGAGCGACATGGTTACCGCGCGGTTGCAGTTGCCGCAGGGGTTACACTGGGCGGAGCGCGCCGAAGATCCGGATGGCGGCCTGGCCGTGCGGCTCCTCCGCTATTTCGATGTAGCCGAGAACGTGTTTCGGACTGGTTTCTCGATGCGCCATGGGTTCACCCAGCCGCTGTTGGCGGTCCCGCCACTCGTGGGTGCTCTGGAAGGCGACCCGCTACGGAGGGCACGGGAGGCGCTGGTTTCTCAGAAGGGCCTGGCCGAGAAACGCCTGGCCCTCATCGAAAACTGGCAGCCTTAGTGGCCGCTCCAGTGCTTCTTGCCGTCGCCCTGGCCGCTCTCACCGTCTTTCTTGTGAGTGCTGAAGTCAACCAGGTGGTCAATGCCGCCCGTCTTCGGGCCGACCTTCTCGTTGTGCGAGGTGGGATCGATGTTGGCGCCTTGCTTGCCGCCGTTGGTGGAGTGCTGGTGCACATCCAGGGAGGTGAGGGGTTTCTGTTTGTCCTGCATGGTTGGAGGGTCCTTTGTCAGATTTTGGGCACGTACGAGAATGCCACCGTGTCGGTCGAGTGGGCTCCGTGGATCCAGATCTCATTGAGATCGATGCCGCCACGGTCGAGGCTCTTATCCCACATTTCAAATGGGGTTGAGGGCGTGGTTGCCCCCGCCGGGCCGAGCTCCACCGTCAGATCGTTCGTGGTGTCGACCGCTCGGCTGATGGGCACGCCGTCGTAAACCTTGACGACACCGGCCGATCCGCCAGGCAACGCCTGAACAAGGTACTCAGAGACGTATAGCGGCGCCGATCCGGCGGCAGGCGCATTCACCGTGCCGGTGGCGGCGTTGATTGGGCTGGCGCCAATCGTAATGATCATGTTGATGCGGCGGGCCATGGCGACTCCTGGAACGGGAAGCAGGGCCGGAGAAGTCCCCGGCCCTGGAAAATACTTACTGGTTGAGGTTGTAGTACACGATCACACCGCAGACCTGCAACGTGGTGGCCGTGGTACCCGCGGTCGTAAACACCTGGTCGAGCGCGTAGTTAGTCAGGTCCGTGGTTGCCTGAATCGGAGTGCCAAACGTAATCTTTTCGTTGAAGCACTGGCCGCTGGTCGTGGTGGTGAACTGGAGAGAGGTCGGGGTTTTGGTAAGAGATCCGGCCGCGTTGGCGACAGTACCCGCGGCCGCGGCCCCGCCAGCGGTCGAGGCCGGATAGGTAACCGACTTGACCGTGGCGGCGGCAATTGAGGATAGCGCCGTGGTCTGAACGCCATACAAGAGCGATGCCGCCGTAAGCGTCACCCCCTTGCCGGTCGTCAGACGGGACGGAACGTTGATCGGGCAGGTGACCTCGATGGTGCCGGCCGTGGTGTTAGTCGTCACCGAGTAGACCTGGTTGCCGGCCGCAGCCGTGGTTACGATCGGCGACCCAGAGGCGTAAGCGGTGGTAGCTACAGCGGAGCCGCAGTTGGCGGGCGAAACGAAGAAGTACCCGTCCGTTGTCACCTCACTCCATTGGCCGGCCACGCAGTTATATTGCCTGCCGGTGTCGGTTACAAGTACTGGCAGAACGGGTTGAATGCTCGACGTGCACGCGCCGGACGGTCCACTGTTGTTCCAGTACCCCGAATTGCTGAAGTAGTTCGGGGGCCCGTAGTAGACGGTGGCGCCGTTCAGGTGAGCGTTGGCGGTGGTGCCGAGGAACCCGCGGTTAACGAAAACCACGTTCGTGGTCGAGTTGACCGACAGCACCTGCATGGCTTCCCGGTCCACATAGAGGATGGTGAACGAGGAACCGGTCGGGGTGCCGATTTCCGAGGTCGACGTCGGCTGACCGGGCGCGGTGATGCCGGTTACGGACGCGAGCTGGATGTACTGCGGGAAGCGCGCTGCGCCGGTAGCACCGGTGGAGGGTCCACCGATGGCTGCGGCGAGCGTGGTCGAGGGTAGCGTGGTCTGGGCCTGGGTGGGCAGGGGAATGGCCACCAGGCAGGCGAGCACGGCGATTGCAGCGAGAAATTTCGGGTTGCTGAAAGTCATGGTTGCGGTATCTCCTTGAGAGGAATGGAAAGGGGCGGAGCGATGGCCGCCCCGCTCCGTCTAGTTGCTGGCGATCCGCACGGCCATTTCGGGCCGGGTCGTCTTCCAGCCGCCAAGTACATCCAGTCGGGTGTACCGGCGATTTTCGCGGATGTCGAACCCGCGGGTCAGGCGCATCGAAATGCCGAGCCGGGGGTGAACCACACGCTCGGACCAGTCGAGTCCGCCAGGCAGCTCGAGGTTGACGCAGACGAACGTAAAAGCATCGCGGTGGAAACCGAGGGCCTGAGCGCTCGATACACCCGAGATGTTGTTCATCGCGGTTCCGGTAGCCTGGCCGTAGACGAAGATCTGAGCGGAGGCTCCGGGAAGGGCGGTGACGGTCTGGAAAGGCGACCGCGCGTCGGCGTTGATGTCCGGCGAGATGTTGATGGTCGCGTTGCCGCTGCCGTCGGAGGTCACATCCTGCGTGACGACGAACGTGCGCAGCGTGCCGGTGTCGCGGAACGAGATCGGGTTAACCGCGTTCACGAGGGCAATCGAGATGATGTCCCCCGCTTTCAGCACGGTGGTGCTGGCGGCCCAACCGGTCGTCAGAATCGAGCTACCCGACTGGTTGGCCGCTGTGGTCATGGTCGGGTTGGACGCATTAGTGACGCCCACGGTCTGACGGGCGACGTTCTGGTCCATGTTCCACTTCCAGCCGACTGCGATACCCATCTTTCCCGTTCGGTACTGCTCGGAGACTTCCTTGGGCGGGTTGAACAGGTTGTTCTGGAAGCCGAGGGCCTTTGCTTCCATGGCTGGCGTTATCACGAGGGCACGCATGCCAGGAGAAGGCGGCACCGCGTTGTTCGAAAGCACGACGCCGGCGGAGGCATAGGTATCGAGCGTGGTCGGGATCGTGCCGGGGGTGCCGACGAAGTTGAACACGTTGATGTACTGGTCGTTGCCCTCGCCGTCGATCATGTTGGCGATGATTTCCGAGGCCGGCTCGATATAGCGCTCGCCAAAGCGGTCGATCGTGAGGGTGAGGTCCTGATCGGAGATGAGAAGGTCCTGGCCCCACAGCCGATTCACCGTGATGGGGACCATCTGCTCCCGGATGTCCTCGGGATTCATTGAGTCGCCGATGCGGCCGCGGAAGCGGACGGGCAGTCGAGCGTTTACGGTGTAGCCGGTTTTGGCGTCAGGTACCGCGAACTTGTCATCGAAGTCCCGGTTGACCTGCTTCACCATCGTTGTGTTGTTTTCCAGCCGGATCATGCCCTCTTTGAGGATCGTGACCGGGTTCAAAAGATCGTTTCCCATGGTGGGATCTCCTTGGTGGTGGGAAATCCCGGCTGCTGTCTAGCCCTCGCCCAGTTCACGCCTGCGGCGATACTCATCGAGATCCATGGCGGCCTGCTCGGCCGGAGTCATGTGCTCCAGACGGCGGTAGCCAGGATTGCCGCGGTTGCCGATGGGCGTCGGCGGTGACACTTTCGCCGGCGGAGTCGCCTGCGGTGGTGCTTGAGCGGCGGGAGGCGCTGCGGGGGGCGGTGTGGGCGCGGGAGGCGCCGGGGGTGCTGCGGGGGCAGGAGGCGGTGTGGCCTTTTTCAGATCCGCGGCAATCTTCTCCAACTCGAAGTGAGCCGTCGCGAACGCAATGCGGACTTGGCGTTCGGAGGCATTCGGAGGTAGTGCGACCAGCTCGGAGAGCCGGTTCTCGATCTCCGGATGTTGGCAGAAGAAATAGAGCAGCTTGGCTCCGTCCTCGCGGTCCCTGACGGACGTCGCGAGCACGGGGGCGCCCTTGAGCTTGGGCGTGGCTGCCTGAAATACGGCATCGAAGTCCGGGCGCTCGACGCGCGCGGCTGCGAGCTGGTTGTTCCAGCGTTCTGCTTCCTGTTGTTGGACGGTGGTCCGTTGTTGCTCTTCGCTCTGCTTCCGGGTGGTCTCGGCCAGCTCTTGGGCCTGCCGATCGCGTTTCCGGAATTCATCCCGGACCTGCCAGGAGCTGTGAGCGATCAAGAACTTCGTCACGTCCTCGAAGTCCTCTTCCTTCGGTTCCAGATCCTCGGCCGGAGGTGGCGTCGCGGGAACAGGCGCGGATGCTGGTGCGGCCGGGGGCGGGGTTGCTGCGGGTCGAGGCGTGGCCGGAGGAGCCTTTTTCAGGGCTTCGAGGTCCGCTGCCAGCCGATCGCGTTCGGCCTGCAGCGCCGCCTCTCTGGTCCTGATGGTTTCGAGCTCCGTCCGTGCTTCATCCCGCTCACGTTTGTAGCGCTTCGATCCGGGCTCCTTCTTCGATTCGGCGGGGGCTGCCGGTGCCGGCGCATCTCCGGCGGGTTCGCCGGAAGGCGCGGCTGCGGCAGGTGTTCCTTCGCTGCCATCGGACGGCGGGGCGGCATTCGGATCGGCCGGCGGATCCGCCGGCGGGGTGTCCGTCAAGTCCTCGCCTTCCATCTTGTCGAAGTCGCCGCCCAGCACTTCCATCAGTTGCTGGGAGGATTGCGTCTTGCTTGCAAAAATCAGATCAGGTTCGTCTGCTGAAAATCCCATAGAACTCCGTGCGCCATTCGTTTCCGACAGCGCGTGGGTTGAAAGTTTGGCGTTTGCCACACGCCGGCAGGACGCCAGCGGCGGCGGATCGATTGAATAAAGGATTTGGGTTAGTGCCCGCTCCAGTGGCCGTCCCCGTCGCCATGGCGGCGCGCTTTCGGCTTCACCTTGTCAGGCAGGCGCTTAAAGTCGGTTGCACTGCGGAACTCTTTCTTCTGCTCCTCGGTGAGCGGAGAGGCGGAAGATTCCAGATACCGCTGCTGAGCCTTGCTCTTGTATGGCATGGTCAGACTCCGTGAGGGTTAGCCGGTGGCCCCGCCGGCGCAGCGGGAGCCGCAGGCGGGTTGGATGGCGGGGCCACCGGTCCGGGGGCTGCGGGCTGTGCCTGGGGAGAAGAGCCAGGTCCGGGTGCAGCTCCGGAGTTTTGTTGCTGAGCTTGAGCTTGTTGTTGGGCGTCCTGCTCGACGCTGATCGCCGTGTGCAGGAGGTCCGCGCGGCGGTCGAGGTCGCGCTGCATGGCGTCGTGCGTATGTTCGACGATCTGGGCGCCGATGGCCTGCTTGGAGGCGAGGGCGGCGCGGAAATCCTGGTGTTCCTCGTGTTGCGTCGCGATGCGTTCGCGGCTTTCGATCTCGATAACCTTGTTCTTGACGACGTCCGTTAATGCCGTCACCTGCGCGCTGAGCAGGCCGATCATCTGGTGCTGCTGCGTCAGTAACCCTTGAATCTGAGGCGGAATTGGGGCTTGGCCTTCGTTTTCGGCTTGGACATCGGGCGGACGGATGCGGTCGGCGATGACGTCCCCGTCCGGGATGTCCAGAGCCTTTACCACCAAATCGGGCGCTCGCTGCATCAGGCCGGGGATCACAGGCACGAGTTGGAGGAGCTTGTCTCCGCCTTCGGCCCGACGCGAGGCGTAGCTCGGTCCGGAGCCCATCGTGACGTCGCAGCGGGCCGCGCTCTGCGTGCGGAAGATCTTCTGCAAACCCTTCATCATCATCGGAGCGTTCAGCAGGATCTGCTTGTTCGAGCCGTCCGGGTCGGTGATCGAGACGACGCGCTGCTCGTTGTAAACGTGCGGAATGAGATCGAGTTCGATGCGCGCGGAGTGCCGCATCGATCGCGCCAAGTTGTCGTGGTAGTTGAAGTGCGCGTTGTCGGCTTCACGTTGTCGTGCCGTGATGGCCCTGCCCGAGGCCTCCGGGCTCGGTGCACCAAGCGACGGGTTCCATGTCGAAAGATTGGTCTTAGTCGCTTCGTCCAGGTGCGCGATCGCCTGTACGATGTCGCCTGTCCGCGGACCCTCCACGATGCGTTGCGGCGGCGCTACCTGCTGACCGTTGACGAAGGTCTTGTATTCCAGGAACGGCAAGGCCTTGCGGTTGGCCTGCGCCCACTGGTACTCGTAGCCTTCCATCTGGCCTTCCGCCACAAGCCATTGCGCGATCGAGGTGAGGCCGATGGTCTCAGCCTCCTTGGACATCATCCAGTCGAAGGCCAGGTTGCTGTCCATCGCCGGCCGGACCATGCCGCGGAGCGTGATGCGGTCTTCCTTCCAGATCTCCTTGCCGAGGACGGGGACGATCGGAATCCACCGGCCGGGCCACGTCCACCGCTCCAGGACCTCGGTACCGGTGAGCTTCGCGCCTTTGACGACGCGGCGTTTCCTCAGGCGCTTGTTAATAATGCTTGCGCCGTGCGGAGCTTCCGAACCCAGCATGACGCTGCCGTCCGCAAGCTGCACGATCAACTCGTCGATGGTTTCAACCCACCAATACTCGGCGACGCGCACCGCGCCGTTGGGGAACCACTCGCTCTTGATTTTGTCGCCAATACCTTCGAAGTTCGAGAAACCGGCTGTATGCGAGTTCGGGTGCAGGCGTTTGAACAGGTCAAGCGAGATGTCCTCCGTAATGAAGCAGAAGGACATGTCCGAGTAGTCGAATTCCTCGGCTGCCGGGTCGGGGTAAACACTGAAGGGGTTCCGGACCCGCTTGATGATGATCTTCTGGTAGAACGCCCGCTCGTCGTTGGCGTTGTCATCCTCAAACTCGAAGTGGATGCGCCACCAGCCGCGGCCGATCTTAACGGCGTGTTCGTAGGCGGTCAGGTAGGCGATCGAGGCCGAGGAGTCCTGATCGATGTTACGGATCAGTCCCTGCAGGGTCTGCGCGAGGTCGACGTCGGCGCCGGCGCCGACGGGTGAGACCTTGGCTTCGGGCGGGTTTTGCCGTGCGTCGTTAACGACCTGGTCGACGCTCGGTCCGATGCGGTCAAACGTCAGGCAGGGGCGTCCGCGGCGCTCCTCCTTCATGCCGGCGTCCCAGTGGTCGAGGCCGTCGACGAACTTCAGTTCCTCTTTTGCCCGGTGCCGCCAATCCGATTCCCAGGACTCCACACGCCGGAATTCGTCCTGTGCCTTCTTGAGAAGGTCCTCGTCCTCGTCGGTGGGCGGCCCCTCGGTCTTGCGGGCCGTCACCACACTCAACATGTCGCGCATGCTGTTGGAGGTGGACTTCAACTCGTCCGCGCGGTGCATGCCGCGGGAGGCGTACGGGCTCGTTCTGTAGGCGGGATCCTGGCCGGGAGGGTACATTAGGGGGTTTCGCCGAGGTTGAGTGCGTGCACCATCTGGGGTGCCGGGTCGTGCATGGGCTTCAGCCACTCCGTGTTCTGTATGCGCCGCAGGTGCGACAGCATCTTGTTGGGAGCGGTGAAGGTAAAGACTTTGCTCGTGCCGCCCGACATGTGGTGCGTCACCTTCAGGCCGTTAGTCAGGGGCCTGATGTGGATGGCGCGAATCTTTGGCGGCGAGGGGAGCTTGAACGGCTTCGGCGCGTGGAACTTGGGTGCCGGGGCGAGTCCGTGCACGGGACTACTCCTCTTCTTCTTCGCCTTCGTCGCCGTCCGGCTCGCCTTGCGGCGCGGCTGCCTTCTTGTCTTTACCGAAGATGCCGTTGAGATGGCCGACCGCGCTGTCCCAGTCGGCGTGGGCGTTCTCCTCGGGTTTCATAGACCACGGCTGATCCTTCTCCTGGTCCGTGGCGGGCTCCATATGGTGCTCGGTGATGAAGGCACCGTTATCGGTCGGGCGGATCAGGACGTGCTTTGTCTTGTGTTTGCCGCCGCCGCGCTTAGCGCGGACTACGGACATGCGGTTGGGTTTCGACATGGGGGAACTCCTGTGAGCGCGCCCTGGCGGGCGACTTGAAATGAAACTACAATCTCGGAAATGGAAGAGTGGCAGAGGACGCTATTTACTGCCGGAGTTGGTTTTCTTGCTGGATTGCTTGCCGAGCCTCTTAAGCACACGCTGGCAGAGAGTCAGAAGCGGAGACGAATTAAACGCGCGATTTACAGAGAGGTAGTTACCAACATGGCCACCCTCCGGCTAACGCAGCAGTTTAGGGAAGCGATACCGAACAACGATGAAGATCTCGCTGTATGGGCGGCCGTTGGTCTGGGTTCGATAAGCACGGACATTTACGATCACTTTTGGAAGTCCGATCCCTCAACACTCGTGGAGATTACCGGCGCCGGCGCGATTCGGGAGTTTGCTGAGAAAGTTCGGGCAATTATCGAGCTCATGAAGTCCAATGCACCCATCCCCGAGCTGTTGGATGCCGTGCGTAAGGCATTGTTCGTCGCGACGACATCCGAAGAGCTTGGCCTCTTCAGCGGCCTCTATCTGTGGTGGTTCAGAAATCGTCCTAGCATGAAGCGTCGACGAGTTGCCAAAAACTTCAATCGCAGGGTCGCTGAGAGGCGTGCTCAGAAGATCGCAGCCCTGCTTCGCGAGAGAACGTCAATTCCTCTTCAATCGCGGGATTCAGAGCCCCCTCCGGGAGTCTCGCCTCGTCGCTGACTTCCGGGATCAGCCGCGGCAACCCGTTGTCGGCGCGCAGCTTGTCGAGGCGTTGCAGGATCTCTATGCGCTGCGCTGAGGTGGTCTGCTCGCAGACCTTCTCCAGCATCCCGGGTTCGCTGTGGCCGGTTGCGATCTTCTCGATCGCAGCATCAAGGCAGGCTTTGCAGTAGTGCCGATGTTTGGATACTGGCCGTTTGCACGTGACGCAGCGCCAAACTAGCGGCCGTTGCTGGAGCTTTGCCGTCAGCTGGGGGATTTCGTTGGTTGGGGCCGGAGCATCTGCTTCACGCGCCGATAATGTCATACCAGGCAGCCCCAACTGCTGAAAGGCTTGGAGCACAGCGAAAGGGAAGCGATTCACCCCAGCACCCCGAGGATGTGTTGCTCTGCATGGATGATGACGAACCCGGGATAGCCCGGCACTTCGTTCGATGATGGGTGGTCGTAGAGCACGCGGTCGCCGACCGACACGAACATCGGCAGGTAGCCCGTGCCGTGACACTTGGGGCACGCTGTGCCCAGGCAAGCCTCCGGGTACTTCAGCTCGACACCGCCGTCCACGTTGCCGGTCTTGGTCGGCACGTAATACGGCGCGCCGCATTTGTCGCCGGGCCCCTTGGCCACCACCACGCCGGTCCTGAGGAACTGGTCGCCGCCGAGTACTCCGGGCCGGCGCGCGGCCTCGGGGATGATGATGCGGCCGGCCTGCTCAGGTAGGTCGTCCCACTTCACGACCAGGCGATCGCCCAGCGGACGGATGGGGAAAGGCTCGGGCTCGTCGTCGTAGCGCCCGTACTCTCCTTCGGGACGCGTATTCACCGTGCGGCCGTAATAGATGTCGGCGCGGGACACATTGTGGTTGGGGCAGCCTTCATCGAGCATTCGTTCGTGTTCGAATTCGTGGGTCATGCTTTGTTGCTCAAAACCTTCCAGAGCCTCCTGATGGCGAACACTGTTGGCACGAGAAGCAGGAGGAGCGTCGTGCCAAGACACTGTCTACAAGTCACGATTCTATGAACGATCCTACTTCCTAAACCATCCAGGAGCGCTCGCCACCCGTGATTTTCACTGGACCACGTGGGGCTTTCCTTACACGCCTTTCCTGGCGGTCGCGCTCGTCCTGCTCGGCTTTCTCCTGCTCCCGGATCAGCCGGTACCGGCGTTCGATCTCGGTCTCCACGATGAGGCCACGGGTGGGCAGGTTCGCGCGTGGCGGCGTCGGCGCCGGTGGCGCTTCGGGTTTTGTCGGGCTCGGGGGTAGGTCCTCGGGTCGGTAGGCCATGGTCTATGACATCCAGCCGCGCTCACCCGGACCGCCTCCGGAGCCGCCGATCTGCCGCGGGACATGCACCCGCACCGCGTTGGTCCGCTCGATGTTCCGGCCGGTCACCATGCGGTACCGCCAGGCGTCCATCAGGTGGTCGTTGGCCTTTACGATGTTGCCCTTATCGTCCCGGTGGTATTTGCGAAACTCGCGGCGCCAGTTCTCAAGGCTAGGCATCACCTTGATGGTGCCGGTGACCAGGCCTTCCCAGCAGAGTTGCAGCCCTGCGGTCACCGCGTGGTCTGCCGGCGTCAGAAGCAGGCCGAGGCTCCGGTAGATGTCGAGCAACTTCTTGCCGTCGACCTGGTTCGAGCCAGCGGCCGCTGGGTCGATCGTGCCCGGAATCCAGGCCCCACGCGCCTTGA
>Ga0070741_10017297_pt1 | contig 11865 bp, 10 predicted proteins | sample Coa_R1_4_FD_66440 | JGI IMG/M metagenome (GOLD analysis project Ga0070741, IMG submission 66440) | Surface soil microbial communities from Centralia Pennsylvania, which are recovering from an underground coalmine fire - Coalmine... | ecosystem: Environmental > Terrestrial > Soil > Unclassified ...
GCGTGCACGGCCGTCCTCACGAAGAACATACCAGTGCGGCCACTGCGGCATTGTTTTGGCAAATGTGTATTTCATCGAATGATGTACGCGCACGCTCGCGCAATCTCGTCTTTGCTCGGCTTGGGCGATCTTGCCCTCGTCTTCTTCATGCGAGCGTGGAGATTGTTTTGCTAGTTAACGGTTGCGTGGGTTGCGCTCGTAACCTCCGTTGAGCTTTTCACGAATTCGTCGTTGCTCGTCTTCTCGTGCTGCTTCTTCGGTGCGGAACGTCCACGATTTCGTCTGGAGACTATGCGTGGGAACGACTTTTCGTCTGACGAGATGCGCAGCTCCCCACCAAGTTTGCACGCGCCTTCCTTTTCGCTGGATTTTCCAAACCTTCCAGCTTACTCCGCTGACGTTTTGCTTGTTGCTGCCCATGTAGAATAGCGTCTTCATTTCAACTCAGGTTTTTGATAAACATCGTAGAAAGAAGCGGCTTTAGTAGTCGAGCCGTTTTGCTGATCATTGGCTGCCGACACATTTATTGCCTCGCGTCGGCTGAGTAATTTTTTCATTTCTGCGATGATTTTTTGTTGCGCCAAAGATCAAAACCTGATACAAACAAAGCTGTCATTCAAAATGGATGGCTCCCGGTTGGAAGGGATGCCTTACCGCAAGTGAGATTCACTTCGGCCTGAGAAATCAGGAGGCCCCGATCGCGGAAAATTAAGAAATGGGATTGTCCCTGATCCCGATAAGGAGTCTGAAAGTTGTGCTCGGTTGAGCCAGCGGGATGAACTCCAAAAGAAAATGCAGAAATCAATACAAGTTGCCGCTCCCATCGAGCAGGCCGAAAAGAAAACGATCAAATTCCGCGTCGGAAAAGATCATCTTCGCCGTTTTGAATTCCCGAACGGTGAATCTATCGTCATCTATCATCTCTACCCAACGCTCGCAGAGTGGATGGGCAAAGAGATTCCGGATGAGGTTAATCCACGCAGTCACGACCTAGACATGATCAGCAGCGGCGTTGCGCGTGATATCCGCCGGACTATCGAAGAATCGCCAAGTGATTTCTTCCTCGCAAATCGCGGAGCCACCGTCATTGCAGACAGTTTGCGATTCGATCCTTCACGCAGCGAAGTGGAAATCGTCATTGCCGACCCCGATGTTAACGGATTGGCAGACGGTGCCACAAGCGACGCTGTAATCGAACTGGTCCAACGGGCGGCCGCGGACGGTCGATCGTTTAAATCGCTTACATACGAAGAGATTCCCGAAAACCTGAAGAAGGCGCGCTTCCATGTGGAAGTGATCGTCGGCATCACAGGCCGAGAGCGTATTGGCGTCATCGCCCGCGGCCGAAACACCAGCCGTCAGGTGAAGTCGTGGTCGCTCGCCGATTTCAGAGGTGCCTTCGACTGGATCGCTGAGATCCTTGAGAAAAGCCCGGTGTTTAAGGATCGCATCGGATACGAGGAGAACGCCGGTAAACCCGTGACGGTACTCGACGTGATCAGTTTGATGACATTATTCTCGCGTGAGTGGGACGAAAAAGGCGCCGGGCTTAAGCGCAAAGCTCCGACTGTTGCTTATTCGAGCAAGGGCCGGATGGATACGCGTCTGCAAGACCCGAAACTAGCGCCCTACTACCGGGCGCTAGCCCCTATCCTTGAAGATATCCTCAAGTTGCACGACCACGTGTATGCAGGCTTCTCCGAGGCCTACAAAATCGCGATGAACGGCGGGAAGTTGGGGCGCCGCCGGGGAGTTGAAAATCAGTCGATCCGGTTGCCGCTGACCGGCGTGGAAGCGCCATATGAGCTGGCGAATGGATACGTGTTTCCGCTGCTTGCCGCATTCCGCTCGCTTGTTGATTACGACGACGACGGCAAAGCGAAATGGAAGCTCGATCCGTTCAAGTTCTTTGATTCTTATGGACCCGAGCTCGTCTCGGTACTGATTGAACAGGTCGATAATCTGTACGGCAATCCGCAACAAGCCGGCAAGAGTCGTGCGGTTTACACGAGCTTGCACGATCGCGCCAAGCTTCTCGTCAACGACGAAGTAAACGCGTAGCTTCAATTGTGGCGCTGCGGCGGCCTACCGGCCGCCGCAGCCCGCTGATCAACCGAGCTTCCAACTCTCGTCAAAGATTCTCGGACCCCCCATCGCACGAACTCGTGCGTAAGCCTGTCTCATCCATTTCTTGCACACGCTGTCGCTTTGCGCAGGAACCGCGCGGAGTACATCATCTACCCAAGGCAGCTGCCCGTCCGGCCATAACCAATACACCAGGGCCGACGCACCAAAATCGAACACGCTACGAAAGACGCCGCCTTCCAAATGAGAACGTTCTCCGATAATAACGATGCGGTCTCCCGCCTGAACACGCCAGATACTAGGATAGTAGACGATCTCGCCGGGCATCCAGCCGCTATTCAGCTTGGCCTCCATTTTACGCGCGAGATCGTTGCAAACCTCCGTAGGGTGCAGCTCGAAACCGGGCGGGAGTTCTTCTTCCTTGTTGGTGATCCACAGTTCGCTTTCACCTTTCATCTGCCAGAAATCGAGAATTTCAGGCCTGTCGGCACTCAGCACGTGTATTCTGAAATGCAAAACAAGATCGTTAAGTCGCAGTGGAAAGATGCCTGATTCAGAACCGTCAAAATTTGTCACCATCCATTTCATAATGACTGCGACTGAACATTATCGAACGCTACCGAGCCGGGCGCCGCTTTTGAATGAGCCGATTACACAGCTTCACATATTAAAAAGGTCCGCGATGCTGTATTGGTCGCCAAACTCAGCCTTGGCACGGTCAAAATCGACCATCTGAATATTCTCGCAGGCGACTTGTATTGAACGGAGAGATTCGCCGAGGCGAAAATTATTTTCAAACTCGAAGAATTCTTCCTGCTGATTCCCAACACCAATAAGAAACAGATGCCAGTGGGTTTGATCGGCGAGTTTCCACCAAAGAGAGAGTTGTGACGAACTATCCGGATTTAAGTAGAGGTCGTATGCCACGAAGTACTGCGATTCATCACGCGGGTCCGGGACGTAAAAGAGAAAGAAGGGCACTGGGCCCCAGCGATTGCGGCCAACACCGGCTTTCAAGAACAATTGAAATGGCAGAACGCGCTTTAGCTGGTTCATAAACGGTGTTTGATCGCGCAGGTACAACACGACCTCCTCACCAACCGTCTCGTCTATTATCACTGGGACCGGAAACAAGCCATCACGAGGCCCAAGTCCAAGCTCAACCTCAATGTCAGGCAAAGCAAAATTCGTCGGGCCGTGTCGCCATTTTGTGTTCTTCACCTCGGAGCGTCGATTTTCCAGAATGTCCAACCATTTGCTTTGTTTTTCGAAATCGAGTTGGCCGCGGCAGAGGGAGTTTTGTAAATAACTCCACTTACACTGTATCCAACTCCAGCATTTCGTTTTACCACCTTCATTGTATATAGATGTCGTTTGTATCTTTTGGTGAAGGTCATTCCAACCACCGGCGGTATTCTCTGCTTTGTCTTAGACATTCACTGCCTCATAATTTGGTGTGTTCTTTCGCTGTAAATGCTGAAGGCCAGCCGCCGTGTTTTTCGATCAGTTTGTCGATCTCGCTCATGAGGCGGATGGTTTCGGCGAGGGCGATGACGATCTTGTCGTAGTGCGCGATGTCTGCTTTGGAAAGCGTACGACCTTTGCGGTCTTTGAGCCATTTCTCGCACACCTGGTAGCCGCCGATGTGAAAGTTCCACACTTCTTCGCGCACGCCGCGGAAACCGCTGGTCTGAGCTTTGCCGGTCCAGACGGTGTTCTTCGAGTAACTGACTTTTTCGACCGTGCGATTTGAGCCGATGAACTCGGTGCGCGGTTTGTCGAGCTTGGGTGACTCCAACAGGTGCAGGGCGACGAGTTCGCCGCCGAGTTTCGCCAGCGCGCGGAACAGCTCGAGGTTTCCGGTCAACGGCAGGCGCGGGAAATCAATCTTCAGAAACTCCGCGTACCGGCTGCGATAGGTGGGGCTGTGAAGAATGGCATAAAGGTAATTGAGGATGTCCCGAGGTCCGAAGGTCTGGCGAAGGTCGCCGAAAGGATCATCGCTGAACTCCAGTCTGAGAACCTTTCGAACCTCTGATACGAACTGCGAAGAGAGGTTTGCATGCAGCGTACTCGTTCTGTCCCCAGTGGCATCGCCGTTGTTAAAGATATCATCTTCGCTCCGCGCTGTGAATAACGGTGCGAAATAGGTTCGGTCGGCGAGGTAGTTGCCATCGGGCGGACTATCCACGACCCACGTGTGGCAAAATGAGTCGACATTGATCATCCGCGATCGCTTGGTGATCAATGCTATGTTGTGTCCGGACAGCATGTCCTTGGCGACACCAACCCTAGAATCGCCGCGCACGATAATTTGGCTGATGCAGTCGACGGGATAATACGAGAAGCGGGAATCCAGAGGTCGATACGCGATACGGTGAATGTCGTGCGTCCGTTGCGGATCGAAGAACCGTTTTTTGTCCTTCAACTGCCAATCCGATGTTTCAGAAAAAGAATATCTCGCGAGTAGCTCGTCGCGCGGGAGGGACCGTATGTCGTCGAGCATTTGTACAACATCGGATCGCCGAAAGTGATTTTTAACGAGTAAATTATCCTTGCGAAAGTTGATACCAGTAGACGCAACTGGGAACACATCAATTACTGACCAACCGCGATCGTATTCGGTGCCTACAGATAGATCTTTGGGCTTAAAAAAGAAGTAAGGCTTAGCTGGTGAGATCGGCAGCCAACTGGTGCAGGCAATATCATGGTCATTAAGAAATTCATATTTATCACTGCGTGCACCGTAGCAGTTGGCATGAGATACAACCTGTCGTTCGTTAGAAATGCGCCGAACGAATAGACCGATTGCGACGCCCTGCTTGATGTCGAATACGTTTTCGTCAGGATTGTCCGAAAGCTCACGCCTCTGTGCCGCTTTGGAACTGCCATGCAGGTCTAAAATTGAAAGTCCGGCGAATGTCTGGAGGAAAGAACTGCGCATCTGTCGTTGCAGGGTTCCTTCTAAGTATGAGTTATTCGTAATCATACCCAGCGTTCCAATGCCAGTTGATGTAATTAGGTACTCGGCGAGACGCAGAAACTTGAGATAGTCGTCAGACAGCGCGTTCACGTTAATCTCATCAAGACCCGCCTTGTACGATGCAACTAGATTGCGAATCCACTCACCATTGTTCAGCGAGCTAATGCTGTACGGCGGATTCCCGATTACTAGCGCAAAGCGTTTCTTACGCTTCACCTCATTAACTGCTTGCGCCTCGTGAGCCAGCGCGGGCGAGAGTGTTGGTAGATCGCGTTGAACATCGCTCGGCGGCTCCAGCGAATTCGTCAAGTAGATGTGCGCGCGTTCGTTCGCAGCGAAGCGATAACCGGTTACCCAAAGCTTTAAGCCGATCTTCATATGCGCGATCGCGTAAGGCGCCATCATCAGCTCGAAGCCGTGTAAGCGCGGGAGCAATGAGAACGCGACATATTGGTTCCAGTATTCGGAGAAATCTGTCGGCCGACGCGGGAACGATGTCGCGGGTAGCTCTGGCATTTCTTTCAAGCCGGCCTTGTCCCATTTCGTTTTTAGGTGGCGGTAAATGACGTCGATGACTTCGACGAGAAAGGTGGCGGTGCCGACAGCTGGGTCGAGAATCTGCACGAACGGCTCAATTTCGCTTATGGGCTGATAGCGCTCGGGATCACCGGAGATGTTCGGCAGTTTCAAGCCGGGAGTTTTTCGCACCATCTCGCCCCAGGTGGTGGTGTCGGCTAGACCGTCGGCGAGTTTGAACTCGGTTTGCAAAAGCTCGTGCACGCTACGGACGATGTAGGCGACCACCGGTTGCGGTGTGTAGAAAACACCGCGTTTAATGCGCTTCTGCGCATCGTACTCCCGCAGGAAGTCTTCATAAAAGTGAATGACGGGATCTTCGCGTCGAGCCAGCTTTCCAAAATCCCGCAATATGGCCTCTACATTCGTCTCGTTGAGCAGTGCGGTGACCTGCTGGATGCCTAACTCGTCGAAGTCGATTTTCCCTTTGCGACCGCTGACGTTGAGAAACGTCTCAAGCATATCGCGCAGGAAGGGATTCGTAACGGGAACCATGTCGATGATGTTCTCGCCGCGAATACCAGCGGGCCGCGAGACGCGCGCGGAGAAAAGCCCGTACGTGATGGTCTGCGCGTACATGTCGGCGAAGTCGTCATCGCTGAGGTCATGAATCAGTGCCTTGCGAAATGCAGTTTGTAATTTGCGAATCTGACCAAAGCCGTCTTCGTAGCGAAGAACCGAGCGTACCCGCGAACGGATTTTCTTTGCGAGAGCAGCAAGGCTCAGAGCGAGCTGCCTTGATGTGGTGATTACTTCTCGGATGCGCAACTCGAACGCATCGCGCCAGGCCTTGCGCCACATGTCTGGATCGCGCTCGAATGGCCCTCGCCAACGAAATTTGTCGTGGAGCGTATGCGCGACGTAATCGTATTTGAGCGGTGTATCATCATCGTCCCAACCGAGAACACGAAGCTCTGCGAGTCCGCCGAGTTCTTCATCCTCGACAAAATGCGCGAACGTAATCGCGCGCTCGTGCTCTTCTCCATAGGCGGAAATGAAAAGCAAGTCGCTCGCGTGCCACGCCTGCCGATCTGATTTGCCCGGCGCGATTCGCTTTTTAAAAACCAGCGACCGCAGAATCCTGCGCATGACCATCACAGGCAGGCTCTTGTTCTCGAAATTCACGAAGAAGATTCCCCACGGCTGATTGCCCGTGAGCGGTCGCAGTTGTTTGATCTCTTTAATTTTTACGGCCGCTTCTTTATCGAGACCCAGCTCGGATGGTTCGTAATCGAACGTGATGTCCTCCGTGTTGCTCGACGAAATCGGCCAGTCCAGTTCATCGCGCAAATAGGCGACCAGCTGCGGAAGCGTTTTGATCCCGCGGAGGCGTTCGATCGCTGGGGCGGACATAGTTTATGGATGAAAACCGATTCTGCGCTGTGGCGCCTCAGATGGAGCGACGAGCTCTTTGATCGCGGCAAAGACCTCCGCGAATTGCTCGTCATACTTCTTCTCCAAGGCTTCGATCTTGCGAGCCAAATCGCGGTTCGTGTCCATGAGGCGGCGGAGCTGCACGAAGGTGCGCATGATTGCGATGTTGACCTCAACGGCGCGCTGGGAGCGAAGGACGCTGGAAAGCATGGCTACGCCTTGCTCGGTAAACGCGTAGGGGCGATAGCGTGCGCCGCGATGCTTCCGTGAACTGGTCACAAATTGTGACCAGTTTGGACGAAGCGGTTGTGAGTGAGGATCTTCTGTATTTGAGGTCACAATCTGTGACCTGAGAACTGCAAACTCTTCAGCGGTCAATTGAAAGACGAAATCCTCAGGGAATCGAGCGCGATTCCGGCGCAGTGCTTGATTGAGCGCTTTGGTGCTGACGCCATAAAGCTTCGCCAGATCGGCATCGAGCATCACCTTTTCACCGCGAATGAAAAAAACCAGTTGCGCAAGATCTTCTGTCTTCAATGCGAGCTTCATCTCACTCAGTTCAGTTCCATCCAACACTTCAGCGTTGGTTTCACCCCGACCGGAGCTTGCAGCTTTTTCAGATAGGTATTTTTGATGTGCTTTTCGACCGCGAGTCGTATCTCGCGAAGCGTCGGCTGCTCAATTCTCAATCGCCGGGGAGTTTCCGGCGTGCTGCGGATGAATTGGGCGATGGCAGGAACGTCTTCGGTAATGACCTGCGACTCGAGGTCGTACAAATACCAGCCAGTTCGCCCTACTGCTTCACTGCCCCAGGCCTTTTCCGGCGGCTCAGTCTTGTCTTCCGCAGGCAGTCGATAGCAGAGGAATACGGCGCGCGTGTTCGGCTCAATGTTTTCCTTTCCGCTGAACAGTCGTAGCGGGACAGTGTTGAGGAATGGTTCGAGCCCTGGATTGTCTTTCAGAAGCTGCTGATATTCGAGATGCAGTTTCTCGACCGGGGTGGCTTCTCCTTCGTACGTGTGGATAAAATCGCGCAACGCGTCCCAATCATCGTCAGGCGTCAGGAGTTTTTTTCCTTCGATTCCGAAAACTTTGGAAATCCTCAGGACCTTGTGTGTCACACGGTTAAACAGGCTGAGCAGACGGTTTAACTCCGCGGGCGGCAGAAAATTCCAGTAAACAACCGTTCCGCGGAGGTTTTTCTGGTCCGGATGATCCTCTACTATTCGCTGTTCGGTACCGCGATCCAAACGCCGATCGATACGGCCGATGCGCTGCATCAAACGGACCGGATTCCAATGGAGGTCGTAATTGATCAGGCGCGTTGCGTCCTGAAGGTTCAGACCTTCCGATAAGACATCGGTGGAAATTAAAACCCGAATTTCCTTTCGTTTCTCGGCTGCGAGACGAGCGCTGGAGCTATCGTTGTAATAAGGAGCGAAATCCTGGATTACCTCGGCTCGATCCCGTTTGCTCGCACTATCGATCTCGTCCACTCCGTCGATACCCGCGGCGACCAGCTGTTTCCGGAGGTATCTTGCAGTTGACATGAACTCGGTAAACACAATCACCTTCTGTTTGCGCAGAACTTTGTCCTTTGTCAGGAGCGTGATTAGCCTTTGTAGCTTGTCGTCATGCGTTGGGCCGAGCTTGCGTAATTCCTTCAGAAAATCGATGATCGTATCAAGGTCGTGGTAAGTGTCGTCTAGGATCTCATCGACTCGATATGCGTTGCGCGATAGTTTCTCGAACTCGCCGAGAAATTCGTCGCCCAAATCGCTTTCTTCCGACCCCTCCTCCTCTGATAGCTCTTCATGGCGTTGTTTTATGTACTCGAGCATCGCAGCGTTTTGCTTCTGCCACCGCTCGAACCGCTGAACTTCGTCAGCGTTATTGGGATCAATGTTAATCCGCAGAAAGGCGAGGAGCTTAAGCAACAGGGTTTGGCACGATGCTTCAAAGGCGACCACCGAACTTTCGAATCGCTTCAGAAACAGAGTTCGAATCAACCGGACCAATTGTCGCTGTCGATTTACCTCGAAAGCATCAAGTTTCTCGGGATCGCCAGTGGGATAAGCCAGCGGGTAATAAAGCGCCAGGGCGAAGAGCGGTTTCTCCCGTGCGAATGCTAATTCAACCTTACCTAACAATGGGCCATAAGTCTTTTTAACGGAATACTCGGCGACTTTCGGCGCCTCCTTCTCCGGGAATAGAATTTCCTTTCCGCCGTGCTGTTTCTGGCTCGCTTTTACATAGGCTCGACTGCGTTGAACGACGAGTTCGTGGAATAGTTTGTCATCAAACAGCACTTTTTCTGCTTCAACTTCGTTCGATTCGAACAGCTCGCCGTGGCTAGCGCCGTACATGATCTCGAGCAGGCGACGCTCGAGTCTTTGAAAGTGCGCCGGAAGAGAATGAATGCCCAGCGTAGTTGCGAAAGCAGCCGGAGTTTCGACTCGGGAGAATAGTTCGATCAGATGCTGTAGATCGGTTAGGTGATTGTTAACCGGCGTCGCTGTAAGCAAAAACAGCTCCTTGCCTTCTGCGATGCTGTATAGTTTCCAGTATCGCGACCGAATTTCACCGTTTAGGTTTGCCAAGCCGCGGTTGCGAAAGTGATGCGCCTCGTCCATCACGATCACGTCGGCGAGATCCCGCATCCGTTTCATTCGTGAAGGCATATCAGCGCCCGATCGCATGAGGTCAGTGTGGTTAAAAATCACCAGGTTTGAAAAGTCACCGAACAGGTCTGGAAGGTACTTTTTCAGGTTGCGCTCCCAGACTGCGACTCGCCCGGATTTTGGCACGAATAACGCAACCCGCTTCCGCTCCTTTCGGATTAGGCGCTCAATGAGAAGAAGACCGACAAACGTCTTTCCAAGACCAACTCCATCGCAGAGAAAGGCGCCGCGATATTGCCGCGCGATTTTGAGCAAGGAGTGATATGCCTCCTTCTGATACTGATCGAGAAGCGGGTACATTTTAGATTCCGTCTGATCCCAGTTGCCCTCGGCCAGTTCTTTGTTTCTAAACAGCTCCTGAAGTGCTTTCGCGTAAACCTGAAACGGAGTGTATTCCGCTATTTGGCGCTGAAGGACACGGATAACGTCATCCGAAATATTTTCTCCCTCGCGCCAGTAGTGCTCGAACCATTTTTGAAGCTTCTCAACGTCTCCAGGAGCGCGAACTTGAATGTTAAGCTCGACATTCTCTGTCAGTCCGGGAACGGTGAAGTTGCTTGAACCGACAAGCGCGACGGAACCTATCACCTTCACCTTCGGGTGAGTGATGTAAGCCTTGGCGTGAAATTTCTTTTTCGCGTAAACCTTGCATTCGATTTTCGCAGTGCGGATTGCATCAACAATTGCGGCTACGCCGTTCAGGAAGTCGTTCTGTTCCTTTTCAGCTTCGATGCTTTGGTCGAGAATCTGATCAGTGCGCTGCTTCAAACCCTCGAGAAGCGCCTGTCGCGTGCGGGCGCTCATGTCGGCTCCAAGGAGAATGCGAATCTTGTCGAGCTGCTGCCATCTGCCTTCGAGCGCCAGCAATGAGCCGATTTCGAAGAAACCGCTGGCGATATCGAACGCGCTCGCGATTTCTGTCCAATCCTGAAGATACTTCAGTCCTTTCCATTCGGAATCGCTGTTATCGACGATGAAAAGTTCGCCGCCGCCGGGCCTCTCGCGCACAACCAGAGGTTCCTGCAAAGCAGTCGCGGTTTGCTCAGGCGGAGCCGTCGACGCATTCGGGTCCGATGTGGGCATGGAGGCGCGGAAAATAATAGAAAATTGACCGGGTGAGAAGGGAAATCTTGGGGGAAGTGACGAGTGACAGGGGGCGCTAGAGTTGATAGTTGAGGGCTGAGTGTTGAGAGACGAGGGAGGGAAGCCAAGTCCGTGAATCGTCATCCGAGATTGGTGATCCGGAATGAGCGGGAAAAGACTTGAAAAGATCAGCAGAATTTAGCGGTATCTTGCCATGCCCGCCGCCCAGGCCGACTCAACCAGTCAGATATTCGGCCAAATCGAACATACACTCTTCATTTTCGCGATTCTGATCGTCTTCGTTGGGATACCGCTGATCTGGCTCAGGTGAAACTTGAGCGCGGCCTTATCAATCTGATCCGTTCCGCCCGAAACAAGCGCCAAGCGCAGAAGCTCGCGGTCGACACCGATTTATCTGGCACGGTTCCGCACTGCCCAATTTGCAACGCACTAATGGTGAAGAGAGTCGCGCGGCGCGGCTCGAATGCCGGTTCGGCTTTCTTCGGTTGTAGCAACTATCCGAAATGTCGCGGCACGCGCGCGATTTAGGCGGCGAAGGACAGGTCCGTGAACCGTTAACCGTGAGCCGTGATCCCTGAATCGCGGTGATTGAGCTTGACGAGCTGGTGAGATCTTCCTGAGACTGCGCCTCGTTAGACACCACACGGTCTGGAGCGGCCGGAGGATTTTCCCCGGTTCTTCGCCTTTTCCACGCCCCCACGCACGCAGCACACAGTTATTCAATCAAACAGCGAAGAAAAGAACGAAGGACCAACCAACCAACTAACCATGAGCCGTATCAAACTGATTTGCGCATGTCTCCTCCTAACCGCGGCGGCTGCCATTTTTACCATTGCTTTTGCCAATGAACAGGCAGCCAAGCCGGAGAACGGCATGGAGCTATGCAAACATCAATATGCGCTTTGCACATCCGCCTTGTGCATACCCGATCCAAATGATCCTACCAAAGCCATTTGTTTCTGCGCTGTGGAAGATGGCGCGAGCATGGCCTCGGTGCCGTGCAACACAATCCAACCGAGCACCGATGCCAATGGCATTCGCACCGTGTACTCCGCGTTTTCG
>Ga0070741_10017298_pt1 | contig 11864 bp, 10 predicted proteins | sample Coa_R1_4_FD_66440 | JGI IMG/M metagenome (GOLD analysis project Ga0070741, IMG submission 66440) | Surface soil microbial communities from Centralia Pennsylvania, which are recovering from an underground coalmine fire - Coalmine... | ecosystem: Environmental > Terrestrial > Soil > Unclassified ...
GCGAGCTGCTGCCGCCGCTCCTGCGCGCGGTGCGCGAGGCGGAGCACAGCGTGGCCTGGGCGTGCGACCCGATGCACGCGAACGTCTTCGCGACCGGCGACGGACGAAAGACCCGCCACTTCGACGACGTCATGGCCGAGATCGAGGGCTTCTTCGCCGCGTGCAGCGAGGAGGGGGTCTGGCCCGGCGGCGTCCACATCGAGTTCACCGGCGAGGACGTGACGGAGTGCCTCGGCGGTTCGGAGGACCTGCTCGAGGAGCACCTGAACCACCGCTACGAGACGCTCTGCGACCCGCGACTGAACGCGCGGCAGTCGCTCGACCTGGCGTTTCGGGTCGCGGAATTGATGCGGCGCTACGAGCGGGCCTAGGGCCCGTGGTCGAGCGGGTCGCGATCGTCGGGACGGGGCTGATCGGGGCGTCAGTCGGCCTGGCCGCCAAGCGCTGCGGGGCCGAGGTCGCCGGGTTCGATCCAGACCCCGTTGCGCTCGCGGCGGCGGTCGCGCGCGGGGCCGTCGACGAGTCGGCCGGATCGCTCGGCGAGGCGCTCGCGGGCGCGGAGGTCGCGGTGGTCGCGGCTCCCGTCGCCCAGCTCGCGGTGCAGGTGCGGACCGTGCTGGCGGAGAGCGGCGAGGGGTGCACCGTCACCGACGTCGGCTCGACGAAGGCCGCGGTCTGCGCCGCGGCGGGAGGCTCGCCGCGCTTCGTCGGCGGCCATCCGGTGACCGGCTCCGAGGCGCGCGGCGCCGCGCATGCGACGGCCGAGCTGTTCGACGGCGCCACCTGGTTCCTGACGCCGCAAGCGGAGACGGACGCGCGGAGCTACCGGCTCGTGCACGGCTTCGTCGGCGAGCTCGGCGCGACGCCGGTCGCCGTCGACCCGAAGGCGCACGACCGGCTCGTCGCGATGACGAGCCATCTTCCGCACGCGCTCGCGAACCTGATCGTGAACCAAGCCGGGGCCGCGCGCGTCGAGGGGCATGACCCGCTCGCAGCGGCGGGAGGATCGCTCCGCGACATGACCCGCGTGGCCGGCGCGAACCCGCGGATCTGGGTCGACATCTTCCTCGACAACGCCGAGGAGCTGCGCGCCGCGCTCGTCGAGCACCGCAGGCGTCTCGAGCAGCTCGAGGAGGCGCTCGCGGGCGGCGACGCCGGCTACCTCGCGCGCTGGATCGCCGAGGCATCGCAAAACCGTAGGCGGATGCTCGACCGCGCCTACGACGATCCCGGCGCGCTGCAGCGGCTGCGCGTCCACGTGCCCGACCGTCCGGGCGTGCTCGCGGGGATCACGCAGGCGCTCGGGGCGGAGCGGATCAACATCGAGGACTTCGAGCTCCAGCACTTCTCGCCCGAGCGCGGGGGCGTCCTCACGATCCTCGTCGCCGGCGAGAGCGAGGCGGAGCGCGCGGCCGCATTGCTCGAGGCGCAGGGCTACGGCGTCGTGATCGGGCCCGTCCTCGCCGAATGAGGCGGGTCGAGCCCGCGAAGCGCGTCGAGGGTGCGATCGCCCTTCCGGGCGACAAGTCGATCTCGCACCGCGCCGTCCTTCTCTCCGCGATCGCGGACGGCGAGAGCCGGATCTCGGGCTTCGGGCGCTCCGCCGACACTGAGTCGACGATCGCCGCGGTGCGCGCGCTCGGCGCCGAGGTCGCGGAGGACGGCGACGAGCTGACGGTCCGCGGCGCGGGGCTGCGCGGGCTCGTTGCGCCGGCCGAGCCGATCGACTGCGGGAACGCGGGGACGCTCGCGCGCCTCCTGCCGGGGATCCTCGCGGGCCAGCAGGGGCGTCGGTTCGAGCTGACGGGAGACGAGTCGCTGCGCTCGCGTCCGATGGAGCGGGTCGCCGAGCCGCTCCGTCGCATGGGTGCGGGGATCGAGGCCGCGGACGGGCGGCTCCCGCTCGGGATCGACGCGAGGCCCCTCCGGCCGATCCAGTACGAGCCGCCGGTTGCGAGCGCGCAGGTGAAGTCGGCGATCCTCCTCGCCGGCCTCTTCGCGGGCGGGGGCCCGACCACCGTGCTCGAGCCGATCGCGACGCGCGACCACACCGAGCGGATGCTCCAGGCGGCGGGGGCTCGGGTTCGCGCGAGGCCCGGGTCGATCCGCGTCTGGCCGGCCGAGCGGCTGCGGCCGCTCGAGCTGGCGATCCCGGGCGACTTCTCGTCTGCGGCGCCGTTCGTGCTCGCGGCGACGCTCCTGCCCGGCTCGGAGCTCGTGCTCGTCGGCGTCGACGTGAACCCGACGCGGACCGGCTTCCTGGACGTGCTCGAACGGATGGGCGCACGGATCTCGCTCTTCAACCGGCGGACGATGGGCGGTGAGCCGGTGGCCGACCTGGAGGTCGCGCATGCCGACCTGACCGCGACGGAGGTCGAGCCCGGCGAGGTGCCGCGGCTCGTCGACGAGCTGCCGCTGTTCGCGCTGGCGGCCGCGATGGCGCACGGCGAGAGCTCGGTTCGGGGCGCGCAGGAGCTGCGCGCGAAGGAATCGGACCGTATCGAAAGCGTGACAATTGCACTCCGAGCCCTTGGCATCAGGATCCGGGACCGCGATGATGGCTTCGGGGTGAGGGGAGTTCCCACCCGCCCTAAGGGTGGGGGAATGCACTCTGGCGGGGATCACCGGATCGCGATGCTCGGCGCCGTTGCTGGTCTCGTCTCGCGGGAAGGCGTGCGGCTCGAGGGCGACGAGGCCGTCTCTATATCCTTCCCCGGATTTTTCGACGTGGTCGACGGCGTCGCCGTGCGCGACGGCACGGAGTAGCGAACGGCGGGAGACGGAGGCAGCAGCCGGTGATCGTGACGATCGACGGGCCCGCGGGCGCGGGCAAGAGCACCGTGGCGCGGCGGCTCGCCGAGCGGCTCCGCTTCCGCTATCTCGATACGGGCGCGATGTACCGCGCGCTGACCTGGCTCGCCATCCGCGAGAGCATCCCCCTCGACGAGGCGCAGCGCCTCGGCACGCTCGCCGCGGCGAATCCGGTCGAGCTCGACGAGCGCGGCCGCGTGTTCATCGCCGGCACCGACGTCACGTCGGCGATCCGCCGCTCGAACATCGACCGCGTCGTGCCCGCCGTGGCGCGCCACCCGCAGGTGCGCGCAGTGATGCGCGAGCGCCAGCGGGAGCTCGCCGCCGAGGGCGACGCGGTGATCGAGGGGCGCGACATCGGTAGCGTCGTCGTGCCCGACGCGGAGGTGAAGGTCTACCTAAGGGCGGACGCGGACGTCCGCGCCCGGCGCAGGCAGGCGGAGCGGCCGGACATCGGCGCAGACGCGCTCGCGACCGACCTGCGCGAGCGCGACGAGAGCGATGCAGTGCGGATGCGGCCGGCCCCCGATGCGATCGAGATCGACACGACGCAGCTCGAGGTGGGCGACGTCGTGGAGCGGATCGAGCGGCTCGTGCGCGAGCGGCTCCCCGCCTGACGGGACATGGATGCCGTCGACATCGCCTGGTTCTTCGGGCGCAGGATGATCGGGCCGGGGCTCGACGTGTTCGCGCGCCTGCGCACCTACGGTCCCGAGCGAGTCCCTCCCTTCGGCGGCGTCGTGCTGGCGCTCAACCACTTCTCCTGGGTCGACACGTGCGCCTTCGGCACCTCCTGCCCGCGCACGATCTACTACATGGCGAAGATCGAGGCGCACGCAGTGCTCGGCCTCGGCCAGCTCATCCGTGCGTTCGGCACCTTCTCGGTTCGCCGCGGCGAGTCCGACCGTGAGGCCGTCCGGACGATGCGCAGGGTCGTGCGCGAGGGGAAGGTGCTCGGCCTCTTCGTGGAGGGGACGCGCCAGAAGAGCGGGGTGCCGGGGAAGGTCCAGCCCGGCGCCGCGATGGCGGCGCTGCAGGAGCGCGTCCCTGTCGTCCCGGCGGCGATCCACGGCAGCCAGACCTGGCGCCCCGGCAACTTCCAGCCGGTGACGGTCGTCTGGGGCGAGCCGATGCGCTTCGACGGGCTGCCGGTGAACGCGCGCGGCTACCGCGAGGCCTCGGCCGAGATCGAGCGAGAGATCAACCGTCTCTGGCGCTTCGCGGTCGACCTGCACGAGGCCGGCCGGCCCCGGGTCGCCGTTCCGCCGCGGTGACGGAGGAGATCCTCGGCAGGGTCGCAGTCGTCGGGTATCCGAACGTCGGCAAGTCGACGCTCGTGAACCGGCTGACGGCGACGCGCGCGGCCGTCGTGCACGAGACGCCGGGCGTCACGCGCGACCGCAAGGAGCTCGCCTGCGAGTGGGCGGGGAAGCGCTTCCTGCTGATCGACACCGGCGGCATCGACGTCACCGATCCGTCTCCGATCGGCCGCGGGATCGTCCAGCAGGCGCGCGCCGCCGTCGAGGAGGCGGATCTCGTCCTGTTCGTCGTCGACTCGCGGGCGGGAATCACGCCGGGCGACGAGGAGCTCGCCGACCTCCTGCGCCAGGCCCACGTGCCGGCGATCGTCCTCGCGAACAAGATCGACGATCCCGACCGCGACGCCGAGGCGTACGAGTTCGCGCGGCTCGGGCTGGGCGACCCGGTGCCCCTCTCCGCGATGCACGGCCACGGGACGGGCGATCTGCTCGACACGATCGTCGCGCGCCTCCCCGGCAGGGCTGAGCGGCCGGTCGGGGAGGAGGCGATCCGGGTCGCCATCCTCGGCAGGCCGAACGTCGGCAAGTCGAGCCTCCTGAACACGCTCCTCGGCCAGGAGCGGGTGCTCGTCTCGGACGTCCCCGGCACGACCCGCGACGCGATCGACACCGTCCTCCGCCGCGGCGACGACACCTTCGTGCTCGTCGACACCGCGGGCATCCGGCGCAAGCGCCGGCAGCGGCAGGGAGTCGAGTACTACTCGGAGCTGCGCGCGCTCGAGGCGGCGGAGCGAGCCGACGTGGCGCTCGTCCTGATCGACGCGAGCGAGGGCGTCGTCGACCAGGATCTGGCGATCGCGGACGTCGCGCGCAAGGCGCAGTGCTCGACGCTCGTCGTGCTCTCCAAGTGGGACGCGTCGACCGTGGGGATCGAGGACGTCCGGCGTCGGCTCAACGAGCGCCTCCGCCAGCGGCCGCCGGTGATCGCGGTCTCCGCGCACACGGGTCGCGGCGTCGAGCGGCTGCTCGACCGCGTGCGGACACAGTTCGACAAGCACGCGGCGCGGATTCCGACCGGGGAGCTGAACCGCTTCCTGCGCGAGCTCCGCGAGACACGCCAGGCGCCCTCGCGCGGCAGCCGCAGGCTCAACCTCCTCTACGGCACGCAAACGCGGTCGCGCCCGCCTCGCTTCCGCTTCTTCGTCAACGACCCCGGGCTCGTCACCCGCGACTACGGCTACTGGGTCGAGAACCAGCTCCGCGAGCGCTTCGACCTTCAGGGCGTGCCCGTCTCGATCGACTTCGTGCGACGCTCCTGACGCATGCGAGTCGTCGTCGTCGGCGCGGGGTCGTGGGGGACGGCCTTCGCGCGGCTGCTCGCGGAGCGCGGGCACGACACGACGCTCGCCTGCCGCGACCCCGAACAGGTGCGCGTGATCCGCGAGACCGGCCGGAACCCGCGCTACCTGACGGGTGCGAGCCTCCCCGGCGTCACCGCCGCTACGCTCGAGGCGGCGCCGTTCGCCGATGCCGAGCTCGTCGTCGTCGCAGTCCCGAGCAGCGCCTTCGGCGACGTCGTCGGTGCGCTGCCGGGCAGGATGCCGCTCCTCAGCCTGGCCAAGGGGCTCGACCCGGAGACAGGTCGGCGGTTGTCGTCGCTCGTCCGCGGCCGGCCCGTCGCGGTTCTCTCGGGGCCGAACTTCGCCGAGGAGGTGGCCGACGGCCTGCCGGCGGCCGCGGTGATCGCGAGCGAGGACGAGGAGCTCGCGGTCAGCCTCCAGCACGAGCTCAACTCGACGACGTTCCGCGTCTACGTCAACCCGGACCTGACCGGCGTCGAGTTGTGTGCGGCGGCGAAGAACGTGATCGCCCTCGCCGCGGGCGGCGTCGACGGCCTCGGACTGGGCGACAACGCGAAGGCGGCGCTGATCACGCGCGGGCTCGCCGAGATGGCGCGGCTCGGCGAGGCCTGCGGCGCGCGGCCGGAGACGTTCGCCGGCCTCGCCGGGATGGGCGACCTGATGGTCACCTGCTGGAGCCGCCACGGCCGCAATCGGCGAGCCGGCGAGCTGATCGCCCGGGGCGCGACGCCTGCCGAGGCGGCCGCCCAGATCGGGCAGGTCGTCGAAGGGCTGACGACCGCTCCCGTCCTTCACGGGCTTGCGCAGAGGCTCGGGATCGAGCTCCCGATCACCGAGGGCGTCTGCCGCGTCCTGTCCGGCCTGAGCCTCGGCGATCTGCTGGCCTCGCTGATGGGGCGGCGTCCGAAGGGGGAGTAGACTCCGGGCCGCGTGTTCCGGCGGGCGCTTCCGGTCGTCTCCGTCGCCGCGGTCGCGCTGCTCGCCGCGGGCTGCGGCGGCGGTCAGAGCAGGGCCGGCCCGATCCTCGGCGCAGGCGGCGCCGCCGAGATCCCCGCGAGCGCGGCGCTCGTCGTCTCGGTCGACACGAGCTTCGGCTCGAAAGCGACCGACGAGCTGAGGGCGCTGTTGGACCGCTTCCCGGCGAAGGGCCAGCTGTACGGCGCGATCCGCCGGGAGCTCGCGAAGGAGGGGCTCGACTTCGACGCCGACGTCCGTCCGGCGTTCGGTCCCGAGACCGACCTCGTGCTGCTCGACCTCGCAGCGTCGGAGCCGGACTACGTCCTCCTGACGCAGCCGGAGGATCCGGCGAAGCTCGACGCGCTGCTCGCGAAGGCTCCGGAGCCGGAGCCGATCGTCCACGAGGTCCTCGACGGCTGGACCGTCGCCGCCGACAGCGCCGAGACGATCGCCGCCTTCAGGGACGCCGCTGCCGCGAACGGGGCCCTCGCCGCAAGCGACACGTACCGAGAGGCGACGTCGGATCTGCCCGAGGACGCGCTTGCCACGCTGTACGTGAACGGCGCGCCCGCGATGGAGGCGCTCGCGAAGAGGGGGACGACGACGATTCCCCGCTTCGGCCGGTTGGCCTGGATCTCCGGAGCGCTACAGGCGCAGGACGGCGGGGTCTCGTTCGACCTGCACGCGAAGGGCGACGACGTGACCGTGACGCCGTATTCGGCGCGCCTCGCCAGCACCGCTCCGGCCCGTTCGCTCGCCTTCGTCTCGTTCAACGCGCTCGGCGATGCGCTCAAAGGCATCGCGCAGCAGCCGCCGCTCGGGGACATCGCCGACCTGCTTGGCGGCGAAGGCGCCGTCTACGTTCGCGCTGGAGCGCCGCTCGAGGTCACGGCGCTGCTCGACGAATCGAATCCGGTGGATGCCGTCGCGAGGGTCGATGAGCTCGTGCGACGGTTCGGCGGCTTGATTCCCTACTTCCCGGTACAGAGTGGCTGGTCTGCCTACGCTCCGGGTCCGCGGCCGCAGGAGACGCACATCGGCGGCGTCAGCGCGAGGCGCGTCTCGCTCTACGGCGCCTCGCTCAACTACGCCGCCGTCGGCGGCCAACTCGTCGTGACCACGTCCGAGCAGGGCATTCGCGAGCTCGCCCCGCTCGCGCCGAAGTTCTCGTCCGACCCGGTCTTCCGGTCTGCTCGCGACACCGCGGGCATGCCCGACGAGACGACCGGCTTCGCCTTCGTGAACCTCCAGGACACGATCCCGCTCGTCGAGGGCCTCACGACGTCTACGATCCCGCCGGAAGTGGCCGAGAACCTCAAGCCGCTGCAGGCGTTCCTCGCGTTCGGCACCCTCGACGGCGACACCCTGTCCGTGCACCTCTTCGTCCAGGTCTCGTGATGCGCGTTCGGGTCTCGCTCGCCATGCTGCTCGCCTCGACCGGACTCGTCGCGGCCGCATGCGGCGGCGGCGGTGGCGGAGGCGGCGGGAGCAGCAGTGCAGGCGCGCTCCCGGCCGGCGCGTCCGTCGTCCCCGCGACCGCGCCCGTTCTCGTTTCCGCCGACACGGACTTCTCGTCCGACCAGTGGAAGGAGGCGAGTGCGCTCGCGAAGCACTTCCCCGGGCTGCCGTCCCTGCTCACGATGCTCGAGTCGCAGCTCCAGAAGCAGAACGTCAGCCTCGAGCAGGACGTGAAGCCGGCGCTCGGGCCCGAGGTCGACGTCGCCTTTCTCGATCTCCAGAACAGCGGTAACAACGTCGTCGTGCTGACGAAGCCGGACGACAAGGCCAGGCTCGACGCGCTCCTCGCCAAGGGCGAGAGCCCGCCGGCGACGACGGAGAAGGACGGCTGGACGGTCGCCGCGGACAGCAAGGCGAAGATCGACCAGTTCGACCAGGCCGGGGGATCGACCCTCGCGAACGACCAGGAGTTCCAGAGCGTGATGAAGCAGCTGCCCGCCGACACGCTCGCACGCGTCTACGTCGCCGGAGCGCCCGTGCAGGCGCGCCTCAACTCCGCGCTGTCGCGGAGCAGCGCCGGCCAGACGGGGCTCACCAGCGGCTTCGGGTCGTTTAAGGGCCTGGGCCTCGCGGCGACCGCGAAGGACAACGGCCTCCGCCTCGACGGCGTGATCGACGGCACGCTCTCGGCCGCACCGGCCTCGTACAAGGCGGAGCTGCCGTCCGAGCTTCCGAGCGGGGCGCTCCTCTTCGTCTCGTTCGACCAGCTCGACAAGCAGGTGAGGCGCGTGCTCGACGCGGTCGAGAAGACGCAGCCGAACCTGAAGACGCAGATCTCGCAGGTCGAGGGCGTCCTCGGGCTGACGCTCGAGAACGACGTCTTCCCGCTCCTCTCGCGCGAGGGCGCGATCGCCGTCTATCCGTCCACCGCCGGCCTGCCGACGATCGAGGCCGTGTTCCGCGTGCCGGACGAGACCAAGGCGAAGAGCCTGGTCGACCGGATCGGCGCGATCGCGCGTCTCGGCGGCCAGACGGTTCAGGACGTCGACGTCTCCGGCGTGGCCGCGCACGAGATCGACATCCCGGCCCAGAACCTGACCGTGCTCTACGCCGTCTTCGACGGCAAGCTCGTCGTGACGAACGCCCGCGAGGGGATCGCCGGCCTCCGCTCGGGCGGCACGCACCTCGCCGACGACCCGCTCTACAAGGAGGCGGCGGACTCGGCCGGGCTGCCCGACGAGACCCTCGGCTTCACGTACGCGGACCTGCGCGACGCGCTTCCGCTCGTCCTCCAGTTCGCCCGCAGCCGCGGATCGACGATCCCTGCCACCGTCGACGAGAACACGAAGCCGCTCGGCGCTGCGCTGCTCTACAGCACGAAGGACCACCAGGGCTATCGCCTCGGCGGGTTCGTGACGGTGAAGTAGCGGCTACCCTTGGCCGCCGTGCCCAGCCGAGCCTACTCGTTCACCTCGGAATCCGTCACCGAGGGGCACCCGGACAAGATCGCCGACCAGATCTCGGATTCGGTCCTCGACGCGGTGCTCGCCGACGACCGGAACGGGCGCGTCGCCTGCGAGACGCTGATCACGACCGGCCTCGTCGTCGTCGCCGGCGAGATCACGACCGAGACGTGGGTGGACATCCCCTCCCTCGTCCGGCGCAAGATCAAGGAGATCGGCTACACGCACTCCGAGTGGGGCTTCGACGCGACCACCTGCGGCGTCGTCGTCGCGATCGACGAGCAGTCGCCGGACATCGCGCAGGGCGTCGACGCGTCCTACGAGGTGCAGCACGACCCGGGGGACGACGACCCGCTCGACCGCGTCGGCGCGGGCGACCAGGGGATGATGTTCGGGTACGCGACGAACGAGACGCCGGAGCTGATGCCGCTGCCGATCACGCTGGCGCACAAGATCTGCAAGCGGCTCGCCGAGGTGCGCAAGGCGGGCGACCTGCCCTACCTGCGGCCCGACGGGAAGGCGCAGGTGACGATCCGCTACGAGGTCGACGAGGACGGGCGCCAGCAGCCGGTCGCGATCGAGCGCGTGCTCGTCTCGACGCAGCACTCCGACGGGATCAGCTCCGAGGATCTGATCAAGCCGGATCTGATCGAGCGTGTCCTACGGCCGATCCTGCCGCCCGACCTCTACGAGGAGCGGCGCCTGATGCAGGACCGCGACTTCGTCTACGTCAACCCGACGGGCAAGTTCGTCCGTGGGGGGCCGATGGGCGACACGGGGCTGACGGGCCGCAAGATCATCGTCGACACGTACGGCGGCGCGGCGCGGCACGGCGGCGGCGCGTTCTCCGGCAAGGATCCGACGAAGGTCGACCGCTCGGCGGCCTACGCGGCCCGGTACGTGGCGAAGAACCTGGTCGCGGCGGGTCTCGCCGACCGCTGCGAGGTCAACGTGGCGTACGCGATCGGCGTCGCGCATCCGTTCTCCGTCGCGGTGAGGACGTTCGGGACCGAGTGGATCGAGGTCGCGCGGATCGAGGAGCTCGTGCGGGAGCACTTCGACCTTCGCCCCGGCGCGATCATCCGCGACCTCGACCTGCTGCGGCCGATCTATGCGAAGACCGCGGCGTACGGCCACTTCGGGCGTGACGACCACGACTTCACGTGGGAGCGCACCGACAAGGCCGACGCGCTGCGCGAGGCCGCCGGCCTCGCGGCGCGCGCCTCCGCGTAGCTGTCAGCTGCGCCGGACGAAGAGCCCCGCCGCCGCCTTCTCGCCGACGGCGCGCTCCGCGCCGTCGAGGCGGACGGTGACCTGACCTGCCGCCGGCGTCGCGGTGCGCACCTCGATCGCCGCCCCGGGGACGAGCCCCTCGTCGTAGAACCAGTGGAGGAGGTCGCCGTCGTGCTCGGCGAGCCTGACGATGGTCGCCCGCTCGCCGGGCTCGAGGTCCGAGAGCGGAGCGAGCTCCTTGTTCTCCGCCTGCTCGACCTCGGTATCCACGGGCCACCCGTGCGGGCAACGGTCGGGGCGGCCGAGCCGCTCCTCGATCCGCTGCACCATCTCGTCGGTGAACGTGTCGCCGAGGGTGTCGGCGTGGACGTGCGCCTCGGCGGCCGTGTAGCCCATGAAGTCGGTGAGCAGCCGCTCGATGATCCGGTGCTTGCGCACCACGCGCTCGGCCCGCTCCCGTCCGGTGGCCGTGAGGATCGCCTCCTTGCGCTCGCCGCGCTCGACGAGCCCCTCGCCCTCGAGGCGCCGTAGCATCTCGCCGGCCGACGCGCGCGAGACGCCCAGCATCTCCGCGACGCGTGCTGCGAGCGTCGGCGAACCTGTCGAGATAGGTCGATACTCGCCGATCGGAAAGGCGAGAAAGTAGATCGTCTCGAGGTATTCGTCGACCGAGTGACCCTGCGCCATCGCCGTCCCAGTTGCGCCCCCGCTTCGCCGCCACTATAGTCACCGCGGCTGTAAGGTCACCCTTACAACGGCTTTGAGGACTCCCTGACATGTCGACGTTCCAGATCGTGTTGCTCGGGGGAATCGCCGGGTCGACGATCATGCTCGGCCTGCCGCTCGGGCGCATCGAGTCGCCGAACCCGCGCCTGAAGTGCGCTCTCAGCGCGTTCGCGACCGGGATCCTCCTCTTCCTGTTCTTCGACGTGCTCGAGCATGCCGTCGAGCCCATCGACGGGGCCGCCGCGGCGCACGACTGGGGCAAGCTCGTCGGCCTCGGAACCCTCTGCGCGCTCGGGATCACGATCGGCCTGCTCGGCCTCGTCGGCTACGACCGCTGGACCGCCCGGCAGCGGGCGCGGGCGTTCCTCGGGCCCGGCGCTGCGTCGGCGGCCGAGTTCGAGACCACGTGGGTTGCGGGGATGTCGGCCGGGAGCTGGCTCGCGCTCCTGATCGCGACCGGCATCGGCCTCCACAACTTTGCCGAGGGCCTCGCGATCGGGCAGGCGGGCGCCGCGGGCGAGATCGGCCTCGCGCTCGTGCTGATCATCGGCTTCGGGCTGCACAACGCGACCGAGGGCTTCGGGATCGTCGGGCCG
>Ga0070741_10017299_pt1 | contig 11864 bp, 11 predicted proteins | sample Coa_R1_4_FD_66440 | JGI IMG/M metagenome (GOLD analysis project Ga0070741, IMG submission 66440) | Surface soil microbial communities from Centralia Pennsylvania, which are recovering from an underground coalmine fire - Coalmine... | ecosystem: Environmental > Terrestrial > Soil > Unclassified ...
CATAATGTAACCCTTTACCCCGATTTTAAAACACTCATTTAATTTATTTGAATCTGAAATACTCGTAAACATTATTACCGGGATTTTTCTCAACTCAGTGTCAGCTTTTAAAATGTTTAAAACTTCGATACCGTTTAGTTTGGGCATCTCAATATCAAGAATAATCACATCGGGCTTAAAGGAGTTTATCTTGATAAAGGAGTCCTCGCCGTCAATAGCCGTCTCCACTTCGTATTTATTATCTTTGAGAACCTTGCTATAAAGGTTTCTCAAGGATTCATCGTCTTCAACCAGTAGTACTTTGATCATCCCGACCTCTGAGAACTATTCTGCTCACTTTATGCACGAAACCCTTTTATTCCTATTGTCACACAAAGAATAGCCCTTTTCAAGCAAGATTCCCTATCCGGGTGCTCTGCTGTCATCCGAACGGGTTCGGTTCTGATGTACTCGGGGAGTTAAATTTTAATTTTCGGATGTTGTAAGCTATCCCATAATAGGAACGGACTTAGAAACAGGCAAGAATATCTAGCCCATGATTAAGGTAGAACAGACATTCTTGTCCAACTATATCCTATCGGGGTGCTTGTATTCTTTCTCCGGCGAGAGGGAGTCAAAGCATGAGTGTATTCTAATGAATGCTATTTAGACCCGAGTATCTCGTCTAATTTTCCTTCCCTTTCGAGTCCTCGAAGCTGGTCGTAGCCGCCGATGAGTTTTTTGTTAATCAGGATTATGGGCACAGTTCTCCAGCCCGTCTCCTCCATCACCCTTCTCTTTGCTGTGGGGTCTTTTGTTAAATCAATTTCCTCGTATTCCACGCCCTTGCTATCGAGAAGTGCCTTTGCCGCACGGCAGTAGGAACAGTAGGCCGTTGTGTAGATCACGACATTGCTCAAATTCTATTTGCCTCCGCAGATGAGTTTATATCTTTTCTTCTACTATCTCCATTAGGCTAGGGCTTAGTTTCGACCCTTGTCCTAGCCATTTTTATTCTTATCACTACTCCCATTGGTAGTGAAATTGGTAGTGGTTGATAGTGAATTCTAACACACATCGGGACAATCTACACAAACAATATAGGTGTAGCAAAGTGAGAAAAATCCCCGTAAAATCTGGGCTTTCTTTGTTCTGATTTACCTGGATTTATTTGTGTTAGACTAGGATAATTAAACTCGATGTGGTATAAATATCTTACGAGGTGATTTCATGGTTAGACTCCTGCCAAAAGAGGAAAAGTTCTTTGATTACTTTGACGTTGCATCGGAGAAGATGATTCGTGGGATAAGGCTTCTTAAGGAGATGATGCGGGACTTATCGAATGCCGAGGAGAGGTCCAGGCAGATAAAGGACGTTGAGCACGAAGCCGACCACATAACCCACGAGACTGTATCCAGCTTGCATAAAACGTTTATTACCCCGATTGACCGTGAGTCCATTTACGCTCTCATAACGAGGATGGACGATGTCCTTGACCTTGTTGATTCTACATCCGAGAGGGTTCTTCTATACAAGATAAAGACCTCGACACCCGAATCTATGGCTTTAATTGAGGTGCTTGAGAAGGCTATAGAACAGGTAGCAAAGGGCATAAACGGGCTTAGGGATTTAAAAAATTCCAGTTCAATACTAAACATCTGCATAGAAATTAATAGGCTCGAAAATGAAGGAGACAGGACATTCAGGAATGCGCTTTCGGTTTTATTCAGTTCATCTTATGACCCAATTGAGATAATCAAGTGGAAAGACGTATACGAAACGCTTGAAGAGGCAATTGATCGTTGCGAAGATGTGGCAAATGTCCTCGAAGGAATAGTTGTCGAGAATGTCTGATCCCCACCTTGTCTTTATCGTCTTTATCATCTTTATCGCTCTTGTCTTTGATTTTACAAACGGTATCCATGATGCGGCAAACTCCATCGCCACGATTGTCTCTACCCGTGTATTAACGCCAAGGCAGGCAGTTGCCTGGGCTGCCTTCTTTAATTTTATTGCTTTTCTCGTCTTTGGAACATCTGTGGCAAAAACAGTTGGCAAGGGTTTAATTGATATTAATGCCGTAACTCCCCCCGTTATTCTTATGGGGCTTGTCGGTGCCATCATCTGGAATCTCATCACGTGGTATCTGGGGCTGCCGACAAGCTCATCCCATGCCTTGATTGGCGGTTACGCCGGGGCAGCCATTGCAAAGGCAGGCACCCATGTAATAATCGCAAGCGGTTGGTCTAAGACCCTGGCCTTTATCTTTCTTGCACCGGTTATTGGTTTAATCCTGGGATTGATTTTTATAGTTGCCACCACATGGATGGTCTATAGACACACACCTGCCTATGTAAATAAATGGTTTCGGCGTCTCCAATTTCTTTCTGCCGCCCTCTATAGCCTGGGCCATGGGGGGAATGATGCGCAAAAAACAATGGGAATCATAACGGGACTGCTGGTTGCAGGGGGATTTCTTCACGACTTTAGCATTCCTCTTTGGGTAGTGCTTAGCGCCCAGGCGGCTATGGGTCTAGGAACCCTGGTGGGCGGCTGGAGGATTGTCAAGACTATGGGTCAGAAGATTACCAAATTGGGGCCAATCGAGGGGTTCTGTGCCGAGACTGCGAGCGCGGCGAGCATTTTCCTCGCCACACATCTTGGCATACCTGTAAGCACGACCCATGTGATTACGGGTGCAATCTCTGGCGTGGGATCGTCTAAGGGGCTAACCAGCGTGCGCTGGGGTGTAACTTTACGGATCGTTTGGGCGTGGATTTTCACTATACCCGGTGCGGCATTTATTGCAGGCTCTCTTTACTATATGTTCCATTTGATTTTTTAAACGGGAGGCGAAGAGAAGCGACCCTTGGCAATAGCCTATACTGCCGGGGTGAATACGTGCATTTAAGATTTAAAGAAAAGGGCGAACCCCTGATTTTTTATGTTGAACTCAAGTTATAGTTATAGAACAGGCATTCCTGTCTGTGAGGGGTTTTTAATGTGGTTTTTATAGGGAATTTGGATTAAACTAAATGCGGCCTATATAGATGAAGAGACTCTTTGTAACCTTAATCCTCTTTGTTGCCCTTTTTAGTTCCTGTTCGATCGTTAAATTTGCCCGTTTCTATGCCTCTGCCGATACACCAAAGGGTAAGCTCACAGGACAGGTTTATGAGTCTAAATTTACCAGCTATGAGATTGGAAAGCTTTCAGATAACTGGGAGGGGATTAAGATCGAGGGCGGAGACCTCGCTTTCTGGAATGGCAAGATTGGGGCGACAATAACCGTAAATTCAACATGCAACCAGAAGGGCAAATACAGCCTAAAAGCCCTTTCCGAGCCTCTATTTATCGGAATCGCGGATAAGCAGATGGTTGAAAGAAGCGAATTGAGTATAGATGGCGAAAAGGCGCTTGAGAGCACCTATGCGGGAAGGCTCGATAACGTTCCCATAAAGCTAAGCGCCGTAGTTCTGAAGAAAGGCAGTTGCGTCTATGATCTCACATATGCCTCTTCACCGGAAAATTTCGATCGTGGATTTGATGATTTTAAGAAATTCGTCTCGCAGTTTAGGGTGATTAAATGAAGAATTTCACTGCATGGCTTGGGGGGTTCTTTATCTCTATTCTTGAGCATTTGGGAGGTGTGGGGATTCTTATATATAGAACAGTCCAATACAGCTTTACCCGCTCCCTTAATCTCCGACTCATTCTGGAGCAAATGGATGAAATCGGGTTTAAGTCAATCCCGATTGTTATACTCTCTGCCGTGTCAATCGGGATGGTTATGGTGCTTCAACTCGCCTACGGGTTTAAGAGGTTTGGCGCAAAGGGCCTTGTGGGCCAGGTCGTTTCGCTTGCGATTGTGAGGGAGCTGGGGCCTGTGATTACGTCCCTCCTTGTCGGGGGTAGGGTAGGCTCAGGAATTACGGCGGAGATCGGCTCAATGAAGGTTACGGAGCAGATTGACGCAATAAGAACGCTTGGAGCAGACCCGATAAAGAAGCTCGTTGTTCCCAGGTTTATTGCTGCCATAATTTCTTTTCCCTTTCTCTCCGCAATCGCCGACTTTGCGGGGATCTTTGGGGGAATGGTTATGTCGAACATTGAACTAAACATAAGCCCCCGGCTCTTTATTCAGACTGTTGTGCAGCAGGTGGATATTTCCGATTTTCTCAGTGGTATAGTAAAGACAGTTTTCTTTGGTTTAATAGTCGCGATTATTGGGTGTTACATTGGAATGAATGCCGAGGGCGGAACACAAGGGGTAGGGAGGGCTACGACACTCACAGTCGTGATCTCCCTTGTGCTCATAATTATAGGGGATTTTTTTCTCACAAAACTACTCTTGATATTTTGATTGACCGAGGCGATTACAATTCCCATTGTTAGCGCCGAATCAAGTATCCTCTAAACCTAAAATAATGTGGGTTCGGTGTATAAGAAGAATATAACTACTTTCCTAGAGGAGGTATGCGGCAATATTTCCGAAACCTTGCCTTTCCTTGTGGTCTGTTAGATGTCGTTTAGACTCCTATGTATGTGGAATGGACGATGTTTGAGGGTTCTTTCCATTTATATGAGTTTTTTTTATAATTTGATAGAAAAAGGTAATTGACATAATATAGTAAAAATTTGTATAAATGAGGTATGGGGAGATTAAAAATGGACTCCAAGAAGAGGGCTATAGTTCTGGGGGCACTTCTTCATGATATAGGGAAGGTGGGGCAGAGGGCCAAAGCGGAATTTGTAAAAGCCACCCACTTATCTGACAGGAATGATTTTTGGAGAAATAAGATTTGTCCATACAATGAAGAAGGGAATTATCACAGCCATCAACACGTTCTTTGGACTTATGATTTCTTTGAGAGCAATTTTACAAAGGAACTAAGAGACCATCTTTTTGGAGATGTAACTGACGAATTTAATCCTCAGAATTTAGCCTCATTTCATCATAAGACTGAAGAAGACTCTCAAAAAATTATTCAACAAGCCGATAGAATAGCCTCTCAAGAAAGAGAGGAGTCTGAACCCGGCTTAAAAAATGATTTTCGGACAGTAAGACTTCCTTCAATTTTCAGCAAAATAAAACTCAGCCAAGAGGTAAATAAAACCGAAGCGCGTTTTCACGAACTTATACCCTTAGCTCTTGATTCTAATATCTTCCCAAAGATGAAGGACGAATTGAATCCGCCTTATGGGCGTACGCTAGAAGCAGAATATAACAAACTTTGGCAGGGATTAGTAAATGATTTCGCCAAATTAAAAGAAAGGACATCAAACTCTACACTTAAATTCGACCTATTCTTAAATGAGCTTTACTACATCCTCATGAAATATACTTGGTGTGTTCCAAGCTACACTCAAGGAGACGCTGATATTTCACTTTTTGACCATTCAAGGGTCACAGCGGCCATAGCAACCTGTCTCTTTGAGGCAAAAGATGAAGAGAAAAGGCTTCTTCTTGTAGAAGGCGATATATCAGGAATTCAAGGTTTTATTTACGATGTGGCATCGCCAGAAGAAGCAAGAAGGGGAATGGGAAAACGTTTAAGAGGGAGGTCGTTCTACTTAACACTTTTAAACCAAACGATTGCTGAGTTTATAGTTGATGTGCTTGACCTCTACATTGTAAATCTAATCTGGTGCGGAGGCGGTCATTTTCTAATCTTAGCTCCAAATACAGAGGATAATAGAAAGAAATTAGAGGGAATCGAGAGCGAGATAAATAAATGGATGATGAAAGAATTTCGTGGAGGTCTAGGATTGATAATCGCCGCTACCGAAGCGGACGCAAAAGCTTTCAAAGATTTTCCAAGACTCCTCAACGATATATCACACGAGCTTAAAATTAAGAAGAAAAAGAAATTTCTTGACATAATAAAGGAAGAAAAGAACAGAAACTTCGACTTTGGAGATAATAAAAAATTATGCGCTGTGTGTGGAATAGACTTTAAACCCAAAAGAGATGAAAGTATTTGTCATTTTTGCCATAGAAGTGAAGAAATAGGAAGCTGGATTCCAAAGACTACAAAGATCGCTTTTACTAAAGATGGTGTAAAAACTGATAAAGCCGTTCAGTTCTACTGGCAAACCGACAATAAATCTTACAACTACAACTGGAATTTCTTAACGGAAGGGGAAGGACCATCCGAAAGCATGGTTTATGCTCTAAATAATACTGAGAGTTTTATGGGGGATAGCCAATCAGTTGGCTACGGCTTCTCATTCATCGGAAAGAGAGCCCCTTTAGATAATGAAGAGATAGCTTCATTTGATGAAATGATAGAAGAATCCGAAGGTGGCCAGTTTATAGGCATGTTAAGAATGGACGTTGATGACTTGGGGCTTATTCTATCGGAAGGATTAGGCAAGGATAAATCAATCTCAAGGGTTGCTACGCTCTCAAGATCAATGGATTGGTTTTTTCTTGGACATCTGAATGAGATTTGTACCGATGCTAATACCCTTAGGATTCCCTATATAATATACTCTGGAGGGGATGATCTCTTCATAGCTACTACATGGGATAAAGCTTTAGATACGGCTATTAGAATTAACAAGGAATTTAGAGAATACACCTGTCAAAATCCAGAAATACACATATCAGGTGGGCTGTATTTATGCAAATCAAAATTCCCGATAGGAAGAGCGGCGATCCTAGCAGGAAATGAGTTGGATGATGTTGCCAAGGCAGAGGATAAAGATAGCTACAAAAATGCGCTTGCTATATTCGGATATAAAGTGGAATGGAGTAATCTTGGAGAAATAAAAGAGCTTGGAGATAAAATAATCGAAGCTATTAAAAGAGATACTATTTCAAGAGCTTTTCTCTACGGTCTTCTAGAAATACACGAAACACATAAAACCAACAAAATTGCCTGGTACTCAAGCTTCCTCTATCATCTGATACGAAATGTAGATAAAGAAGACTCTATATTTACGGAATTAGCTAATAACGTACCAAAGCTTTTTACTCAAATACCTATTTTAATCTCATACATAGCTTTGAAAACAAGAAAATGAAATAAGGAGGGTGAGCAATGCTATTTAAACTTGACGAAGAATCTATAGAAAATGAAGTAACAAGAATCAAAGGGCTTACACCTACTAAGGTAAGACAGTATTTTGATGATGTTAAAGGGTTGAAGCGAAAGGTTGAGGCGGGGCTTACGGAGAAACAAATTAAGATACAACTCCAACTAATTCTCTCCCGTGCTATTTATGATACAGGACGTGCGATAGAGAGAAAAAACAAAGAAGAAGAGGAAGGCTTTAAGAATATTAGAGCTAACATAGAACGTGCTCTTAAGGCCGAGAATCAAGATATAACACAATCAGTTAAGGAATTAGCTACTTTTTTTGAGACGATCTATGGTCGTTTCTATTATGAGAAAAAGAAAGAGGGAGGAGACAAAGAAGATGAGTGATTATAAGTTCTTGGGAAATATAATAATTCGTGGGAACTTAACCTGTGTAACAGGGCTGCATATAGGTGGCGTTCCAGAAGGATACGAAATAGGCGGTATGGATAATCCGATAATAAGAGATATAGCTTCTGGTTATCCATATATCCCCGGCTCATCTCTAAAAGGCAAGAAACGTTCTCTCCTTGAGTGGGCTGAGGGTTTAGTTTCAAACAATGGAGAAGTTCACAAGTGCAAAAACTCTTCTTGTTCCGTCTGCCGATCTTTCGGTACTCCTGCGGAAACTGAACGGAAGATTGGACCAACTCGTATTACGGTTAGGGATGCCTACCCGTCAGAAGCGACCGTGAAAATGATGGATAGACTTCAAAGAGAGAAAGGTTTACCAAAAGTGGAATGGAAGACCGAGAACAATCTCAACCGTATAACTTCTGCTGCTGTTCCTAGAAGTCTTGAGCGTGTCCCAAGAGGTTCAGAGTTTGGTGTGGAGATAGTATATGCGGTTTACAGGATAGAAGGAGAAAACGAGCTAGTTGATCTCGATCATCTGAAGTACCTATTTAAGTCTATGTGCCTCCTTGAAGATTCTGCAGTTGGAGGATACGCAAGCAGGGGAAGTGGAAGGATTAGATTTGGAAGTTTTGGATACTTTGATAAAGATGGCAACACAATCCCCGACAAAATTAGTAAGCTGGACAGTGATTCTCCTCAAGGAGGACTTGAGATTATCGTTCGTCCCTGGAGTTATTATGCGAGTGGCGCAGAGAAAGAAGAGGAAAAGATTAAGCTAGTTACTGATAAAGCAACCCCTGCCAATTTGCTTGGAGAATTTGATACGATAAAAAATCGAATCAGTCAGAAACTTAATCAAAGTCCTCACTCAGCTTTGTGATCAAAAATGAAGAACTTAACGGTGTATTTAAAACCTAAATCCGTTGTAAAGAAAGGTGGAATTAGGTCCGACACACTATTCGGCGCCCTGATATGGGGAATAAGACTTCTTTTTGAAGGAAGAGGTCTATCGAGTGTTACAGAACTTCTTAAGAGGTTTAAAAAGGATTTCAAAAAACCTTCCTTCCTTATTTCCTCTACCTTTGCTTATGTCAAAACAGATGGAGATAGGTTAATTCACCTGTTTCCACTTCCCATCTTAGAGCCGATACAACCTGATTTCGCAGATTGGAAAAAATACAAAGAATTTAGCGGGGTATCATTTGTCAGTGATAGGGTATTGGAGCAAATAATTAAAGGAGAACACCGGTATATAGAGATTTACAACCAGTTTACGTGGCTGGTAAAAGCAGACGATGGTTATGCGAAAGTAAATCCAGATGCAAGGTTTGTAAAGATTGGAAAAGCCCTTTTCGATGCGGATGAGGCCGATCTTTTAATTCAAAGGACGGATACCGGGATTTTAAAAGAATATGAACTCCAAAGGAACGCTATAGATAGACTCTCAGGCGGAACCATTGAAGGAAAACTCTTTTATGATTCTCTTATCTCTTTCAAATCCGGTTCCGGGTTATGTTTTTTCCTAAAAGTTGAAGATGAATTTGAAACCTATCTTAGAGGCGCATTAAAGTTTCTGGCCGATAAGGGAATCGGTGGAGATTCTACCATAGGTCATGGCGCTTTTGAAATTTTAGAAATAAGAGACGGTCTTCCCTTAACTGAGCCCGTGAACGGAAGTCATTTTATTACGCTTTCGCTTTATTATCCCACCAATGAAGAGGCGGAGGATTATAGTATAAGAAGTGGAGATGTTTGGTATGACCTGGTAAGAAGGAGAGGAAGGATTGAAAGCTCATTTATTACTGGTCAAGATGTAAGGAAACAGATGGTTCTCATGTTTGCCGAGGGTTCTACGTTTCCAGATTCAGGAAAGAGTTTTTATGGTGAGAATCCGATCGTAAGAAATCAGCCATTTGAAATTCAGCATTATGGCTGCGCATTCCCCATAAGGATGGTTGTAAAGAAATGAAATTTGATTGCGAGATTGAGGTTCTTTCTCCAGTTCATATAGGTTCGGGAGCTCCCTTGACCCCTATGGATTATGTTGTCTCAAACGGGAATTTTGCGAAATTCGCTCTTGATAGATATCTGAGCAGTAAGCCTGAGAGGTTTGCAACTGCGTTTCTAATGAAACTTGAAGCTCAGATTCGGGAGAAGAAGGGAAGAGTTTCTTTAATGAATCTCCTTGAAAAAGCAGAGGAAAACAACAAATCATTCTGGGAGTGGTCAATTCTTATAGAACCATCTGCCGAGGATTTAATAAGGCATCTGGTGAATGGTAAGGAAAAGGGAAGATTACTAGACTTTCACACTTTCATCAGAGATTCAAACGGCACGCTAATGATTCCTGGAAGTTCAGTCAAGGGGGCATTGAGAACCTCTTTCGCTTATTGGCTTTTAAAACAGAAAGACTTTCAAAGTGTGCTCCAAGGTATTAGGACATTAACCCCAGATAAAGGAAAGAAACGGGTAAGCCGTGACTTAGATAAAATTGAAGACATTATTTTCAGAGACATAAATTCACCAGATGCTAAAAATGATATTTTGAGATTTCTACAGGTTTCTGACTTTTATCCCTCTTCTTCCAACCCCACATACGCTATTTACTCCCGTATTATGTCTGCTCAACCTGGAAAAAATCAGTATAGTTTTACCAAGAATGGCAATCCACGATACTCATTTTTTGAGGCTGTTTTGCCCCCGAAGTCAGTGTTCAAAGGGTCAATAAAAATGGAATTAGATATGCTAAAGGCAATAAAAATCTATAGCTGGAATTGGTCAGCCAAAAATTGTTTAAATCAGATTGTGAGAGCTGCTAACGACCTGAGTCTAAAGCAAATAGCTTTTGATAGCTATTTCCTTAATAAGTACGTATCGCCGGTAGCAGGAGAAAAGGACTCCGGTTTTATAGGTGAAAACTATTACAAGATTAATGAGATTAGAAAACAAATGAGTGTTAATGAATGTATTCTCAGAATAGGGGCGGGAGGAGGATGGTATTCCAAAACTATTGGACTTCATCTTTACAATCATGATTCTAAAACTGGAAATTTTGAACAAATGGATATGCTTCAAGAGCTGAAAAAAAGGATAAAGGGAAGCAAAATACCACAAGAATTTCCTAAAACGAGAAGAATAGTTTTTAATAAAACAGATGATATTCCCGCTTTTCCAATGGGATGGATAAAACTTAAATTAACAAAGGTGTCAGAAGACCCATGCTCTACAGCGTAATTGTAAAAGTAAAATCCGAAAAACCTATTGAAGCTAACATGGCTTCAGGAAAGCAGGTACATGGGCTTTTCTTTAGAATCATGAAAGAACTTTCTCCAGGGATGGGCGATAAACTGCATAGTGAGGAGCAGAAAGTTCAACCTTTTACGGTTTCTACTTTAAATATGGAATCCGCAAATAGCGGATGGTTTCGATTTACTCTATTCTCCAATGAAATGTTCGATAACATTATGGATTTCCTCTCCGGCAAAAGGCAGAAATCTATAAGAATTGCGGAAAGTGATTTTATTATAACGGACTTTATTTTTCATGATAGTGAAGTTGCAAATTTTGCTACCTATGATCAGCTTCTTAAGAGTGCTCCCTTAAGCCATAAAATTAGGCTTCGCTTTATTTCAGCTACCTCATTCAGACATAAAGGCAAAAATGTTCCTCATCCTCTTCCGACTCTTGTGTTTAGAAGTCTTTTAACCAAGTGGAATGAATTCTCACCTTTTCGTTTTGACGAGGAGCATTTCCTAACAGCTTCGGAAGAGAACGTGGTCACTTCAAGATACAAACTACAAACAAGAATCTTGGATTTTAATGAATACAAAATCATAGGCTTTACAGGTTCATGTGAATACACAATCTTAAGCATAGCAGAAGAGCTTTTTCTAAAGCAAATAAACACACTCGCCGATTTTGCATTTTATGCAGGCGTTGGATATAAAACCACGATGGGCATGGGGCAGACAGTGAGAATTGATTCGAATGGGAGACGATGAGATGAAGCAAGTCCACATAATAAGCCTCGGCGCTAGTATTGTCACGAACTTTTCGAGGAAGGTTAAGGAGCTTCCCCCTGTGTCGGAGGACAAGAAATACGGGCCGCATCTGATAAAACCGCTATTTAACTTTGTGGAAGGAAGCCCTTACGAAGCCAGCGCGGAACTGAATGCCTTAAGGGAATTTTTAGACAGTGGCAGCGTTAATGAGGTGCATTTCATAGTAACCGATACTAACGTTTCAAAGGTATGTGCGCGAGTGATTGAGAAATACCTCAAAAATTTAAAAATCAGGGTCTCAGGTACACAGCCGATTCCCGGCTACTACTCGGATGCTCCTAGAAGCGATGAAATGGCGGCTCAAAACTTTGTAGAAGGGTTGGGCAAGCTCAGGGATAATCTCATTGACTACATAAGATCAAAACGGAGGGAAAAGGATATA
>Ga0070741_10017300_pt1 | contig 11863 bp, 9 predicted proteins | sample Coa_R1_4_FD_66440 | JGI IMG/M metagenome (GOLD analysis project Ga0070741, IMG submission 66440) | Surface soil microbial communities from Centralia Pennsylvania, which are recovering from an underground coalmine fire - Coalmine... | ecosystem: Environmental > Terrestrial > Soil > Unclassified ...
AGCATGAGATAGGGGTTGACGGCGGCCGCGCCGTAGCCGGCGAGCACGGCGATCGAGTGGACGCCGCGCGGCTCGCCCGACTCGACCACGATGCCGGTCTGGAGACGCGTTCCCTCGCGGACGAGGTGATGGTGGACGGCCGCGGTCACGAGCAGCGATGGGATCGGCACGCGGTCCGGTCCCGCCGCCCGGTCCGAGAGGACGAGGATGTTCGCGCCGCCGGCGAGGGCCTCGTCGGCCTCGGCGCAGACGTCGTCCAGCGCGCGCTCGAGGCCGTCCGGGCCCTCCGACACGGGCCAGGTGGTGTCGATCGTGTGCGAGCGGAAGATGTCGGACTCGACCTGCCGCAGCCGCTCGAGCTCGTCGTCGCGCAGGATCGGGTTCGCGATCACGAGCTGCCGCGCGTGCTCCGGCGTCTCGTCGAGCAGGTTCCGTTCCGAGCCGACGCTCGCCGCCACGCTCATGACCACCGCCTCGCGGATCGAGTCGATGGGCGGGTTCGTCACCTGGGCGAACAGCTGCTTGAAGTACGAGTACAGGAGCGGCTTGCGCTCGGAGAGGACCGCGAGCGGCGTGTCGTTGCCCATCGAGCCGACCGCCTCCTCGGCGTTGCGGGCGAGCGGGGCCAGGAGCACCTTCATGTCCTCCTGCCCGTAGCCGAACAGGAGCTGCCGGCGGCGGAGTGACTCGACGGGCGCCGGCGGCGCATGGCGCGCGGGCGGGAGGTCGGAGAGATGCAGGACGTTCTCGTCGTACCAGCGCGCGTACGGCCGCCTCGTGGCCACGTTCAGCTTCGCCTCCTCGTTGGGGACGATGCGGCCCTGCTCGAGGTCGACGAGGAAGAGCTTGCCGGGCTGCAGCCGGCCCTTGCGTACGATCGACTCGGGCGGATCGTCGAGCACGCCCGTCTCCGATGCGAGCACGACCCAGCCGTCGGCCGTCTCGTACCAGCGACCGGGCCGCAATCCGTTTCGGTCGAGCGTGGCGCCGATGACGCGCCCGTCGGTGAACGCGATCGCCGCCGGCCCGTCCCACGCCTCCATGAGGCACTGGTGGTACGCGTAGAAGCCGCGCAGCTCCTCGGGGGGGTTCGCCTCCGGGATCATCATCATCACGGCGTGCGGCAGCGAGCGGCCCGCGAGCACGAGCAGCTCGAGCACGTTGTCGAAGGTGGCCGTGTCGGAGCCGCCGGGACGGATGACGGGCAGGACCTTCGGCAGGTCGTCCCCGAAGAGGTCGGAGGCGAGCTGCGACTCGCGGGCGCGCATCCAGTTGAGGTTGCCGCGCAACGTGTTGATCTCCCCGTTGTGGGCGATCATGCGATACGGGTGCGCGAGCTCCCAGCTCGGGAAGGTGTTCGTCGAGAAGCGCGAGTGCACGAGCGCGAGCGCGCTCGCGAGCCGACCGTCGCTCAGGTCGGGGTAGAAGCCGGCGAGCTGCGGCGCGGTGAGCATGCCCTTGTAGACGAGCGTGCGGGACGAGAGGCTCGGGACGACGAGGCCGGGGCCGGCGGAGAGCTCAGCGACGCGGCGTATGACGTAGAGCTTCCGCTCGAACGCATCGCCCTCGAGCCCGCTCGCCGCGACGACGAACTGGCGGATCCGCGGCATGACGCCGAGCGACGTCCTGCCCACGTGCCTGATGTCGATGGGGACGTCGCGCCAGGCGACGAGCCGCTGCCCCTCCTGCTCGACGGCCGCCTCGATCGCGTCGACGTCGTCGCCGAAGAGCGTGCCGACGCCGTACTCGCCGGCCGGGGGGAGGACGCCGCCGAGCTCGGCCCGGAGGAAGGCGTCGGGGATCTGGACGAGGATGCCCGCCCCGTCGCCCGTGTCCTTGTCGGCCCCGGCGGCACCGCGGTGCTCGAGGTTGGCGAGCGCCGTGAGCGCCCGCTCGACGGTCTCGTGGCTCCGCCGCCCGTCCGGCCGCACGACGAAGGCCACGCCGCAGGCATCGTGCTCGAACGAGGGGTCGTAGAGGCCGGTTGGTCGAGGGTGCGGCAAGAGCGTCTCCGGAGAGAGGGGGTTCCGCCTTGTGTGTGGCTAGTCGGCGGCGGCGGGAGGGTAGGCCGACTAGCGCGTTGGGGTGCGCGCGCCAAAGACGAACGAAATCGGCTTCAGAAGGCTCGTCGCGCGCTGCATCGGACCTGAGAGGGTACCGCGCGGGGCGGCCGCTGCCTAGGGCTTTCTCCGGTTTCGTCCCTCCGAGTTGACAAGCAGGGCGCAGCCATGCATCCTCAGAGGGCGATGACGACCGCGCGCACACGCGTCCCGGCAGCCCTTATCGGGCTCATTCTCATCGTCGTCATCGTCATTCTCCCCTAACGGGGAGAGCACACGAACACGCGCCCACGCCGGCGCATACGCCGACCTCACCGCACCACAGGTGCGACTTCAGCCAAGGAGGCAGTGTCCGTGTCCCGCAGGATCTCGATTCTCGATACGACGTTGCGCGACGGCGAGCAATCGCCCGGCATCGCGCTGCAACCGGACGAGAAGGCGACGATCGCCGAGCAGCTCGAGCGACTCGGCGTCGACGTCGTCGAGGCGGGCTTCCCGGGCGCTTCCCCCGGAGATTTCGAAGGCGTCCGCGCGGTTGCCCGTTCGGTCGGTCGGGCCACGGTGGGCGCCTTCGCCCGCGCCGTCCGCGAGGACCTCGACGCTGCGGCCGAGTCGCTCGCCGACGCCCGGCGGTCGCGCGTCCACGTCGTCCTCGCCACGAGCGCGCTCCACATGGAGCGAAAGCTCGGCCTCGAGCCCGCCGAGGTCATCGCCCGTGCGCGCTTCGCCGTCGGGTACGCCGCCGACCGCGTCGACGAGGTGGAGTTCTCGTGCGAGGACGCGACTCGCTCCGACCCCGACTTCGTCGCCCGCGTCTGCCGCGTGGTGGTCGAAGCCGGTGCAACGGTCGTCAACCTTCCCGACACCGTCGGGTACGCGCTGCCGCACCAGTATGCGGCGTTTCTCTCGGACGTCCGGCGTCGCTGCCCCGAGCTGCGGCGCGTGACGCTCTCGGCGCACTGCCACAACGACCTCGGCCTCGCCGTCGCGAACTCGCTCGCCGCGGTCCAGGCGGGCGTGCAGCAGGTCGAGTGCACGGTCAACGGCATCGGCGAGCGCGCCGGAAACGCCTCGCTCGAGGAGATCGTGGTCGCGCTCAAGGTCCGCGCCGACCACTTCGGCGTCGAGACCGGCATCGACACCGAGCAGATAACGGCGTCGTCGAGGCTCGTCTCGCAGCTCACCGGCTACGCCGTTCAGCGCAACAAGGCCGTGGTCGGCGCGAACGCCTTCGCGCACGAGGCCGGCATCCACCAGGACGGGATGCTGAAGGACGCGCGGACGTACCAGATCATCGATCCGGCCGAGGTCGGCGTGCACATGACGCTCCCGCTCGGCAAGCACTCCGGCCGGCACGCGTTCGCCAGGGCGTGTGCAGACCACGGCATCCACCTGAGCGGCGAGGACCTGAACGCCGCGTTCCGACGCTTCAAGGCGCTCGCCGACGTCGGCGGCGCGGTTCCGATCTCTGCTGTGTTCGAGGAGGTATCCGCATGAAGACAGTCGCGTGCTTGACAGGATCCGGCACCGCACCGGAGCTGATGGCGGAGGCGATGTACGCGCTCGATGCGGTCGCCCGCGTGCACGGCTTCGCGTTCGAGCAGGTGCATGCCCCGTTCGGCGGCGTCGCACTCGCGCGGCTCGGCCAGACGGTGCCGCCGAGCACGCGCGATGCCGTGCTCGGCGCCGACGCGGTGCTCGTCGCCGGGGCGGAGGAGCCCGCGCTCGACGAGGTGATGGCGGAGCTCGACCTCCGTGCGCGTGTGACGCGCGTGCGCTTCGGCGAGCACGACGACGTCGTCTTCGTCACGGCGGTGAACGACGCCGCCGGAGAATGGACCGTCGAGAGGGCGTTCGCGATCGCCGAGTCGCGGCATCTGCGGCTCGCATGCGTGGGAGACAACGGCTGGTGCGAGCTCGTGAACCTCGCCGCACCGGAGCACGAGCACGTCCGCGTCGAGCACGTGCCGCCGCGCGACGCGCTGCCGTTCGCGGCGTTCAACCCGGCCCGCTTCGACGTGGTCGCGGTCGCCCCGACCTGGGCGGAGGGCATGGTCGAGATCGCCGCGGCCGCCGCCACGCACCGCGTCGCCGCGCACGCGCTGCTCGCGGAGCACGGGCCGAGCCTGTTCGTGCCCTCGCCCGACGGCGGCTTCGCGCTCGCCGGGCACGGCGTCGTCAACCCGAGCAGCATGCTGCTCGCCGCCGCGCTCGCGCTCGAGCACGGCCTCGGCCAGCCGGCTGCCGCGGCGACCCTCGCCGGCGCCGTCTCGGCCGCGCTCGTCGACGAGCCCGTGCGCTTCGGCATCCGCGCCTCGAGCCGCGAGTTCACGCGCCGGGTCCTCGGCGGGTTCCAGCTGACCATGCGGAACGCGGAGTTCTACGCGTGAGGGTGAACGGCGCCGACGCGATCCTCCGTTCTCTCGAGGCGGAGGAGGTGGACGTCGCCTTCGGCCTGCCCGGAGGCGCCATCCTTCCGCTGTACGACGCGTTCGCGCGCGGCACGACAGTCCGCCACGTGCTCGCGCGCCACGAGCAGGGCGCCGGGCACATGGCCGAGGGATACGCGCGCGCCTCCGGCCGCGCAGGCGTCGCCATCGCGACTTCCGGCCCGGGCGCGACGAACCTCGTCACGCCGATCGCCGACGCCTGGATGGACTCGACGCCGCTCGTCTGCATCACCGGCCAGGTGCGCTCGCATCTGATCGGCAGCGACGCCTTCCAGGAGTGCGACATCACCGGGATCACCATCCCGATCGTCAAGCACTCGTGGCTCGTGCAGGACGTGGAGGAGCTGCCGCACGTGATCAAGGCGGCGTTCCATGTCGCGCGGACCGGCCGCTGCGGGCCCGTCCTCGTCGACGTCCCGCGCGACATCCAGGAGGCGGAGCTCGACTTTTCCTACCCGGACACCGTGTCCCTCCCGGGATGGAAGCCGCCCCGCCGCGGCCACGAGAGGCAGATTCTCGCTGCCGCTCAGGCGATCGCCGCGGCGGAGCGGCCCATCCTGTACGTGGGCGGCGGCGTCCTCAACGCCGACGCGACGGAGGAGCTGCGCCTGGCGGCGGAGACGGGGCGGCTTCCCGTCGTCACGACCCTGATGGCGAAGAGCGGCTTCCCGGAGACGCACGACCTGCACATGGGGTGGCCCGGCATGCACGGGCCGAAGTGGTCGAACTGGGCGCTGAACAAGGCCGACCTCGTCATCGCGGTCGGCGCGCGCTTCGACGACCGCGTCACCGGCAAGGTCTCGGCGTTCGCCCCGGGCGCGTCCGTCGTCCATCTCGACGTCGACGCGGCCGAGATCTCGAAGATCCGCCGTGCGGACATCCCCGTCGTCGGGCCGCTGAAACCGGTGCTCGCCGAGCTCGCGCGGCTGCTCGCCGACCACGTGCGTCCCGGACGGACGGAGCCGTGGCTTCGCCAGATCAAGGAGTGGCGCGACCAGTTCCCGCTGCGGTACGGGCGCGAGGGCGCCATGTTGAAGCCGCAGCTCGTCCTGGAGACGCTGCAGGAGCTGACCGCGGGGCGGGACGACGTCGTCTGGACGACGGGCGTGGGGCAGCACCAGATGTGGGCCATGCAGTACCTGATGTGCGACCGGCCGCGCACGTTCATCACGTCGGGCGGCCTCGGCACGATGGGATACGGCGTACCGGCCGCGATCGGGGCGAAGGCGGCGCGGCCCGATGCGACCGTCGTCTGCGTCGACGGCGACGGCTGCTTCCAGATGACGCAGCAGGAGCTCGCCACAGCCGTGCTCGAGGACCTTCCGATCGTCGTCGTCATCGTCAACAACGGCTACCTCGGCATGGTGCGACAGTGGCAGGACATGTTCTTCGAGGAGCGCTTCTCGCAGATCCGGCTCACGCACACGGTTCCCGACTACGCCGGGCTCGCCCGTGCGTACGGCGCCGAGGGCTTCACGGTCGAGAGCGAGGACGATCTCGAGGGCGCGCTCGCCGAGGCGCTCGCGTGCGGCCGCACCGCGGTCGTGGACGCGCGCGTCGACCCGCGCGAGCACTGCTTCCCGATGATCCCCGCCGGCGCGGCGGCGCTCGACCTCGTCGAGTTCGAGGACACCGTCACGGAGGTGAACGCATGAAGCACACGCTTTCCGTGCTGGTGGAGAACAAGCCGGGCGTGCTCATGCGCATCACGAGCATGTTCGCGCGCCGCGGGTTCAACATCGAGAGCCTCGCCGTCGGGCCGACCGAGCGGCACGACGTGTCGCGCATCACCATCCGCGTCGACTGCGAGACGAACCCGCTCGAGCAGATCGAGAAGCAGATGCACAAGCTCGTGAACGTGCTCCGCGTGGCGGAGCTCGCCCCCGGGGAGTCGATCGAGCGCGAGCTCGTCCTCCTCAAGGTGGCGGCGCCCCCGGCCAAGCGCGCGGAGCTGATGGCGCTGGGCGAGATCTTCCACGCGCGCGTCGTCGACCTCGGCGCCGACTCGATCGTGTTCGAGCTCACCGGCTCGCCCGAGGAGGTCGACTCCTTCGAGGAGCTCGTCCGCCCGCACGGGGTGCAGGAGCTCGTCCGCACCGGCCGCATCGGCCTCTCGCGCGCACACCGACCGCACCGCAACCGACCCAGGCAGCACGTTCTCGCCTGACCGAAAGGAGTCTCATGGCAACCATCTATCGCGAAGGCGACCTCGATCTTCTCTCCGGCAAGGTGGCCGTGATCGGCTACGGGAGCCAGGGGCACGCCCACGCGCTGAACCTGCGCGACTCGGGCGTAGACGTTCAGGTCGGCCTGCGCGAGGGGAGCGGCTCGAAGGACGCGGCGGAGGACGCCGGCCTCGAGGTGCGCTCGATCGCCGACGCCGTGCGCGGCGCCCAGGTGGTCGCCCTGCTCCTCCCGGACCACGTGCAGAAGCAAGTGTGGGACGAGCACATCGCGCCGAACCTCTCCGATGGGGCGGCGGTGCTGTTCGCGCACGGCCTCAACATCCACTTCGGCCGCATCGCCCCGCCCGAGGGCCACGACGTGATCATGGTCGCGCCGAAGGCGCCCGGCCATCGCGTGCGCGAGCTGTACGTCTCCGGCGCAGGCACTCCGGGCCTCGTCGCCGTCCACCGCGACGCGTCGGGCCGCGCGCGCGAGCTCGCCCTCGCCTACGGAGCCGGCATCGGCTGCGCGCGCGTCGGGCTGCTCGAGACGACCTTCGCCGAGGAGACGGAGAGCGACCTGTTCGGCGAGCAGGCCGTGCTGTGCGGCGGCGTCCCCGCGCTCGTGCAGGCCGGATTCGACGTGCTCGTCGAGGCTGGCTACCAGCCGGAGATCGCGTACTACGAGTGCCTCAACGAGCTGAAGCTCATCGTCGACCTGCTCTACCAGGGCGGCTACGAGTACATGCGCTACTCGGTCTCCGACGTGGCCGAGTACGGCGACCTGTCGCGCGGGCCCCGCGTCGTCGACGACGCCGTGAAGCAGCGGCTCCGCGACATCCTCGCCGAGGTGCGGAGCGGTGCGTTCGCCGAGGAGCTCTTCGCCGACGACGAGAACGGCCGGCCGCGGTTCGCGGAGCTGCGCAAGGCGGGCGAGGAGCGCGCCGCCGAGATCGAGCGTGTCGGTAAGGAGCTTCGCGCCCTCGCCGGAGTGGAAGGCCTGCTCGGGGCGGAGGCGCGTGGCGTCCGTTGACGTCGGCATCGGCCTCCTCGGCTACGGGACGGTCGGCTCCGCGGTCAACCGCCTGCTCGTCGAGAGCGCCGACGAGATCGAGCGCGCGACCGGCCACCGGCTGCGCGTGGTGCGCGCGCTCGTCCGCGACCCGGGGAAGGAACGCCGGTTTCCGGCCGGTGACGGCGTGCTCACACACGAGTTCGCCGAGCTACGCGACGACCCGGACGTCCACGTCGTCGCGGAGGTGATGGGAGGTGTGCAACCCGCGGGCGACTACGTCCGCGAGTTGCTTCGCGCCGGCAAGCCCGTGGTCTCCGCGAACAAGCAGCTCATCGCGCGCGACGGTGCCGAGCTCTTCGCCACCGCCTCGGCGTCGGGCGTGCAGCTGCGGTTCGAGGCATCCGTGTGCGCCGCCATCCCTGTCGTCAAGGTGCTGCGGGAGTCGCTCGTCGTCTCGAACGTGCATCGCGTCCTCGGCATCGTCAACGGGACGACGAACTTCATGCTCTCGCACATGGAGCGCGGCGGCTCCTACCAGGACGCGCTCGCCGAGGCGCAGGCGCTCGGCTACGCGGAGGCCGACCCGACCGACGACGTCAGCGGCGCCGACGCGGCGGCGAAGATGGCGATCCTCGCCACGGTCGCGTTCGGCTCGCGCGTTCGGTACGAGGACGTCGAGTGCCGCGGGATCGAGGAGCTCGAGCCGGCGCACGTCGCCGCGGCGTCCGACCTGGGCTTCGCCATCCGGCTCGTCGGCATCGCCACGCTCGCGGGCGACGCCGTCGACGTCCGCGTGCAGCCCGCGCTCGTCGACCGCCGCCATCCGCTCGCAGCCGTCGACGGCGCCTTCAACGCCGTGATGCTGCAGGGCGACCACATCCGCGAGATCACGCTCGAAGGGCCCGGCGCAGGCGGCGTCGAGACGGCGTCGGCCGTGGTCGCGGATCTCGTGAGCGTGGTCGGCACGTCGGGCACGGGCTTCCTCCAGAACGACGCCTGCTGGCGCGAGCTCGATCGTCTTCCTCCGGCGGAGTGGCGCTCGCCGTTCTACGTGCACCTCGAGGTGTCCGACCGGCCCGGCGTGCTCGCGCACGCTGCGAGCAGGCTCGCGGCGCACGACGTCTCGGTCGCGCAGCTCGTGCAGCGCCCGAGAGAAGGCGCCGCGACGCTCGAGCTCGTCCTCCACGACGCGCCGCTCGGCGAGGTCTCCGCGGCGCTGCGCGAGCTCGCCGCCTTCCCGGAGGTGCTCCGCCCCCCTTTTCTCCTGCCGGTCGTCACGGAGCGCGGCCTGTGATCACGCTCGGAGAGGGGAACACGCCGCTGCTGCCGGCGCCACGCCTGTCCGAGCGCTTCGGCGTCGAGCTCTGGCTGAAGTGGGAGGGAGCGAACCCGACGGGGTCGTTCAAGGACCGCGGCATGGCCGTGGCCGTGTCGCGCGCGCTCGACCGTGGCGCGGCCGGCGTCGTGTGCGCGTCGACCGGCAACACCGCGGCATCGACCGCGGCCTACGCCGCGCGCGCGGGGCTGCCCGCGGTCGTCGTGACGCCGCGCGGCGCGGTCGCGCGCGGAAAGATCGCCCAGGCGCTCGCGGCAGGCGCCGATATCCGCGAGCTCGACGGCACGTTCGAGGACGCGCACCGCGAGGCGCGGCGTCTCTCGGACGAGGAGGGCTACGTCAACGTCAACTCGATCAACCCCGATCGCATCGAAGGGCAGAGCTCGGCGGCCCGCGAGATCGTGGCGCAGCTCGGCGGGCTGCCCGACGTCCTCGCTCTGCCGTACGGCGGCGGCGGGAACACCGTCGCGTACGCAGCGGGCTTCGGGGAGCCGCTGCCCCGGTTCCTGCTCGGCCAGGCGGCCCGGCGCGGCGACACGTTCGCGTCCGCGATCCGCATTGCCGAGCCGGTCCACCGGGCCGCGGTCGAGGACGTGCTCGCACGCTCGGGCGGCACCGTCGTGACGCTCGACGAGCGGCAGCTCGAGGACGCGTGGCGCCTCGTCGCGCGCGAAGAGGGCGTCTTCTGCGAGCCCGCGTCCGCGGCCGGCGTGGCCGCGGTGGCGGCGGGGGTCGCGTCCGGGCGGGTCGTGTGCGTCATCACCGGCCACGGGCTCAAGGACCCGGACGCGACGGAGAGGCTGGCGGCATGAGATTTCGAGCGCCTGCGACGGCCGCCAACCTCGGCCCCGGTTTCGACATCGCCGGCGTCGCCTTCGATCTCTGGAACGAGGTCGAGGTCGGCGAAGGCAACGGTCATGTCGAGGAAGGCCATCTCGCCGTTCGGGCGTTTGCGAAGTTCGCCTCGCCGCAGGGCCGCTCGTTCACGTTCGTCGAGCGCATCCCGCGCGAGCGCGGGCTCGGCTCGAGCGCGTCCGTCGTCGCGCTCGGCCTCGTCGCCGGCGCCCTTGCAGCCGGCCTGGAGCCGTCGGTGGACGAGCTGCTCGATGCCGGCCTCGACCTCGAAGGACATCCCGACAATCTCGCCGCCGCGCTCGCGGGCGGCGTCTGCTTCACGTGGGAGGGGCACGTCGCGCGCGTCGCGGACGACCTTCCGGCCTCAGCCGTCGCCGTGATCCCCGAGACCCGCGTCCTCACCGCGCTTGCGCGGGAACTGTTGCCGCAGACGGTTCCTCATGAGGACGCGGTTTTCAGCGCAGCACGAGCTGCGCTGCTCGGCGCAGCGCTCGCCGCGGGTGATCCACACCTGCTCGCGGCGAGCGCCGCCGACCGGCTGCACGAGCCGTACCGCGCCGGGGTCGCGCCGCACCTCGCCGCCATCCGAGACGAGCTGCCCGACGGCGCGCTCGGCGCGACGCTCTCGGGCTCCGGCCCCACGGTGCTCGTCTGGGCCGAGCGCGGTCGCGAGGAAAGCGTCGAGCGCGAGCTCGCGCGGCGTTTCCCGGATCACGACGTCCGCCGCCTTCCCGTCAGCGCGGCAGGGGCCGGTCCCGCATGAGCGACCCCTACTCGAGGAAGAGCGATCCCGCGAAGCGGCGCAGCGCCGCGCTCACCGACGGAGTCGACCGCGCGCCCGCGCGCGCGATGCTCAAGGGCATCGGCTTCGACGACGAGGCGCTCGCACGCCCGCTCGTCGGCATCGCCACGAACTGGATCGAGACGATGCCGTGCAACTGGAACCAGCGCGAGCTCGCCCGGCACGTGCGCCGGGGCATCCTGGAGGCCGGCGGCACGCCGATGGAGTTCAACACCATCGCGGTCTCCGACGGTGTGTCGATGGGGACGGAAGGAATGCGCGCATCGCTCGTCTCGCGCGAGGTGATCGCGGACTCGATCGAGCTCGTCGCGCGGGGCCACCTGCTCGACGGTCTCGTCTGCCTCGTCGGATGCGACAAGACGATCCCCGCCGCGGTGATGGCGCTCGCGCGCCTCGACATCCCGGGCCTCGTTCTCTACAACGGCTCCATCGCGCCGGGGAGGTTCCGCGGCCGCGACGTCACCATCCAGGACGTCTTCGAGGCCGTCGGCGCCGCCGCAGCCGGCCGGATGTCGAACGAGGACGTCCACGAGCTCGAAGGCGTCGCCTGCCCCGGCGCGGGCGCGTGTGGGGGCCAGTTCACCGCCAACACGATGGCGACCGCGCTCGAGTTCCTCGGCATCAGCCCTGCCGGCCTCAACGACGTGCCGGCGACCGATCCCGCGAAGCACGACGCCGCATACGAGGCGGGCCGGATCGCGATGCGGCTCGTGCGCGACGACGTGCGCCCGTCGCAGATCCTCACGCGCGACGCGCTCGAGAACGCCGCCGCGTCGGTCGCCGCCACGGGGGGCTCGACGAACGGCGTCCTCCACCTGCTCGCGATCGCCCGGGAGCTCGACATCCCGCTCGAGCTCGACGACTTCGACCGTATCGCCGAGCGCACGCCGGTCGTGGCCGACATCAAGCCGGGCGGCCGCTTCGTCGCCACCGACCTGCACGCCGCCGGCGGCGTCGCCCTCGTCGCCCGGGAGCTGCTGAAGGCGGGCCTCGTGCACGGCGACGCGCCGAACGTCGACGGCCGCGCGCTGTCGGAGGTCGCGAGCGCGGTGGTCGAGTCGCCCGGGCAGGAGGTCGTCGTGCCGATCGAGCGCCCGCTGAAGGCGACCGGCGGGCTCGCGATCCTGCGCGGCAACCTCGCGCCGGAGGGAAGCGTGGTCAAGCTCGCCGGTCACGAGCG
>Ga0070741_10017301_pt1 | contig 11863 bp, 10 predicted proteins | sample Coa_R1_4_FD_66440 | JGI IMG/M metagenome (GOLD analysis project Ga0070741, IMG submission 66440) | Surface soil microbial communities from Centralia Pennsylvania, which are recovering from an underground coalmine fire - Coalmine... | ecosystem: Environmental > Terrestrial > Soil > Unclassified ...
GCCCGCCTCGCGACCGACGCGCTGCTCAAGGTCGTCCTGCCCGATCTGCGCTCCCTCCTCGATGTCCACGACGATCCGGTTTTCGTCCGTCACACCGCCTGGCCGCACGCCATTCCGCAATATAATCTGGGTTACAGCCGGTTTCTCGACGCCATGAGCGCGGCGGAAAAAAATTTCCCCGGTCTGCTCATCGGCGGCCACGTGCGCGACGGCATTTCGCTCAGCGCCTGCCTCGCTTCGGGGCTGCGTCTGGCCGAACACGCCGCCATGACGTGAAGGCTGGGTCGTGGCGGTTTATTGCAAGGGACACGCACGCAATAACCGGTCGGTGGCCTCATCCGCGGGGAAAGACATCTCCACATGCAGTTCCTGGAGTGTGATGTCTTGTGGCGCGCCAAAAGTCGTCAGCATGCTGAAAAACCGCAGGCTGGCGCCATCGACCATGATTTCCAGGGGTATGACCACGTCGGCGGGCGCATCCCCTGATTCGATAAAGCCCGGAAAAGCACCGCTCTGAAGCAGCTCCTCCATCAGACGGATCGAGGGCGATCCCGGATAAGCCATCGCTTCCCGCCGCAAACGCGCCAATAATGCCGGTCCGGTCCGAGCCCAACTGCGGATGTGATCTCGTAAGCCGCCGGGAGCGCACATTACCCGCAGGAAATTCAATTTTCCGTTTTGCGAAAAACGCGCGAGTTGTTTTTTGGGCAAGCATTTGGCGATGAGGTGCAGGGCCGATTTGTTTTGCCTCAAGATATTCCATTCCCGGTCCAAAACCATCGCGGGATATGGATCGTGGTGCTCGAGAAGCCGGACCAAAAGTTGACTGGCGAGGGTCAGCTCCGGCGCGTTCAACGGCCGTTCCGGGTAAAACGGAGCGTACCCCGCCGCCAGAAGAATTTCGTTTCGGGCGCGCAAAGGCACGGCCATAGTTTCCGCCAGCTTCAAAACCATCTCGCGGCTGGGCCGGGCGCGCCCGGACTCGATGAAGCTGACGTGGCGCTGCGAAATATCGGCATTCATCGCCAGTTCGAGCTGGCTGACATTTCGCGTCTTGCGCCATTGGCGCAGAAGAGCGCCGAAGAGGTTTTTCATGGCTTGAACGTATCCATTCACCGCGAATTGCAAGTTATTACCTTGGTGGTAATTGTGAAGCAGGTCACGCGCAGCTATGATCTGATGCGATGCATAAACCAAAAATTCTGGTGACGGCTGCTGCTGGGAAAACCGGCGCCGCCACGGTCCTGCAGCTGTTGAAAAAAGGATATCGCGTCCGGGCCATGGTTCATCGCGCGGATGCGCGCAGCCGTGATCTGGAGTCGGTCGGCGCGGAGGTGATGGTCGGCTCGCTGGAGGACATCACCGATCTGCGTCTGGCCCTGGGGGGAATTCAGCGGGCTTACTTTTGTTCGCCCCTGATTCCCGGGACTCTTCGCCGGGCAATGCTGTTTGCGACGGCGGCCGGGGAGAGCCGGCTCGAAGCGACGGTGGTCTTGAGCCAATGGTTGGCCGATCCGCTTCATCCGGCCGTGCATGCCCGCGAAAAATGGCTTTCCCTCGAAGTGCTGCGGCAGGTACCGGGGATGGGCCTGATTACGATAAATCCGGGTTTTTTCGCGGACAATTACATGGTCGCCCTGGAACCGATTGCTCATTTTGGGATCATGGGCATGCCTCTCGGCGAAGGACTGAACGCGCCGCCTTCAAACGAAGACATCGCCAGGGTTGTCGTTGGTTCTTTGCTCAATCCCGGGCCGCACATCGGCAAGAGCTATCGGCCGACCGGACCACGCCTTCTTTCGCCCGGGGAAATTGCCGCCATCCTCGGGCGGGTATTGGGCCGGCGTGTAAAATACCGAGACATTTCGATCAATTTGTTTTTAAGGGCGGCAAGATCACTCGGCGTGGCGCCTTTCATCCTCGAAGAGCTTTCCTGGTTTCTGCAGGATTATCAGCGCAACTCATTCGGGATCGGCGCACCCACCGGCGCCGTACAAGAGGTGGGAGGATCGGATCCGGAGGAATTTGAACTGATTGTCCGTCGTTATGTGACGGCTTCACGGCTCAATCAAAGAACCTTCGGCACGAGAGCGCGAGCAGCTCTCAACCTGATGAAAACTCTTTTCCTGGCCGCGCCAGACATCGAAAAAATTCGGTGCCAACTCGCCCTTCCGGAGGTAAAACATGCCGTTCTGGCAGCGGATTCGGATTTGTGGCTTGATCGGCATGGCGCCGGACAAACAGCGGCAAACCGTGCCCGGTCGGATGTCATCGCCAGATCCGCTCCATCATAGAAGACTCCTTCACGCTTTTAAATGGCAGCAAACACCGGTGAGCCAGCCTTGACTCACCGGCACGCCGGCCTAGTCTTGCCCGCTTCTTTTGGCATGGCGCAAGACCTGAAAGACACGCTCCAGCTGCCCAAGACCGACTTCCCGATGCGCGCCAACCTCGTGCAACGCGAACCGGCCCGCCTTGCGCATTGGGAAAAGCTCGGACTCTACGAGCGCCTCCAGGCAAAAAATTCGGCCGGCAAAACGTTCGTCCTCCATGACGGTCCGCCCTTCACCAATGGCGACGTCCACATCGGCACCGCGCTGAACAAGACGCTCAAGGATATCACCCTTCGCTACAAATCGATGCGTGGCTTCCGCACGCCTTACGTTCCCGGCTGGGATTGTCACGGCCTGCCGATCGAACAGAAAGTCGCACGCGACCTGCAGGAGAAAAAGCTGACCGTCACGACCGCGGAGCTGCGCGCAAAGTGCGATGAATTTTCCGAAGGCTGGATCGCGAAGCAAAAATCCCAGTTTCAACGCCTCGGTGTGCTCGCCGATTGGAAAAATGAATACAAGACCAAGGCGCCCGCCTACGAGGCTGACATCCTGCGCACCTTCGCCGCCTTCGTCGAAAAAGGCCTCGTTTATCGCGCGAAGAAACCGGTTTACTGGTCGATCCCCTTCCAGACTGCGCTGGCCGAGGCCGAGATCGAATACAAAGACCACACCTCGCCCTCGATCTGGGTGAAGTTTCCCGTACCGGCCGATGAGGCGAAAAAATTCGGCCTTCCGACGGACAAGCCGCTCAGCATCGTCATCTGGACGACCACGCCGTGGACCATCCCGGCCAACCTCGCGATCGCCGTTAACCCGGAACTCGATTATGAGATTACGGATTCAGCTTCATCTACGGAACGACATATCGTGGCGTCAGGCACTATAGCACGATTGCTCGCAGAAAAAGTGCTCTCTGTTCCGGAAGCGGGGGTCGCAGGTGCGCCCCACTTTAAAGGGAAGATGCTTGAGCATCTCCAAGCCCGCCACCCTTTCATCGATCGCGCTTCGCCGGTTGTCCTCGCCGATTACGTGACAACCGACAGTGGCACGGGCTGCGTCCACACCGCGCCTGGTCATGGCATGGAGGACTATCAGACCGGCCTGAAATACGGTCTCGAAATTTATTGCCCGGTGGGTGACGACGGCCGCTACCTCGACGATGGACGCATTCCGGCCGATCTTGTCGGCTTGACCACGCTCGAAACCGTCGAGGACCTGGAAAAAAAGCGCACATCCCCCGCCAACATCGGCGTGTTGAAAAAACTCGATGCGACCGGTGCGTTGCACGACAAGAGAAAATACGTCCACAGCTATCCGCATTGCTGGCGCTCGAAAACGCCGATTATTTTCCGTGCCGTCGACCAGTGGTTCGTTGGTCTCGACAAAAACGGAACGCGCGTTGCAGCGCTGAAGGAAATTGAAAAGATTTCCGCGGACAAAGGCTGGATTCCGGCCTGGGGCGAGGCCCGCATTCGCGGCGCCGTCGAGTCGCGGCCCGACTGGTGCGTCAGCCGCCAGCGCGCCTGGGGCGTGCCCATCCCGGCATTCTTCGATGAGAAGAAAAACGCGTGGCTCGACGCCGGCGTGGTCCGCGCGATTGCCGGCAAAGTCGAAAAGCTTGGCACCAATTTCTGGTACGACGCCGCGCCGGCCAGGCTTCTCGAGGGCGTGACCCTGCCGAAAGGCTGGCCTGCCCCGTCCACACTCACCGCCGGCCGGGATACCCTCGACGTCTGGCTTGACTCCGGCTCCTCGCATGCCGCGGTGCTCGCGCGCGGCCAGGGCGGAACGAGCTGGCCGGCCGACCTTTATCTCGAGGGCAGCGACCAGCACCGCGGCTGGTTCCAGTCCTCTCTCTGGACCAGTGTGATCGCCCGCGGCAGCGCGCCGTATCGCGCCGTTCTCACCCACGGTTTCATCGTCGACGAGGAGCGCAAAAAAATCTCCAAGAGCTCGGCCTATGAAAAGCCGCAAACCTCCGATGCCTACATTGCCGAGTATGGCGCCGATGTCATCCGGCTGTGGATTTCATCCCAGGATTTCCGCGACGACATTCCGATTTCGAAGGAAATCCTTTCCCACGTCGGCGAAACCTACCGGCTTTTCCGCAATACCTTCCGCTACCAGCTCTCCGTGCTGCACGATTTCGATCCGGCGCGCGACGCCGTGCCGCTTGCCCAGATGGACACGTTGGACCGCTGGGCCTTGCACCAGACGGCGGAATTGCTAGGCGAATGCACCGCGGCCTACGAGGCCTATGAGTTCCATCGCGTCTATCATCTCTGCAACCATTTCTGCTCGGTCACGCTTTCCGCGACGTACCACGACGTCCTGAAGGACCGGCTTTACACCCTGGCGGCCAGCTCGCCGCTGCGCCGCTCTTCCCAGACCGCCGTCCACCATATCTTTCAAATTCTAACCAGGGTCCTGGCGCCACTCCTTACCTTCACCACCGATGAGGCCTGGAGTTTCGCCACAGCAAAGGTCGAATACGCCGACGGTTCTGTCCATCTCGAGCACTGGCCGGTCGCGCCCGCCGCTTGGACGAACGCCGAGATCGAGGCCGATGTGGCCGCCCTGCTCCGTGTCCGCACCCAGGTCAACGAGGCGCTCGAGCCGGCGCGCCAGGCCGGCCGGATCGGCAAGTCGCTCGACGCCGCGATCACGCTCACGGGCGCGGCTGACAATACGGATTTCCGCATCCTGGAAAAACACCGGGATTTTCTGCCGGAACTTTTTATTGTTTCCCACGTCACCTTAACTTCGGCGGCCGGCGCCCCGCTCAGCGTGGGCGTCCGTCCGGCGCAGGAGCTCGGTTACGTCCGCTGCCCGCGCTGCTGGCGCTGGGTGCCGGCGCTCGAACCTACGGCGCACGGCGAAACTTGTCCGCGTTGCGCCCAGGCGCTTTCCAACTAATCTTTTACCATGGCTAAAAACAAAAAAACCGCCAAGAAACCCGCCGCCAAGCCGGTGGCGAAAAAAGCGCCGCCGGTCGCCAAACCCGCCCCGGCCAAGCCCGCGGAGGAGGGAAAGTCCGCCTCCGCCCTCAAGGCCGCGCGCGACGATCTGCGCAGTCGCATTCTTGGCCGCAAGGCGAGCAAGCCCATCGCCTTCAGCCTCGACGAGGTCCGCGAAATCGCCAAGACCAACGCCGGCAAACCCGTGGCTGCGCCTGCCAAGGCCGGCAAGCTGCCCGCCGCCAAGGCTCCGGGCAGCGCAAAGCTGGAAGACATCAAGGCCGCCGCCAAGCCTTCCCACGTCAAGGCCGCCTCCCTGGCCGACGTGCTCGGCTTCAATCCCCGCAAAGCGCAGAAGTCGGTCGACCTCGACCTCGAAAAAGTCCCGGAAAAATTCCGGCGCTATCTCCGACTGCTGCTCGATCTGCGCAGTCATCTCCTCGGGCAGCTCGACCAGCATACCGAGGAAACCCTCAAGCGCTCGACCAAGGAGGATACGGGTGACCTTTCCAGCTATGGCCAGCACATGGCTGATGCCGGCACCGACACCTTTGACCGCGATTTCGCCCTCAGCATGGTGGCGAATGAGCAAGAGGCGCTTTCGGAAATCGAGGCCGCGATCCAGCGCATCCATGACGGCACCTACGGTGTCTGCGAGGTTACCGCCAAGCCCATCAGCAAGGAGCGGCTCCTCGCCGTTCCTTTCACCCGCTATTCGGCCGAAGCCCAGAAGGAGATCGAAAAGAACCGCTACCGGGCGCGCACCCAAGCCGGTCTTTTCGGCGAGCTCGGGGAGGAAGGCGCCAAGCTTTCCGACAGCGAGAGTGGCGGCGGCGAGGAATGACGCCGACGCCGGCATCCGTGTCCCGCGACACGCTCAAGTCCATCGCCACGCCGCCGGCCGGGCCGGCCTCGCCCCTGCGCCGCGTCCTCGCCTACCGGATCTTTCTGCTCCTCGTCGTGGCGGTGCTCGCCCTCGACCAGGCGACCAAGTTTTGGATCGAACGGCGCCTGCCGTTCGGCACCTATCCGGGCGAAGCCGGCGCCATTCCGGTGATTCGCGGATTTTTCTACCTCGTCCATGTCGGCAACACCGGCGCGGCCTGGAGCCTGTTTTCCGGGCGGAGTTCCGCCCTGGCCGTCCTCGCCGCCGCCACGCTCGTTGCGATTTTTTTCTGGCGCCGCCAGCTCGGTCTGCGCCAGACCGCGGTCCAGCTCAGCTTCGGCCTGCTCTGCGGCGGCATCCTTGGCAATCTTTCGGACCGACTCATGCACCATGGACAGGTCATCGATTTTCTCGATTTTCATTTCGGCCGTTACATTTATCCAACGTTCAACGTCGCCGACAGCGCGATCTGCGTCGGCGTCGGCCTCTACGTGCTGCAATCGCTGCGCGCACCGACCGACGGGCAAGCCAGCAAGGATCCCAAGGAATAGGAAGGCGCAGACGGTGCGCCTATTCCACGTTCGCGATCTGCTCGCGGACGCGTTCAAGTTCGTTTTTCAACTCGATCACGGCGCGGGAAATTTCCAGGTCGTTGGCCTTGCTGCCGATGGTGTGCACCTCGCGGCCGATTTCCTGGAGGATGAACTCCGCCTTCCGGCCCACCTCGCCGTCGGTCTTCAAGAGCGCGGCAAACTGTTCAAAATGGCTGCGCAACCGCGTCAGCTCCTCGCTCACATCGCAGCGGTCGGCAAAAAGCGCGATCTCCTTCAACACCCGCTCATCGTCGACGTTGAGCTCCAGCCCGGCTTCACGGAGCCGTTTAAGCAGCTGCTCGCGGTAGGCCGGCGCCACCTGGGGGGCCCGGGCCGTCACGGTGGCGAGATGCCCGCGCAGCACCGCCACCCTCGCCTCAAAATCCCGCTGCAGCGCCGCGCCCTCCTGCGCCCGCATCGCGGCAAAGCCCCGCAGCGCCTCCTCCAGAGCCGCGACCAAAACCGGTCGCGCCTGCTCCACGTCCGGCAGTCGGCTGGCCTTGCGCTGGGCGTTCGCCACCTGCCAGAGCAGTTCCGGCGTGGCGGCGAACGGCACGCCACGCTCGCCGGCAAACTGCTTTAGACGGTCGAGCGCCGCCCCGGCCGCAGCCTCATCCCAGGCCGCCGGCTCGGCACCATTGGCGCCGGTCACCTCAAAATCGACGTGGACCTTCCCGCGCACCGCAAATTTGCGCACCAGCTCACCGACCGCCGGCTCCAGCGCCTCCCATTCCGGCGGCAAGGCCAGCGTGAGGTCGAGGGTTTTGCGGTTCACCGAGCTGACCTGCACGGTGAGCGTAGACGAACCGAGCGCGGCGGTCGCGCGTCCGTAGCCGGTCATGCTTTTCATGGATGAAGTAACAGGCAACAAGCGCCCGCTGGCAAGACGAGGAATCGGGCATCTCGCACCTGGCCGGCGCTGGCTGACATTCGCAAAACCGTCACTTCGTCTTCAGCAACCGCTCCACTTGCTGCACGTCCTTGTCCCCCCGCCCGGAAAGACCGACAATGACGATCTTATCTTTGGGCAGCTCCGCCGCCCGGCGGAGCGCATGCGCCAGGCCATGCGTGCTTTCCAGCGCCGGAATAATGCCCTCGAGGCGCGAGCACAACTGGAACGCCGCCAGCACCTCCTCATCCGTCGCATAGGCGAACTCGATGCGTCCGCGGTCGCGGTAAAAGGCGTGCTCCGGTCCCACTGCCGCGTAATCGAGCCCGGCGCTGACCGAGTGGGTAAGCTCGATTTGCCCGTCGCTGTCCTGGAGAATGTAGGTCTTGCAACCCTGCAACACCCCGAGCCGGCCGCCCTCGAAGCGCGCCGCGTGCTCGCCGCGCCGGATGCCGCGTCCGCCGGCTTCGATGCCGACCAGCTCGATCAGCGGCTCTTCGAGAAATTCGAAAAACAATCCCATGTCGTTGCTGCCGCCGCCGACGCAGGCAACCAGCTCGTCAGGCAGCCGGCCTTCGCTCGCCAGGATCTGCTCGCGCGCCTCCAGTCCGATCACCCGGTGAAAATCGCGCACCATCATCGGATAGGGATGCGCGCCATAAACCGTGCCGAGAATATAATGGGTGGTGCGCACGTTCGTGACCCAGTCGCGCATGGCCTCGTTGATCGCCTCCTTCAGCGTCTTCTGGCCGGCCTCGACTGCCCGCACTTCCGCGCCCATCAGCCGCATCCGAAAAACGTTCAGCGCCTGCCGCTCCATGTCCACCGCCCCCATGTAAACCACGCATTCGAGGCCGAACTTGGCGCAAACCGCCGCGGTGGCCACGCCGTGCTGGCCCGCGCCCGTCTCGGCGATGACACGTTTCTTGCCCATCCGTCGCGCGAGCAGCGCCTGGCCGATGGCGTTGTTGATCTTGTGCGCGCCGGTATGAAGGAGATCTTCGCGTTTGAGATAGATTTTTGCCCCGCCCGCATGCGCCGTCAGCCGCTCGGCAAAGTAAAGCGGCGTGGGCCGGCCGGCAAACTCCTTCAGGTGCCGCTGCAATTCGGCCTGGAAAGAAGGGTCTTTTTTCGCCGCCGCGTAGGCCTCGTTCAGTTCCTGCAGCGCCGTCATCAGCGTCTCCGGTACAAACACGCCGCCGTAGGGCCCGAAGTGGCCGGCGGCGTCGGGCACGGAAAAACGGTCGATCTGGGGATCAACGGCGAGGGACATGGCTGGGCGAGATTGCAGGGAAAATGACCGGGCGCAAGCGCGCACCTTACACGCGCTTGACGGTGACAAGCGTGAGGTCGTCGCGCTGCTCCGCGCCGCCGCTGAAGCGCTGGACATTCTCGAGAATGGCGTCGTTGAGTTCGCGGGCGTTGCGGTTGTGCAGTGCGCGCACCACGTCGGCCAGGCGGCCGCCGGAAAATTCCTTCTGTTCCTCGTTCGGCGCCTCGGTGATGCCGTCGGTGTAGAGCACGAGCACGTCGCCGGCGTTGAAGTGTTCGACCCGGTCGGCGATGACCTCGGCAAAAAGCGCTTCGTCCACCATGCCGAGGGGCATGCCTTCGCCGCCGACAAACTCGCTGGTGTAAAGCCCGTTGGCGCGATCGCGCCGCACAAACAGCGAGGGCTCATGGCCGGCGCGGGCGAAAGTCACGGTCCCCGCCGCGGTGTCGATCACCGCGTAGGTCATGGTCACGAACATCTCCCGCTGCATGTCGGCGCTCATCGCGTGGTTGAGTTCGATCAGGGCGCGGGCGGGGGAATCATGGCGCGGCGCGATCTGGCGGAGATTGGCCCGGCAAATGGCCATGAGCAGCGAGGCGGGAATGCCCTTGCCGGCGACGTCGGCAATGGCGATGCCGAGGCGGGCGTTGGGCAGGGCGAAAAGATCGTAGAGGTCGCCGCCGATTTTCTGCGCCGGGGCATAGCGGGCGTCGACATCCAGCCCGGGAATGCGCGGAGCCGAGCGCGGCAGAAGCATTTTCTGGATGCCGCTGGCGAGCGACAGATCGAGATCGAGCTGGCTTTTCTCGATCTGGAAATTGAGGAATTCGGCGTTGTGCAGCGCCAGCGCGGCATGCTCGGCCAGCGACTGGACGAGGGAAAAGTCCGTCGCGCTGAAGGGGAGTCCGTCGGCCGGGTTGGTCACGGCGAGGACGCCGAAAAACCGCTCGCGAAAAATCAACGGCACGGCGATGACCGATTTTACCGCCAGCGCCGGATCGTCGTGCTTGACGATGCGTGGATCGGCCGCGGCGTTGGCGATGAGCTCGCCCTGGCCGGTGGCGGCGACCCGGCCGACGATGCCCTCCCCCACGGGAAAGGTCTCGGACCGCAGAACCTGTTCGATGAACCTGGCCCGGGTGGTGAGCTTTTCCTTGACCGCGGCGGACAGCGGCCGGTGAGGCGGGAAAAGCCCCTCCAGGGCCACGCCACGCATCTGGTCGTCGGCGGTTTTTTCAAAAATGCAGGCACTGAGCGCGCCGGTACTGAGAATGGCGGCGTGAACGATTCGCTGATAAAGGATGGAGCGGGAGGGATTGTCCGCCAGCGCCTCGGCCATCTGGTGCATGAAGTCGAGGACGATGCGATTCTCCTGCGCCAGGGTCTGGCGCTGCTCGTCAATCCGGTCCGCCTCGCGCCGCGCCATGACGAATGGCACAAAAAAAGCGAGAGCACCAAAGACCAGGCCCAGCCCAAGAAAAAATAACCACATCATGGCGGAGTGCGGAAATCGATTCAGGCGAGTCGCGCTGCGGCGTGCAATGATGGAAAAAAGGTGAAAAAGCCGTCTCTTTAAACGAAGTTATTCACAAAAATGCCTCAAGGCTTGCTTCTTTTCTGCCGTGCCTTTTGAGCTTTTCCTGTCGGTACAAGTGTGCGACCAACCGTGAATCCGCCGCAACGCTTCACGCTCCGTTAACCTCTACGAACCGTTCGAATGAAAGCACAGGCTGAACCCGAAATCATGCCTCCGGGTGGGAACCTCACTCTTGATTTGGATCCGGACATCATTGCGCTCGGGGAATATCTCTGCGAAAAGTGTGGGATGACGCTGAGCCAGTTTGTGGAATACCTCATCACCAAGGAGGCGGCGAAGGGCAAGTAAACCGGTCCGTCGGCAGCTTGCTCAGCGCTGGTCGACGCGATTTTTTAGAAAGGCAAGGACGTCCTGGAATTTGCCGCGATTGTTCTCGTCGGCGCTGACCAAATTTTCGTGGGCTTCGAGCACGAGGCGGGCGTTTTCCAGCTCGCTACGGTCATTGCAGGACAAAGGCATGGGCGGGGTGGTGAACGACACCGGCACATCGCCGGTGTCCACCGTCAGCAACCGATGCAGGCCCAGATTGCGCACCAACTCGAGATTGCGCGCGCCGACCCGGGCCAGGACCAGGCTGCCGGGCGGGCTCTTTTTCCGCAGCGCCATCGCCGCGCCGGCCAGAACGCCGAGAAACGTGCTGTCCATGCTCGCGCAGCGCTGGAAATCGATCACGAAGCGGGTTTTCCCCTGCCGCAGCATGGCCTCGACAAAATCATGCAGGCAGGCGCTGTTTTGAAACGAAGCGCGGCCTTCAATGCGCACGAGCACGGGATCGGAATAGGCATCGACGAGAAAAATGGATTTGGCGCTGTCGGACATACGGAAAAGGCCGGGCGGAGCATCCGGCCGCCGGCCTCGAAGTTGGTCTTGCTTAATTCCTAGCCAGAATTTGCCGCAACACAAACGGCAGGATGCCGCCATGCTGGTAGTACTCGATTTCGATCGGCGTGTCGATGCGGCAGACCACGGAGATGTCGGTTTTTCCGCCATCCTGGCGGGTGATGCGCAGAGTAAGGTCCTGCTGCGGCTTGAGCGCCGGGCCGAGGCCGAGCACGTCGTAGGTTTCGGAGCCGTCCAGCTTCAGCGTCTGCGCGTTGGCTCCCTCTTTGAATTGAAGCGGCAGCACGCCCATGCCGACGAGATTGCTGCGATGGATGCGCTCGAAGCTTTGCGCCACGACGACGCGCACGCCGAGGAGGTTGGTGCCCTTGGCCGCCCAGTCGCGCGACGAGCCGGTGCCGTACTCCTGACCGGCGATGACGATGAGCGGCGTGCGGGACGCGGCGTGCTTTGCCGCGGCGTCGAAAATCGACATTTTTTCCCCCGTCGGCT
>Ga0070741_10017302_pt1 | contig 11861 bp, 6 predicted proteins | sample Coa_R1_4_FD_66440 | JGI IMG/M metagenome (GOLD analysis project Ga0070741, IMG submission 66440) | Surface soil microbial communities from Centralia Pennsylvania, which are recovering from an underground coalmine fire - Coalmine... | ecosystem: Environmental > Terrestrial > Soil > Unclassified ...
ATGAACCCGCGGAAGGAAATGCCGCCGCCCGCCTCGTACTGTCGGGCGAGCTCGGCGATGTGCAGCACGTTGGCGAGCGCCTGCTCGCCGGCGGGACGAAGAATCAACCCGACGTGCGCGCGCGTTTCGGTCAGCAGCCGGCCGATGGTGTCGGCAACGGGCCGATAGTTCCGCTGACGGTGGAGCTGCTGCAGGATGCGCAGCGCTTCGGCGATCGGCAGCAAGTGCTCGACCGGTTCGCCGACGAGGGCCAGTTCGTCGCCCGAATTGCCGCCCAGTTCGCGTGGAATCCGGAACGGATGGAACGTCCCGAACCGGTGGCGGAACTCCAACAACGGCTCGTCGTCGATTGCGAACAGCGCACCTTTCAACGTCGCGAACACCGACAATTCGTCGTCCGGCCACTCGATCGCCGCCAGCGCCGCGCGCACCGTTTCGACTTCCTCGCGGCCGTGGAACGCCTTGCCGCCGACGAGCAGATGCGGGATCCCTCGCGCTTCGATCGCGTCGATGTACCTGCGCGTGACGTCCTCGCCGAAGCTGACGAAGCGGCGGAACAAAATCGCGATGTGGCGCGGTTGAATCGGTTCGCCCTCGATCGTCCAGCCGTTCTTCTCGTCGATGAGCCACGCGATGAATGCGCCGACCGCGTCGGGCAGCGACTCTTCGATCGCTTTCGGCGACGCGCGCAGCGGTCCGTTGCGTGCGTACGGTTTCGGCACCGGCAAGGCGACGACGGCGGGCTGCGCGTCGCTGCGGTCGCGCGACTTCTCGAGCGCGATGTATTTCGCCTGGAGCGTCGCGGCATCCTCGATCATCGCTGCGCTGAACGCCGCATTGACGAAGTGCTGGATCTCCGGCACGCTGCGATAGCTCGTCGTCAGCTGCAGGACGCGTCCGCCGCGCGCGGCGAGACGATCGCGCACGTCCCAGTACGTGCTGACGTCGGTCCCGCGGAAGCGGTAGATGGCCTGCTTCGGATCGCCGACGATGAACAAGGTGCCGGGTCGATCGTCGGCGAGCAGCAACAGAATCTCGGCCTGAATCGGATCGGTGTCCTGGAACTCGTCGACGAAAATGCGCGCGAACTTCTGCTGCAGATGGCGCCGCACGTCGGTGTTGTCGCGAATCAGATCGCGCGCGCGTGAGAGCAGGTCGGTAAAGTCGAGCGCGCCCGCTTGCCGTTTCAGCGCCTGGTAGCGATCGGTCGCGCCGCCGAGCTCCTGCTGCAGCGCCGCCGCGAGGTCGCCGTCGGCGTCACGCTTGAACTGCTGGAGTTCGGCGAACAGCGCGTCGCGCGCGGCCAGGACTTCGCTGCGCGTGACGTCTTTGTTGAACTTGTAGCCGCTCCCCTTTCGGGTGCGCGAGACGCCGCGATCGCGGACCAGGTCGACGAGCCGCGCCTCCCACCCGTCGAGATCGCGCTGGCCGAACGATGTCTCGAGTCGAATCTGACGGCTCAGTCGACGGACGCCATCGGTGTCCAGGTACAGATTGTCGCGAGTCGACTGCGGTTCGGCGGTGAGATCGGCCAGCCGATGCAACGCGTCGACGACGCGATCGATGGCGGCGTCGCGGTCCCACGCCGGCCGGCTCCACGCGGACGGGAAGTCGCGCGATTCGGCGAGCTTCCATCCGGCGCCGCGGAGCCGTCCGATCGGACCGTCCTCGTCGGGATTGCCGCCAAACGCGGGCGCGCTCGTACGCCGCAACGCGCGACGCACGCCGTCAGGCGGATCCTTCAGCGTCTCCTGCAGCCACGCGCGGAATGCCCGCGAGTACAACCGGGCGGCCTGCGGTTCGGTGAGGACGCTGAATAGCGGATCGACGCAGGCTTCGACCGGCCGCTCGCGCAGCAGGTCCGCGCAGAAGCCGTGAATCGTGTTGACGTGCGCTTCTTCGAGTGTCGCGAGCGCGTGCTCGAGTCGATCGGCCGGAGATGGATCTCCGGCCGGCGTGGACGAGACACGTCCCCATTCGGCGCGGCGGCGCTCGAGCTCTTCGCGGATGCGCAGCTTCAATTCGCCCGCGGCTTTCTCCGTAAACGTCACCGCGACGATCTCGACCATCGTCGCGCGTCCCGTTTCGAGGACGCGTAGCACACGGTTGACCAACTCGGTCGTCTTGCCAGTGCCGGCGGCCGCCTCGACGACGAGCGTCGTGTCGAGATCGTTCGCGATCGCCTCGCGCGCGTCGGCGTCGCCTTTCGGGAAGTGCAGCACCGTCGCCGTCATCGCATGGACCTCAGCGCATCAAGATCCGCGAGCTTGTCCGCCGCTTTGCGCGAGATACGCTCCGCTTCGCGCGGACCGCAGACCGGGCGAAAGTCGCACCAGGTGCACGCGCGGTCGGCCGGCGCCGGCACGAGGAAGCCGTGTTCGACGGCACGATCGACGATCGTCAGCACCTGCAGCCCCTGACTCCGCGCGTAGTCGTCGATCGGGATCGCATGCTCGACGAACCCGCCGGCGGTCGTCGCGTAGAACAAACGGCCTTCCACGACCTTCTTGCCGAGACCGTTCTCGATCGCCATGCTGTAGAGCACCGGTTGCAGCGTCGCGCCGCCGCCGACAATCAGATCGGGGTTCGACCGGTTCTTGCCGGTCTTATGGTCGGTCACGCGAAGGACGTCGCGCGCGGCGTCGTGCTCGATCAAATCGACCGAGCCGCGAAGAATGAAACGGCCGTCGACGACGATGGGCGCGTCGAGGCTGCGGGGATCGCGCCCCTCGTCACTCAGTCCAAAACTGAACTCGAAGTAGGCGGGGCGCCATCCGGCGTCGTCGGCCAGCTTCTGCACCCAGATGCCGAGATCGCGACGGATCTCGTCGATCTCGTCGTGCCATACGCGTTCGATCGCCGGCGCGAGCCGCTCGGCGTAGTCGGCGGCGACGCGATCGACGATGGCATCGAGCGTCGTCATCGCGGCTGCGATCTTCTCGCGTGCGACCGGCAGCTCGCCGCGGGCATCCATCTCGCGAAAGAACTCCGCTTGCGCCGAGTGAAACAGGCTGCCGCGCGTCAGCGGATCCATCCGCATGAGCGGTTCGGGCTCGTCCCACGGCTGCAAGCGATAAATCGTCGCGAGGAGAAACTGATACGGACAGGTCGAGAACCGTTGCAGCGCCGACAGCGAGTACGGCCGTTTGCTCAGGCGATTGGCGTCGATGGCCGGCTGCGTGCCCGGCGCGACTTTGATCAACCCGTCGCTCGTCGACCATTGCTTCTTGTCGCGCGCCCAGCGGCTGATCACCGACCGCCGCAGCGACGCGTTCAGTCCGAGCAGATAGTGCGCGTGTCCTCTGACCGCCTGACGATCCTGCGTGTCGAGCAGGAGCCGCAGCGTGGCGAGATCGTGTTCGAGATCGTCGATCGCCTGGTCTGGCCGCTTCGGCGCGGGCCACGCCAGATTCGCGCCCCCCTCTTCCGCCGCGGCGCTCGCCAGCAGGCGGTGATCCGGAACGCGGCCCGTAATCGCGCGCATGACGTCGAGTGCGTAGAAAGACGGCACGCGCGCGCGCGTCTCGGCGACGTCGAGCCGCGGATAGGACAGATAGACGCGTTCGGTCGCGGCGCCGATCGCAATCTTCAGCAGCAGGCGCTCGGCGTTCTTCCGCGCGTGCTGATTGACGAGCGCGGCATCGATCTGCTCGCGCTGCTCGTCCAGCAGCAGGGGATCTTCGCGCGGGCGTTGCGGCACGACACGCTCGGCGAGGCCCGGGACAAAGACGACGCGGAACGTGCGGCCGCGGGCCTGATGGGGCGTCCCGATGAACACGCGGCCGTAGCGGCGCGCCGGCGGTTCCCAGTCGAGCGTCACGAGCCGGTCGTGCAGGACGTCACGCGCTTCAGCGAGCGTGACCGGACCGATCGCCGCCATCGGGCGAAGACTGGTCAACAGTTCGATGACCCGCGCCGGCCGCCGAAGCGCGCGCGTCGCGAGCGTGGCAAACCGATCGAGCCATTCACCCCACGTCGCCGACTCGGGCCACGCGGCGAGGTCGTCGATGATCGGCAGCGCGAACTGCCGTAAGTGATCGAGATTCCGTAGATCGCGTTGCAGCCGCGCGATCCGCGCCGACTCGGGCTCCTCTTTCGCGAGCTCCGCCATCTGCAACCTGAAATCGTTCGCGAGGCCGTCGAGCCGCCGGCGCCACCGCTCTCTGCCGCCGCCGACGACAGCGGATTCGACGATCAGCTCTTCCCATTTCCACGGCGATCGGAGTGTGCCGGCCACGACGGCCATTTCATCGGTGTCTGACACCTCCGAGGTGTCAGAGTACTCTGACCCCATTTCGGGCACTTGGCCGAGGGACAGGTACTCGTCGAATCGCTTCGCCGACAGTCCGTCGACCGCGCACGAGAGCAGGGCGACAAACGCGCGGCCGGACGGATCGGGTCGTCGCGTCCCGCGATCGAAGTACACCGGGACGTCGCCGCGCGCGCACGCGTGCTCGAGCAAGCCGAGGTACTGCTGCGGCGTCCGCAGGAACACGGCCATTTCGTCGAATGCCACGCCGCGCGACGCTTCGTCGAGCATGCGGCGGACGATCTCGACCGACTCGCGCCCTTCGCCGGGCGCCGAAAACAGCGTCACGTCGCCGGCGCGCGCGCGTTCGGGCGGACGCTCGGCCTGAAATACACACCGGCGCAAGTGGAACAGGTCGCTTGCCGCGTCGGCATCCTCCGGCGCCCGCTCGATCGTCGCGCCGATCGCCGCAAACGCCCGCTCGGCAAACACGTCGTCATCAGGAATCGTGGCGAGCACGTGCGAGGATCGGGAAGCGAGCGCCGCGACAAATGTCTGTTCCGCGCGCGAGTCGACGGGCACGTCAAGCAGGACGATCGGCAACGCGGCCCATCGCACGTCGCCGGCACGAACCGCTTCGGCGGCAAGTTGAAACAGCGACGCGCGATCGCCCATCGATGCGACGGTCAGTTGTTGTTCGAATCGCTCGAGCAGCCGCGCGATGTCAGCGACCGCATCGCCGGGGCCTAAAGGACCCGGCCTACGTGACCCGTGTAGGGTGGGTCCGTTGGGACCCGCCAACCGCAATTCATACAACGTGCGCGCCAGCGCTCGGGGAAAGCCGGGCATCGTGGCGACCGGCGCGAAGTACGCGAGTTCGTCGGCGGCGACCGCGTCGAACGCGGCGCGCGCGGCGATGGCTTCGGCGCTGGCATCGGTGCCGCGCGCGCGACGGGCGCCTTCCATGCGCGTGGCCGCGGCGCGCGCCGCGAATTCAGTCAGGCTGAACCGCGTCAAGCCGAACGTCGCACCCGCCTGACGCGCGATCGCGCGCGCGAAATCGTCCGCGGCGCCGCGCGATGCGCCGACGATGACCGTTTCAGCTGCCGGATGTCGTGTGGAAAGAAATTCGCGGACGAGGCGAAGCCGTGCGGCGGCGGATGTAGATGTGATCACACGAACCATCGAAGCCTCCGGGCTGCATGCCGGGATACCAGAAACGATGACGCAGCGTCATCGTGCGAGCGAGGATAACACGCGAACGTGATAGTAGCCAGCGTCGTGTTCGACCGACAGCGGCGCGCCGAAGAGCGCGCCGAGACGGGACGCGGTGAGGACCTCGGTCTTCGTGCCGTCGGCGTCGATTCGACCGCGGTCCAGCAGAATCACGCGCGCCATCTCCGGGATGATCTCGTCGATGTAGTGCGTCACGAGCAGCAACGTCGTGCCGCGTTGCACGACGCGTCTCACGCGTTCCATGAACTGAAATCGCGACACCAGATCGAGGCCGCGCGTCGGCTCGTCGAGGACGAGCAACTGCGGCTCGTGCACGAGCGCCCGGGCGATCAGCACCCGTCGTGCCTCGCCCGTCGACATCCGATCGAGCATCGTCTGCGCCAGGTGCGCGACGCCCATCGTCTCGAGCGACTCGAGCGCTCGCTGCCGCATCGCCGGCGTGACCTCGAGATGACCGAACATCCCTTGCGTCGCGAAGAAACCAGATACGACTGCGTCGCGACCGGTGATGGATCCGTTCGAGTTGCCCTGGACGAATCGATCGTGCACGTCGGCGGACACGATCCCCATCTTCTTGCGCAGTTCGAAGACGTCCCATCGATCGCGCCCAAAGAGACGAACGGCAGGCCTGAAGGACGCTGCACCCGTGGTCGACGGATACAGTTCCAGCGCGAGCAGCTTCATCAGCGTCGACTTGCCCGCACCGTTGGGACCGAGGATGGCGGTGTGCTCGCCGGCGCGAATCGTCAGCGTCAGCGAATCGAGGACGCGAGCGTCACCGAGGACGACGCTCGCGTGGTGGAGCTCGACTAACGGATCCGCCATCCGTTGACCGGACCGGCGTGGAAGAACTTCTCCGGCGTCATGACGCCGTCTTTCTTGAACACGACGCCGTCCTTCATCACGAACTGCACGCGCTTGAGGACGTCGAGATCGGTCAGCGGATCGCCAGGCACGGCGATCATGTCGGCGAACATCCCGGCTTTGATCGGCCCGCGGACTTTGTCGATGTCGCAAACCTGATAACCGTTCACGGTCATCGCCCGGATGATGTCGGCGTTCGGAATGCCCGCGTCTTTCCACGGCCGCATGAATTCCATCACGAGCTCGCCGCGCGTTTTGCCGGCAACGTAGTAATCGGCGTCGGTCGAGAACACCGACTTCACTCTGTTCTCGTAGGCGTTCTTCAAGTTGGCGACGGTGCGCTGATACGCCTGCTCCGAGACCGGGTGGCCTTGCAGACCGGTCGGCGTCTCGGTGCCCGCGCGCCAGATCCCTTTCTGCGCCATCAGCTTGTGGAGTTCGTCGTTCAGCGCGCCGCTGTGCTCGATCGACCAGATGCCGGCGTCGATCGCGTTGCGCGCGCCTTGCGGCGTCTGCACGTGTCCGGCGACTTTCATCCCGACCTTCGCCGCTTCCTTGATGAACAACCGGATCTCGTCAGCCGTATAGCCGTACGGTTTGCAGTCCACGCAGATCTTGATCACCTTCGCGCCGAAGAGCACGTTTTGCCGCACGGCCTTGACGATCTCGTCCGGCGTGTCGGCGTCGAGATACTCCGGATAGACGATGTTGTGGTTCTGCACCATCTCGGGGGTCGGCGAGAACTGACCGCCCATCCCGCCGATGATGATGCCCGAGTTGATCAACGTTGGACCGGGAAGCCAACCTTGATCGATCGCCTGGCGCAGCGCGCTGTCGGCGTAGTTGCCGTTGTTGCCGAGATCGCGGACGACGGTGAAGCCAGACGACAGCATCTGCATCCCGTTCGATGCCGCTTGCAACGCGCGCAGCGCGGTCGAGTCCTGCACGTAGGTGTAGTAGTAAACGTTGTTCTCGGGCTCGGGCTTGTAGGTGAGCGCGAGGTGATTGTGCGAATCCACCAGGCCCGGCATCACCGTCATGTTTGGCAGGTCGATCACCTGTGCGCCGGGCGGCACCGTCACGTTCGCGCCGACAGCCGTGATCTTGTTGCCGTCGATGAGAATGACCTGATTCGTCAAGATGCGGCCCGCGTCGGGATCGAGCAAACGTCCCGCGCGGATCGCCGTGACCGTGGATGAAGCTTGGGCGTGGAGCGCGATGCTCGCCGCAGCGAGCATCGCCCCAAGGATCGGTGTACGTTTTGTCATATGTAGCGCGAATATGTAGCGCAGCCCTTCAGGGCTGCTGTGCGGACGTCGTCGTGACCGCGCGGCCGGCGTTGCGCGTCCACTGCTTGAACCAACTCATCATGTACAACTGCGTGCGGATGTAGTTGGACGGTTTCGTGCCGGTGCCGTGATATTCGTCGTTGAACTCGAGCAGTTTCACCGGCACGCCTTTCATCTTCAGCGCCGAGTAGTACTCCTCGGTCTGCGGCATCGGTGTGCGGCGATCGAGCACGCCCGTCATCAGCAATGTCGGCGTCGTCACCTTCCCGACCTGCATGAGCGACGAATGCGCGAGCCAATCGGACGGGTCTTCCCAGAAGGGTTTCTGGAAGAAGCCGTAGGTGAAGATCGGCACGTCGGTGTGACCGGCCATGCTGATCCAGTCGATCACCGGACATCGCACGGCGGCGGCCGCGAAGCGATCCGTGTGGCCGATCACCCAGCTCGAAAGCACGCCGCCGCCGCTGCAGCCGGAGACGTACATCCGCGACTGATCGATGTAGCCCTTGCCGACCACCGTGTCGACACCGGCCATCAAATCGTCGTAGTCCGGCCCCGGATAGTTGTGATCGATCCCGTTGATGAATTCGCTGCCGTAGCCGGTGCTGCCGCGCGGATTCGTGACGAGCACGACGTAGCCGTTCGCGGCGAAGTTCTGGAACATGTAATTGAAGCCGACGTTGTAGTTCCCGAACGGTCCGCCGTGAATCTCCAGGATGAGCGGATACTTTTTCGCCGCGTCGAAGTCCGGCGGCTTGACGATCCAGCCCATCACCTTCGCGTTGCCGGTCGACGTGTAGGTGATCTCGTCGATCTTCGCGAGCTGCTTGCCCTGCAGCACGTCGCCGTTGACGTCGGTCAGCTTGACGATCTCGGGCCGGCCTTGCGCGCCTTTCAAGTTGACGCGAACGACGTCCTGCGGGTGATCGAGATCCGACGCAACGCCCGCCGCGACGAGGTTCGTCGACACGGAATCGAACGACAGCATCTGCCGTCCCGACGTCACCGGCTTGACGCCGCCGGCAATCGACGCGAACGAGATATTGCGCGCGCCGCGGTCGTCGGCGTCGAAGTAGATGCCGCTGCCGTCGGGTGCCCACTTCATGTTGATCGGGTCGCGATCGAAGTCGCCGCTGATCTTGCGCATGTCGCTCGACCCGTTTGCCGCGAGCGGCATCACGTAGAGATCGTCCACGGTGTGCGATCGTCCGCTGAGCGGCGCACCAGTGAACGCGATCTGCCGCCCATCGGGCGAGACGACCGGACGTCCCCAGCTGCCGGGTTTCGTCAGCACGTCGCGCATTGTCCCGGTCGTGACGTCGACGGCGTACAGCTCGGACTCGTCGCGCGCTTTGTCGATCGGCCCCGCCTTTACCGCGTTGAACACGATCGTGCGGCTGTCGGGCGTCCAGTCGATCTGCGCGCTGCCGCGCAACTCGCCCGCGCCGACCGACCACTTCCCGCTCGTCAACTGGCGCGGCGTGCCGCCGTCGGCCGCGACGACGAAGAGGTGCATGAACCCGTCTTCGAGGAAGCCAACCTGATCTTGGCGGTAGTGCAGCGTCGAGACCACCCGCGGGGCTGCGGTCCACTTTGCCCCTTTCGGCGCCTCCGGCATGCTGATCGACCACTTCTCCTGCTCGGCCACGAACATCGAGAAGGCGATCGACCTGCCGTCGGGCGACCAGCGAGGCGCACGCGGCGCTTCGGTGACGTGGGTAATCTGCGATGCCGGTCCGTCGACATCGACGTAGCGCACGAAGATCTGCGCGCCCTTCGGTTCTCCCTCGGCGAGATACATCACGCGCTTGCCGTCAGGCGACCATCGCGCGCTCGATCCCTTCACGAAGAATCGATGCTGCGATCCGTCCGCGTTCAGCATCCAGATCTCGGAGTCCCATTTGTCCTCGATCGTGTTCACATGTTGGCGCGTATAGAGGATGCGCGATCCGTCCGGCGCGATCTGCGCATCGCTGACGCGTTCCCAGTCGAGATAATGCTCGGTCGTCAAACGCGTGGACGATCGTGTTTCCTGCGCGTCGAGCGCGGCCACTCCGGCCGCAACTGCAACTGCAACTGAAACTGCAACTGAAACTGCACCTGCCAACTGTTTGACTCTCATCACTGAGCGCTCGTGGTGGTTTTCGACGCCGTGTGCTGCATCCCGAGAACCGACAGCCGCCGGTTCGGCGTCCGCAGCAGCGACTGCTGGAACATCGCCGCCGCCTCCTTGGTTTTTCCCTGGGCGTTCAGCAACTCGCCGTAGAGTTCGAACGACGGCTTGATCGGTTCGACCGGTCCCGACGGCGCGTCCATGGTGGCTTCGATCGCGGTCGCGTCTTTCAGGAGGCGCTCCGCTTCGGCCACGTTCTTGTTCATGTGCGCGATGCCGGAGGCGATTTCCTTCGCCATCACCGCAAACGGTTTCGCGCGATACGCATTCGATCCCGATTCCGCCTGCTTCTGCATCGCCGTCAGGATCTCGAGCGCGCGGTTGGCCGTCTCCATGTCGTTGAGATGCGCCGCGCTGAAACCCGCCGCGAAAACGTACGCCGCATTGCCGTCGTAGCCGGGCGCGCCGCCATCGCGGACCGCGCCGCTGCCGAGCGGCAGCTTCTCCCACTTCTCGCTCTCGATCACCTGGCGCGCCTTCATGCCGGCGTAGCCGTCGCGCACGTTGGGTGCCGGATCGCGATCGGCAACCGCCTTCGCTGTCGCGAGCGCGTTCTCGGCCTCGGCGAAGTTGCCTTCCTGCAGATACGCGTACTGCAGCCACGACAACGTGTGGAAGTCCTCACGTCCGCGCGGCAGGTTCTTCTTCGTCGCGAGATCGTCAGCCGCTTTATAGGCCACTATGTTCGACGCAATCACGTCGTCCCACATGCCCAGCTGGACGAAGATGTGCGACGGCATGTGGAGCGCGTGCGCCGCCGACGGCGCGATCTTCGAGTAGGCGCGCGCCGCTTTCAACGCCAGGATCGCGTGGTCCGGGTCGTCGAACGAGTGGATGATGAAATGCGCGGCGCCGGGGTGATTCGGATTCCGCTCGAAGACGCCCTGCGCGAGCGCCGCGGCCTGCATCGCGTTGCGAATCGACTTGTCGCCGGGACGCGCCGTTCCGAGGAGCGCGAGCGCGTAGAACGTCGTGATCTCGTCGTCGCTCGGGTACTTCTCGTGGATTTTCTTCATCGCGTCGGCGTAGGCAATGTCGCGCGACAGTTTGTCGCCGGCGCCGTACAGCACCTCGAGCGATTCCACGAGCATTCGTTCTTTGCCGGCCGGAGCCTTGGCGGACCGGGCCGCCGCGGTCGGCGCGAGCCGTTCCATCACTTTGCGCGCTGACGCGAGATCCTGCTGCGCCCACAGCGGATGGTTGTAGCTCATCGCCTCGCCCCAGTAGCCGAGCGCGAAGTCCGGATCGGCCTTCTGCGCCTGCTGGAAGGCTTCGGCGGCGATGTCGAATTCGAAGTTGAAGAGCGCCTTGACACCCGTCAGGAACGGCCCCTGCGCCGCCGGTTTCGCGGACGAGGGAAAGTGGATCGTGCCGAGTTCCACCGCGGCCGGCTTCTGCGCCGACGCCGTGATGGAGAGTGCAACCGCGGCTGCCGCGCACGCCAGCAAAGAACGCCGCCATGACATCATCGCTCGCCCTCCAGATGAGAACAGGCGCTCATTCTACCCCGGCACATCGGTTGCAGCCGCAGTTTGTATGCCTACCCGTTCCATTCCGAAGGACCACTGGCGCGAAGAACTCGACGCGTTCAGCCGCGAGCACGAGGGGTGGCGCGCCGACGTGCGCGTCTCGAGCCCGACGGGCGACCTGCGCACCGAGGCGCGCGACCTGCCGCTCGTGGGGGTCAGCTGCGACGCGCCGGGCAGTAGCCGCATCGCCGTGCTGAGCGGCGATCGCACGGACGATCACCTGACGCACGAGGTGGCCGACGCCGTGTCGGTCGACATCGAGCGCGGCGACGCCGCGGGCGTCGCCGAGCGCGTGCGCATCCGCTCCGCGGACGGATCGCAGACGGAGATCGAGTTCCGGCGTCACTAAATGCGGAGCTGAATGCCGATCTCGACCACGCGGTCGGGCGACAGGCAGAAGAAGTTCGTGGCGCGCCGCGCGTTGCGCGACAGGAAGATGAAGAGCTTGTCGCGCCACGCCGACATCCCGATGCGATCGTTCGCGAGCAGCGTGAGGTGCGCGAGGTAGTACGTCGTTTCCT
>Ga0070741_10017303_pt1 | contig 11861 bp, 10 predicted proteins | sample Coa_R1_4_FD_66440 | JGI IMG/M metagenome (GOLD analysis project Ga0070741, IMG submission 66440) | Surface soil microbial communities from Centralia Pennsylvania, which are recovering from an underground coalmine fire - Coalmine... | ecosystem: Environmental > Terrestrial > Soil > Unclassified ...
GATGTACTGCTGCACGACTGCTCCAACATCCATGGAAGAGACGCCCTTGCGGGCGCGTTTGACGATCTCGGGCCATCGATGTCGCTCGGCGAGCGCCGTCTCGACGGCTTCGATCAACGCGGGCTCATCGCGAGGGGGGAAGACGAAACCATTGTCGCCGTCCTGAATCAGCTGCGGCACGACTCCGACGGGCGTCGCCAGCACCGGGATCTCGGTCGCGAGCGCCTCGATGACGCCGACGCCGAATCCCTCGTACTCGCTCGGCAGGATGTACAGATCCGCGGCCTGCAGGTATTGATCGACCCGCTCGCTCGGGCCTTGCATCAGCACACGGGTGCCCGCGAGCCCGGTGAGTTGCAGAAACTGCACCAGCTCGGCTTCGCAGTCATCGAATGACCCATGACCGGCGCCGACAATCACCAAGCACAAGTCCGAATGCTGAGCGGCAAGCTGCGGCCAGGCCTCAACGAGCAGACTGATTCCCTTGGCGCGCGAGAGCCGGGCGGCAAAAAGAACAATCGTTGCCTTGCGTGGCAGATGAAGCTCCTGGCGCAGGCGCTCCTTTTCGCTGCGTGAGACCGGATGGAAGCGGCGCAGGTCCACGGCATTGAAGATCATGCTGATCTTCTCCGGTTGCACGCCGGCCTCAAGGACCAGCTCCTGCAGCTCGTTCGAGGTGGCGATCACCCGATCGGCATTGAAGAGCATCACACGCTGGATCCACTCCGAGAAGCGCTGAACCATCCTCGCCGCCGAGCCCTTCATGGCCTCGGCGCTCATCGCCGAGACCGGCTCGAGAAGCTCGTACGTGGACTCGACGCGCACGATGCATCGCTTGCCGAGGAGGTGACAGAGGGGCACGGCTATGAGCGGGATGACTTTCAAACCAGAGACGATGACGACGTCATAGTGTCGCGCATCGCGCACCAGCATGATCGCCAGGCGCGCGAGGTACTCGATGACCCGCGGCAGGGCGCGCCATCCGATTCCTTTGAGCCGCCCCGCGGGCGGAATGCGCCGCACATGCACGCCGGCGATGTACTGTTCCTTCGGGTATTGCGGGTCAGGCAGTCGCGTCACGACATGGACCTCGAGTCCACGCGCGGCGAGACCCTCCGAAAGGCGCGCGACCATCAGCTCGAGGCCGCCGAGCTGGGGCGGAAAATACGCCTCGGTCAGCCAATAGATTCGCGGGGTCTGTGTCAGGGTACGCGCTGCGGCTGATTCCATCACGCTCCTCGGGTATCAATTCAACTCTGTTTATCGATTCAAACCGTGCGCCTCGGTGAGCTGCGACGGCCTGCGCAAGCTGCGACGCAGCCCGAACGATTCAACCGTGGGCTGAACGTTGGAGGCGGCCGCCTCGCTTCCGAAGCAGGTCTTGTGCCCGTGTTGGAGCACCGCGCTCGAGCCTCAGGTGGACCGCAGGCGGTGGCCGAGCAAGAGGCTGCAGCGGCAGCGCGTCTGATCGGCGAGGCAGGGAGCTACTTGGGCGCGCGCACAGGGAGCGGCGCAGGGCGGATCAAACTGGCATGTTGACGATGTCGGTGAAGACCGACAGGTCGATGTTGCCGCCTGACACGATGGCGACGCAATTGCCATCACCCCCGCGGCCGCTGAGAGCGGCCGCGACTGATGCAGCGCCGGCCCCTTCGCACACGAGGTGATTCTCGAGCGCCAGTACGCGCATTGCCTGGCGAATCTCATCGAGACTGACGACGACAACGGCGTCCACCAGGTCCTGCAGCAAGGGCCACATCTCCGGCAGCACACCGCCGCCGCCGATGCCATCGACGAAGGAAGGTTGTCGCTGAATATCGACGGGCCGGCCGGCCTGTCGCGATTGCGCAAGGGGTGCCGCAGTCTCGACTTCGCAGGCGATGATGCGTGGGCGCGCACCAAGAGCCCGGAACGCGAGCGCAATCCCACATAACAACCCGCCGCCACCGACGGGCACGAATACCGTATCGATGCAGGCCCACTGCTTTACAAGCTCGAGCGCGATCGTTCCGTTTCCCAACAGCACACCCGTCTCGCACACCGGGTGGATGAACCGGCCGTCATCGCGCCCGGTGTGGCGCGTGGACATGATCTGCCACCACTCATTGTAGGGATGGGTCTCGATGCTCGCGCCCAGTTGACGGATCGCGGCGAGCTTCACCGCCGGAGCGCTGCTCGGTGCGTGAACGGTCAGCTTGATGCGGCGGCGAGCCGCCGCCAGCGCCAGTCCCTGCGCGAAGTTTCCCGCGCTCGCCGTGGCGACCCCCGCAGCCGCCTCCGCCTCGGGCAGCATGGCCAGCGCATTGGCGCCAGCCCGGATCTTGAATGACCCGAGAGGCTGCAGATTCTCGGCCTTCAGACGGATGTCGGTGGCGGATGTCGCCCGGAAAGGCAGCAGCGGGGTCTGGATGGCATCGTGCTCGATGGCTGCAGCGGCCCTCGAGAACTCCTCGAGGGAGGGGCGGAAACTGCTGGAGAGCATGTTGAATGCGGCCGTCTCAGGCGGGGCAGGCTCGTATCAGGGATGACGAAAGCGGCCGATCAGTCCAGCGGCCCCCTTGGTATGCCCATTCAGCGCGGTGAATAATTCCTCGCGCGTCATTCCGGGTTGCAGCTCCTTGGGATCGAGGTCGGTGGCGATCAGCGTGAAGGTGTAGTGATGCCAGTCGCCGGGCGGAGTGCAGGGTCCAGAGTAATTGGGAACGTTCTTCGTGCTCTTGCCGCCGATGTATTTCGGCGAGGGCTTGCTGACTTCGCCCTCGGCGAATCCGGTCACGGATGCCGGAATGCCGTAGGCGACCCAATGCACGACGCCCAGGCCCCCTCGGCCCTCGGGGTCGAACAGGATCAGCGCATAGCTGCGTGTTCCCGCTGGCGGGTGGGTCCACTTGAGTGCCGGTGAGACGTTCTGTCCGACGCAGTTCGGGTTTGACTTGTCGTCACCGGCGTTCTTCATCGCCAGCTTGCCGTTGTCCGCGAAGCTCGGCGAGCTCAAGGCGAATGCACCGCTTGACGCCTCTCCCGCTGCGAATGTGGGCAATGCAAGTAATACCCCGAGCAGAGATCCCAGTAGTGCTTTCACGTTGTTCTCCATTGGTCGATTGGCAAAATCTGCGCGCTGGTCCGGCAGCATACCGCGGCGAGGCCTCCTCAGCTTGCCTCGGAAGGCGTGATCGCCTCAGGCCTAAAGGCTTGCGAGCACAAACAGGCCCCACGCGGGCACCTGCGCGGCGGTGATGAAATCGGAGACCGTACCATCGCGCGCGATGCGCACGATCTTGCGTTCGCGCACGCTGCTTACGAAAAATGACGAGGCCACCGGCTCATAAGCGATCAGATGCGCAAGCTTTGTGCAGAGGCTTGCTGCTCGCCGAGCTGGGCTTGGGCCGCCGCGAGCACGCACTGGATATCAGGTCGTCCATCCACCAGCGGTAGCAAAGTACGCAGGCCCTGGGCACAGGCCTCGTATTTCTTCTCGTGGCAGGCCGCATTGGTCTGCGCACGACCTTGCTCGAAGCGAGTGAACCACGGCTCCTCGCCTCGAGCTGTCGGGGCGAGCAGCAGGCCAGTCGCGATCAGACTGGTCACCGTGCCCACGAGCCCGCGGCCCATCGCCTGGGCACCGCGCTGCCCCTCTAGGCGGTCCATCCCGCCGCTCCGGCTCCGCAAACGATGCTGACGACGCGGCTTCCGGGTTTCACGCGCGCCCGCCCCGTCAACAAGGCGGCCGTGGAGGCCGCGCCTGCCAGCTCCGTGGGTATGGCGAACTGCTGCCACAGCCACTGGGCAGTCTGTTGCATCTCCTCGTCCGTGACATGGACCATCTCATCCACGTAGCGCCGCGCCAGCTCGAGATTGATCTGCTCCGATGCCGGCGGAGCGAGCGTGGCCGCCTTGGTATTGATGCGATCGAGTGTAACCAGCTGCCCGGCCTCGAGGCTGCGGGTCAGTGCGTCTGCGCCGGTTGGCTCGACGCCGAGGATCCGGACCTGCGGTCGTCGTTCCTTGATCGCGAGTGAAACACCCCCGAGCAGGCCGCCGCCGCCCACTGCGATGACCACCACATCCACCTCCGGAACATCCTGGAGGATTTCCAGGCCGATGGTCCCCGCACCGGCGATACCCGGGCCTTCGGCGAAGGGATGGATATAGAGGTAGTTGCGCTCGCCCGCGATTTCTCGTGCCCGGGCGTTGGAAACCTGGAAAGTCGGGCCGACGATTTCCGCCTCGGCGCCCAGCGCCCGCATCCGGGCCACCTTTTCCGGGCTGACCGTGGCAAAGAGCGGAACGGCAACCGGAACGCCCAGCTCGCGTCCGACATGCGCCATGGCAATCCCGTGATTGCCGCCAGATGAGGTCACGAGTCCGCGCAGCGCCTCACGCGGCTCGAGCAGTGCTCGATTGAATGCGCCGCGTGGCTTGAAAGAGCCGGTGACCTGCAGAAGCTCCAGCTTCAGATAGAGCTCTTGCGGAAGACTCCAGCCGACGAGAGCCTCATCGAGTCGCGCCGCGCCGACGCGCAGCACCGGCGTGCGCCGAACGTGCCCGTGAATGCGTGCTGCCGCCGCTTCTACATCAGACAACGAGATCATGAGCTGTCCCTGGGCGCGAGGCACGCGCACCGCGATAACCGTAGAACGCATAAATCAGCAGCCCTGCCGCGACCCAGACGCCGTACAGGTGCCAGACGCGGGAGGGCAGCCCGATCAGAATGTACCCGCAGACCAGGATTCCGAGTATCGGCAGTACCGGCACCCAGGGCGAACGGAAGCGCCGGGGCAGCTCAGGCCGCGTGCGGCGCAGGATGATGACACCTGCGCACACTACGATGAAGATCCCGAGCGTCCCGATCGAAACGAGCTGCACGAGAATGCCGATCGGAAAGCAGCCTGCCAGGATGGCAATCGCGACGGCCGAAAAGCTGGTGCTCCAGTGAGGGATGCGCGTCCGCGCATGAATCCGGCCGAGCAGAGGCGGTAAGAGCCCGTCGCGACTCATCGCGAACAGGATGCGCGCCTGTGCGAGCATCACGACCAGAATCACCGAGGCCAGTCCGATGACGGCCGCCGCATCGATCACGGTGACCAGCCAGGCCAGCCCCGGACCCGTCGAGCGCAAGGCGGTGGATAAGGGATCCGGCACGTTGAGCGTCCGGTACGGCACGAGACCGGTCAGGACCAGGGACACCACTATATAGAGCAGGGTGGCCAGGCCGAGCGCGCCCAGAATGGCAATCGGCAACGTGCGCTGTGGATTGCGGGTTTCCTGGGCCGTCGTGGCAATGGCATCGAATCCCAGATAAGCCACGAAGATCACCCCGGCGCCGCGCAGCACGCCGCCCCAGCCAAAGTGGCCGCCCGCGAATCCATCGCTGCCTTCGGCGGGCGGAACGAAGGGATGCCACAGGCCCGGATCGATGTGGGTGGCACCCAGTACGATCACCAGCGATAGAGCGGCGAGCTTCAGACTCACGATGACGACGTTCACCGTTCGCGAAAGCGCGATGCCGCACAGGGCGACTCCCGCCATGCACAGCACGATTGCGATCGCCGGAAGGTTCAGTCCGGCTGTCCAGACGATCCGTCCGTCAACACTGTCCAGCGGCGCCCGAACCAGGGAGGGCGGCAGGCTCAGCCCCCAGTGCTGCAGAAAAGACCCGAGATAGCCGGACCAACCCACCGCGACATAGGAAGCGGCAAACACATATTCCAGAACCAGGTTCCACCCGATCACCCAGGCAACGACTTCCCCGAGAGTCGTGTACGCGTAGGTATAGGCGCTCCCGGCGGCCGGGATCATGGCAGCCAGCTCCGCGTAGCACATCGCAGACAGGGCGCACGCGAGACCTGCGAGCAGGAAAGACAGCGTGATCGCAGGACCGGCGTAGAGCGCCGCCGCTGTTCCCGTGACGACGAAGATACCGGCCCCGACGATCACCCCGACGCCCATCAGCATCAGGTCAATGGGTCCGATGACCCGGCGAAGGAGGGGCCGCTGCGCGTCGGCTTCCAGCTGTTGCTGCAGCAGCTCCACGGGCCGACGGGCAAAGAGCGAGCGCCAGGCGGGGCCATTCATCGAGTAGCGCTCCAGGACCTTGCCGAATTGTTGCGGGCGTATGGTAGCCGCTGGGCTCGGCCCTGTCCCACTGCAAGCAGCCAGCCACGGGCGCCACGTTGCACTTGCCGCGCCCGGAAGGGCTGGAACTTCCCCCTCGGCGGCGAGTTGATGCCAGGGACCTTCAGGGCGGGTAACCCATGTCCTTACGAACCCTGCTGATCATCGTCGTGATCCTACTGCTGATCGGGGCGCTTCCCACCTGGCCATACAGCGCCGGCTGGGGCTATTACCCGAGCGGCGGTTTGGGACTGGTGTTGCTGATCATCATCGTACTCGCGTTGTTATGACCGGGCGGCTGCCCAGGCGCGCGGCTTAGGCGCGCTTTGCGTGCAGTCGATCAGGGGGTACTCGCTGGCGCGCCATGCAGTGACGCGAAATCTGGCGGCGGTTTGCGCCAGTGGGTCTTCTGCTCGAAAGCGTACGCAAGCGCGTAGAGGGTGCCCTCATCGAAGCGCCGGCCGAGGAGCTGCAGGCCCATAGGTAAGCCGTTCGCGAATCCTGATGGCAGCGTGATGGCGGGCATGCCGGTCGGCGGAGACAGCAACTGCGAGTTGTCACCGCGATAGGCGCTGACCGCCTGGTCCAGTGTCGGCGGCAGAATGAGCCACGTCGGGTAGATGAGCGCGCTGAGCTTTGCGGCGCTCATGGCGGATTCGACATCGTGCAGCATCGCGCGTCGGCCCGGATGCGCGAGATACAGCGGACAGGGCGGCGAGCTCAAGGCGGGATCAGTCGCCGATCCCTTGAGAAACCGCTCGAAATCACTGCGGCTGTGCGGCGAGTAGGCCCCGGATGCGTAAATCTGCTGGATATCCCGAGGCGCCCGGGGGTGGATCGGCTGATTCAGATACGTATTCACGTCGAATGCGAAGCGCGGGCAGTAGTAGCCGCTCTCCAGATGCCGGCTCAGATTGGGAATGGTCAGCGGGTCCACGATGATCGCGCCGGCCTGACGCAGGCTCTCGATCGCCTGGTTGAAGGATGCCATCACCTGTGGGTTCGTTTCGTCGGGTGCAGCCAACTGGCGCACGACACCGATCCGGGCTCCGCGCAAGGCATCCGGTTTGAGGAAGCGGGTGTAATCCTGTGCGCGGCGCGCATCCGCATCGGCGGTCAGTGAGTCCTCCGGGTCGCTGCCCGCCATGACGCTCAAAAGACGGGCGTTGTCCTCAACCGTGCGCGTGATCGGCCCGGCGGTATCCCGATCCAGTTCCAGCGGAATGATTCCGCCACGGCTCACCAGTCCGAGGGTGGGCCGCATGCCCACCAGAGCCGCGTAGCCGGAAGGTCCGCGCACCGAATTGCCGGTATCCGTTCCGAGACCCACCAGCGCGAGGCTGGCTGCGATTGCGGCGGCGGTCCCTCCCGAGGAGCCCGCGGGGGTGCGGGTGCGGTCATAGGCGTTGCCGGTGACTCCATGCGAGGAGCTCACGCTGTCGCGCGGACTGAAGGCCCACTCCGCCATGTTGGTTTTGGCCAGAACGATGGCCCCGGCTGTCTGGAGCTTGCGGACGATGAAGGCGTCCTGGGTAGGCAGGTTATGGGCGAGGGCGATGGATCCGCCCGTCGTGGGCAAGCCCCGGGTATCGATGTTGTCCTTGACCAGCAGCGGAACGCAGAACAGCGCTCCCGGATGAGCAGCAGGCGAGCCCTGCAGTTGAGCATCGAGCTGCCGAGCCAGACGCAATGCATCCGGATTCAATGCGGTGATGGCATTGAGGCCCGTCCGCTGATCGAGGTGGGCGATCCGATCCAGGTAGGCGCTGACGATTGCGGCACAGCTGGCGCGATGCGCCAGAACCGCAGCCTGGATCCCGGCGATGGTGCCTTCGGTGACCAGGGCGGCCACCTGATCGGCATTCATGAGGGAGGGGTTCGCGGCGACCGCGGTGCTCTGCAGGAGCGCCGCGAGGCTGCCCGCCAGGAACGCTTTTGTTGTTCGACTCATCGTGCTCCCCCGGTGCATTCATGCTGGATCCACGTTGCGCAGATATTATGGAACGCGGCGTGCTGATGTGAGGAGTCCCGCCATACCGGGTTGCCGGCCGGCATCCTGCGGGCGCCCCGAGCGACACGGTCACGTCCCGGAGATCGGCGTATGGATCCGACAAGGCATCAGAGGCGGCCGCAGGAGATCCTCAGGACCTTCGTCGCGCTCGCGTGCGCGGTCATGGTGCTCTGCGGCTGCGCGGCATACCGCAAATGTGGCCTGGAAGGGTGTGCCGGGGATGCGCAGATCACCTCCGCGGTGCAGGCGTTGCTGAGCCAGCATGCCGATCTTGGGCCGCCGAATCTCATTCGAGTGCAGACGATCGATGGGGTCGTGTACCTGACGGGCGAGGTCAACACCGATCTGGTGCGCGAGACGGCGGAATCGGTCGCGCGCCAGGCGCAAGGGGCGAAGCGGGTCGTGAACTCCATAGCGATCACTTACAGCGGACACTAACCGCACCCCCTTACAGCGGACACTAACCGCAGCCCCTTACAACGGACATTAACCGCCCCTCGTGGAATCCTCTATGCTGCGGCCCTTGGCCGGGGAGGGCCTGCCGTGACAAGTCTCAAGAAAAGTCAGTTTCTCGTCACGATTGCCGCCTGTTTCATTGGGCCGCCCGTGGCATTGGCGCAAGCGCCGGCGGCCAGAACGCCGATCACACATGAGAAGCTCTGGATGATGAAGCGGGTGGGTTCACCCGTGGTAAGTCCGGACGGGAAATGGGTCGTGTTCTCCGTCCTCGAGCCCTCCTACGAGCAGGACAAGGAAGCGAGCGATCTGTGGATCACGCCGGCCGATGGCAGCGGCCCGGCCCGCCGACTCACCAACACGCGGGCGCCCGAGAACGGAGCCGCGTGGTCTCCAGACAGCCGCTCGATCGCGTTCACCACCAAGCGCGAAGGCGACGAGGCCGAGCAGGTCTACATTCTCGATCTGGCCGTCGGAGGTGAGGCGCGTAGATTGACCAACATCTCCACGGGCGCCACCCAGCCCCAATGGCGGCCTGACGGCAAGGCGATCCTGTTCGAGTCGTTCGTCTATCCAAATGCGCTTGACGATGAGGCCAACAGGAAGATCGCCACCGAGCGTAAGGCTCGCAAGTACAACGTGCGTATCTACGAGCATTTCCCCATTCGCCACTGGAATCAGTGGCTGGATGATCGTCAGCCGACCGTGATCGTGCAGGGGCTGGAGAGCGGATCTAGCGCCCGCGACATCCTTTCGCCGACCGCCTTGGCGCACCAGCCCGGATTCTCCGGAGTGGCGGGCGAGACGGCCATATCGCTCGCACCGCTGTGGAGTCCTGATGGGCAGGAAATCGTGTTCACGGCCACCACGGAGCGCTGGAATGCCGCCTTCGCGCACGTGGGTTACCGGATGTACCGGATGCCTGCCGCCGGGGGCTCCGAGCCGCGTGCGATCACAACGGCATCAGGCCAATACGCCGAGGCGGTCTTCGCACCGGATGGTCGTTCGCTCTTCTTCAAGTATGCGCCCGAGGACAATGAGGTTTATCACCTCGAGCGGGTGGAGCGTCTGGCCTGGCCAGCGCTCGGCGAGCCGACCCTGGTGACGCGCGACTTCGATCGTGAGGTCGCCGGATACGCTCCGACTGCGGACAGCCGCGTTCTGTATCTGCTCACGCCGGAGAGCGGGCACGAGAACCTGTATCGCGCCGCCGCCGCCGGCGGCCGTCCGACACTGGTCATCGGCCCGCAGGTTGGCGGGTACACGGCGCTCGCCATTGCGCGCAAGAGCTCCCGGCCTGTGTTGGTTGCCAGTTACGGCAGCTCGGTCAACCCGCTCGAGATCGTACGCATCGATGCCGCGGCGGGCCGGCACACCAACCTCACCAACATCGACACGGCGGCCGCAGCCGCCATCGATTGGCAGCCGCCCGAGCACTTTACCTTCACGAGCTCCCGCGGGCGCGAGCTCCACAACATGATCGTCCGGCCGCCCGCCTTCGATGCGACGAAGAAATACCCGCTGCTGGTGCTCATTCACGGCGGTGCGGCCAGCAGCAATCCCGACCAGATCGGATTGCGCTGGAACTATCATCTGTTGGGGTCGCCGGGATATGTCGTCCTGATGACCGACTACACCGGCTCGACCGGCTACGGCGAGAAGTTCACCCAGGCCATCAAGCTCGACCCGCTGAAGACCCCCGGGGAAGACATCAACGAGGCCGTCGATGCCGCACTCAAGCGCTATCCGTTCATCGACGGCACGCGTATGTGCGCCGCAGGGGCGAGTTACGGAGGACACCTGGCCAACTGGATCGAAGCCACGACCAGCCGTTACAAGTGCATCGTCAGTCACGCCGGCGAAGTGGATCTCACCACCCAATGGGGCGAGAGCGATTCGATCTATGACCGGGAGCTCACCGACAATGGGCCGCCGTGGGGCGGCAGCCCCATCTGGCGCGAGCAGAGCCCGCTCACCTATGCGGGCAACTGGAAGACGCCGATGCTGCTGAGCATCGGCGAACGCGACTTTCGCGTGCCCATCGGCAACACGCTCGAGAACTGGAGCGCCTTACAGCGCATGCGAGTACCGAGCCGCCTGCTCGTGTGGCCCGATGCCTGGCACTGGATCATGAAGCCTGAGGACAGCCGTCGCTTCTACGAGGAAGTGCATCGCTGGCTCGCGATCTATCTCAAGGGGGAGAGGCCTGCCGCAAATGGGCGCGATGAGCGCCAGTAAACTGCCGCGAAGCTTACGATGATGCGCGCTCAGCGAAGCTGGCTATCCTTGCTGCCGCGCCGGTTATAGCCGCTGAAGTGCTCGGCCCTGCGGTCCTCGGCTTCCTGGCAGGGCAGGCACAGCCGCACACCATGCACGGCCACCCGGCGTGCCTCTGGAATCTCGTTGCCGCACAGGGCGCAGTGAGTAAGCGACGGACCCTGCGGCAGGCGGCTTTGAGCGCGACTGATCCCGTCCTTGACGGTCGCGTCGATCTGATCCTGTACCGCCCCCTCTCCTGCCCAGCCCGTCGCCATGTTGCCTCCGCAAAGTCCTCCCCAACACTATGTTGCTGGTCGCACGCTATTTCAAGATGGTGCCCAAGCCCCCGCCGACGCCCCGTCTTCCCAGACATAATGCCGCTGCGCGCCCAATTGCCGGGCCGCCTCAGGCGGCGCGCGCGGGGAGCACCTTCCAGTACACCGCGAAGCGCTCATCGAACACCTGGTTCAAGGGCTCGAGCGTGATCACCCGCTCTTGTCCCACGGTGCGGAATTGCAAGGGCTCCCCCGGTACAGTTTCCAGCCAGGTGGCCGGATCCGCAGAGCGCGCGCGGATGGTCGGCGCGGCCACCGGCTCGAGAGGATATTCCGGCACTTTTCGCGGTCGGGTCGGCTCGGCGCGCAAAGTGGGCGCGCCCAGACCTTCGTGGCCGAGCCGCCCCGCAAGCACGAGCGGTCCATACATGACCGCCAGAACGGTGGCATCGTCGGGCATCGGAGCGGCGTGCAGCCGCATCGGCAAGCGCACGGAAAGAACGTCGCCGTCGTGCCAGGTCCGATTCAGAACGAGATAGCTGCCCGGCGCGGCGAAGCGCGGCAACGTCCTACCGTTGAGCTGTGCAGAGCCGCCGACCGTCCAGTAGGGGACACGCAGGTGCAGGGCGAACCTCGAGGGCCTGGCGGTCCGCACCGACAATCGCACGGTGTCTGCCTCGGGGAGGCGCGTATCCAACACCAGCCGGACTCCTCGCTCGGCCCAGTTCAGCTCCGAGGGGACGAAG
>Ga0070741_10017304_pt1 | contig 11860 bp, 8 predicted proteins | sample Coa_R1_4_FD_66440 | JGI IMG/M metagenome (GOLD analysis project Ga0070741, IMG submission 66440) | Surface soil microbial communities from Centralia Pennsylvania, which are recovering from an underground coalmine fire - Coalmine... | ecosystem: Environmental > Terrestrial > Soil > Unclassified ...
CGCTCTTGTTTCTCCAGGATTTTCACCACCTCGCCCACATCCTGAGCGCGGTCGCGGCGCGCCACCAGCAATGCGTCGGGCGTATCCACTACGATGAGGTCTTCCACGCCTACCAGCGCAGCCAGCTTACCGGGAGCGTCCACGTAGCTTCCCTTCGACTTGTAAAAAAGGGCATGGCCACGCGCCACATTGCCCTGGCTGTCGGCCGGCAGCAAACCATGTACGGCGCCCCAGCTTCCTACGTCGTTCCAGCCGAGTTCTTCGCACCGGAACCCGGCCAGATTGGGCGATTTTTCTAACACGGCATAATCAATCGAAATGTTTTCAGTGCGCGGGTAGAACCTGGCCAATGATCGTTCGAACTCCAGGCTGCCGGGGCGGCCGCGTATCCCGGACAAGGCGGCTGAGGTTTCGGGGAGAAACTCGCGCAGTGCGCGGTCGATCACTGCGGCCTTCCAGACGAACATGCCGCTATTCCAATAAAAATTGCCCCGCTTGAGGAAGCGGCGGGCCGTCGCTGCATCCGGCTTTTCACGGAAGCGCAGTACGGGAACGGGTCCGGCTCCACTCTCTGCTTTTTTTGCGAACTCGATATAGCCGTAGCCGGTTTCCGGCCAGTGAGGCTTGATTCCGAGCACGATCAGCCGGCCCGCTGCGGCGGCCCGATAAGCCCGTTTTAGGACCGCCCGAAAGGCAGCAGGGCGGGAAATCACGTGGTCGGCCGGAAAAACGCCCATAACCGCTTCCGGATCGCGGTCGAGCAGGATGCGCGCGGCGAGGCCGATGCAAGGGGCCGTGTTGCGCTGCGCGGGCTCGGCGATCACCTGGGAAAGAGGCGCCTCCGGCAACTGCCGCGCGATTTCGGCGCGCAGATACGTATTCGTGATTATCAGAAATCGTTCGGCGGGAATGAGCGGCCGCAGGCGCTCGAAGGTCTCCTGGATGAGCGATTTTTCGCCGAGCACGGGCAGCACCTGCTTGGCCCGAGCCTTCCGGCTGCGCGGCCAAAAGCGCGTGCCCCGGCCTCCGGCCATGATGAGCGCATAAAAATGTGGCAAAGCGCGAGAGCGAGCGGCCGCTGCCATGCGCAGTCTACGGGTTGAGGTTGTAGCCGTGAATCAGGCGGAACGTGCGCCGCCACCGGGTCTTGCTGAAGAAATTCAGCGCCAGATCGCGGGCATGTTCAAAGCTGATGAGCGGGCTCTGCAATTGGTCGGTGGGCGCGTCGTACGACCAGTAGATGATCAGCGGCTTCCCTATAATGTTTTCCCGGGGAACAAAGCCCCAGTAGCGGCTGTCGAGCGACAGATCTCTGTTGTCGCCCATCGCAAAATAATGACCGGGCGGGACCACGACTTCGCCGTTGACTACATGGTGTTCGAGCATATCGATGCCCGGTTTATAGACAAATGTGTTGGGAGGAGAGGGAAAATTGTCGCGGTAAGAGTCGATATAGTCCGTCTTGTGATATTTGTAAGGCTCCAAAACTTCCTTTCCGTTCAGAAAAAGCTGCTTGTTGCGTATGCGGATGTGATCGCCCGGAATTCCGATCGCACGTTTGACGAACGTCTGCCGGATGTCCACCGGATAACGGAAGACGATGATGTCGCCGCGATGGATCTCCTCGTAAGGCAACAAGTGCTGCATCACCGAACCGCCCGGCGCATACGCCAGCTTGTCCACGATCAGGTGATCGCCGATGAGCAAGGTGTCTTCCATCGACCCAGTGGGGATTACGAAGGCCTGCATCAGCGTGGTCGTGCCGAACAACAGCAGGATGATTGTTATCGTCCACTCGGCAATCATGCCGCGCTGGGGTTCGGGGGGAGGCGGCGCTTCGGGGCCGCGTTCTGTATCGACAACCGTTGTCTTTCCTGTCTCCACGGAGGGACCTCGTAACGAACTAATTACTCAGTTTAGCGGACTTTTGATCGGAACGTGCGCCTTTAATCCAATTCAGTATCGTGTCGTACTGCCACGAGCCAGCGGGCCAGCGAATGCCGCCGCCGTGAGAAAGACCGCCCCCCAACACTCCCTCGACCGCGGCGTCCGACGTCGGCTTGCGCAATATCAGACTTGATTCGGGTTCGCCGGGGGCAGCGACTTTCAACGCCGATTCGTAATTTTGCCGGACCTGGGCCTCTCCGGGAGCGCCTGGGCGAGGACGGTTCAGGTGAAAAAGAGTGTGGGTGCTGTGGCAATCCACGCAGGCGTTGCCGTCCGGCCCGCGAGCTTCGAGGAGCGGTTCCACGCGTTCCCGAAAGTAAGGGTAATCGAGATTGACCGCTGTTTTTGGCGCCGCGGCGGGAATCGAATTCGAGGCGGCCGTTTTGCCGAGCAGTTCGGCAATGGACGTTCGCAGGGTGGAGCTGAGCTTCCCATCGTCAATCGCGCGTTCCAGCAAGGTTTGCGTATCACGGCGGCGGAAGAGGCGGCGCTCCTCTTTTACGAGGTTCACCGCGGCTGCGGCCAAACTCGTCTCGCCGCTGCGCAACGCCAGATTTACGATGCCGGCCCCAGCCTCGGTTTCGGCGATTTCCCGATGCGCATCGATGATATCGAGCAGCAGGCGCTTTCGGGACGAATCTGTCGCCGCAACTGCCTTTTGGAACGCGGCTGCGAGGACCGGATCCTGCATCTTGGGCTGGTTGCGAAGGATCAGCTCCAGACCGGCCCGCTGCATAGCCGGATTTTCAGACTCGATCGCGCGGCGCACGGCCTCGACGATTTGCGGATCGCCGAACAGCGACGGGCAGGCCTGCAAGGCCGCTACTGCCGCCACACCCTGTTTTCCTGCGAGCACAGCCTGGCGGACGAGCGGCAGAATCGGTGAATCCGGGGGGAAGGCAGGTGCGTCATGAATGATCCAGAGCGCCGCCGCGCGTGATTCCGGATTCGAGCTTTCGAGCAGCCGCAAGAGGACCTGTTCAACCCGGCTCCGCCCGGGCCCGTCGAAATCCTGGGTGAAGTCGGAGTAAATATCCCGCGCGATAGCCCGCACGGAGCTGTCCGGATCCTCAAGCCGCTCGATAACCGCCAGCGCGAGCTTGCGCCGGTTCTCTTCGTGAAAGCCGGCCAGCCGCACTACGTCATCCCAGCCATAGCGCCGGGATCCGCCATAGCTTTGCTTGGTCCGGATTTCCCGCACCATGTATGCGGCCAAAGTCGCCTCACGCCGCATTTCGGGATCGGACGACTGGATCAGAGGCAGCAAAACCTGAGCCATCCGGTCGGCGCTCCGCCCGAGAAAGAGAATCTGCTCGATGTCATTGCCGATGCGGGTGTACTTTAAACCCTCTTCCTTTCTGACCAGTTGCGCATTGAGTGGATAGCTATCGGCCCGGCGTAAGGGAAACTGGCCGAGACCGGCCAAAAGTATTTTCTTCTGGCGGTCGCCGCCCGTCTCGAGAACCCGCGCGAATTTCTCGGCCAGTTCCTGTTCTACCGCCAGGCGGCCTCTTACAGCTCGATCGCGCAGCGCGTTTTTGGGCAGCAGCGCCACCCAGTTGTTATACAGATAGCGAACATTTTCATCCGCGATGTTGTAGGCGGCCTCCCGGAGGTTACGCTCCACCCACGGATGCTGAGGTTCTGCCATAGCCGAGAGAATCGCGTCCTCAATTCGGCTGCGAGACTCCCCGCGCGCATCCCAGAACCACCACTGCCAGAGACCCTTGATCGCCTGCATCCGGATCACGGGCGACGGGTCGTAAAGCAGCGCCAGCAACGGATCGGGATGCACCTGGTCCACGACATAAGAAAAATGCGTCGCGAAGACGCGGGTGGCGCCCCATCGGATGCGCTCATTCCGGGCGGAGAGGGCTTCCTCGACTTCTCGCGCCCCCTCCCTCCGTCGGCTGATAATCTGGCGCAACGCCCAGGCAGCCGTGCGTTGCACCATCTTGCTTTCATCGCCGAGCAGCGATCCCAAAAGCGGAACCGCAGGAGCATACGCCAGCCGGCCGAGGCATTCCGCCGCCTGCTGCCGGACTAAAGCGTCATTCGAGCGCGCCGCCCGTTCGACGCGCTGAAGATCCGTATCGGAGGGCAGCCGCCAAATCGAGTCCATCCACTCCAATGCGGCGCCGGCGTGATCCGGCGGAAGGGTTGGACTGGTTCGCTTCCGAGCCATTGCGGCTCGGGCATTTCCCGAATCACCCGCTTTCCCGCCGGCGGGCGCAGGGCCCTTGTAGAATGCAGAGAGCGCGAGGACGGCCATTTGAGTCTCGCGGAAAGGCGTCCGAAAATTTTCGTAAGATTGCAGCGGATCGAACCATCCACCGAATTGCTGCTGCCGGTTGAGGAGATATTGCAAGCCTTTGGCGATCTGCGGATGATCGGCCGGATAGCCGGCGGCGGCCAGAGCCCATAAGGCGTGTCCGGTCTGGAACTCGGCTTCGGGAGCCTCGGGCTGGAAATCCAGCGCCCACTGGCCGCTCGGGCGCTGCAAGGCGAGCAGCCGCTCGGCGTTGCGGCGGATCTTCCCGGCGTATTTCTCCCGATTGATCTCAGCCAGGGCCAGCGTCTGGTAGCACAGATCGCAGACGTTCTTGATTTGTCCGTTTTCGAAAGTGCCCTGAGCAATCAACTGCTCGAGGCGGGGCCGCAGTTCGGGCGCCGCCACCCATGCATACCAGGCCACTTCGTAAGTGCTCACCAGCGGCGTGTTTCCATTCGATTCGTCCGGCGGCAGCGTGTCGCGGTCTTTGTAATAGAGCTTGAGGTATTCCGAGATTCCCCGGAAAAATTTTTCCCGGTGCTCCCCGGTCACTTCCTTTTCGTAAATGTTGAGCAGAGCCGCCATGCGTCCCAGTACGTTGGCAGGAGCGCTGATCACGCGCGCCCACGACGCCCCCTGCGCCTCGTAGCCGTAAAATGGGCGCGGGTTGTTGTAGAAGCGCTCGGCGAGGAACTGGAGCTGCTGCCGCCCGGTGACCGCATAGCCGTTTCGCAAGGCATAAAGCTGCGCCCGCTGGCTGAAGTGCGTGGGATGGCAGGCCACGCACAACGATGTTTCCTGGTGTACGTTCGCCACGCGGTCGTAAACGCCGCCTTTGCGCGGGGTGTTGGCATGCCAGGAGTCGCCCGCCCGGATGATGTAATCGACCGCGGTCTGCACGGCCTGCCGCGGATCGCGATATGGCGGAACATCATAGACGGCGGTTCGCAGCTTATAGAAAGGGTGCCGCGCCTGCACCCGAATGTAGTAGCGGCCGGCTTCGTTCAAGACACGAGTCGTGAATTTGTTTCCGGGCAGCGCCTGGACTTCGTGCGGCGGAGTGACCGGATCGGCGCCGCGTTCATAAGCAACGGGCTTCCCGTTCTCCACTCGAAAAACGGCTACGTCCACAGGGATGTTGTCGCGTTCCATCAGATCGAGTGTGAAGAAAACCAGCTTCGGATTGGTTTCCCGAAAATCGAAGCAGAACCAATCATCGTTCGTTTGGGGTGGCGCTCCTTCCGAATGCGGGTCCGGCGGTATGTAAGGGCTCAGATCCCCCGAGCCGAAGACCGTAGTCCCTAACTCAATGGGATTCGCCTGTTGCCAGGAGTTGTTGGGCTCAGCCGCCAGTCGGGCGCTTTCCGCCCAATGGTTTACGAGCAGATGGTAGTGGAAACCGGCAGGGGGCGGGTTCGCCGGAGTCAGCCTTACTTCGGCATCCCCCGAATCCAGACGGACTAGCGCGTAAAGATCCGGATCTCCCAAATGCAAGATCTTGAACGCCAAATCCCGGCTGCCTTGCCTAATGGCGACCACGAGCTTTGGTTCGGAACCGGGGCCGGCCGAGTTTTGGGAAACGAACTCGTTCGGGCTGGATAGGGAAAAGCTGATGCTGTAAATTCCACCGGGCGTCAGCCCGCGGAGCGGCAGGCTGATTTCATGCTGGACGGCGCCGCGCTGGTCGGCTGCTGTGGGAAGCCAGGGCGAGCTTTCCGCTGCGGATGCAAGGCGCCGCCCGCGGTTTGCGGCCAAAAAAACAATCGCCAGAGCCAGCATCGCGGCCAATGGCCGGAGCAGAAATCTCATAGCCGGATTTTGCTACTGTTGCAGCCGAAACTCGATGCCCCGCTCGCGATTCAGCCGCGTCGTGAAATCCACGTCCACCTGGTCGAGAGAAACCTGGTTATGCGCCCCTTCAGGGGTCACGTAGTGCAGCGTGTCATCCTCAACCCAGCATTCCGTGGCTGAGTAGATCGTGTTGTTCTTCAAAGCGATCAAATAGATCGGCCGGCTGATACCGTTAGGCGGCGCGGTGACCGTGACTCCGGTGGAGGGCTGGCCGCCCGCGTTGTCGCGCGGCGGAACCACGTACGTTACGACCCCGCCGCTGGATGGAGCCTGCGGCTGCGGCGGCTGGCTCGGGACTACATAAATGACTTGCGGCGGAGCAACCGGCGGATAGGCGGCCCCAACCTGCGTGTCCGGCGGCACGGCATTTGCATCCACATACCCGGCGTTTGGCTCGGCATAGGGATAAGCCGGCACATAGACGGGCACAGCGTAGGGGACAATCACCGTGGTCGAACTGGAACGCCCGAATCGCCGAAAGCCGCGCCCAGTGCTGAATCCGCCGACGGTGCTGCCGAGACTGGCGCCAAAACCGGGGCTGACGACGGTGTTTGCCAGATTAGCGCCGAAGCCGGGGCCGACTATGGTGAACGGATTGTAGGCGCCGGGCGCATGCCCCGTGCCAGGGAACACTACATTGCCGAAACCGCTGACCGAGCCGTAAATATTGGGAGTGTAAGCAACGCCGGCTGGGCTGATGCGGGCCGGCGAAACAGCCGCCCCCGAGGATCGGGCGCCTGGCGATGGGCGCGAAAATCCGGCGCCTCGGGCAGCCCCGGCGCGGCCGCTCATGGCCGCCCCTGCGTGGCCGCCGGATGTTCCTCCGAATCCGCCGTTCCACTGTGCGAAGGACACAATGGAAAATGAAGCCAACCAAGCCAACCATGCCGTCCTTCTCACAGCGATTCTCCTTGCCTTCAGCTTAGCGCTGTTCGAACGCCGCTACAAGTAGCTATCGAGGGACGTTGGCGGCCCCGGAAGCGTTCCAGCCGGAAACCTCTATTTGCGGAATTTCCTCCGGCGGCCTGTTGGACCGGAGCGGTCCTCAAGCCTGCTTTTGGCTTCCCGGAATACGAGCCATAGCGCCCCAAGCTCAAAGCCGAGGGCCTTTATCGGCTCGTCTTGATAGAAGAAGCGCCAGAAGCAGGCCGTCAAAATCACAAGGGCGGCCAGCTTCGCCCAGCCCGGCATGGATCGGAGCATAGCCCAAGGTCCAGGCCGCGCCAATGCAGCAAAACACTGAGCCCAGCGCGGACGAAATTCTTCCTGGAATTACTCGTTTACCGTTATGTCAACCGGCATAGGCCGCCGGCGATAAGCCCGGTGCTAAAATTGCGCCGAGCGCCTTTGCTCTTCGCGGCGGTGGGCAGGCCGAGCGCCGGGCGGTTGTTTTCATCTCCAGTGAACCCTCGGGTCAAAAATTTACTGTTTCTGTTCGTTGCCAATTTGCTGGGCTTCTTGCTGGTTTTCGGTGGCGCCGAATTTGTGGTGCGCTGGCGAGCGGAGCACGGCTTTTCGCCGGCGTGGCGGTCTTTATTCACCGCTTCCTCGCCTCTATCTGATCTCGGCACAGGCAACGTGCTGATTGCCGACCCGGACCTGGGCTATCGCTTCAATCCCGCGCTGCCGGGAGTGAACTCAATAGGCATCCGCGGCCCGGAAATCGCCCCGGCGAAGGCCGGCGGGAAAGAACGCATCGTCGTGCTGGGCGACTCGGTGGCCGCGCCCGCGAATGGATTTGTAACTCTGCTTCGAGAAGCGCTGCACGGACAGGCGGAAGTCATCAACGCGGCCGTGCCGGGCTATACAACTTATCAGGAGCGGCGGTTGCTCGAACGCGATTTGCTGCGCGTCCACTCCGACCTGGTGCTGCTCCAATATTGTCTGAACGACAATCATCAGTTTCTGCACCGCTTCGACGCCCAGGCGCACATGCTTTTTACCGAAGAAGCGCGCCGCGCGGTTCTTCCATCAGGCTCCGGACTCTTCGCCGTGCTGGCCAGACACAGCTATTTGGCGCTTCGAATTCGCCTGGCCTTGCTCTCCCTGCGCGCTTTCCACCCAGCTTACCCTTGGGAAGACCAGCCGGACGTGGCGGCAGCCTGGCAGGATGACCCGTGGAACACCTTTGCGGGACATTTGGCCGCCATGCGGGATGAGGTAGCTGCAAACGGAGGCCGGCTAACTGTTCTCATGGCGCCCTACCGGCCCCAATTCGATTCGGCGCTGCTCGCCAGGAATGCCCGCTATGTTCTGAAGCCGCAGGAAAAAATGACGCAAATTTGCAGCGAACTGGGCGTCCCGTTGCTCGATTTATACCCTGTTTTCACTGCACACGGCGGCGGCCGGCTTTTCTTCGACAATTATCATTTCAACGCCGCCGGGCACAGCATAGCCGCAGAGTCCCTGCTCGGATTCTTACGCTCTCACAATTTGCTGAACCCGGGCCTGTAATGGCCGCCGGTGATTTCCGGCGGAAGGTAAAAAAGCCTTTTTCCTCGGGAGCCGCGCTTTTCGGCCTCCGTGCTTACCCTGATATCATGATCGATGAGAATGAAAAAGACGCGGTTTGCGCTGCTCGTGCTGCTGATTTCCGCCATCGCCGCGGTGGTAGGAGGCTATTATGCAGCCGAAAAGCGCAATCAACTGCTTGCTCCCGCCAAGCCGGCTCCGCTGCCGAGTGATCTCCATTCGATCGCCAACAACTGGTCGTGGTCGCAAAGTTCGAAAGATCACCCGGTCGTCGAAGCGCACGCCCAGGACTTTCGCCAGATCAAGGATTCGTCCCGCTTCGAACTGGGCGGAGTGGAGATGAAGATTTTCAGCAAAGCCGGGGACACCTACGATCTGGTCCGCTCCAAGCAGGCCGAGTTCGATCAGGAGGTCGAGCGCCTTTACAGCGAAGGAGAAGTCACCATCGTGTTGGGGCTGCCCGCCGATTCCCCGCCGCCGCCCGGGAAGCGGTACGTGGAAATCCGGACGTCAGGCCTCACCTATGATAACAAGACGGGTATCAGTGCGACCGACCGCCCCGTGCATTTCACATTGGAGAATGGAGACGGCGACTCGGTGGGAGCGTTGTACGACGCCAATAAGCGATACCTGTGGATGAAGAAAAATCCCGTAATTATCGGGGCGGGGCCTCAGGCGGGAATGCGCATCCGCGCGGGCGAGCTGATGTATTACGAGGCCGAGCAGAAGGTGGAACTGCGGCCATGGTCGAAGCTGGAACGAGGCGGGCAAGGGGTAGAGGCCGGTAATTCGGTCGTTTACCTGGAGGACGGCAATCTCAAGCGAGTGGATGCTGAGCGGGGGCGTGGATGGGACATCGGCCCGGACCGGCAAGTTCATTTTCAGGGCGACAGGATCGAGGTGAATTTCACGCCGCAGCAGACCCTAGCCAGCGCTTCCGGCATCGGCGGCGCCGAGGTCGTTTCGCAATCCGAGTCGGGAGTTACCAAGATCACCGGCGGCCGCGTGGATCTCGAGTTCCGCACTCCGGCCGGGGCAGCCGAGAGCGAGCTCACTGCGGCGTATGTCCGGGATCATGGGCGGCTCGAGAGCACGCCGCTGGCGCAGAACGGGACGCAAGCGGAAACTAAGGTGCTGACCGCCGAGGTGATTCAAGTCGAGATGCGGCCAGGCGGCAGAGATCTCCAGAAGCTTCAGACGCACGCGCCCGGGCGCCTGGAACTGATTCCGAACCAGCCGGACCAGTGGAAGCGAACGCTCACCGCCGAGCGCATGACGGCGGAATATCTGCCGGGAAATCGTCCGGGCTCGTTGCGGGCCGCCGGCAGCGTATTTCTGCGCAGCGATCCTCCCGCCGCCGCCGTCAAAGCTGCGCGCCCGGCCGGTGGGGCTCCTCAGACAGCGCCGGCGCTTCCGCGACTGACGTGGAGCGACGACCTGGCCGCCTCCTTTGATCCCGAAACAGGCGATATACGGGAACTGCACCAATGGAACAATTTTCGGTATGAGGAAGGGATGCGGCGGGCGCAAGCCGCCGACGCCCGGTTCGACGCTGCCAGCGATCGTGTAACCTTTGAAAATCGCGCCCGCGTCTGGGACGAGAGTTCGATGATCACGGCGGCTCGCATTGTCCTCGACCAGCAGCAGGACCGGCTACACGCGGAGGGCGATGTAACATCTACACACCTAGGAGGGATTTCGGCGGCGCCGCATCCGGGCCCAACCGCGGTTGATTCCGGATCGATATTCTCCCCGGAGAAGCCCGTGCATGCCACCGCGCAGCAGCTCGATTCCGAGCGTCACAATCACTTGCTCCACTATCGCCGCAGCGCCCGCCTTTGGCAGGACGGCAACAGCATCGAGGCTCAGGAGATTGAAGTGGACCGAGAGAAGAAAACGCTGCGCGCCGCCGGGTCGGTTATTAGCGTCCTCACCGAGGACGACCAGCCCGGCGGCGACAGCGCCCCTTCGGGCGGGCAGTCCGAGAAGCCGCCGGCTTCGGCCCGGCCGCCGGGCCCGAGGCTGGTCCGGGTCACTTCGGACTCCCTCGTTTACACTGACCAGGACCGGCGCGCCTATTACGCCGGCCATGTGATCCTCAAGAGAGAGCGTATGTTGATTCGCGCCGCCGCGCTGGAGGCCTATCTGCGCCCGCAGGAGCAGGTGGAAAACGGGGAATCACGAATCGACCGGGCCGTTGCCGAAGGCAAGGTGGAAATCGTGGAGACGCCGCTGGAGAAGCGCACACCCAGGAAAGCCTCGGCCGAACATGCCGAATATTATTCGAATGAGGAGAAGATCATTCTGCGGGGCGGCAACCCCGTGCTCGAGCAGCCCGGCCGCGGATCCACTCGGGGGTCCGAATTGACCTACTACCTGGACGATGATAGGCTGCTGGTGAACGGGCGGCCGGGAGCCCGCTCTCAGACCCGAGAAAAAATAAAGCACGACTGATGTTTCCCGGCGCCTCAGCCGGACATCGATACCCCTGGAAGTAACGAATCCGTGCTCGTTTGTGTCTATAAGCTGTGGCGTTGACGCCGCATTCATGGGTACTCTGCGAACAGACTCCCTCTCGAAGAGCTATCGCGGCCGAAAGATTGTAGACGATCTCTCCGTTTCCGTCAGCCTCGGTGAAGTAGTGGGCCTGCTGGGCCCCAATGGTGCAGGCAAGACTACGTCTTTTTACATGATCGTTGGGCTGATCAGCGCCGACTCGGGCCGGGTGTGGCTCAATGATGACGACATTACCGATCTGCCCATGTATCTGCGCGCCCGGCGCGGCATCAGCTACCTGCCGCAGGAGCCGTCGGTTTTTCGTAAGCTCTCCGTCGAGGAAAATCTGCTCGCGATTCTCGAAACTCTCTCCATCCCGGAGCACGAGCGGCGCGAGAAGCTGGAAACCTTGATCGAGCAGTTGGGGTTGCAAAACGTACGCCACAGCAAGGCCTACCAGCTCTCGGGCGGAGAGCGCCGGCGCGTGGAGATCGCGCGTTCGCTCGTGATTTCTCCTCAATTTCTGCTTCTTGACGAACCTTTTTCCGGAATCGATCCCAAGCAGGTGCTGGAGCTCCAGCACATCATCTTCGGCCTGAAAGAATCCGGCATCGGGATTCTGATCACAGATCACAACGTCCGGGAAACGCTGCGAGTAACCGACCGCGCGTATATCATCAACAACGGGCGCATCTTCCGGGCAGGGCCGCCCACCGAACTGGGCCGGGATCCTGAAGTGAAGCGGGTGTATCTCGGCGAAACATTCTCTCTCCGCTAAAACGCTCGACCGCGGTCCCATTCGCCGTGCGCCGCACGTCGCTT
>Ga0070741_10017306_pt1 | contig 11859 bp, 9 predicted proteins | sample Coa_R1_4_FD_66440 | JGI IMG/M metagenome (GOLD analysis project Ga0070741, IMG submission 66440) | Surface soil microbial communities from Centralia Pennsylvania, which are recovering from an underground coalmine fire - Coalmine... | ecosystem: Environmental > Terrestrial > Soil > Unclassified ...
TCGCCACCCTGGCCACGGCTTTTTTCCTTTATTTGGGCAATTTTTTTCCCGAACTCGACCATGCGTTGGCATCCGTTCCGATGCCGTTCGGACCCCCGCTGGAGATTCGCTATGGACAGCTATGCGGAATGGTCCTGATTCTGATCCTTGGAGGAGTCAATTACCTGGGTGTCAAGGTCGGCGGCGATGTTCAGGTGGTGGTTACGATTGTCAAAGTGGCGTTAATCGCTTTCGTGATTGTTGCCGGGCTCTTCCTTGGCCATCCGGAAGCCGGCGGACAGCCGGTCAGCACCCCGCTCAGTTCAACCGGTTTCTTCGCCGCGCTGGTCGCCGCTTTGTGGGCTTATGACGGCTGGAACAACGTCAGCATGGTCGCTTCCGAGGTTCGCGAGCCGCGCCGTAACCTGCCTTTATCATTAATTTGGGGAACAATTGCCGTAATTATTATTTATTTATTGGCGAATGCAGCGTATTTTCACGTACTTTCGCCTGCGAAAGTGGCGGCGAGCGAACGCGTCGCCAGCGACATGATGGGAGCGATACTGGGTAGGGCCGGCGCCAACGCAGTCGCCATCGCCGCCATGATCTCCATCTTCGCCGCGCTCAACGGTTCGATTTTGACAGGCTCCCGCGTTCCGTATGCCATGGCGCGCGACGGCCTGTTTTTCCGCAGTTTCAGCTCGGTCCACCCGCATTTCCGCACTCCCGGCGTGTCCATTCTCGGGCTCAGCGCATGGTCCGCGCTGATTCTCCTGTCCGGACGATACAAGCAGCTCTACACTTGCGTCATCTTCGCAAGCTGGATCCTATATGGGATGACAACCGCCTCTGTTATCGTATTACGACGTAAACTACCGAATATGCCCCGGCCGTATCGGACATGGGGTTACCCTGTAGTTCCGGTACTTTTTGTCCTTTCCGCGCTTTCCCTGGTACTTTCCACGTTATTCGACTCGCCGCGCGAATCACTGTTCGGTTTGGTACTTATTTTCATTGGTTTACCATTTTATTTACACTGGAAAAAGCGCGTAGCGTGATAACCTGAAACCAGGAAGGTGGCACGCGCATCATCATTTTTATAACGGTAAGTGCGGTACTTTGTTCCAAAAGTGGAACAATAGTGGGTTGAATTTCGTGGGCGTCTGGAGTAAAAATGATTCATGCGGTCACAATTTTCCCGGAATTGTTCCATAATCAGAACGCAACTTCCGCCGGGAGTGGGGCCGATGAGAAGTTTGGAGACGCCATGGATGTAAACAGAATGCTGGCGGACTTGCGCCAGGAACGTCAACAGATCGAAGAAGCAATCTTGAGCCTGGAGCGTTTGGCCCGGGGACGTGGCCGCCGGCGAGGCAGACCGCCGGCGTGGTTGACCCAGATCGAAGCACCGAAGCGTCGCGGCCGGCCACCGGGAAGCAGGAACAAGACCGGCGGTGGATCGCCGAAGACTGCAGCTGTAGCCTGAGACGTTGGTTAAGTGACACATTTGGCTGTATTTCTTTTCACTGATCCTGTTCCGGCGGTATTTTATTGATCTGCCGCGGCTGATATGATCGAGCAGGGGAGCATGCCCCCGGGGGAGAGATGGATTTCGGAAGGATCCTGGCGGAATTACGTCAGGAGAAAGCAGCGATTGAACAAGCTATCCTGAGCATTGAGAAGCTCGCGGGGGCACAGCGTCGCGGCCGGCCCCCAGCTTCCGGCGAGGGCACCACCACCACCGAAGATGCGCCCAGGAAACGCGGGCGGCCGAAAGGTAGCAAGAACAAGCCGCCTTTACCGGCGGCAACAAACGCCGTCGGAGGCGTAACACAGGTCTAAGCTTTTCAGCGAGGCGCCCTCACAGCGTTTGCGGCGCCTCCCCTAGCTTCACCCGCACCTTTTGCGTACGACCGTCGCGATAAATCGTCAGTTCGATCGTATCCCCCGCCCTTTTTCGATCTAACGCACGCCGCAGCGAATCGTTGCTGTCGGGCGGCTTGCCATCGATCGCCACGATCAGATCTCCGCCGGCGCGCAGCCGATAAGTTCCAAAGGCGATGACCTCCTGCGGACCGCCACGCAGACCCGCTTCAGCCGCCGGAGAGCCCCGTTCGACGGTCTGGATCAGCAGTCCACCTTCAGTCGGCAGCCGCAATGCGTCGGCCAGGTTGCCGGACACCGGAAACACGGAAACGCCGAGCCACGGGCGCGCAATCCGGCCCTTCGCCTGAAATTCGTCGAGCATCGCCTTGGCGCGATTGACCGGCATAGCGAACCCGAGACCGATATTCCCCTGCGGACCATAAATCGCGGTGTTGATTCCAATCACCGCACCGTGCGAATCGAGCAGGGGCCCGCCGCTATTCCCTGGATTAATGGCGGCATCGGTCTGAATCATGTCTTCGAGCGGCCGTCCGTCTTCCGGCTGGATGGTGCGGTTGAGCGAACTCACGATCCCGGTCGTGAGCGTGCCTTCGAACCCGAACGGATTGCCGATGGCGAGCACCTTCTGGCCGACCTGCAGGGTGTCGGAGTCGCCCAACCTCAGAAACGGCAGCTTGCCTTTCGGGTCGATCTTGATGACCGCCAGGTCGTCGCGCGAGTCGATCCCGAGGACCCGCGCCTTGTAAACCTTCTTGTCGGCGAGGTTGACCGTCAACTGCTCGGAGCCCGAAACCACGTGCCTGTTGGTGAGAATCCGGCCGTCCTCGCTGATGATAAATCCCGAGCCTGTACCCTTTTCGGGGTAAAGCTGAAAGAACCAGTTCTCCCGGTAAACGATGCTGGTGATATTGACCGTAGCCGCGCGCGCCATCTTATATACGTCGATATTGTTCTGCTCGTCGGACGACAGCGAGGCGCCCAGCGCCGTCTCGGGCGCGCTCCATATCTGCGTGTTTTTATGAAAAGGCTGGAACAGATCGGACACGCGCCAGTGTCCGTTGTTGGTAAGCAGAACGAAGGCGCCCACCAGCAGCGCCGCGAGGAATAAATGACGCAATCTCATTTCGCTATTCTCCGCAAGGTTTCATAAAGTTCCCGAGCCTTGCTTAACGTTTCACTTTTAGGACCGGATGTGTCCAGAATGTAATCGGCGTATTTTCGTTTTTCCGACAGCGGCATCTGCCGGCTGAGCCGGGCCAAGACCTCCTCGCGCGTGACACCGTCGCGGCGCATGGCCCGCTCGATCTGTATATTCTCGTCTACAACTACCAATATGATTTTATCGAATCGCTTGTAGCTGCCGGTTTCGATGAGAATGGCCGCTTCCACGATGGCGATGCCGTGCGGATCGGTCCGCTCCAACTCGGCCAGCCACTCCTCCTCCCGATCAAATACGAGAGGATGCACGATCCGGTTCAATGCCGCCAGCCGCTCGGGCTTACCGAAGACCTGGGCAGCCAGTGCGCGGCGGTCGATCTCACCGTTGGATTGGACGATCGCGTTTCCGAATTCACGCAGGACCGCAGCATAGGCCTCACCCGTAGAGAGCAGGACCTGATGCCCGATTTCGTCGGCCTGCATCAGGTGGCAGCCCAGCTCGACCAACGCTTGCCCGACGAAACTCTTGCCGGATGCGAGGCCGCCGGTCAGCCCGACTTTCAGCATGGCCTGTTTACTTCAGCCTTCTTTCCGCCGATTCGACGGTGTTCATCATGAGCATCGCGATCGTCAGCGGCCCAACTCCGCCCGGCACCGGTGTGTATGCGGAGGCCTTTTCCATCATGGCTGTTGGATCGACATCGCCGACTAAAACCGAGCCTTTTTTGTCAAATGCCGCCAATTTTCCCGGCATTTTTCCGAAAATGCGCTCCGCTTCGCCGCGATCCTCGATCCGATTCATGCCTACGTCGATCACCGTGGCGCCCTCGCCGATGTACTCGGCCGTCAGCATCGCGGCGCGGCCCATGGCAGCGACCAGGATATCCGCGTCCCGGCAGACCTTCGCCAGATCGGGTGTCTTCGAGTGGCAAATCGTGACCGTGGCGTTCTCGTGCAGCAGCAGCAGCGCGACCGGCTTTCCTACTATGTCGCTGCGCCCGACGATCACGGCGCGCTTGCCCGAGATCGGAATGGAGTATCGCTTGAGCAGTTGGATGATGCCGGCGGGCGTACACGGTTTCGGTCCGGGGCGATTCGCCACGAGATTGCCGACATTAAAAGGATGGAATCCGTCGACGTCTTTTTCCGGGGCGACGGCCAGCAGGACCTGCTTGCTGTCTACCTGCGGCGGAAGCGGCAACTGCACCAGAATACCGTCGATGTCCGGACGCCCGTTCAAGTCGCAGACAATCGCCAGCAGTTCCTGGGTGGTGATGGTTTCCGGCGGCGTCACGGTCTCGCTGTGGATGCCCAAATCATGTGAGGCTTTCACCTTGCCGCGCACGTAAATTTCCGACGCCGGGTTGTGGCCGACCAGAACTACCGCCAGTCCGGGGGGGCGGCAGCGCGCTGCCAGCGCAGCTGCGCGGGGTTTCAGCTCTTCTTTGATTTCGTCGCGAACTCGGTTGCCATCGAGGATCATGAATGGGAAGGGGGGCATCATCCGCCCGCCCTCCTCAATTTAACATCCGGCATGTGCGATGGGGCGCGCTCTGGCGAAGACGGAAATAGACGGATCTGCCGGCGCGGCGCAAATTCGCCACTTGGGACAGACTCCGATAACTGGCGAAGTGCCGTCTCGGGTGCTTAAACGAATCCGTTATTTCCCTTTTGTTCGGGCCGGGGCGGACCCGCTGGACACGGACTCGACTTATCATTCAAACGGAAATTTACTTCGACTGTGGCGGGCACGACGACGACTTTGCCATCCTTCGTGCCTGGCCTGAAGCGCCATTGCTTCACGGCTTCGATGGCCCTCTCGTCGAGACCCATCCCGAGCGACTGGATCACCTTCGGATGGGACGCGATACCTGAACGAGAGATCTGGATGTAAAGAACCACTTTTCCTTCCAGCCTGGCGGACCTCGCTTGGCTGGTGTAGAGGGGCGTGCATTTAAAGATCAGCGCCGCCGGCCGCGTCAGAAGATCCGGCCCTGCTATAGCGTTTGCAGCCAGGACCGCTCCAATAAACCCGAGTGCAAGCTGCCGCATAACCTCAAAATAGCGCGTCTGCCGCAAAAAACGCATGCTGCTGATCTGCAGCGCTGTCAGCATTTACTTTGTGCCTACCGGCTTAACGCTTGCGGCGCCCGGCAGTCACCACCGCTGTTGAATCCGCTATTGGTCCAACGGTGGATGTAGACATCCGGAGGCGGATGTCCATTCGGCGTACGCCGGACCTCCCAACGGAAACCACGTCCGCCGAACCAGGTGGTCTTGATCTCCATCAGCGGGGCGGGCTGCGATTTGCCGAATGCATAGATCTGCGCGTCTGTGTATGGCAGGTAGCGCAGGCCGCGACAGTCGCCATCGCACTCCACCACGTAGCGCTCGCGTGTACGGACGTAGTCGGGAGCGGAGCCTTTCGTGCCGCTCTGGTCCCAAATCACGTGAGTCGATCCCATGCACGAGAAGCCCTGTTTGCGCAGCCAGTCGATAACATCGTCGATCGGTTCGCTTTCGCGCGGTTGGCCCCGAGGAGCATCCATCGTGGCATCCCAGTACTCGAAGCCGGCGAGCGGATTCTCCGCGGGTTGCGCGTGCCGCAAAGGCGCCTGAGGCGGCGCGGGCGGCCGTATACCGCTTCCTGGAGGTCCGAGCTCGAAGGTTGTGCAGCCAAAGGTGGGAATTCTCCCGGTGAGCCTGCGCGTCCGCGGGTCGAATACGCCGTCGAGGCCGAGCATGTTGAATCCGGCCGGACGGTTGATCCACTGCTGCGGATCGAGGTGAAAATGTCCGCTGCGGATATCGAACGAACCCGACATGGTGTAGGCGCCGTTGGCCGCGCCGCTGAACGTGAAAACGGCCTGGATGCGCCCACCGCCGAGATCGGTGATTTGCAGATCCAGATTGCGCGTGACGGCGCACCGGTAATGGCCGGAATACGTCCCAGCGATGCTAACGGCGCCGGCGCACCTGACCCCGAGAGCTGTGACGCAGACGAGAATGGACCGGTTCAGAGACATCGCATTGAGGACTGCGGCGAAGGAAAGACCAGGCTGCGGCCGTTCGGTATGTTGGAGCCGAACCATGGCACGGGCACCGGATGACAGGGCGGCGACGTTGGCGTGGAGGACCCGCCGCCGATCCCGAACGAGCCGGGCGAGCTGGTGGACGGCGCCGATCCACCGCTGCCGCCGCCCAGGGCGGCGCCTGCGATTGCCATGAAAAAGATCAGGCCGAGGAACGCCGCTCCGGAATTATCAGGCGCCAGGATCCGCTTGTCCAACTGATCGCGCAGAGACGCGGCGCGCGCGCTGATGTCACGATCTGGACCGGCGGCTGCCCTGGCCATCCAACGGCGTGCGGCCGTTTCTTTCTTCGGCCCGCCTTCGCCCGCTTCCAGCATGATGCCGAGCGCGAATTGTGCGTACTGATGTCCGGCGGCGGCGGGTTCGAGCAGCATGCGGCGCGCCGCGGCGGGATCCTTCGGCGTGCCCAGGCCCTCCGAGTAGCTGAGGGCCAACATGAACTGGCCGTCCCGGTTGCCCGCATTGGCGGCCTGAGCGAACAGAGCGAGCGCGGCGGAGAGGTCGCGCGCTCCGCCGATTCCCTGCTGGCGAAGATAACCCAGGCGGACCATGGCGGGCGCGTGGCCCTGCCCTGCAGCCTGCTCGTACAGGCGCGCGGCCGCAGCTTCATCGTGGGCCTGCTCGCGCGCGGCCGCCTGGCGGTAAAAATCGTCCAGCGCAGCCTGGTCCTGCGCCAGGCTGACGTCTGCCAGGCAGAACGCGAGAAACACGGACAAACACACGCGACAGGTCACAGGCCGGCCCCGTCCTAATATGCGCGGAAGCGGGAAAAACTTGCCCGCGCTCTCGCTTTTCGATCTGCCCGCGCTCTCGCTTTTCGATCTGCCCGCGCTCTCATTTTTCGATCTGCCGGCGAAGCCAGATGCGGGCGAAGTCCCAGTCGTCCCGGACGGCCCGGACGCTCACGCCGAGCACGTCGGCCGTTTCTTCCAGAGAACAGCCGAGGAAGAAGCGGAGGTCGAGCACCGAGGCCGCGCGCGGGTCGATTTCCAGCAGGCGGTCGAGAATCGGCGAGAGCAGCAGCACGCGATCCGGGTCCTGGCGCGCGGCGCCCGCAACGTCCAGCCAGCCATTGCCGCGATCGACCGGCAGACGTCGCTTGTTCGCGTTGCGTCGGCGAGCCTCTTCCACCAGCACCTGGCGCATGGCGCGCGTCGCCAAGGCGTAGAAATGCTGACGGTTTCGGATCTCCACGTGAAGCCCGCGCAGCTTTTTGAGATAGGTTTCGTGCAGCAGTTCCGTGGCCTGATACATGCCCGACACGGACTCGTGGCTGACAAGTCGTTGAGCGATCCCGCGCAGCTCCGCGTAGACGAGCTCGAATACGCGATCGCGCACGTCTCTGTGGCCGTTCATACGGTTCAGCAACTGTGTGAGGCGGCTCAAGTCGTCTGGCATCGCTGGTGCTTCTTTTCAGTATACTTATGTAAGGTTTAGCGTCGCCCTTTCATGCGCTCACTGGGGATATTGTTCGCGCTCGGTCTGATCACGTGTTCGAGCGCCCGCAGTCTACCCATCCGGCATTACGAATCTAAAATAGTCCCTTTGGGTATCGCGCAGGATCGCGACGGGTTTCTCTGGATCGCCACCGCGGACGGCCTCATGCGGTTCGACGGTCTGCATTATGAAGCTGTGCGGTCGCCCGGCGCGCGGGATGTCGACGTCAGCCCGGACGGGTCGGTTTGGCTGGCCACCCATGACGGCGTCGTGCGCTATAAGCGCGGCGTTTTCACCCGCGAGATTACCGGCCACGCGATCACGGCCCTGATCGTGACTCACGCCGGACAACTTTTGGCGGCTACAGACAAAGACCTCTACATTGCCGTGAATCTGGACAAGGAGCCGCTAAAGTGGTCGCTTTACCGGGATGCGTCGGTGCACGGGCGCTTTCAGGCCGATCTCGAGGGTAATATCTGGTTCGGTTGCGGTCTGAAGCTCTGCGAGTGGTCCGATGACGACATCCGCGCGGTCGCCGGCGGCGCCGACTGGCACAAGTACCGCAAGCCTCCTCCCAACCACATTGGCGCCATCAAGGATCAGCAACGGGATTGGGCCGATATCGTGGGCACGCCGGAGCATCGGATCTGGGCGCGTAACGGTCCGGAGGTGATCGAGTTCAATGGCGCCGAGACCATCAGGCGCGACGTGCCTGTCGAGACGTTTCAGGGAGTGCGGCCCGGCTTCCTGCTCGACCACGTAGGGCGGTTATGGATTCCCGGGCGTCGGCTCCACGTGGTGGAGAATGGGCGGATCGAGGTTTTTCAACCGGGCGGCGCTCCCCTCGAGGACGTCACCACGGTGTTCGAAGACCGGCGCGGGACGCTTTGGTTCGGGCTGGCGGGAAAGGGCCTGGCAGCTTTGCCTGCCCAGACCATGCTGGAATCGTGGGGCGAGTCGGAAGGGATTGCAGGGTCGGTGCTCGATCTAGCGGTCAGTCCGCGGGGCGGACTCCTGGCAGCCGGTTACTCCGGCGGTTATGTTTTGGATGCGAAAGGCGGCCGCTGGCATCGGCTGTCTGGTGAACACGGTGCATTGCGCGCCACGCTCGCGGAGGCCGGCGGCTCGATCCTTCAGATCCCGTTCGCCGGCGGCCTGCTGCGGGACGGTCGCGAGATTCCCCTGCCGGAGGGATTCAACCGCAAACGAATGCGCTATCTGTACCGGGATCCAAAGGGCACAGTCTGGATCGCGTCCATCGACGGGCTTTTCCGCCTGGACGGCCGCATCACTCACGTGCCGTTGCCGGCAAACAACCTGTATCCGTCCGATATGATCGCCGATGCCGATGGCCAGCTATGGGTAGGATACGAAGGCGGCGTCGCGGTGTGCGCGGAGGGGAACTGCACGCAGGCAATCGCGCCCGGCGATGGGCTGGCAAGTCCGAAAATCCGCACGATCGCCGTCTCTCCAGATGCGGTGTGGGTGGGATATCGGCCCAGCATCGGGTTTACGCGGTTCAGACGCAAACCCGGCGGCTGGGCCGCTACACAGTTCCCGCCGGAAAAAGGCTACGGACCGGTGGACACTCATTTTCTCCGGCGCGACCGCCGTGGATGGATCTGGCGCGGATCCACCGATGGGGTTTACATCTGCGACGGCGTTCACATGGAGCCCGAGGATTGGCTGCACCTCACTTTTGGGGAGGAGGTCAACGCGAGCTACGCCAATATGTACGGGTGGCTTGAACAGGCTGACGGCGATATCTGGATCGGTACGCAAAAAGGTGTGGTGCGGGTGCATCCGGCGGCGGATTGGTTTCCGATCGGGCCTCCGCGGGTGAGTCCGATACCGACCTCGCTGCGCGTGCATCAGAACCTGGAGATTCAGCTTTCGCAGCCCGGATTGCCGCCGTTCCAGTCGCGGCTGTTTCGGTATCGATTGCTGCCTGCGGATCGCGAATGGCGGATCAGCGCGAACGGCACCGTGCGATACGCGAAGCTCGCGGCCGGGAGATATCGGCTCCAAGTAGCGGCCGGGGCCGGGCGGGCACCGGTGGAATATACGTTCGAGGTGGAAAGCGGTTCTTGGCTGCTGTGGTCAATCGGGATCGCTGGAGCGCTGTTAACGGCCGGGGCCGGGTGGGCGGCCGAGCGCTGGCGGCGTTTCCGGCGCACTGCGGCCGTGGCGGAGGAGTACTGGAGGGAGAAGCAGGAATTCCTGGAGCGGCGGGCTGCGGAAGAGCCTATCGAAGCGGCGCCCGATGACTGGTCGGGCCGCACGCTGGATGGGCGCTTTCTCTTGCAGAAGCGGATCGCCGCGGGGGGGTTCGCGGCGGTTTATCGCGGGCTGGACGAGGCCAACGGCGGCGCGGCGGTCGCGGTCAAGCTGCTCCATCCGCTGCGGGACAACGAACAGTGGCGGCGCAGGCGCTTCGTGGAAGAAGTGACCGCGCTACAGAGACTGCACGATCCGGGGATCGTGGAGATCCGTTACGACGGGGAAGCTGCGCCCGACCGTCCTTACCTGGTAATGGAGTTCATCGACGGCGTGACACTGCGGGAGTTGCTGGACGCGGGTCAAGTGGGGATTGAACGCGCCGCCAATCTTCTGGAACAGATCGGGCGAGCGTTGAGCGCCGCGCACCGGGCGGGTGTCTTACATCGCGACCTGAAGCCGGAGAATATCATGATTCGCGATGCCGGCCGTGCGGTAGAGCGGATTGCCCTGATCGATTTCGGCATCGCCAGCCTGGTGAACGAGCGGCCGCACGAGCACACGACCAAGCTGGCGGGATCGCCCGCATACCTGGCGCCGGAGCGGTGGGTCGGACTGGCAAGCTGCCGGTCGGACATCTATTCGCTGGCGGCGATCGCGGCGGAGATGCTGTCCGGCGCGCCGGCGGGCGAACTTGGTTTCTGCGCGGGGGATCCGGCCGCGTTCCGGGAGCGAATCCTGAGGCTGCGGCCCTCTTTGCCGCAGGCGGCGATGGACCTGCTGTCCGCCGCGCTGGCCTACGATCCGGAAGCGCGGCCGGCCGACGCCGCGACGTTCGTACGAGATCTGTCGCAGACCCTGGCCGACGCGCCAACCCATTTGCAATCATAAGGGCGCCCCGCAGACGCGGCGGGCTTTCGTACGGGAACTCTCGCAAATTTTGGCCGCTGCGCCAACCCACTTGCAATCATAGGAATCAGGAAGTTAGCCTGATGTTAATGAGGTTGCTGCTGGCGCTGCTGGGGTTATCCTCCGCGATAGCTTTCGGCCAGGAGAAAATCTTGTGGGGTAGCCTGCGCCCCGGACCTTACGCTGTGGGTTTCCACTCTCAGTACGAGGCGGATCCCACCCGCGCGTACGATCCCGACTATCCGGTGCAACCCGGTCTGGCGCGAGTGAAAAGGCCCCGGCCGATCTTTATCGCGTATTGGTACCCGGCGAAGTCCGAGTCTGGTGCGCGAATGGTTTATCGCGAGTATTTAGACGCATATCGGCCGCCGCCGGAGGTGGCGGATTTCGCGTCGCGGCTGGCAGCCTACAATCGCGACGTGACTTGCGCCGCTATCGCGGGCGCGGATCCGGAAGACGAACTGTCCACCGCCGAGCAGGCGGAGTGCGACGCTTTTCTGGCGAATCCGACGTCTGCTTTGCGCGACGCCCGTCCGGCGGACGGCCGGTTCCCGATCGTGGTCTATCATGCGGGACTGAATGGATCGTATGAGGACAACTCCGTGCTTTGCGAATTCCTGGCCAGTCACGGATACGTGGTGCTGAGTACGGCTTACGCTAATGCCGACGCTTCGGTCGCCACGATCTCATGGGACCTCTCCACGACTTTCGCCGATAACGCCTTCGTTTTGCGCTTTGCCGCTACGCTGCCGTTTGCCGATACAGGCAGGCTGGCGGCGGTCGGGCACAGTTTCGGAGCGCAGGCTACGCTGGCGTGGCACGCAGAGCCGAATTCAGCGCTGGATGCCGCGGTCGCGCTCGATACGACGGTTGAATACGGGACGCTGGACTGGCCTGGATTCGCGCCGCTCAAGCTGCAATTGACCCAGGGGCGAAACGGGACGGCGCCAGTGCTGCTGTTTGCCTCGCGCAGCGGGAATCCGCGCTTCGATACCTTCGATACGTACCTGCGGTTCGCATCGGTTTATGAGGCGACGGTGGACTCGCTGGAACATTGGGATTACATCTCGCACGGCGCGGTGGGAAAGACGATGCGCCTGGAGGACTCGAAAGCCGCGGCGGTCCGGCGCAGCTACGATCGCGTGTGCACGCACGTGTGGAAGTTCTTGGACGCGTACGT
>Ga0070741_10017307_pt1 | contig 11859 bp, 10 predicted proteins | sample Coa_R1_4_FD_66440 | JGI IMG/M metagenome (GOLD analysis project Ga0070741, IMG submission 66440) | Surface soil microbial communities from Centralia Pennsylvania, which are recovering from an underground coalmine fire - Coalmine... | ecosystem: Environmental > Terrestrial > Soil > Unclassified ...
CGGCGTGGCGTCGGGCAGCGGCTTGCCGTCGAGCGTGACCTGCGCGCCCGGCGGCTCCGAGACCACCTGCACGCTGGTGCCCGCCGCCTTTTCGATCGCCGGTTTCTCCACCGCGGGTCTCTCGATCGCCGGTTTCTCGACGGCAGGTTTGTCGATGGTCGCCACCGGCTTGTCGGGCGTCGCCGGATTCTCCGGCGGCTTGGCCAGGTGCTCGGCGACGATCGACGGCACGCGCAGCGGCTCCACCACCTTGTCGGGATCGCGCTGCGTGGTCGCCGGCGTCTCGCCGCCGCGGAACGCGTAGTACGCGCCCGCCGCCACCACCGCGCCGACGATGATCAACCCGGGCAGCATCGCCGACGAGCGGCGCGCCGGCACCGGCGCGGCCACCGCCACCTTGCGCTCCGCCTCTCTCGGCGGCTCCTTGTCTTTCGACGAAGCCGGCTCGGCCGCGGCCGCGTCTTTCTTCGGCTCCTTCTTCTCGTCCTTCGGCAGCTCCTTCTCGACCTTGGCTTCGACCTTCGCCTCGACGGGCGCGGCCACCTCGACCTTCGCCGCCGCCGGCTTGTCCGCGAGCTCCTTCGCGTCGAGCTTGTGGACCTCCGCGGTCGACTGCGTCGAGTGATTCGCCAGCGCGTCGACGTGCTCCTTCGACGCCTTGCGCGTCGGCTCGTTGTCGAACGACGCCGCCTCGCGCGTCTTGTCGGCGAGCGCCTGCACGATCTCGTTCTGCATCACGCGCGTCGACTCTTCGGCGAACTCGTCGCCGGGGTTGTCGAGCCCCGGCACCGGCGCCGGCAGCGGCGTGTGCGACTTGGAGTCGCCGCCCGCGAAGTCGTTGTGCGCGGCCGCCTTGTCGGGCGTCGACACCGTGCCCGACGCGGTGGCGCTCGCGCGCACGCCGGCGTCGAAGCGCGACTCCATCTGCGAGTCGCCGCGCTTGGATTTCTCCGTCAGGATTCGATCGAGCACCTGCTGGCTGGCGGGCTGCAAGCGATCGAAGCGCACGCCCATGCCGGGCGCCACGCCGGTGCGCGTCGGATCGTGCTCGCGGATCCAGACCACCGTGCCCTCGCCCGCGATCAGCGACGAAGCATCCTGCAGCTGGAACTCGAACTTGAGCTGGGTCCCGACGGCGAGCGGCTCCTTGGTGCGGATGAAGATGCCGCCCCGGCTCACGTCGACGGAGTAGCGCTCGATGAACTGATCGAGGCTCCCGCTCTTGAACTTGATCTTCAGCGTGATCGGCGTTCTCATGTCTCTCCGGGTGTTTTCCGGCACCGTTGGACCTCATATGCGACCGCGTGCAGGCGGCGGCCAGCCCAATCATTTTAGCAGGCTAAGGAGCGCTCTTGCAAACTACGTCACGGCGCGGCGCGCTCTTTGCGGCTGCGCTCGTCGGTTGGGCGATCGCGTTCTGGGTGGTGATCGGACCGCGCTCCTCGACGGTGAAAGCGGCGTACATCGCGCCTTTGCGCGTGCCGATCGGGCGCGGCGTGGTGGCCGCCGATACGCCCGAGGCCGCGCGCGCCGGCGCCGAGGTGCTGGCGCGCGGCGGCAACGCCGTCGACGCCGCGGTCGCCACCGCGCTCGCGCTCGGCGTGGTGTCTTCCGGCGGCTCGGGGCTCGGCGGCGGCGGATTTCTCGTGCTCTCGACGGTGAAGGATCATCGCGTGCGCGTGCTCGACTTCCGCGAGACCGCGCCCGCCGCCGCTTCGCGCGACATGTTCCTCGTCGACGGCAAGTTCGTGCCCGAGCGGTCGAAGTGGGGCGGGCTCGCGGTGGCGATCCCGGGCGAGCCGGCGGGGCTCGCCGAGGTCGAGGCGAAGTTCGGCAAGCTCGGCCTCGAGGCCGCCGCCGCGCCGGCGATCAAATTGGCGCGCGACGGTTTCCCCGCGTCGGAGCACCTGACCACCGCGGCCGCGCGCATCCTCGGTCGGTTGGGCGCGAACGCCGACGAGCCGCTGCGCGCCATGCTCGCGCCCGGCGGAAAGTCGCTCGCGCCCGGCGATCGCCTGAAGCGCCCCGAGCTGGCGCGCACGCTCGAGCTGTTCGGGCGCGGCGGCCACGACGCGTTCTACCGCGGCGCGATCGCGCGCGAGCTGGCCGCCGCCGTGCAGCGCAAGGGCGGCGTGCTCACCGTCGAGGATCTGGCGAATTACAAACCGCTGTGGCACGACCCGCTCGAAGGCACCTATCGCGGCCACCATATTTATGGTGTGCCGCCGCCCGCCGGCGGCGCGACCACGATCGAAGCGCTGCAGATCCTCGACGCGCGCCCGCCGCTCGGCCCGCTCGGCCCCGGCTCGTCGGCCGCCGATCACGCGATCGCCGAGGCGCTCAAGCACGCGTTCGCCGATCGCGCGCGGGCGCTCGGCGATCCGGCGTTCGTCGACGTGCCGTCGCGCAAGCTGACCGATCCGGCGTACGCGCGCGAGCTGGCGGCGCGCGTCGCCGACGACAAGGTGCAGAAGCCCGAGGCGTACGGCGGCAAGACGCTGGCCGGCGCGCCCGCCGACGTTCCGCACGATCACGGCACGTCGCACCTGTGCGTCGCCGACGGCGAGGGCAACGTGGTCGCGCTGACGACGACGATCAACCTCGGCTTCGGCGCGGCGTTCTTCGGCGGCTCGACGGGCGTGCTGCTCAACGACGAGATGGACGACTTCTCCGCGCAGCCCGGCGTGCCCAACGCGTATGGGCTGATCGGCGGCTTCGCCAACGCGGTCGCGCCCGGCAAGCGGCCGCTGTCGAGCATGACGCCGCTACTATTAATGAAGGACGGCCGGCCGACGTTGTGCGCCGGCGGCTCGGGCGGGCCGCTGATCGTCTCGGAGACGGTGCAGGCGGTGGTGAACGTGATCGACTTCGGCATGGACGCCGAGGCCGCGGTGTCGGCGCCGCGCATCCACGCGCAGTGGGTGCCGGACGTGCTGCTGGTCGAGCCGGAGATCGCCGCCGACGTGATCGAGGGGCTCAAGCGGCGCGGGCAGAAGGTGGTGCCGCCGCCGCCGTTCGCCGGCTCGGCGGCGCAGGTGATCGTCTTCAAGCCGGACCACCTCGAGGCCGCGTCCGATCCGCGCAAAGGCGGCGCGCCGGCCGCGCCATGAGTGCTATGTTCCGCGCATGCCACGCCCGATAAAAAAAGTCCTCGTCGCCAATCGCGGTGAGATTGCGGTGCGCGTGATGCGCGCCTGCCGCGAGCTGGGGATCGCCACCGTCGCCGTCTACTCGGAGGCCGACCGCTCGGCCGTTCACGTGCGCACCGCCGACGAGGCGTATCCGATCGGCCCGCCCGCCGCGCGCGAGAGCTACCTCGTGATCGAGAAGATCCTCGACGTGGCGAAGCGCTCGGGCGCCGACGCGATCCATCCCGGCTACGGCTTCCTCTCGGAGAAGGCCGAGTTCGCGCGCGCGTGCGAGGCGGCGGGCGTGATCTTCATCGGGCCGCCCGCCGACGCGATCGACGCGATGGGCGACAAGACGCGCGCGCGCGCCAAGATGATGGCGGCGGGCGTGCCGGTGGTGCCGGGCGACAACGGTCCGAATGGGCGCGGCTTCCCGTCGGCGGAGTCGGCGCTCGAGAGCGCGCGGCGCATCGGCCTGCCGGTGATGCTCAAGGCGTCGGCCGGCGGCGGCGGCAAGGGCATGCGCCTGGTCGACGACGAAAAAAAATTCGTGGCCGCGTACCAGGGCGCGCAGCGCGAGGCCAAGGCGGCGTTCGGCGACGACGCGGTGTACCTGGAGAAGGCGGTGGTGCGGCCGCGCCACGTCGAGATCCAGGTGTTCGGCGACACGCACGGCCACGTCCTGTACCTGTTCGAGCGCGACTGCTCGATCCAGCGGCGCCACCAGAAGGTGATCGAGGAGGCGCCGTCGCCGGCGGTGTCGCCCGAGCTGCGCGAGCGCATGGGGCGCGTGGCGGTGCAGGCGGCGAGCGCGGTCGGGTACGTGGGCGCGGGCACGTGCGAGTTCCTGCTCGCCGAGGACGGCGCGTTCTACTTCCTCGAGATGAACACGCGCTTGCAGGTCGAGCACCCGGTGACCGAGCTGATCACGCAGCGCGATCTCGTGCACCTGCAAATCGCGGTGGCCAACGGCGAGCCGCTGCCGTTCAAGCAGGAAGATCTGCGCGTGCACGGCGCGGCCATCGAGTGCCGCGTCTACGCCGAGGACCCGCTGAAGTTCTTGCCGTCGCCGGGGCGCATCACCGCGCTGCGCACGCCGTCGGGGCCGTTCGTGCGCGACGACTCGGGCGTGGCCGAGGGATCCGAGATCAGCGTGTTCTACGATCCGATGATCTCGAAGCTGGTGGCGTGGGCGCCGACGCGGCGCGAGGCGATCGATCGCATGGCGCGCGCGCTCGGCGAGTACCGCGTCGGCGGGATCAAGACCAACCTCGCGTTTCACCGGCGCGTGATGAAGAACGCGGCGTTTCGCGAGGGCGCCTACTCGACGGCGTTCATCGAGCAGCAGAAGGCGGAGCTCTTGCGGCCGCTCGAGCCGGACGAGGGCGACGAGCGCGAGCGCGCGGTCGACGCGGTGCTGGCGGCGGCGGTGATCCACGCGCTCGAGGCCGAGCCGCCGCCGCAGGCCGCCGGCGACGGAGCGCGCGCCGCCACCGAGCGCTCCGCGTGGCAGAGCGGGCGCACGTTCAACGGCGACGCGTAGCGAACGCGCGCGCGAACGCGGTCAGGCGCGCGCGAGCGAGATCAGGCGCGATAGAAGTCGGCGATCGCGGTGACCACGTAGTCGATCGCGCCGGCGGGCAGCTCGGGATAGACCGGCAGCGCCAGCGAGTCGCGCGCGGCCGCTTCGGCGACGGGAAAATCGCCCTCGCGATAGCCGAGGTCGGCGAAGCACTCTTGCAGGTGCATCGGGCGCGGGTAGTAGATCTCGGTCTGGATCTCGGCGCGGCGCAGGTGATCGATGAGCGCGTCGCGGCGCGGCGCGCGGATGACGAACTGGTTCCACACGTGGCGATCGCCGTCGGCCGGCGCGGGCGGCAGCGCGACCGGGCCGTTCGACTCGCGCGACTCGTTCGACTCGCTCGCGAGGCCGGCGCGCGCGAAGGCGGCGCGGTAGGCGGCGGCGTTGGCGGCGCGCGCGGCGGTCCAGCCGTCGAGGCGCGGTAGCTTGGCGAGCAGCACCGCGGCCTGCACCGCGTCGAGGCGAAAATTCGCGCCGACGATCTTGTGAAAATATTTCGGCGACGAGCCGTGGCTGCGCAGCACGCGCAGGCGATCGGCGAGCGCGGGATCGTCGGTGGTGCACAGCCCCCCGTCGCCGAACGCGCCCAGGTTCTTCGACGGGAAGAACGAGAAGCAGCCGATCGCGCCGAGCGAGCCGGCGCGCCGCCCGCGATACTCGGCGCCGAGCGCCTGCGCCGCGTCCTCGATGATCGCCACGCGGCGCGCGCGCGCCGCCTCGACGATCGGCGCGAGCTCGGCGCAGCGGCCGAACAGGTGGACCGGCATCACCGCCTTGACGCGCGGCCGCGACGCGATCGCGCGCGCCGCCCCCTCGGCGTCGAGGTTGAGCGTGCGCGCGTCGACGTCGACCAGCACCGGGCGCGCGCCGAGCCGCGCGATCGCGCCGCACGTGGCGAAGAACGTGTACGGCGTGGTCACCACCTCGTCGCCGGCGCCGACGCCGAGCGCCATCAGCGCCGCCAGCAGCGCGTCCGAGCCCGACGACACGCCCACGGCGAAGCGCGCGCCGCAGTACTTCGCCAGCTCCGCCTCGAGCCGCTCGACCTTGGGGCCGAGGATGAAATGCTGCGACGCAAAAACTTCGTCGAGCTCGCGGCGCACGTCGGCCTCGACGGCGGCGAACTGCTGCTTGAGATCGAGCAGCGGGACCTTCACGTCGCCTCCTCGAGCGGCATCACCGCGCCGCCGGCGCGCAGCGAGCGCTCGCCCGCCTGCAGCACGCGCACCACCGCCAGCCCGCTCGCGCCGTCGGAGCGCGGCGCGCGCCCCTCGAGCACGCAGTCGCGGAACTCGGCGCACTCGACCTGCAGCGGCTCGCGCATGATCAGGTTCGGGATGGTGATGCTGCCGGCGCGCACCGCCACCCCGTCTTCGTACGACGTATAGCCGGTGCGGTGCGCGGCGCCCTTGTCGTAGATGCGCAGCTTCTCGTCGGCGAGCGTGTCGTCGAACACCAGCATCTTGCGCGCGCCGACGATCGTCAGCTTGCGCATCTTGTGCGGATCGAGCCACGAGACGTGGAGCTGCGCCAGCCGCCCGTCGGCGAAGCGCAGCGTCGCGAACACCACGTCCTCGATCGCCTTCACGCGCTGCAGGTAGGTCGCGCCGGTGGCCTGCACGCTCATCGGCTCGGCGCCGTAGAGCCACAGCGCCACCGAGATGTCGTGGGGCGCGAGCGACCACCACGCGTTCTCGTTCGAGCGGATGATGCCGAGGTTGAGGCGCTGCGAGTAGAGGTAGTGGATGTCGCCCAGCTCGCCGGCGTCGCAGAGCTGCTTCACCGCCACCATCGCCGGGTGATAGAGCAAGAGGTGCCCCACCATTAATGTACGCCGCGCGCGCGCCGCCAGCTCGGTGAGCTCGCGCGCGTGCGCCACCTCGAGCGTGAGCGGCTTCTCGACGAACACGTGCTTGCCCGACTCGAGCGCGGCGCGCGCCACCGCGTGGTGGCGAGGCGCGTCGACGGCGACCACCACCGCGGCGATCGATTTGTCGTCGAGCACCGAGGCCAGCTCGGCGGTGCAGCGGACGTGCGGATGCTGGCGGCGCTGCTCGGCGAGCACCTGCTCGTCGAGGTCGCAGACGGCGGCGAGGCGGCAGCCGTCGAGCTGGCTGAACACGCGCACCAGGTTTCGGCCCCAGCCGCCGGCGCCGACGACAGCGATGGTCAATGGGCTGTTCGACACGGCGGGCGAGCTTAGCAGAAAAGTGAAACCGCTAAAGCAGGGCGTCGACTTCGGCGCGGGTGGGGCAGCCGCGGCGGCCGAGGTCGCGGCACTTGAGCGCGGCGGCGGCGTTCGAGAAGCGCAGCGCGTCGCCGAGCGCGCGCCCGTCGAGGAGCGCGCACAGGAGCGCGGCGTGGAACACGTCGCCGCACGCGGTGGTGTCGACCACCTCGACGGGAAATCCCGGCGACAGCAGCAGGTGCTCGCCGTCGAGCGCCGCCGCGCCGCGCGCGCCGAGGGTGCAGCCGGTGACGGCGCGCTCGCCGAGGCGGTGCAGCGCCTTCGCCAGGTCCTGCTCGCCGGTGAGCGCGCGCGGCAGATCTTCGGACGTGATGCACACGTCGGTGAGCGCCAGCAGCTCGTCGAGGCCCGGCTGCGCGGCGTCGACGTCGAGCGACACCGGCACGCCGCGCTCGCGCGCCAGCCGCGCCACGTGCAGGCTCGCGCCGAGGTGCGCGGCGTCGAGGTGGACCACTCTCGCGCGGTCGAGCGCGGCGGCCAGCGCGTCGTCGGCGATCGGCGCCACGCGCGCGTCCACCTGCTCGACGACCGTGCGCTCGCCGCCGTGCTCGACGAGGATCAGCGCCGCGCGCGTGGCGCCGGGCACGCGCCGCGCGCCGCTCACGTCGACGTTCTCCGCGCGCAGCCCGTCGAGCACCTGCGCGCCGGCGTCGTCCGTGCCCACCGCGCCGGCGAACGCCGCGCGCCGCCCGAGCCGCGCGCACGCCACCAGCGCGGTCGCCACCTGTCCGCCGCCGAGCGCGAAGCGGCGCGCGCGCGATTTGCCGCGGCGGTGCAGTTTGCCGTCGAGGACCCAGACGTCGTCGAGACACGCCTCGCCGACGCCGAGCACGTCGATGGGACGATCGGCGCGCGCCGAAAGGCGGCGGCGCAGCGTGTCGAGCGCGCTTGCTTCAGGACGCTTCATTGACTATAGAGTTCTACATGGCGTTTGTGATTATCGATAGCTGCACCGGCTGCTCGGCGTGCGAGCGACGGTGCCCGACCGCCGCGATCCATGGCGTCAAGAAAGAGATGTATTACATCGATGCCAACCTGTGCATCGACTGCGGCGCGTGCGGCGCGGTTTGCCCCGACGAAGCGATCCTCGACAATCACGGCGTCCTCACCGAGCAGCTCAAGGCGCAGGAGCGTCCGAAGGCGTTCGTGCAGCTCGAGAAGTGCACCGGCTGCGTCTACTGCGTCAACGCGTGCCCGTTCGACTGCATCACGATGGAGACCGCGCCCGACGCGATCACCGGCTCGGCCGGCATCGCCGCCACCATCGCCGTCGTCGAGATGAAGAAGTGCACCGGCTGCACCTTGTGCGAGCTCGACTGCCCGTACGACGCGATCCACGTCTGGCGGCAGGACGACGAGCGCGCCAAGGTTTTGAGCGATCACAACAAGACGCTCTGGGCCGGCACCGCCGGCGGCACGCCGAAGAAGGCCGCCTGAGTTGGCGGAGGCTTCGCCGCCGGGATCCGGCGCCGCGAGCTCCGAAGCGCCCGAGCTGACCGCCGCGCACCGCGCGTTCGAGCGCGGCGATTTCTTCGAGGCGCGCCGGCTCGCCGCCGAGCTGAAGCGCGCCGCCAAGGACGAGGCGACGCGCGCGGCCGCCGACGGGATCCTGAAGCGGCTGTCGTTCGATCCGGTGATCGTCGGGCTCACCGTCGCGTGCCTGATCTTCTTCGGCGTCACGCTGCTGCTGACGCTCGGCCGCTGATCGCAAAAGTGAAGCCGGTTTCACTTTTTCGCGGAAAAGTGAAACCTATTTCGCTTTTGCCTGCGCGTCGGCGGCGCCGGCTTCGGCGTCCGCTCGGGCGCTGTCGGTCGTCGGGAAATCGAGCGTGGGGCGGCGGCCGCGATCGGACGGCGGCGGGTAGCTGACCTTCGGCAGATCGGCGGCCTCGATGGCGCCCATTGCCAGCAGCGCGCGGCCGAGCGCGGCGACCACCCCGGCGTCGAGCTGCTTGCCGGTGAGGCCGCCGAGGATCGCCATCGCCGCCTGCGCCGACTGCCCCGGCTGGTACACGCGGTCGCTGGTGATGGCGTCGAACGCGTCGGCCACCGCGACGATGCGCGCGCCGATCGGGATGGCGTCGCCGCGCAGCCCGTCGGGATAGCCCGAGCCGTCGAAGCGCTCGTGGTGGTTGCGGATCATCGCGCGGATGCGCTCGAGGAACTCGACGTTGCGCACGATGGCGTCGCCGATCGCCGGGTGGCCGCGCATGATCGCCATCTCCTCGTCGTCGAGGCGCGCCGGCTTGCGGAGGATCTGCTCGGCGATGCCGATCTTGCCGATGTCGTGCAAGAGGCCGCCGAACTCGATCTCGTTGCACGTCATCGAGTCGAGGCCCATCGAGCGCGCGATCTGCACCGCCAGCTCGGCGGTGCGCTGCGAGTGGCCGGCGGTGTACGGATCTTTCGCCTCGATGGCGCCGACCAGCACGCGCAGCGTCTCGAGGTAGCCGCGCTCGACGGCGGCGAGCAGCTCCTTGTTCTCGCCGTCGTAGCGCGCGAGCTTGAGCGACGCCTCGTTGAAGACGCGCGCCAGCTCGGCGATCTCGGGCGTGCCGCCGACGGGGACCGCGACGCCGAAGCGGCCTTCGGCGATCGAGCGCGTGCCCTCGACGAGCCGCGCCACCGGGCGGGTGATGCGGCGGGCGAAGAACACCGCGCCGAGGATCGTCAGCGCGAGCGCCAGCAGCGTCCAGCCGGCGGCGTGCGCCCACGTGGCGCGCGCCAGGCCGTAGGCGTCTTCGCGCGGCTCGGCGACCACCACGCCCCAGCGCAAGCGGCCGAGCGGCGCGAAGGCGCCCACTTGATCGCGGCCGTCGTCGGTGAAGTCGGTGACCACGGTGAGCGGGTGGCCGTTCGACGCCGCGCGCGCGATGTTGTCCTTGAGCTGCGCCACCACGCTCACCGACGACAGATCCTCGCGCTGAAGGGCGCGGTCGAGGTTGCGGTGCGCCACCAGGCGGCCGTCGCCGTCGACGATGAACGCCGAGCCGCGGCGGCCGACGCGCGTCTGCACGATCAGCTCCTCGACGCGGCGCAGGCTCACCTCGACGGCGAGCGAGCCGCGCGGCCCGGCGGCGCTGAACGGCGCGACCAGCGTGACCAGCACCTCGCCGCGTCGCGCCGACGGGTAGAAGTTGGACGCGCGCAGCGGCGTGGCGGCGCCCGGCTGCTCCAGCAGCTCGAGGGCGCGGCGCTGGTGCTCGGCGAGATCGGCGGCGTCGACCTGCGCGCGATCGTACGCCTGCCCGCCGGCGACCGGCGCGGCGCCGTCGAACAGCGTGACGATGGTGAGCTCCTGGTGCTTCTCGAGGAGGAAGCGCAGGAGCGCGCGCCGCTCGGCGACCGCGCCCGGGTCGCCGTCGCGCGGCGGAATGGCGAGCAGCCGCACGTCGGCCGTCAGATCGTCGAACGCGCTGTCGAGGCGGGCGCGCAGCGACTCGACCTGCGACTGGTGCAGCAGCTTGGCCGAGGTGCGCAGCGCGTCCTGCCCGCGCGGCGCGAGCACCAGCAGCGTGACCGCGAGCGGCACCAGGCCGGCGGCGAGGAACAGCAGCGCCAGGCGCCCGGGGAGCTTCAGCGCCATTTGGGTTTCCCCGTCTTCAGCTTGGGCGGCGTGGTGTCGATGACGAAGCGGCGCGCGCGCGTGACCGTGCCCTCGAGCCCGTCGCGATCGACGGCGGCGACGCGCCAATAATAGGTGCCGGTGTCGAGGTGGACGGGCGCCGAGCTGGCGTCCTTCGCCTCCAGCTCGACGATCTTGTGCGCGAAGCCGGCGTCGGAGGCGACGGCGAGGCGATAGCGCTCGGCGCCGATCACCTTCTTCCAGCTCAGCACCACGTCGAGCGAGTTCAAGTGGCCGCCGTCCTCCGGCGCCACCGTCGGGGGCGCGGGCAAAAGTGAAACCTTCTTCACCTTGCCGCCGCGCTTCACCTGCGCGCCCTGGCCGGCGGCGAGGTGCGTCTCCTCTCCGCCGGCGCGCACCTTGAGCTGGCCGCGCGTGACCTCGATGCGCGTGTCGCCGCCGTCGGCGACCTGCACGCTGACGGCGGTGCCGCCGTCGGTGGAGTCGGCGGACGCCGGCGCCGCGGGCGCCAGCGACGAGCACGCGAGCAAAAGTGAAATCAGGTTCACTTTTCGCCGAAAAAGTGAAACCGGCTTCAGGTTTCGCCGAGAAAGTGAAATGGGTTTCACTTTCATCGAAACACGATGTCCCGCGCGGGCGCGCTCTCGGCTTCGGCGGCGGGGGTGCGCAGCTTGAGGCCGGCCTGGAGCTCGCCGGCGACCGTGCCGCGCTCGACGGTGACGCCGCCGCCGAGCGAGATCAGCGACTCCTCCTGCACGCGCAGCGACGAGCCGCCGACGAACGTGAGCTGCGCCCACGCGCCGCGAAACGTGCGCACGCGATCGTCGTCGTAGAGCGCGCTGCCGGCGGCGATCGGCGACCAGTCGACCGCGCCCGCGCGCAGCGTGTCGACTTCGCCGCCGAGCGCCACCAGCGTGGCCACCTGGTTGTGCGGATCGAGCCCGCGCGAATCGGCCGCCGGGCGGCACGACCACAAGAGGCCAATCGCCACCAACGCTGCCGCGCTCTGCTCGCCTTGGCGCATGCGGCTTTTCCCCGAGCGATGGTATCACGAGCATTGACACCCGGCCGTTGGGAAGCTATTGTGAGTCGCGGTGATCTTCTAGAAAAATTGTTGAAAATTGAGGGGTTTAGAGACGCATGCCGAACGGCCGCCCGAAGATGCCCGGGAAGCAGACCAAGTACATTTTCGTCACCGGCGGAGTCGTCTCCTCACTCGGCAAAGGGCTCGCTTCCGCGTCGATCGGCGCGCTGCTCGAGAACCGTGGCCTGAAGGTCACCATCCAGAAGCTCGATCCTTACATCAACGTCGATC
>Ga0070741_10017308_pt1 | contig 11859 bp, 14 predicted proteins | sample Coa_R1_4_FD_66440 | JGI IMG/M metagenome (GOLD analysis project Ga0070741, IMG submission 66440) | Surface soil microbial communities from Centralia Pennsylvania, which are recovering from an underground coalmine fire - Coalmine... | ecosystem: Environmental > Terrestrial > Soil > Unclassified ...
GAGCGGGACCACTCTTCGGGCGGCGTCGGCGCCGAGGTAGCGGGCATCCAGTCTCGTCTCGGCCACCCTCCCCCCGACGCGCTCGAGCCTGAACGCACTCACGCCGGGCCGTGACGACACGACCTCGATCAACTCGTCACCGGCGAAGCGCAGGGCCGCGCCGTCCTCGGCGGCATAGCCCGAGGGCATCCCGTCGAGGAGATGGCGGTGAAAGGCGACGCGGCGCTCACCGTCGCAGTAGTGAACCGCGTTCGAGTGGCTGAGGAAGGCGAGGCCGGGGACCCGGTTGACCTCGCCCTGGTAGCCGCTCACCGCCTCGGCGAACCAGCAGAGCGAGCCCGCACTCAGGCCGCAGAGGACGACGCCCGAGTCATAGGCCTCGCGCAGGATCGCGTCGATCCCGTGCGCCCGCCAGACGGCCAGCAGGCTGATCAGGCTGCCACCGCCCACATAGATCACGTCTTGGGAGAGCAGGTGAGTGCGGATGTCGCCGACGCCCCGCTCGCGGCGGAAGAGACTGAGGTGCGATGGCTGGGCTCGGTCGCCGAAGGCGTTGTAAAAGCGGACGACGTAGTGGTCAGCGTCCCCGCTGGCTGTCGGCAGGAAGCAGACCCGCGGGAGGGAGCGGCCCGTCAGGCCGAGGATGTAGTCGTCCAGCAGGGGGTTCCCCGCCTCCTGCGAGAATCCGCCGCCGCCCAGCGCAACCACCTGTCTCGTCTGCATGGCCTTTTCCCCGTCTCGTGGGCGTGTGAGACGATTCTCCACCGCGGCGGCCCAGGGATCGTTGGACCGATGGCGAAAGATCGGGGCCTCTCGCTCGACCGGCTGTCGAATGTGATGCGTGGCCGCGTCGACCGGCGCAGGCCCTCAGACGTGCCTGGCGGTCGCCTTGTGCCGCGTGCGCACGACCGGCTCCGGGCCCCGCTGCCGCGCGAACACCGCGATCAGGACGAGAGGAGCGAACCAGACGATGTAGGGGTAGAACCAGTGGTTCGCGGTCACCTGCACGGTGATCAGCAGCGCCGCGGCGAGGGCGGCGAGCTGCCCGGTCGTCCGCCGGCGCGGGACGAAGAAGAGCGCCACGGCGAGCGCCACGGCGAGCGCCTTGGTCACCGTCTGGAGCGCATGCAGCGACGGCGCCTGTCCCCAGACGCTGAAGGGCGAGCCGCGCGAGGCCTGGTAGCCGAGCGAGCGGTCGTAGAGCTCACCGAGGCCGCCGCTCGGCAGCAGGGGAAGCGTCACCGCCGCCGCTGTCGCCAGGAAGGCGACCGCGAACAGGATCAGGGGCTGCGGCCTGCGCTCGCCCCGGCCGGCGGCGAGGAGCGGTGCCAGGATCAGCGGACCGAACTTGGTCAGCCCCGCCAGCGCCGAAAGCGCCCCTCGCGCCGGTGGCGATGAGACGGCCAGCAGACAGCAGACGACGAGCAGGGCGGCGAGCGCGTCGTTGAAGCTCGAGGCGAGCGTGTACATCGTGAACGGGAAGGCGAGCCAGGCGTAGGCCAGGGCGATGCCGAGCGTCCTTCCCTCCGGCCCGGCCCTCGCCCGGCGCCCCAGCCCGAAGAGCGCAAGCGCGGTGAGCAGCTCGAAGCCGAGCGCGGCGGCGCGGGCCGCCGGCACCGAGTCCCAGCGGCCGCTCCAGGGGAAGGCCAGCTCGAAGGGCACGTAGGCGAGGTAGTTCGCCGGGCCGTAGACGTCGCCGCGAACGTCGGAGCTCGGCGGGAGCCGCTCCGAGAACGTGGGCGTGTAGATGTCCTGGCCGTGGGTGATCCGGTCCGCGCCGATCACGCCCGCGAGGCCCACGTCGATCACCTTTCCCTCGGTCGCGACATAGGCGGTGTGGAGGCCGACGAGCGCGACGATCCCGGCTACGAGCCAGCTGGCGCGGGCGAACGGCAGCAGCGGGCTGCGGGTCTCGCCCCGCGTGAAGCCTGCGACCAGCATTCGCCCGAAGAGGTAGGCGAGCACCGGGTAGACCAGCCCGACCGAGAGCCCGATCTCCGCCCTGTTGAAGAAGAAGAGCGAGGCGCTGAAGCCGAGCAGCGCCAGCAGGTCGAGGTGGATCAGCCTCAGCGGCCGCCGCGGATCGACGAACGGGGCGAGGAAGAGCAGGCAGAGGGGCAGCCAGATCCACCAGCGATTCACCTTGCCGGCGACCGCCCCCCGGTACCCGCGCGCGAGCTTAGTGTCGACCTGCGAGCCGGTCCAGCGCTCGACCACCCGCCCGGAGCGGTCGTCGACGACGACCTGCGCGACGTCCCTGCCGCTCGCCTCGTAGAAGTCGACCTGCCACTGCGGCTGCCCATCCGAGCCGAGCCGGGTCCGCACCCGCACCCGGACGGCGCTCGCCGCGAGGCCCGTGCCGGCGGCACGGATCGCGATCTCGTGCGCCTGGATCTGGGTCAGCCGGAAGCCGGCGGGCGGCCTCGCGGGGGGCGGCACCTCGAGTTGATACGACCGCCCGCCGTCGAAGGGCGGCTGGTCCGCCGGGTTCGCGGGCAGCGGGGTCTGCGCCGTGGCCGATCCGGGCAGCGTGAGCACGGCTGCGGCGAACACGGCGACTAGGAGTGGCCGCATGACCGGGGCAGTTTCTCCCATCCCGGGTGGGGACTCGGTCCTCACGGCGCATCTCAGCCGGTCGACTGGATGCGGAAGCTGCTAACGGGAGCGACGGGACTCGAACCCGCGGCCTCCGGCGTGACAGGCCGGCGCTCTAACCAACTGAGCTACGCCCCCGAGGGCGGAGCGGCGGCTCGCGGTCCGCCGCTTTGTGCAGGCTAGCCGCTCAGCTCGGAAACGTTCGTGGCGACCGGGCCCTTCGGGCCCTCCTCCGACTCGTAGCTGACCCGAGCGCCGTCGTTCAGCGACCGGTAGCCGTCACCGGCGATGTTCGAGAAGTGGACGAACAGGTCCTTGCTGCCGTCGTCGGGGGTGATGAACCCGTAGCCCTTCTCGTTGCTGAACCACTTGACGGTCCCTTCTGCCATTCGTGCGCCTCCGCTCTCGGTTCGGTTCTCTGGGGAAATCGCCCCCGGTTGCTGGCGCGGGAACCTAGCGAAGAGGCCCATCGAATGCGGCGGTGGCGAATAGGGTGCCCCGATGCGGCTGGTCACCTATCGCGGCCGAGGCGAGGAGCGGGCCGGGGTGCAGACCGAGGCGGGCGTGATCGACGCCGCGGACGTGCTCGGGCTCAAGCGCATCTCGGTGCGGGAGCTGATCTCCGGTGATCAGCTCGGCTCGCTGGGGGGCCGGCTGGAGGGAACGGGCGTCGAGCCCGTCCGGGACGCGGAGCTGCTGCCGCCCGTGACCGACCCGGACAAGATCGTCTGCATCGGCCTCAACTACCGCTCCCATGCGGCGGAGGCGGGGATCGAGCCTCCCGAGCAGCCCACCTTCTTCGCGAAGTTTCGCAACGCCCTGGCGCCGCCGAACGGCACCGTGCAGCTGCCCGCCGCGGCCGAGAAGGTCGATTACGAGGCCGAGGTCGCCTTCGTCGTCGGCCGGCGGGCGAAGGACGTCTCCGAGGATGAGGCGCTCGGCTCGATCGCCGGCTACATGCTCCTCAACGACCTATCTGCTCGCGATCTCCAGTTCGCGACGCCGCAGTGGATGCCGGGCAAGGTCTTCGACGGCTCGGCGCCCTGCGGGCCGGCCCTGGTCACGCCGGACGAGGCGAGCCCGCCGGACCGGATCTCGTTCGCGCTGGAGCTGAACGGGGAGCGGATGCAGGAGGCCTCGACATCGGACCTGGTCTTCTCGATACCCGAGCTGTTGGCGAGGCTGTCGCGCTGGATGACCCTCGAGCCGGGCGACGTCGTCTCGACCGGCACCCCCGCCGGGGTGGGCAGCGTGCGGCAGCCACGGGTCTGGCTGAAGCCCGGAGACGAGCTCGTGATCAGCTCACCGACGCTCGGCGAGCTCCGAACGACCCTCGGTTAGGAGGCCTTCCGCTCCTCGACCAGCTGCTCGATGCGCTCGTAGACGTCCGGCGCGTACTTCTTCAGCCGCTTGACCTCGAAGTGGCCGAGGCTGATCAGCCGCAGCCGCGAGGTCGCGGTGACGGTGGCGCTCCGCATCTCGTCGTCGAGCATGCCGGCCTCGCCGAAGATGTCGCCGGGCCCGAGATCGGCGATCTTCTCGCCGTTTCGGCTGACCTCGGCGGTGCCCTCCTCGATCGCCAGGAGCTCGCGAGAGTAGCCGCCCTCCTCCACGACGGTCTCCCCCTGCGAAACCTCCTTGGTCTCGGCGAAGACCGCGACCTTGCGGAGCTCCTCCTCGGGTGCCTCCGAGAACAGCGGAATTCGCTTCAGCTGACTTGCGTCCAACGTGCCTCCTCCCGGGTTTCCGCGGCGGGATCCCCGCCGTCCGCCTCCAACGTATCCAAAACGTCACGGCTTCGGAAGATCCTGGGTTAGAGTGGCCCTTCACCACCCACGGAGGGGGAGGAGGAGAGCCAGATGGGATTCAGGGACAAGATGATGAAACAGGCCCAGGAGGCCGCCGCGCAGGCGCAGGCCGCCGCCGGGGCCGCAGGCGCCGGAGCGGGCGGCATGATGAGCCCGTCCGCGGGTGACGTCGAATACGCCAACCTGGCGATGAAGCTGAACCAGAACGGTCTGCCCGGTGTCGCCACGATCAGCTCGATCACCGAGTCCGGCGCCGGATCCGATCCGGTCAACAGGGCCTACGACATCGGCGTCAGCGTCGAGCTCGAGGGCGGCCAGTCCTACGACACGGTCGTTCACCAGTACCTGACCGAGGACGCGGTCAAGGCCTACCAGCCGGGTGGCCGCTTCCAGATCAAGGCCGATCCGGACGACCCGAGCAAGGTGATGCTGTACGGCGAGGCGTGAGCCGCCGCCGGCCGCGATTTGAGGGCGCAGCGGCAGCCAGGGCCGCAAAATTGAGGGGTCGAGGCACGGCACGGACCTGCCGATACCGATAGCGCGTCCATATGCCCCTGCTCGGATCCGTACCCGATTTCTTCTTCCGCTGGTACCCCGTCTTCGGGGTGCTGTTCTCCGGCGGCCTGCTGGTCGTCTTCATCCTGCTGCTCCGCAACACGATGGGGACGACGCGGCCCGAAACGGTGCGGGCCTCCCGGACGGCCCCGGTCCAGTGGGACGACGTCCAGGGCGTGGACGCCGCCAAGGAGGAGCTGGTGGACGTCGCGGAGTGGCTCAAGGACCCGAAGCGCTTCGAGGCGCTCGGCGCCCGAGCGCCGCGCGGGGTCCTGCTCTACGGACCCCCGGGCACGGGCAAGACGATGCTCGCCCGAGCGGTCGCGGCACACGCCGGCGTGGACTTCTTCGCCGCCTCCGGCTCGAGCTTCGTCGAGATGTTCGTCGGCCGCGGCGCTGCGCGCATCCGCCGCCTGTTCAAGGAGGCGCGCAATTCAGGGCGCGCGGTGATCTTCATCGACGAGTTGGACGCGGTCGGCGGGCACCGCGGCTCGGGTGCGGGTGACGGCGGCACCTCGGAGCGGGAGCAGGCGCTGAACCAGCTGCTGGTCGAGCTCGACGGCTTCGAGCGCGACCCGGGCACCGTGATCGTGCTCGCCGCGTCGAACAACATCGAGAAGCTCGACAGGGCGCTGCTTCGCCCAGGTCGCTTCGACCGACAGGTGCTGGTCGCGCCGCCGGACCGCGACGGGCGCGAGGCGATCCTGCGCTCGCACGCGAAGGGCAAGACGCTTTCGGACACGGTCGACCTGACGGACGTCGCCCGCAAGACGACCGGGATGACGGGGGCACAGCTCGCCAATGCGCTCAACGAGGCGGCGATCATCGCCGGGCGGGCGGGCAGGATGTCGATCGCGCGTGAGGACCTCGACGAAGCGCTGCTCCGGCAGTCGGTCGGCTCGCAGCAGTCGAGGCGGCTGACGGAGGACGAGCGCCGGATCGTGGCCTACCACGAGGCGGGCCACGCCCTCTGCCGCCGCCTCTGCGGCCTCGACCCGCCCGAGATCCTCAGCATCGTGCCGCGCGGGCCCGCGCTCGGCTTCGTCGGCCACTCGCCCAGCGAGGACCGCTATCTGCGCTCCCGCAAGGACCTGATGGACGAGATCGTGATCCTGCTCGGAGGCCGGGCGGCCGAGGAGGAGGTGTTCGACGAGGCCTACTCAGGCGCCGCCGACGACCTCGCGCGGGTGCAGAAGATCTGCGTCCAGATGGTCACCGAGTTCGGCATGACCGTCTCGCACGGCCCGCCGGACAGCGCCCCGCTGGCACAGCCGACCGGCGACTACTCCATGTCGGACCGCAGCCGGCGCGAGGTGGACGAGAACGCGCAGGAGCTGGCCCACATGGCGTACGCGCGGGCCAGGCAGCTGATGAAGGTGAACCGCCGCTGCCTGGACGACCTGGCCTCGAACGCGCTGGAGCGGGAGACGCTAACGCGCGAGGACCTCGACGAGATCTTCGACGCTCACGACCTGCAGCGCACGCTGCTGCCGAGCGAGGAGGAGTCCGAGGCGAAGCGGCTGATCGAGCGCAGCCGCTCGCGCTCGACCGGCGCGCTGCTGCCGCAGCATTCGCGCCCGGAGAGCCCGGAGAGTCCGGGCGCGAACGCCTGACGCGGCGAGGCGCGCTCAGACGGCGCCGGCGCGACCGCGCCACCCGCTGAAGAAGATCAGCAGCGCGATGATGCCGAGCGCGAACAGCACGGGATGGATGATTGCCCCGCCCGCGATCGCAATGACAAGCAGGACGACGCCTGCGATCAGCCACAACATGAGATGGTCCCTCCTTCCTTCCTTGGCTGGCCCCTGCCGTATACCCACCTGCCGGCTGGGCAATCGGCCGCCGTCACCGCTTCCGATCGGAGGGAGTGGGCGGTGCCGGGCTCGAACCAGCGACCTCTTCGGTGTAAACGAAGCGCTCTCCCAACTGAGCTAACCGCCCGGGAAGCGTCGATTATGGCCACAATGGCCACGATGGACCGGTCGATCCTGTGGCGGGCCGCGGCGGCGCAGCTGCTGCTGGTGGCCGTCGTGTCGCTGGCGCTCGCCGTGATGCTCCCGCGCTCGTTCTTCGACGACTGGGGCTGGCTCACCGGCCCGGCGGCCTGGCTGGGTTGTGCGGCGCTGACGGCCTGGGGGCTTCACCTGAGCGTGCGGGGGGCGCTGCTCGGGGCCGTGCTGGCCGGCATCCCGAGCGCGCTCGCCGTCGTCGCGGGCGTCCACTGGCTCGGGGTGACGGTGGCGGTCGCGGCGTTCGCCGGCTGGTGCGCATGGCTCGCCCGGCGCCCGGGTGGGGTCGTGTGGACCTAGGGATCGAGGGCAGGGTGGCGCTGGTGATGGCTGCCAGCAAGGGCATCGGGCGCGGGATCGCCGAGGTGCTCGCCGGCGAGGGGGCGCGGGTGGCGATCTCGAGCCGCTCGGAGGAATCGCTCCGGGAGGCGGCCGCCAGGATGAAGGGCGAGGTGCACGTCTTCCCCTCCGACACCGGCGACCTGGAGCGGCTCCGCGAGCTGCCGGGCGCGGTGACGTCGGCGCTCGGCCCGATCGAGATCCTCGTCACCAACACCGGCGGGCCGCCGCCCGGCGGTGCGCTCGACAGCCCGGTTGAGGAGTGGGAGCGGGCCTTCCGCTCGCTGGTCCTGGCGCCGCGGGTGCTGATCGAGGGGATCGTGCCGAGCATGCGCGAGCGCGGCTGGGGCCGGATCGTGAACGTCTCCTCCTCCTCGATCCGCGAGCCGATTCCGGCGCTGACGCTCTCCAACGCGAACAGGATGGCGGCGCTCGGGCTGTTCAAGACCCTGGCCGGCGAGGTTGCGGCGGACGGGATCACCGTCAACACGGTGGCGACCGGGATGTTCGCGACCGAGCGGCTCGCCGACACGCAGGGGTCGCTGGAGGGAGCGGAGGCCGCGGCCAGGGAGCGCGTGCCGGCCGCGCGGCTCGGAACGCCCCGGGAGTACGGGGACCTGGTCGCTTTCCTCTGCTCGGACCGCGCCGCCTACCTGACCGGCACGGTGATCCCGCTGGACGGCGGGATGCTGCGCTCGATCTGAGCCTCTAGGCGGTCGCCGGCCGTGGCGTCCGCAGGTGGGCGAGCAGCAGCCAGCCCCCGCCGATGAGCATCATCGCAAGGGAGAGCAGCTGCGCCCAGGTCAGCCCTGCGGCGACGTGGTCGTTGCGGCGGATGAACTCGACCAGGAAGCGCTCGGTCCCGGCGAGCAGGAGGTAGAGGGCGAAGAGCAGGCCGTTCGAGAGCCGGTCGCGGAGCCGCCAGAGCAGCAGGGCGACCAGCCCCATCGCCAGCGTCTCGTAGACCGGGGTCGGCTGGACCGTCCGATCGATCGGCTTGGTGCCGTGCGGGTAGGCCATCGCCCACGGCCCGTCCCACGCCTTGCCGTAGTCGCCGTCGCCGGAAAGCTGGCAGCCGCAGCGTCCGATCGCGTAGCCCAGGGCCAGCGCTGGGGCGGCGAGGTCGAGCAGTGCGAGGGTGAGGAAGCCGCGCCACCAGGCCCAGAGGAGGACGCCGATCGCGCCGCCCAGGACACCGCCGTACCAGACCAGGCCCGAGCCCGAGAAGAGGCTGCCGAAGAAGTCGTGCTTGACGTCGCCGTAGTTCTCGATGATGAAGTCGGCGCGCGAGCCCACCAGCCCGCCGAGCAGGGCCGCGAAGCCGATCTCGTACGCCCAGTCCACCGGCCTGCCGAGCTCGCCGAGCCGCCGCCAGATGACCGCGCCTGCGGCAATGAACGCGACCGCGAAGCAGATCCCGAAGGTCTGCAGCGTGAGCGGTCCGACATGGATCTCGGGATACATCGAGACACGGAGGCTAGTGGAGGCTCCGTGGCCTCTTCCTGGATAGCCCCGACGGGAGTCGAACCCGGCTCTTCGAGATTGAAAATCTCGCGTGCTGACCGTTACACCACGGGGCCGCAAAGCCAGTCTAGGCTCCGCCTGTGGGACGGGTGCCCGAGTTCGATCCGGCGAAGCCGCGAAACCCATTGCAACGTGCGTTCCGCTGGATGGCCAAGGGACGGTTCGGCGGTTGGGTCGCCCTCAACGTCGCCAACAAGGTCGATCCGTACCTGATGCGCGCCAGCCGCGGCCGGTTGAAGCTGCCGAGCGGCTCCCCGACCGTCTTGCTCACCCACACCGGCGCGAAGAGCGGCAAGCGACGGACGACGCCGCTCGTCTACTTCACGGACGGCCCCAACGTGGTCCTGATCGCCTCGCAGACCGGAAAGCCGAAGCATCCCGGCTGGTTGCACAACCTGAGGGCGAACCCGGCGGTCGAGCTCTGGGCCGGCGGCCGCGGCGGCCACTACCGCGCCCGGGAGGCCGAGGGCGAGGAGCGCGAGCGCCTCTGGAGGCTGGCGACGCAGCTCTACCCCGGCTACGACGACTACCAGCGCAGGGCGGACGCCGCCGGCAGGCGGATCCCGGTGGTCGTCTGCGAGCCCCTCGACTCCGACTAGCGCAGCAGCCGCTCGAGCAGGGCCTTCTGCGCGTGCAGGCGGTTCTCGGCCTGGTCCCAGACAGCCGACCGGTCGCCGTAGAGAACCTCGGCCGTGATCTCCTCGCCCGGGTGCGCGGGCAGGCAGTGAAGCGCGATGGCGCGGTCGGAGGCGGCAGCGAGCAGCTCCTCGTTGACCTGGTAGGGAGCGAGGTCCCGGCGGCGCCGGTCGGCCTCGGCCTCGTCGCCCATGCTCACCCAGACGTCCGCGTAGACGGCATCGGCGCCCGCGACCGCGGCGTGTGGGTCCTCGATCAGCTCAGCGGCCCCCGCCTCGAGCGCGTAGCCCGAGGGGCTCGAGACCACCACCTCGACGCCCGCCGTCCGCCCCAGGATCGCGAGCGACCGGGCGACGTTGTTGCCGTCGCCCACGTATGCCAGGCGAACCCCCTCCAGCTCGCCGAAGCGCTCCCTGAGCGTGAGCAGGTCGGCGAGCGCCTGACATGGATGGTGCTCCGGGGTGAGCCCGTTGACGACGGGGACGCTCGAGCCCTCCGCCAGCTCCCTCACCCGGACATCCGATCCGGATCGGATCACGATCCCGTGCACATAGCGCGACAGCACCCGCCCCGTGTCCGAGAACGACTCGCCACGCGTCAGCTGCAGCTCGTCGCCGCGCAGCACGACCGGGGTCCCGCCGAGCTCCGCCACCCCGACCTCGAACGAGACCCGGGTGCGCGTCGAGGGCTTCTCGAAGATCAGGGCGACCGATCGCCCCTCGAGGGAATCGGCGCCCTCCCGGTCGTCACGGCCGCGCTTGAGCTGGTCGGCCCGCTCGAGCAGCGACAGGAGCTCGTCGCGGTCGAGCTCCTCGCCCGTCAGGAAGTGGCTGGCCGGCAGGTGTGCGGTCGGTCCCGTCAAGCAGCCGATACTACGCGCGTGCAGCTCACCGCCATGACATGGAACTTGTTCCACGGCCGCGACTGGCCGCCCGAGCCCGAGCTGCAGGTCCGCGCGCACAAGGGGAGCTTCCGGCGCGGGCCGCGCCGGGGAGAGCGCTACGAGCAGGTCAACCGGGACCTCTTCGACCAGTTCGCCGGCCTGATCGCCAGCGTCGCCTGGGACGTCGCCCTCTTCCAGGAGTTCCCACCGAGCTGGCGGGACCGCATGGCCGCCGCCTGCAACGCCGACGCGCATCGTGCCCTCAGCGGGCGCAACTGGCTGCAGCCGATCACCTCCCTGATCGGCCGTTGGCGCCCCGACCTGCTCGGAGCCTGGGAGGGCGGCTCGGACACGACGCTCGTCCGCCGCGCCCACGCCGGGATCACCGACCGGCGCCGGGAGATCCTGACCTGGCGGCCGGAGCTCCGCGTGATGGCCCTCACCCGGCTATCGACCGGCGTCTGCGTCGCCAACCTCCACCTCAGCACGGATCCGTCGCGGGCGGAGCGCGAGCTGCTCGACGCGGCCGAGCGTGCGATCGGCTTCGCCGGCGCCGGCCCGCTGATCTTCGGCGGCGACTTCAACGTCCGGCCGAAGGCGAGCGAGGTCTTCGACGAGCTCGGCCGGCGCTTCGGGCTGGCGCCCCCGACCGCGCCGGATCGCCTCAGCCACCTGCTCGTCCGCGGCCTCGAGGTGGTCGAGCATCCCGCCGCCCTGCCGCCCGAGGCGCGGGACGTGACGGACCCGGAAACCCACCTGCAAATCCGCCTATCCGACCACCATCCGGTGATTGGAAAGTTCGCAACTGTGGGATAGTCCGCTCGATGGCAACCGCTCCGAGGACGCCAGAGGAGAGCACGCGGGCCGAGCAGAGCGTGCAGGCGTTCCGCGATGCGCTCGAGAAGAGCGTCACCATCTCGCGCGAGCGGCTGCAGGAGGTCCTCGATGACGCGGTCCGGCGCGGCCGCATGACGCGCGGCGACGCCGAGGAGATGGTCGGCCGCCTGGTCACGCGCGGCCGCGATCAGGCGGAGGACCTGCTCAGCCAGCTCGAGCAGCTCCTCGCCCAGGTCCGGGACGTGCCCGACCGGGCCAGGCAGGAGGTCGGGCAGCGCGCCGAGCGGGCGCGGAAACGGGCCGTCAAGGCGGTCGACAGGCCGCTCGCCGGGGCGGATCGGGTCCGGCGCGCCGCGCGCGTTCCGGGCTTCCCGATCACCGCCTACGACCAGCTCTCGGTACGCCAGATCGACCGACGGCTGCAGGAGCTCAGCCGGGCGGAGCTGCGCAAGGTGCGCGACTACGAGCGGCGGAACAAGGGGCGCAAGGGCGTCCTCCGCTCAGTGGACCGCAAGCTTCAAGACTAGGGACTGGATACCGGTGCGCGTCGGCGCACCCGTTACTTGAGTGCCTTCTTGCGCTCCGCGATCTCCTTGGAGATCTCGTCGAGCGCCTCGACCGAGCCCTGCGCCTGCACCGCGAGCTTGCCGAGCTCCTTGCGGACGTCGTCGGT
>Ga0070741_10017309_pt1 | contig 11858 bp, 7 predicted proteins | sample Coa_R1_4_FD_66440 | JGI IMG/M metagenome (GOLD analysis project Ga0070741, IMG submission 66440) | Surface soil microbial communities from Centralia Pennsylvania, which are recovering from an underground coalmine fire - Coalmine... | ecosystem: Environmental > Terrestrial > Soil > Unclassified ...
GACTCATCAAGCTCTCCCTCGAAGTACGCCAGTTTCCCCGTTGCGTGGAGCGGGACCTTCGCTGGCGCATCTTGACGCACGCTAACCTCCAACGTACGGCATCAAAACGGCGGAACTCACGTTTGTCCAAGCCAACTACCGCTGTTACACACATTGCAGAGGAAGGCAGCGTGGGCTGACAACCATCCCAGGGAGGCTCATTCGTGTTGGTACCGCGAAGAGGTAGTGTGAATTACGACGCTGCAGAGGACGCGTTCGCCGCGCTTGAACAACACATTTCTGAAGAATGGGACACAGTCAACCTGATGGATTTGCTAATCCATATCAACACCCTGATAGAGCTGATGGAAGAGAAAATTGGGAAGATGGAAAAGCGGCCTATTCAATGACGAAACATCATTACACACCGGGTGCGGGGTTCTGGACGGGGCAGGTGAATGAACTGGAGGTTAGTCTGTGTCCAGCAAAGATGATTTCTTAACCAACGCAAAATTGACCGACATGCTCGGCGTGACGCGGCAGCGTGTCATCGCATTGTCAAAGAGTTTGAATGAGTGCTCCGATCCGTTGCCGCAGCCTCCTGATCCATTTGCCAATGGACAGAATGATGGCGGGTTATACGAGAAGATTGTTGATGCTGCAGGTGGCATCATGGACTCTGATTTCGCCAGCTTGCAGATGCTGTTTCCCGAATGCGGAACAGCCGGCCAACTGCGGCTGCTTTCGTTCAGAGGTTTCAATCCCGAGGCTGCTCGGTTTTGGGAGTGGGTGCGTGCAGACTCGAAGAGCACCTGCGGCCTCGCGCTGCTCACTGGAGAACGGGCCATTGCACCTGAAATAGCTACGTGCGAGTTCATGGCTGATTCCGAAGATCAGCTAACCTATCTTCAAACCGGCATACACGCCTGCCAAACGACACCGCTCATCGCTCGAACAGGGCAGCTCGTTGGCATGATCTCGACCCATTGGCGCATCCCTCACGTGCCGTCCGAACGCGATCTTCGCCTCTTTGACATACTGGCAAGGCAAACAGCGGACGTGATCGACCGGTGCCGGTCTGAGTCATTGACGTGCCGTTCGAACCTTAGGAATCGGACTCGGTGAACCGATTGCATCGGCGATCGAACAACACAAACCGACCACGTTCCATAAAAGGGATGAGAATACCGCATCGATGCGGAGATTTCCGTCTGCGGCAGTCAGATGCTTTGCAGTTGATCAGCAACACTAGTCCGCGCCTGCCACGACCTACTTCTTCTTTTCGGCGGCCAGCTTCTTGGCCAACTCTTCCATCAGCTTGGGCTTGAGTTCGGCCAGCATGTTGTCCACGATCGTGGAGATGGCTTCGGAGTTTTCACTGCTCGCTTCGGGCTGTGCTGACGAGTCAGGAGTGGTACGAGAGTGCTCGACAGGGGCGTCAGATTGAACGCTTGCATCGGGAGAGGTCACGACGGTTTCGCGAATTTGCTTCCAGTTCGCCCACGCGGCGGCGAGGTCGGCTTCGCTTCGGGAATCGATTTGGTTGTGCGATGTGTCTGGCTGGCTTGCGCCGTCATCGTGAACAGTCGCAGCCGGCGCAGCCGAAGTCATTTCAATGCTGGTCGAAGTGCCAGCGGAAGCCGCCGCTCCGAATGCGAGATTTTCAGGCATCTGCGCAGTTGAACCTTGCGCCTCGACGGCGTGGCTTGGCTCGCTGGAGCTTTCGGCTGGAGGTGCGCCCCAGGCAGCCGACACGCTGGCCGCTTCGGCAATATTCGTCGGCGGCTCAGCGCAAGGCTCGACTTTCGTCTCGCTCACGGCAGCAGGCGCGTCGGTCGACTCCGAGGTAGCTGTCGCCGATGAACACGCCTCCGTCGCGGCGTACGTCACGAAACTTGTTTTGCCTTCCGCGGCAGCTATCGCCGCATGGGCTTTCTCCATCTCGTGCTGGAGAATAAACGTGCCCTCTTCTTCGCTGACAGGAATCTGTTCAGCAGTCCAGCGTGGACCGCGTGCGGCAGCCGTTACGACTTCTGCAGCGCCAACCTGCTGAATAGCTGGAATGGCCGTTTTCCCGGCATCATCACTTCCGCCCAAAGTTGCCAATGCAGCCATTACGTCCGCGTCTGCGGGACTGCTGGTTGAACCATGCTCACTTGCGGTCGCCTGCGGCTGGGGTGAATCTGCTGTCGCTTGTACTTCGGCTTCCGGCTTTGACGCTTCTACCTTCTCCGGCTCTGCCATTGTGGCGGAAGCCGCAGTCTCCGCGGCGCTCTCCACTTCTGGAGCAGAAGCAAAAGTCGCCGCTTCACTGGTAACGTCCGGAGTGACCGGGAAGGTGGCTGCATTTACTTCTGCCGGAGTCGATGCCGGTTGCTGAGTTGTCTCGGGTTCCTGCAATGAAGCGGCAGCTGACGCGAGCGCCCTCAGTTCATCAGCAGTGACATCGGTGGGGATCGTCGCGGATGCGCCAGGCGCCTGCGTCTGCGGCTCTTCTTTCCCAGCCTTGCCACGCCGGCCATTCCCGGCATGTTTCGCACTATCGCTGTCTACTAGTCTGGGGCCGGACGGAATCTTGAGGCGGTCGCTCCAGCCGGATTCGTCAGTACTGGTTTCTTCCGCAAGCGATTTCTTGCTGCCGAGCGACTTCGCAAAACGCCCAGACTTATTAGCGTCAGGCTGAGGAACAATCTTGTCTTCGAGTTTGGTAAGCGCGGTCAGCAGTTCGGTGGCTTCAAACGGCTTAACGATGTAGGCGTCGGCACGAACGCGGCGGGCTTCATCGGCCTTGAAAGGTTCCAGTTTGCCCACGCTCAACAGTATGGGCAACCGGGCGGTCTCGCGTGCCTCTCTGAGGCGCTCACAAAGCTCCAGGCCGCCATAACCGGGCATGTAGACGTCGAGGATGAGAAGATCGGGCTTCTGCTCGGCGATCTTTTTCAGTGCCGCCGAGCCATTGTTGACGGTAATGACCTCGTACCCTGCGTCGGCAAGAATGCGCCGTCCCATGTTCTGAGCGGTGACGCTGTCGTCGGCCAGCAGTATTTTGCGCGCCAAGAGAGTCCTTTGCTGAGCAGGGGAGATACCGCGAAGTTATCGTCTGCCACCCGCTAAGTCAATGAGAATAGGCATCTAACAGGTTACGAGGGGTCATTGTCGATCGAGTGCGAACGCAGCTGCTAGTCCGAAAGGGCAACAGAGGAATTCAGGAATAATGGACTTCAGGAGGCGCCGGGCCCCCGCTTTTTCGTCAATCCTCGCCCGCAGCTACCGAGCTGCAATCTACTCCTTTGGACCCACCCATAAGTCGTGTAAAAACACCGTTTACCGGCCCGATTCCGGGTCGAAAAAAGCACCTCACTATGGTATAATTCAGAGTATCTGAGGAAGCGATAAGTGCTAGAAATTTCAGTAGTTTGAGGTCGGTTTTCGATATCGCGACTGAGCCGGTTTCCAGCCAAATTTTTCCGGCATTCCCACGGAGCTGAATGGCAACGAAAGAGATCACCTCGGCAATCGCCGAGACTAAGACAAAAAACGAAAAGCCTACTGTCATAAACGGCAACGGAGACTATACCGCCGATTCCATCAAGGTTCTTGGCGGCATGGAAGCGGTTCGCAAACGCCCCGCTATGTACATCGGTTCGACGGGCGAACTGGGACTGCATCACCTGGTCTACGAAGTCGTAGATAACTCGGTTGACGAGGCGCTTGCCGGACACGCCGACAAGATCGAAGTCGCCATTCACATCGACAATTCCATTACGGTGGTGGACAACGGCCGCGGCATTCCTGTCGATTCCATGGACGTTGATGGAGAGAAAGTTCCCGCCGCGCAAGTCGTCATGACCAAGTTGCACGCCGGCGGAAAGTTTGATTCTTCTACATACAAAGTGTCCGGCGGATTGCATGGCGTGGGCGTTTCTTGCGTCAATGCGCTGAGCGAAGAATTGGATCTCGAGATCTGGCGCGATGGACTGACCTGGGAACAGAGCTATTCCAAGGGCGAGCCCACCACCAAGCTGAAGAAGGCTGGCGCGACCAAGAAGCGGGGCACCAAGGTCCACTTCCTCCCGGACAAGAGCATCTTCACCGCTACGGAATACAACTTCGATACCTTGGCGCAGCGCTTGCGCGAACTCGCGTTCCTCAACAAGGGACTGCTGATCACGCTTACCGACGAGCGCACCACCGACGCCAAGACGGGCGAGCCGAAGACAGTTGAGTTCAAGTACAACGGCGGCATCGCGGAGTTTATCAAGCACCTCAATCGCGGCAAGCAGGCCCTGCATGACAAGCCCATCTACATGGAAGGCGAGAAGGATAGCGTCGTCATGGAGATCGGCCTGCAGTACAACGACGGCTATTCGGAAAGCGTCTTCAGCTTTGCCAACAACATCAACACGGTCGACGGAGGCAGTCACCTGTCCGGCTTCCGCACGGCCCTGACTCGCACCATCAACTACGCCGGTCAGCAGATGGGGTTGTTCAAAGATGTAAAAGAGAACCTGACGGGCGATGACGTTCGCGAAGGGCTGGTCGCCGTAATCAGCGTGAAGCTGCCACAGCCGCAATTTGAAGGTCAGACAAAGGGCAAGCTCAATTCCGACATCGCCGGAGTCGTTCAGGCGCTGGTCAACGAAAAACTGGGCGCCTACTTTGAGCAGAATCAGACGGCCGCGCGGAAGATCATCAACAAGGCCATCGACGCCGCACGCGCACGTGAGGCCGCCCGCAAAGCCCGCGATCTGACCCGCCGCAAAGGCGCGCTCGATGGCGGAGGGCTGCCGGGCAAATTAGCCGATTGCTCGGAGCGTCAGCCGGATCGCTGCGAGTTGTTCCTGGTCGAGGGCGAATCCGCAGGCGGAACCGCCAAGCAGGGCCGTGATCGGCGATTTCAGGCGATCCTGCCGCTTAAGGGCAAAATTCTAAACGTCGAAAAAGCACGTTACGACAAGATGCTCGGGCACGAAGAAATTCGCGCCATGATCACGGCGCTTGGCACCGGCATTGCAAAGGACGACTTCGACGCGACTAAGCTGCGCTACGGCAAGATCATCCTGATGACCGACGCCGACGTGGACGGCAGCCACATCCGCACCCTGCTGCTGACGTTCTTCTTCCGCCACATGCAGGAGCTGATCAAGCGCGGCAACGTTTTCATCGCTCAGCCGCCGCTGTACTCGATCAAGAAGGGCAAGTCGCAGCAGTACATCAAGAATGACGATGAATTCGACAAAGTCATGTTGAAGCGTGCGGCCGATGGGATCGTCGTCCGATATGGGGAGGGCGCGGCCAAGCTCGAAGGCGCAAACTTGTCAAAGTTCATGATGGTGCTGAAGGACTACCTTGCGTTTTATGACAAAGTCCTCAAGCGCACACGCGATGAGCGGGTGACCGACATTTTGCCCAGGCTGGACCTCTCCAAACGGGCGGATTTCGAAGGCGACAAGAAAGCCACGCCCAAGAAGATCGAGAAGCTCGAAAAAGAGTTGAAGAAAATTCAGAAAGAGCGGCAGTTTAAACAAGTCGAAAGCCGCTTCGACGAAGAGCACAACTTGTGGGAAGTGCGCTATGTCAATTCCCAAGGCGCCGAGCACCTGATCAACTGGGAACTGGCCTCTACGCCGGAGTACCGGCAACTCCTAGCGAAGTTCAAGCAGATCGAGCCCTACCTCGAGCCGCCGTTCGTGGTTGAGACCGTAGCCAAGGCCAAGCCGTCTGGAAATGGCAAAGAAGAGCCGAGTGACGCTGAGCGCGAGAACATTGAGAAAGCTCAGAAGCGGACCGGCAAGCTGCCTCCCGCCGCGGAAAAGGTTTCCGAGCCCGGCATCGTGGAGAAGAGCTCGGCACGCGATCTGTTTGACTACGTCAAAAAAGAAGGCAGTAAGGGATACGACGTGCAGCGCTACAAAGGTCTGGGCGAGATGACTTCAACCCAGCTTTGGGACACGACGATGGATCCCGAGCGCCGGACGTTATTGTCGGTGAAGCTCGAGGACATTGCCGAGTGCGAGACGATCTTCACCACGCTGATGGGCGAAGACGTGGAAGCGCGCCGCAAGTTCATCGAAGAGAACGCGCTGGACGTAAAGAACTTAGACATTTGATTGCTGCCGCGAATTAATGACGGCAAATATTTCCGGGGGCTAAAGCCCACATTGATTTGGAAGAGCTGACGCGGCCCTGAAGGGCCGCTCTTCCACTGATTGCCAGGAGTCAATAGCTAGAAGCTTATTTATGGCAGACGAACAGAATCCCCAACTTCCTTTAACACCTCCTCCCGGAGACGGTGGAGGCGGCGGCAACATTCTCCCCGTCAACATTGAAGAGGAGATGCGGCGGTCGTATCTCGACTATTCAATGTCGGTGATCATCGGCCGCGCGCTCCCCGACGTGCGCGACGGACTCAAGCCCGTGCATCGACGCATCCTTTACGCGATGTACGACATGGGTATGCTCCACAACCGCAAGACCAGCAAGTGCGCTGGCGTCGTCGGCGAGCTGCTCAAGAAATATCACCCCCATGGTGACGGCGCCGTCTACGACGCATTGGTGCGTCTGGCGCAGCCGTGGAGCATGCGGTATCCGCTGATCGACGGGCAGGGTAACTTCGGTTCTGTAGACGGCGATCCTCCCGCGGCCTATCGGTACACGGAATGCCGCTTGACCCGCATCGCCGAAGAGATGCTGGCCGACATCGACCAGGATGCCGTCGACTTCGTCCCCAATTTTGACGAGACGACAGAAGAGCCGGTCGTGCTGCCGACCCGCATCCCCAATTTGCTGATCAATGGCTCTGACGGCATCGCCGTTGGCATGGCGACCAAGATTCCGCCGCACAATTTGACCGAGATCGTCGATGCCACCATCACCCTGGTCAATAATCCCGGCGCGCAGTTGCCGGAGCTTCTGAAATTTGTGCAAGGCCCGGACTTCCCGACGGCGGGGATCATTCACGGCAAGGCGGGAATTTTCGAAGCCTACAAGAGTGGCCGCGGCCGTTTCATGATGCGCGCCAGGGCGGCGATCGAAAACATCAGTAAGGAGCGCCAGGCGATCATTGTCACCGAGATCCCCTACCAGGTAAACAAGTCAAAGCTGATCGAACGTATCGCCGAGCTGGTCAACAACAAGACCGTTGACGACGTCTCCGATATCCGCGACGAGAGCGACCGCGAAGGTATGCGGATCGTTATCGAGCTGAAGCGTGGCGCCGAGCCGCAGATCATCCTGAATCAGTTGTTCAAGCACACGTCGATGCAGGAAAGCTTCAGCATGATCCTGCTGGCTGTGGTGAACGGGCAGCCCAAGGAAATGGGGCTGAAGCAGGCGATCCAGCACTTTATTGATCACCGCGTCGACGTGGTCCGCCGCCGTACCGCTTTCCTGCTGATGAAGGCGAAGGAACGCGAGCACATCCTCGAAGGCTACAAGATCGCGCTCGATCACCTCGACAACGTGATCACCATCATTCGAGGCAGCGCCAACCGCGCGGCAGCCCGGGAAAACCTGGTTATCTACTTTGCCGGGAAGAAGATCGAAATCAACACCACCGGTCGCCCGCCGAAGCTCGACCCAGAGAAGCCATTTACGGCCACTCAGGCTGACGCCATCCTCGAATTGCAGTTACACCGCCTGACCAGGCTTTCGATCGATGAAATCACGAAAGAGCTGGCGCAAGTGCGGGAGAGCATTGCCGAGTACGAGTCGATTCTCGCCTCGGAGAAAAAACTGCGCGGCGTCATTGTCAAAGAACTGGAAGAAATCAGGAAACAGTACGGCGACGAACGTCGCACGGTGATCGAAGACGAAGCTGCCGAGATCAAGCTGGAAGATCTGATCGCGGATGAGCAGGTGGCGGTCACGGTGTCGCATTCGGGTTATCTGAAGCGAACTCCGATTTCCACCTATCGCATGCAGCGTCGTGGAGGCACCGGCCGCACCGGCATGAAGACGCGCGACGAGGATTTCGTCGAGCATCTGTTCATCGCCTCGACCCATGCCTATATTCTCATCTTCACCAACACTGGCCGCGTGTACTGGCTGAAGGTGTACGAGATTCCCGATGTCGGCGCAGCCGGCAAGGGCAAACACATCGGCAACCTGGTCGCGCTGCAACCGGGAGAGACGGTGCGCACCATGTTGGCGGTCCGCAATCTGGAAGAAGAAGGCCGCTATGTCTTCTTCGCTACCCGCAACGGCACGGTGAAGAAGACCGAGCTGAAAGATTTCTCAAACGTGATGTCCCGCGGCATCATCGCCATTGGAATCGAGCAGGGGGATGAGCTAGTCGGGGTCACGCTGACCGACGGCAGTCAGATCGTCTTTCTCGCATCGCACGACGGTCAGGCAATTCGCTTTGACGAATCAGACGTGCGCTCCATGGGACGTCCTGCGTACGGCGTACGTGGGATGAATCTCGACAAGGGCGACTACATCGTTGGCATGGCCACCACTCCGAAGGACGTCAAGAAGGCTGAGGCCGAGATCGAGAAGGCAAAAGCCAAAGCAGGCGTCCCGGAAGCCACCGCTACCGACGAGACGCTGCCCATCAAGGGCTCGCTGATCCTCTCCGTTACCGAGAATGGTTTCGGCAAGCGCACTCCCGCCGACGAATACCGTCTGCAAGGGCGCGGCGGCTCGGGCGTGATCAACGTCAAGACCACCGAGCGCAATGGCAAAGTGACTGCTATCGCGCAGGTGACTGAGGAGTCCGAGCTCATGCTGATAAGCCAGTACGGCAAGATCATTCGCATGGATTCGAGCACCATTCGCGAATCGGGACGCGCAGCGCAGGGTGTACGCCTGCTGCATCTGGAACCCGGAGATCGCGTCGCCGCCGCAGTCGTGATTCCCCCAGAAGAACCGACGAACGGCGGAACGCTAATCCAATAAACGGCGTCCGGGGCGGGCATTTGGCCCGCCTCGCTTGGCTCCCGGCGAGTAATGACGTCGTATGCAGGACACAAGTGGCACTTCGGTGCCATAGGCGCATACACTTCGCCGCAGTAGATTGTGCCAAACATGAATCAGTCTGCAGTCGGACGCGGAGCCCTGATCGGCGTTATTTTTGTATTGGTGGTGATTGCCGCCGTGCAGGTGCTGCCGCAAGTGGATCTAGCTGATACCGCTTTTCACGAAGACACCGCACCACTCGTGTCTAAGTTTCGTATCGTCTCCGCGCCATCTGCAGCAATTACCGCGGCGCTTTCCCCGCACCTGGCACATTCAACGGCAAAGCCCGCGGTGATATGGTTGGATGCCAGCCGCGAAGCCATTCATTCCCCCGCGAGATCGCTGACAACGCTTCTGTGCTGTCTCCTCTGTTAGGTGTTCATTCCCCAGCAATATTGGTTTACCCGCAAGTTGATCTACACCGGCAGAGCGACCCCGGGGCGGTTAACGACGTTGTGGGCTTCCGCTCACGTCAAGGCCAGACTGAGAGTTTAGACAGATCGAAGAAGTGGCAGTATGACTATCATTCACGCTGTACTGATCGGATGGGTTTTGCTTGGAGTTGGGAATTTGCTTGCCCTTGCCTGGGTCTACTCCAAGGCCGCGCCCGGCCCCGATGATAGCAATACTGAATCTACCGTCAGCGGCTTGAAACCACGTCGTTCAGGAACTCGGACGTCCTCTCTACGGCGCAGTACTGCCCCGCGGCGACGATGGTGAGGGTTGCTCATCGCCTGCTGTGCGATGCATTTTTCTTCCTGCATTCCGATACTGAACCAAACTGCGTTTCGCGCTTGACTCCATCGTGAAAGTCGTTCAATATCCTGCTCCATTGTGGGGGATCTTTCCTGCCTCCTTGCGTAGGGTTCTCTGTTCCGTGTTGCTGGATCGACCGCATATCACACCGGAGGACGCCCGAATCCGTTCGGCTGATGCAGCCACATTCAACCCTATACAAATCCCACATGATCAAGGAGCTCAAATGAAGAAGTGGTCGATTTTTCTGCTGATTCTGCTCATCGCCACATTCGCGGAAGCACAGCGACAAGATCTATCAAACAACTCGGGTCAGCCCCCCCGGCTGGGCATTCACTGGGCGCGCGGCTTCACCCCGTTTGCGCGACCCTCCGCAAAACAAGTCAACATGACCTATCACGGTGGGGTGATTCTCACTTCAGTCACCGCTCAGGCAATCTTCTGGGGCCCAAGCTGGACCAACTCCAACTTTGTCGGTGACAAGATCACTGGTCTTGACAGCTGGCACACCGGCTTCAGCGGCTCCAATTACGCGAAAACCTCCGACGAGTACACCGGATCGAACGGCACGGTCGGACCGACCGTGACCTATCAAGGACACGTAGTCGATACCACGACGGCCTCTGGAGGAGGCAATACTGGTGCAATTCTGGCGGAAGTCTGCAAGGTTATCGCGAAACCGGTCAGCAACGGATATTACCCGGTCTACACCGACGTGAAGCGCGGCAACGCCGGCTATTGCGCGTGGCACAGCTACGGCAAGTGCGGATCTACTACAGTGCAGTTTGCGTTCTTCTTCAGCCTCGATGGAGATCCAGGTTGCGATCCAGCCGACAATTCGGGTCTGCACTCACAAGGACTGGCTGCGCTGGCCAACGTGAGCGGGCATGAACTGTCGGAAACCCGGACCGATCCTGACAGTCCGGGCGCGTGGTACGACCGCCAGGGCGCCGAGAACGGCGACAAATGCGCGTGGACCTTCAACGTTCCGCTGGTGACGTTCAGCGATGGAAGTAGATGGAAGATTCAGGGCGAGTGGTCGAACGCCGCCTATACTGCTGGAACCGGTTATCCGAACAGTTCCGGGCAGAAGGGCTGTTTGGACGGACACTGAGGCAAGCATAACGATTAGCGCCGAGATCTCAGAGACTTGAGATCTCGGCGTTAAACTTTTGAGACGTCTGACATCCAGGCGGTTCATGTCAGGTTCAGTCGTCGTGTGCGGCCGCCGGTGCGATCCTTCGACTTCGTTTAGGGCAGGCCGCCGGCAAACCGCAACGCTGCCGGTGTTCTTCGCGCGCTTTGCGGAATCTCCTTCGCGAATTTTGCGGTTACGATCGTTTCGCAAAGTACGCAAAGAGCACCGGGAGCTTCGCCAAGGAAACCAGGTCCGCTGGCGAAAACCTGCCAAATCCGCTAAAATCTAAGTCTTACCCGTAGAGTCCTGCGGTCATTCTGGAGAGGTCAATGGCACAAGTTTGTGAAGTCTGCGGCAAGGGGCCGCAATTTGGAAATACGATCAGTCACGCGCACAACGTCAGCCGGCGGCGCTGGAATGTGAACCTGCGCCCGGTGCGCGCGAAGGTGGGCGGCGCAACCAAGCGCATCCGCGTTTGTACTTCCTGCCTGCGTAGCGGAAAAGTGGTCAAGGCGTGAAAGCAGTAGTCGGTAGGCAGTAGCTGGTAGCAGCGCGGTGCTTCCGGCCAATCGCCCGATTTCGCCCACTCGGGCGGCAAGTCCCTTAAACGTTCCCTTTCAGCGGCAACGAAAGCAGCCGGCAATCAGGTCTTGCCCTGACTACCGGCCACTGACCACTTTCGCTATTTAACGTCCAGCAATTCCACATCGAAAATCAGCGTGGCATTGGGCGGGATCAGGCCCGGGTACCCCTGGGGCCCATAAGCCAGATCTCCGGGGATGCGCAACTGCCGCTTGCCTCCGACTTTCATGCCCACGACGCCTTCATTCCAGCCTTTGATGACCGGGGCGCTGCCGAGATTCTCCACCGGGAATGGTTGCTTGCCGACCGACGTGTCGAACATCTTGCCGTCAGTCAGCCATCCGGTGTAGTTGACGATGGCGGTCGAGCCTTTCTCGGCTGTTTTGCCGGTGCCGACCTTAATGTCCCAGTATTCCAGGCCATCGGGAAGTTTGGTGGGCTTGCC
>Ga0070741_10017311_pt1 | contig 11857 bp, 10 predicted proteins | sample Coa_R1_4_FD_66440 | JGI IMG/M metagenome (GOLD analysis project Ga0070741, IMG submission 66440) | Surface soil microbial communities from Centralia Pennsylvania, which are recovering from an underground coalmine fire - Coalmine... | ecosystem: Environmental > Terrestrial > Soil > Unclassified ...
CAACGTGAGCTGGCCCATTACCGGCCAGTTTGTAGCATTGGAAGAGGACAACGCCGCGGGTAAAGCACATGCCAAAGCGGAAAAAGCGGCTGACGGAAACCAGGATAAACTGCAAATCACCATCCAGGCGCTTAAAGCCAAACCGGACACAAGCGACGAAGAGCTGGCAAAGCTTCTCTCACTCAAGCGTCCTGCCAGCGCCCGTTTCTGGCGATTGAAGGCCACAGAAATTTTAAATGCGGCAGACAAAAAGTCGGGCGCGGCAAGCAAGAAATTGGCAGCATACACCCCATCGCTTCAGGATTCATGGGCCAGCGATGGGCCGGATCGACCCATCGGCAGAGAGATCAGCAACGGGCAGGGAATGAAACGTTAGCCTTGACGTTTAAGAATAGTAATGATAAAATTGTCCGAGTGTAGTATGAGGCTGACAAACCTATCTACCTCATCATGGTGTGTTGCAGTTTGACAGTGTAGTCTACTAGTAACTAGATAATAATTCTCCAATTATTTAGGGAGGGATCAATGCCGGCCACGTTCAGTTATGCGAGCATACTGCATGCTATCGGTCAAGTGCTCGATCAGATAGGCGTGAAAAGTATCGCAATCCATGAAGAAGAGGATGGTCTCTTCGTAGAAGGGTTTAACAGCGAAGGTCAGCTTCAGGTGCAGATGCATTATGATATTGCCAGTTTGTACGACCTGTTAACGAGGTCGCAGAAGCAGGCAGATGGGCAAGAGAGCCTACCAACTGCCGGCGTGTTACACCGCTTCCTGGCTGACCATCATCGCGAGCTCGTTGGAGCCACACTTTAAAACACTATCGGCTTCATCAAGTAGTAAGAGAACCGGGGATCTCTCCGGTTCTTATAACATGAGGGGGAGAAGGTTATTATTGAGGGGAAAAGATAAAATGATGCGTTTATGGGCTACTTGTTGCAGAGCCACCGCCTTCCATAGTCGCGCATACTCTCAATCACATGGACCAGATCTTGCCCCTTCTCGGTTAGTGAATATTCGACGCGAGGAGGTACTTCTGCAAACATCTGACGAGTGATGATGCCCTCTTCTTCAAGAGAGCGCAAGCGTTCGGAGAGGGTTTTAGGGCTGATGCCCTGGAGTGAGCGTTCCAGTTGATTAAAGCGTTTGACGCCAGAAGCCAGGTCTCGAATTATGAGCAACGTCCATTTCCCACTGATTATTTCAGCGGTGCGGGCTACGGGGCAGATAGTATCTTTTACGTGATTGGATTGCGCTAGCTCCATTGTTGCAAACTCTTTGTACAAATTATGTCTTTCCAACTTACAGAATATACCATAGTAGGTACGCAAAGTAAAGCGCAGACCTCTCGACTTTATTACTAAAGTATGATATGCTCATAGCTATAGGATGCACTGCAAGGGTGTCCGAGCACCTGAACAATCATAAATCTTGGTCTGCGCGGTTTCTCCCGAATGAGAGGAGAAGGTTGTGCCCGAAGATATTGCTCTATTCATCGATTTTGAGAACATACGCTACAGTATGCTGAATATACAACGGCGGGAGCCCGATCCACAGGAGTTGATCGCCGTCGCCCGTCGCTATGGCACTGTGATGGTTGCCCGCGCCTATGCGGACTGGTCTCGCCAACCAGAGCCCTTCAAAGGCAGCTTGACGGCGGCAATGATCGACAGGGTTGACTGCCCCGCGAAGCAGCGAGATCGTATTCGCATGGGTACGATTCACTACGCTTCCGGTAATCCCCCGACAGGGACGCTTGGCTCATCAAGCTACGTCGCTGAACAGGGGTCGGCAGGCTACTCTCGCCCCTGGTCCGGCAGCGTCTCTGGAAGTTCTGGCCCGTTACCGGCCATTAATCCGCAGATAATGGGATGGGGATCCGAATCCGATGCCCCGATTTCCGGCGAGATGGACGACGATACTCTGTTGCCTGAAGATGAGCCTCCAACTGAAGAAGGCTATAACACGACCGAGTATCAGCAGCGCGAGTCTTATCGACAAGCTGCACCCTACACCGGTTCTTACGGACAAACCCCCACCGGCCCTCTAGGGCAAAGCAATACCGGTCCCTTAGGCTATCCCACAGCCCCCACCCAGCATACAGCGACTACCGGTCATATGCCTGCCATCAATTCTGGTAATAGTACCATTGTACAGAGCACGGTCGTACAAAGCACTGTTGATCTCAATATGTTGATGGATATCATTGAAACAGTTTTTGATCGTCCAACTATCTCTACTTTTGTTTTGATGACAGGCGATAAAGATTTCACGCGCATCAGCGCCCGCTTAAAGTTACGTTTGAATAAAAATGTTATTGTTGTAGGTATTCCAGGAACCGTCAGCCGAGATCTTATCAGCAGTGCGAACCAGTTTGTGCCCCTGGTCCCTGGCAATGTTACCGGCAATACCGGTACCCTTCCAGCTATGACCCCTCCAACTGGTAATACTGGGACTATGCCCGCGGTTAACTACGCCGGCTCAACTTCGCAGTTCCAGCAAGTTCCTTACGGGGCTCCGCAGATCGATATTCTGGACCCGCAGTTCTTACAGTTTCTCGATTACATTGATCGCAACTGGTCCTGGCGCACCATTATTGGCGTCTCTAATTTCATTGGCGACCCGGTGAATCCCAAGAATCGCTTCCGCGGACGGCTTACCCGCGAATCGGCGCGCGAGCTATTGAATACTTGCATCCAGCAAAATATCTTGCTCGTTCAAACGGACCCGACCGGAGCTGAGGACTTGCGCTTGAACCGCATGCATCCTGGCGTTGATGAGGTGCTTAAACAATTTGTTCGCTAAAGAAACGCTGCAACAGGCAGGCCCGCTCACTTCTGGTCGGGCCTGCCTGTTTGTGTTTTCTACCGTTCTTTCCAAAAAGGTTATGTACCAGCAAGGAGACTACTATGGATGAGGCCCGTCTGAGTTTTTTCCGCCGCCTGATCGCCAGCCCCAGCCCCTCAGGCTTTGAGCAACCTGTTCAACAGGTCATTCGCGAGGAAATACGCTCTTATACCGACGAGGTGCGTACCGATGTCCACGGCAATGTGATCGCCGCCCTCAACCCTACCGGCCAACCACGCGTGATGCTTACCGCCCACTGCGATGAGCTGGGTTTCCTCGTCCGCTATATCGATGAGCAGGGCTTTATTTATTTCGCGACCATCGGCGGCTATGATCCCTCGACCCTCCCCGGGAACCGCGTTCAGATCTATACACCGTCAGGCCCCGTGCTTGGAGTGATTGGACGCAAGCCTGCACATTTATTAAGCGGAGAAGATCGCAGCAAGGCTCCGAAACTTACAGAACTCTGGATTGATATCGGCGCTTCAAGCAAAGAGGAGGCCCAGGCGCTAGTACCTATCGGCAGCGTGGCGACGCGTGCAAACCAACTCGAACCCCTGCGCGAAGATCTGGTGACGTCACGCGCGTTAGACGATAAAGCCGGAATTTTCGCCGTTGTGGAGGCTATGCGCCGCATCCACGAGCGACGAGCAGCGTTGAAAGCTGGCGTCTTTTTTGTTTCGGCAGTGCAGGAAGAGGTGGGACTGCGCGGCGCACGCACCAGCGCCTTCGGAGTAGACCCGCTGATCGCGGTGGCGGTCGACGTGACCTTCACTTCCGATCACCCGGGTACCTCCAGGCAAGAGATTGGCGAAATTAAGCTCAATGGCGGGCCGGTAATCTCGCTTGGAGGGCATATTAATCCGCGCATCTATCAGCTCCTGGTGCAAGCGGCCACGGAGGCGGAATTCGCCTGGCAGATCGATCCCCAGGCATCCCGCACCGGCACAGATACAGATGCGATCCAGGTATCGCGCGCAGGCGTGGCCACGGGGCTGGTCAGCATCCCCTGCCGTTACCTCCATAGCCCATCGGAGATCGCTTCGCTTAAAGACATCGATCAGGTGGCAGAAGTGCTGGCCCGCTTCACCCTTGCAATCGACGAAACTACGAACGTGATTCCTTAGCAAAAGCAAAGCGCATAGCAAGCGAGGGACATCATTCTCTCTCTGTCCCTCGCTACGCTGCCAGCTTCAGTACCAGCCATGCTTTACTGCATTGGCGGCATCTGCTCTGGATACTGCACCTGCGGCTGCTCATATTGCTCATACTGCGCCGACGCCTGGTATGGTTGCTCTCCCCGCTCGCTTTCTTGATATGGCTCGGGCGCACCCGGCTGCGGCTGATACCCCTGCTCATACGGCTGGTACGTCTGCTCGTATGGCTGATATGGCGGTTGATACGGCTGGTACGGCGGTTGATAATACTGTTGCTGCTGGTAATTCCCTGTCATAGGAGGCCCAAACAGCGAACCCATCAAAGCGCGCGCGATGAGGAACAGGATCATGATCATCAAAAATGACGCCACCAGCGCCCCAATTGAGCCGTGAGACATAAAGAATATAATAAATGGAAGCACAAACGGGAAACCACCAAGTCGTCTCATCCGCCGGTGGGGACCTCTGTATCTGTACATAGCTGTTCCCCCTCAAGGAACTAAAAAAGAGCAGTTACTAGCTTTTGCTCTGTCAGCATTTATCCGCACACATATTGTAACATATCTATTATAACGTATAACTATCTGCTATTTCAAGTATAGCAAATAGCTATGACAGGGCTTCTCCAAAGTGGTTTTTGCAGACAGAACGGCTCGCAAGCGAGCCGTTCGAGAGGAAGGTGCTGGCGGTGGGCTGCGCCCACCGCCAGCACCTTCCTCTCCCTGTGAACGCCTGTGGCGCGAGGAGTCAAAGCGTGCAGCGACTTTGGAGAAACCCTGATAGCTATGATAAGGCTTCTCTCATGTCTTTTCAGACAGAACGGCTCGCTTGCGAGCCGTTCTGCCGAGGGAGGGGCTGGCGGTGGGCAGTGCCCACCGCCAGCCCCTCCCTCGGCCTATGAGCGCCTTCGGCGCGAGCAGTCAGAGCGCGCACCGACTGTTGAGACTGAGAAGCCCTGATAGCTATGAGGAGAGTGCAGTATAAATCCCCTATCCGACGAGTATCCAAGCCATCGGATAGGGGATGATTATATCCCGAGCCTTGCCTGTCAGGCGCTTAATAGTTCTTTGATCATGACGGCGCCCGCGATTGACCCATCGGCGTTGCTACGCGAGTAGAGCTGCACGATGCCCTCCTGGGTGCCTCCCTTGAAGGTGGAGCTGAAGCTGACATTGGCGGAGAAGGTGGTGGGACCGTTGCCGGTAGCGCCGTTGGCATCGGCATGCCCGATAGGATTATATAAGTGATCCAGGACCACAACCTGACCAATTTTGCCTTCGAACGCGCTGCCCGTCCCGCTAACGGCGACAGGACTGTTCAAACGGTCGCGATTTTGGGGAGAGGTAATCGACATGCCGGTAGTCTCGACGGCGGTAGCCTCCCAGATGCCACCATTGGCATTGCCCTCCAACCGGCTCAAGGTGACCTTAATAGTATTGCCGACCGGGCCGGTGTTTTTGACAGTGACCACTGCATCCACATCATGCTGCCCCCCACCGCTGACAATGGTCGTCTGGGCGCTGGTAGACCATTTCAGGAGCGTGACTGCAAGATTGCTAGAAACCGTCGCTGCGCTCAGCTTCCACGGGTCATGGCCCTGATTGACCTGCGCCTGGTCGGTCTCGGCTTGATAGCGCGTCAGATCGGGGAAAAGGCCGGGGAAAGAGACGGGGACAAAGGTGCCTGCGCCATCGGACCACTTAAATTCGCGGAAGAGATCCTGCGTCAGAGCGGCATTTGCCTTGCCGATGTTAACAGAGGAATTCTGATCGACCTCGCCGGTGAGAACCGTATTATAGTTGCTAATTTTGGCATTACCTTTGTAGAGGCCTTGCAATTTGAAGACCTGGGCAGGATTGGCATCAGTAATGTTGTTATAGACATAAAGGTCAAGATTAGAGCCGGTGCCGTCAAAGCGCACGGTTACGAGGGCCTGCAAAGTAGGATTGCCCATTAAATTGGCGCAGGTGACGCTCTCGACCTTGCTGACATTGGCCTGGGTGGGAATAACGGGGTCCCAATGTGAAGGGGCGCTGACGGCCACAGGACAGGGCTGTGAACCCAGTCCAATGCCGGGGGTTGGTGTGCTTGTACTGACGCTGCTGGTCGCCAGCGTTGTAGGAGAGCTGGACGCGCTCCCACCACTACTACTCCCGCCAGGCATGCTACAAGCGGTCAGAAGGCCCGCCAGCAGGAAAAGCAGGCTCAGACTCATAGCGATCCCTTGATGTTTACCAGAGCTAAAAAGTTTTTTTTGCATCATACCTCTCCAAAAAGCACTGTTTATTTTTAGATAAACAATGATTCCTTGCTTCGAATCCTTACGGATCTGCTGCATCTGACAACATTATAATGAAGCAACAACTGGAGAGTTATGCGTCATCTCATAGTTTCATTGTGACCTGGACAACAAGGTTGCGGGGCCGGATCAGACATAGCGTAATGCCTCGGCGGGTGCAACTTTGCCTGCCTGCCACGATGGCAGCAGAGCGCCGAGGAACGAAGCCAGGAAGGCCACGCCGATAATCAATCCAATCTCCTGCCACGGCACGCTAAATATCAGGCCGGTCTGGTATTGCTCGAAGAAGTTGGCGGCAAAAATATTGTGGGCCAGAATCAGCCCCAGGATCACGCCTAGAATGCTGCCAAGCGCACCCACCAGGAACGACTCAAGCAAAAACACCGACTGGATCAGGCGACGACTACATCCCAGAGCACGTAGCATGCCTATTTGCTGCCGCCGCTCGACAACTGCTCGCGTCCCTGTAATCGCCAGGGCCGCAACTCCGAGCAACAACACCATGCCAACGATACCAAGCAAGACATTGCTCAGCAGAATGCGCGGCCCGCGCACCTGCCAGATCGCGTCCTCCAACACCGTCGTTTCCAGCCCATTATCAAGATACGCCGAACCGAGCGCAAGAGCCAGCGCCCGCTTATCCTGCCCTGGCGCCACTTTAAAATAATAGGTCTGCGGATCGCTGCTGACATTATCAACCGTGCCAACGCCAGCAAGGCTATAGTTGCTGCGAGGAATATACAGACCAAAATGAGCGCTATCGCTGTTATCAACCACGCCGATAATAGTCAGCTTGATCGCTTCCTTCCCCTGAAGGCTCGTGACCCATATCGGCGTGGGAGCGAAAACCGTGTCGCCCTGGTAAACGCCGCTGAGCGAGAAGGTGAGGCGAGGATCGAAGTTGGGCGGCGTGGCAGGAGCGCCCACGTCAGCCGCCTGGGGCGTCGAAGGATCATAGACGGAGGTGTTGAGCGCAACGTTAGGATTGAAAGGCAGGGCGCTACTATCGATGAGCGCATAATCAGGATGCGCTTGTAATGCTTGCCAGACCGCGTTATCGCTGGCGAAACCGTTCGCGCGCGCCTTCAAGTGCAGCCCATAGCCCTGCAAAAAGCCGCCGCTGACAATCTGCGCGGGATAAGTGGTCCAGCGGGGAGCGTCGGAGCTGAGCTGGATCACGCCCACGGCTGTCGTACTGCGCACCCCGATGGCGGAAAAATCCTGTGGATCAATGCCATGTTGCGCCAGCGACGAGCGGATATCGGGTATCGAATTGAAAAACGCCGTCGCCTGAATATCATAGCCGCCGGTCTGAGTATTAATATCGACATAACTGTTCTGCATCGCATTGGTGATGACCGCCATTACCGTCATTGAAAACACCACCAGGCTAAACATGACCATGCTCAAGCCCGTGCGGAAGCGGCGGTGCAGAGGATAGGCCAGAGCCAGCCGGGCTACTGCGGAGGCGCCTGGAATGCGCGCACAGAAGGTAAACAATGGGTTGAGCAGCATCTTCGCGTTCATGATGATCACCCAGGCCGCACCTAGCACCATCATCATAGCCGCCACAAAGAACACCTCAATGCCTCCCTGAAAACGCGGCAGGCCCAGATTGCCCACCACGTCAAAGGGCAGCGCCCAGTAGGCGACGATGGGCAGGCCAACCAGGAAGGCGAACAATCCGGCAGCCACATTTCTGCGTTCCATCGAATAGCCGCCGTTGCGCCTCCAGTTGACGAAGAGCATGATTTGCTCTATCAATGCTTTGACCAGCAGGCCACCGCCGATCACAATCAGCGAAAGGCCAAGCGAGAACGGGATCACCTGAGTGCTCTCCAGGCCCGTCTGCATCAGCAACAGGCCAGCCAGTAGCGGCAAGAAGCCCATCCTCACCAGCTCGCGCACCAGGCTCACAAAAATATCAGGAATAAGCTCAAGCAAGACGCGGCGCACGCGGCGCAAAGAGCGGCGGACCGCCACGCGTTTCGTAGCCGGAGCAGCAGTTCTGCGTCCGGTTCGTCCCACGATGCCAAGCGATTGCAGCAGTCGCACGCCTATTTCACCCAGTGAGAGCGTCGAGCGTCCTGCCTCTGAGAGATCCCGTATCGCCTCCACCACCGTCATGCGGCTGACCAGCCAGGAAGAGAGCGCGACCGCGAAGAAGGTAAAAATCACACCAAGACAATAGGCAATAATTATGCTGCGGGGCTGAAACGTCACCGTCAGGGGAAAATTGAAACGCGCCAGCACGGGTCCAAGCAGCGTAATCAGCAGGTAACCGGCCCCTATACCGAAAAGCAAGCCGACAAACGATGCCAGCAGATCGTAGACAGTGCCCTCAAAAAGGAACATAAATATCAGGTGACGACGCTGCACACCAATGGCCCGCGCCATTCCCATCTCAGTACGTCGCTCGGCTGCCAGCAGCACAAAAATCAGGAAGATCAGCAGGAGGCCAATAGCCAGCGCAAAAAGGCTAAACAGGGCAAAGACTTGTGAGAAAATATCCTGCGCCTTCTGTGAATTCTGCACCCCCTGCACTTTGACCTGGATCACATTCACGCGCGGGAACCAGTGGCGTATTGTCTGCGACACCTGATCAGACAGCGCAAGGCCGCTCAGCCCGCTCCCTCGATTGGCAATATAGACCTCGTTAATCTCATCATCCAACCCTTCAATCGTATGGAAGGTCTGCAACTGGCTCAACAGCGCGGGATTATCCCCCACCAATCCCCCATTATTCACAATTGCGGCCACCGAGAGCGTATAGCGGCGACCAGGCCAGCGCGATGAGTAGAGATAAAGCGTATCACCAGCATGAGCATTGAGCAATTGCGCTACTGTCTGGTTTAAATAGACCTGGTCGGGCTTGAGAGCGGCGATGGTCAGCGTTTGCTTTGTAGCAATATCTTGCATACCGCCGAAGCCTTTTTCGCTGCCCGGGATCACCGCCAGACCAGTCACCGCTGAGCGCACCTGGCGAGAAGTCTGGTCTGCCACCAGCAAATCATGCTCCTGCAAGGCCGCGCCAATCGCCATAATATCGGGATCATTGCGCGCCCGATCTACCAGACCATAGTAGACCCCATCGCGAAACAGGCCGAGCGGACCACGCCCCCCCTCGATCAATTCATCAATGCCGCCCCAGTTATAGACCGCGACACTCTGGACCGTCGCGGTCAGCACATCGCCGGTCGCCAGCACACTGGAGAGCAACGTGGTCGAGAGCATCAGGGCGAAGACGATCAACACCATCTGCATGCGTCGCCGTGGAATATTGCGCACACCGATCTTAAAAAAGATCGCGTTAAAGAGCGCCAGCAACACCACCACGACGATAATCGCCGTAGTGATTATTCCCAGAATAAGAGTCAGCGTATCAATGGGAATGCCAAAAAGTTCTATCATAGGCCGTTTTTCTGTAGCACCTGATAAAAAATCTCCGCCAGTCGTGAATAACCGATAGCATTGGGATGGAAGCCATCATCGCTGATATACTCCGGGTGACTCGCCAGTTCACGCCAATCCTGATAAAGATCGACCAGCACAGCATGATGCCGCTGTACAATAGTCGCGATAGCGGTGTTGTACGCTTGAATCTGCTCACGCAAAGCCGGGAGTTCCTGGGGCTGAGCCTGGAAACGAGGCAACAGGGTAAGGTCGGGCACGTTGCCCACTAGCACGCGCGCGTGAGGCAACGCCGTCTGCAACTTGCCTAACAATTGATCAAGATCGTGGGAATAGTTATCGAGCGGCACATTGTCAGCCAGATCATTAACAGCCAGCCAGACCGTCACCAGATCTGGATGCGAATCAAGGGCCACTGGCAATTCCATATTCAGCGCATCATGCACATGGATACCGGGAATGCCTAAATTGATCAGGCGTACACCATTCCCTAATTTAAGTGTCAGATCGGCAGCCCAATTCTCTGAAGGAGGGTCATCGGCTCCGGTACCAAAGGTATCAGAGGCACCAATCGCCACATAGGTAAGACGAGCAGGCGGGGGCTGCTGAAGCCGCAAAGCGCCTGTCGGAGACTGCCCTCCAGAAAAAATAGCACAACTCGCCAAACAACCGGATAGCGTAAGAACCAGTATACACAGTGAAACGTACCGTCTGGTATAGGTCATAGAAAATCGCTCCCAGACAGCGCAGTGGAAACTGCGACCCCTGCCAATGCACACCTGGCATTGCTGCCAGGGCAACCATATCACTCACAAAAAGTGAATATACACTACTATTCATTACGCAAAATCGTTACGGCGAGCCCCACTAATACAAGATTTAGTGCGGGGTAAAAGCAGTACTAAGTATAGACACCAGGCCGAACAGGATGATAAAGACGATAGTTAGATTGAAGATCAACCGCTCGACGCCGCGCCGCGTTTTGAACACAGAGCCTGCACTGCTGCCACCGAAGGCGCTGCCAAGCCCAGCTCCACGCACCTGCAATAAAATAAAGACGATCACTATTGCACACAGGATGATTTGTACTATTCTAATAGCTGGAAGCCATTGTTGCACGATTTTCTCCTCGCTTTCGCATGTACCTGAACCCAAACCAGAGTAGTTTGTGGAGATTATACCATAGGGCGGTGTCCCCGTCGAGTCCGTCGCGAGCAGCTCAAGCGTACGTGCGCTCATAATATTGGGGACAAAGTATCTTGCAGTGGATTGAATTTCTATGGTAAAATACAATTCGGGCGAGGACACTAGGTCCCCGCCCGAACTTATTGTGAGAGAAGCAGAGCAGATCATGGAAATATCCTGGCTGGGCCACTCTTGTTTTTTATTACGTGGCAAAAATGTCCTACTGGTCACAGACCCATTCTCTCCCCAGCATGGCCCCTCGCAAGGGGAGCCGCCGCGACTGGGCAAGAGCAACGCCTCTATCGTCACCATCAGCCATAACCACCCCAGTCACAACTATGTCATGGGGGTCGGGGGTAAACCCTATGTGGTGCGAGGGCCGGGCGAATACGAGATCAGCGATGTGCTGATCACAGGCGTCTCCTCCTATCACGACGACAAGCATGGGCAGGAGCAGGGTCGCAACACGATCTATGTTATCCACATGGATGACGTTGTCCTCTGCCACCTCGGCGATCTGGGCCATACGTTACAGGAGGAACAACTGGAGATCGTGGCCGACGCCGACGTGCTCTTTGTGCCTATCGGGGGGCAAAATACTGTGAATGCGACTCAGGCCGCTGAAATTATTAGCCAGGTCGAGCCGCGTATCGCCATCCCCATGCACTACCGACCAGCGAGTGGCGGCACGCCCGATCCACTCGACAAATTCTGCCGCGAGATGGGGGTAGAGAGCATCGAGGCACAACCAAAAATCGTCGTTACCAAAAGTAATTTACCTGTAGAAACACAGGTTATGTTGCTCCAGCCACGCTGATTGGCGTGCTTTAAGCAAAACGTCTCTTTTACATAACGGCACATATTCAACGGCAAGGCACTGCCTTACCGCGCTCCCACGATGAATCGGGGAGCTACAGCGCGTCAGCGTTGGAGCGCGGAATATCAAGGCTCCCGTGAT
>Ga0070741_10017313_pt1 | contig 11856 bp, 12 predicted proteins | sample Coa_R1_4_FD_66440 | JGI IMG/M metagenome (GOLD analysis project Ga0070741, IMG submission 66440) | Surface soil microbial communities from Centralia Pennsylvania, which are recovering from an underground coalmine fire - Coalmine... | ecosystem: Environmental > Terrestrial > Soil > Unclassified ...
GCTCTACGCCACCCTCGGCGACATCAACTCCTCCGACCGCAACATCATGACGATCGAGGACCCGGTGGAGTACATCCTCCCCTCGGTCAACCAGATCCAGATCAACGAGCAGGCCGGCGTGACCTTCGCCGACGGCCTCCGGTCGATCCTCCGCCAGGACCCCGACGTCATCCTCGTCGGCGAGATCCGCGACGCCGAGACCGCCCGCATCGCCGTGCAGTCGGCGCTCACCGGCCACCTCGTGCTTTCGTCGCTGCACGCCACCGACACGGCGGCGGCCATCCACCGCTTCCTCGACATGGGCATCGAGGCGTTCCTGGTGGCGTCGGCTGGATTGGGGATCGTCGGCCAGCGGCTGGTGCGTCGGATCTGCCCGTCCTGCAAGGTCCCCTACGAGCCCACCGACGAGGAGCTGGCCTTCTACCTCGAGGCCGACGGCCCGAACAAGGACACGTTCTGGATCGGCGAAGGCTGCAACTTCTGCGCCGGCACCGGCTACCAAGAGCGCATCGGTGTCTACGAACTGTTGAGGATCACCCCCGAGATCAAGCGCCTCATCGTCGGATGGGCGACCCAGGAGGAGATCCGCCGCATGGCGATCGCCCAGGGGATGCGGACTCTTCTGCAAGAGGGCCTCAGCTTGGTGGCGTCCGACACCACCACGATTTCCGAAGTCATCCGGGTCATCTACGCGAGCTAAGGACCACGCATCATGCCGAAGTTCAATTTCGTCGCCGTCGGGCCGGATGGCGCTCAGGTAACCGGGATCGAAGAGGCCGAAAACCTCGGCGCCCTCAGCCGGCTGCTCGGGGACCGCAACCTCACTGTCCGGGAGGCGCGGGAAAAAAAGTCGATCATGCAGTTCGAGCTGACCAAGAAGAAGGTTCCCCGTAAGGACCTGATGCACTTCTCCCGCCAGATGGCGGTCTTCCTCCGGGCCGGCATCCCGGTGATCGACGCCCTGACGATCATTAACCAGGAGCTTCCGAAGAAGAGCGTCCTCGGAGACTGCATTTCGGACATGGTTTTGTCCCTCGAGTCGGGGAGCAGCTTCACCGGTGCCGCCCGGACCCACCCCGAGGCCTTCCCGAACTTCTTCCTCGGGATCCTCGAGGCGGCGGAGCTGACCGGGAATCTGGCCGCGGCCCTCGACGAGGTCAGCAAATACATCGAACGGGACCTCCAAGCCCGGAAGAAGATCCAGTCGGCTCTGTTCTATCCCGCCGTCGTCTTCCTGATGTCGATCGCTACCGTGATCGTTCTGGCGACGTTCGTGCTGCCGAGATTCAAGAAGTTCTTCTCCGAGCTGCACGCCAAGTTGCCGCTGCCCACCCGCATGCTTCTGTCTGCCACCAACCTCCTTGAGAACAATTGGCCGATCCTCGTCCTGGGCTTCGTGGCGATTGGGCTCGTGGTGGGCTTCGGCCCTCGAACGGCGAAGGGCCGTGCGCTGCGGGACAGGTGGCTCCTGAAACTGCCGGTCATCGGCGACATGACGCAGACGGCGATCGTCGAGCGCTTCTGCCGGACACTGAGCTCCATGGTCCGGGCCGGCGTCCCGCTCCCGGACGCGCTCGCCGTCGCCTCCGATGGCGCCAACAACGTCGTCTATCGCGAGAAGCTCGACGAAGTCCGCACGGCGATGCTCCGGGGGGAGGGCCTGGCCGGCCCGGTCGCCAAGGCGGACTTCTTGCCCGGCGCGGCCCGCCAGATGATCCGGGTCGGCGAGGAGACAGGAACCCTCGACGAGCAGCTCGAGACCTCGGCACAGTTCTTCGGCACGGAGCTCGACTTCAAGATCGCCCGGTTCACCAACCTTTTCGAGCCTGCCGTCATTCTCTTCATGGGGGTTGTCGTCGGCTTCGTGGCGATCGCTCTGGTGTCGGCGATGTATGGCATCTTCAACCAGGCCAACCTCGGGTGAGGGCCGTGCGTCCCATCGACCGAGTTCGTTCGGAGGACGGGCTGACGCTGCTGGAGTGCCTCGTGGCGGTGGCGATCATCAGCCTGGCCATCGTCGGCATTGTCTCCGGCTTGGGGACCGCTTCGCTGGCGTCCGATGCCCACCGGAAGCAGGTTACGTCGGACACGGTCATCCGCAGTTACACGGAAGCACTCAAGCAGCAGATCCACCTCGGCGCCTATCACACCTGCCCGGCCACCGCGGCGGACTACGCCATTCCGAGCTCCGTCTGGCAGCCGCCGTCGGGCTATTCGGTTTCGATCACCTCGATCAAATATCTCCAGTCCGCGTCGGGTACCACCTTCGCCACGAGTTGCGCGGCGGCGGATCGGGGAGCGGAGCAGTTGATGGTCACCGCCACGTCGTCGGACGGCCGTGACACGGAGACCCTCGATCTGATCGTGAGGGCACCATGAAGCGGCTCCGCACCCGGGCGGACGACGAACAAGGCGCCGTCCTACTCCTCGCCCTCGGTTTCATCACCTTCATCGGTGTGATCGCCGCCGTGCTGCTCAACTACGCAACGACGAACATCCTGGCCACGGACCAGCTTCGGGTCCTCCGGGCACGGCAGTTCTCCGGAGACGGAGCCGTGGACCTGGCCATCAACTCCATCCGCAGTGGCGGCAATGCCGGCTACAGCAGCAACTTCTGTGTGACCGGTGCGTACGGGCCGATCACGCTCAACGGCGCTCAGTACCGGGTGAGTTGCACGGGCACCAGCAGCGCCTCCACGGCCGACGTCACCTTCTCGGCCTGCCAGAGCACCTCCGGAACGTGTTCGCCTTCCGCGGCGACGCTTGTCGCCACCGTCCACTACATCTGGACCACGTCCCCGGCAACCACGCAGATCACGGCCTGGAGTGTGAAGAAGTGAACAAGATCCACGCCCTCCGCCGGTGGATGCAGAACCGGCTCAGCCAGGACGAGAGCGGCTTTACGCTGGTGGAGCTGCTCATGGCGATCGTCATCTCCGGGATCATCGTCGGTGGTCTGGCGTCGGCCTTCCTCGTCGGGGTCAAGACGACGAGTGCGGCCACGACGCGGCTGGACGAGTCTCATGACGCCCAGCTGGCGAGCGCCTACTTCGTGGCCGATGCATCGAGCGCGGCGTCGTTCTCGCAAACGGCGCCGGCGGCAGGCTCCTGCGCCGCGGGTTTGTCCAACGTGGTCTCCTTCCAGTGGACCGACTCCGGCGTGGCGAAGAGCGTCTACTACGTCATCACCGGCTCTCCGTCTCAGCTGGTCCGGCGATACTGTCAGAACGACGTCCTGTCGTCTGACGTCACACTGGTGAAGAACCTTGCCTCGACGTTGCCGACGGCGAGCTGCCCGCCGCCCGAGGACCCGTCCTGTGGCGTGACCGGAACCCCCGCCGATGTGCAGCTCCAGGTGCAGGAGACGAGCGGGTACACCTACACCCTGCGAGCGTCACCACGAGTCAACAGCTCGACCGGAGGCGGCCTCGGTGGCTACGCGGTCTATGTCGGGGGAGGGGGGGTCACGCTCAAAGGAAATAGCACCATATCGGCCGCCACTGGAATCGTGGCCGTCACCGGAGGGGCGGACTGCAACTCCCATTCGAGCGTGACGGCGCCTGACGGCTTCTACGGCTCGGACGGTGGCTCCTGTTCACCGACCGCCGGATCGCCACCCCCGGATCCCTTGGGCTCGCTGCCCGATCCGACAGTTCCCGGCACGGCGGCAAGCGACAGCACCCACCCGAACTCGACGACCTGCGGCAGCAGCATGCGGACGTACCAGCCAGGTCACTACACGGCGGCTTCCAGTCTGTCCAACGGTTGTCTTGCCTCGGGGGTCTACTACTTCGACAAAAACGCATCGTTGGACGGGGTGACGTCGGCAGCGGGTGGAGTTCTCATCTACATGAGCGGCGGAGACCTCAGCCTTGATGGGACAACGACCCTGTCCCCGATGACCACCGGTTCTGACGCCGGCGTCACGATCTTTATGGGGCGCAGGAACTCCGGCACCATCAGCACGAACTCGACGATGACGATCAATGGCGTCACCTATGCCCCCGCCGGCGAACTCGACCTCCAGTCGAACAATTCGAACGTCACCTCGGGCGGGATCAACGTCAGCACGTTCCAAATCAAGGGCAACGGCAGCGGGCTGATCATCACCTGAGCCGGCGTTTCGCAGAGCGCCCGTGCGCCCCCGCGGTGACGTACGGGCGCTTTCGCGCGCCGACCCGGCGCAGCTCGGAGGTTCATCAAATGTGATGAGGATCCTGGTGCATCGGAAGCCGTTAATAGAAACACCAGGCGCTTCCAAGGGGAGCAGGGCCTGCGGAAGCCCAACAGTCTCACTTTCAGAACGAGAAAGGCATAGCAAATGACCAACCTGATCGAGCGGCTCTCGGCGAAGCGCAACGAGGACGGCTTCACCCTCGTTGAGCTCCTCGTTGTCATTGTCATCCTCGGCATCCTGGCCGCCATCGTCGTCTTCGCCGTGGGCGGGATCACGAACAACGCCAGCGACTCGGCAAAGAAGACCGACGTGAGCGTCCTGTCCTCCGCCCAGGAGGCGTACTACGCCCAGCACAGCGCTTACACGAGCGTCACAGGGCTTCTCAACCAGAAGTTCCTGCGTCAGGGCTCGACCACCGAGGACATGTGCCTCTCTGTGGCCAATACCGTCGCCACGACCGGCTCCGACTACAAGATCGTCGACAAGGGCACGGCTTGCCCGACTCCGGCTGCCACTTCTTCGACCGCCGGTTGGATGCTCGCCAACTAGAAGACGTGTGCCTGCTGAAGGCGGCCGGCCCTAGAGGGCCGGCCGCCTTTCTTGTTCTCCCATCAGTTTGAAGGGATCGTGCGATGAAGAGAGATGAAGGCGGTTTCACGCTCGTCGAGTTGCTCGTCGTGGTCGTGATTCTCGGCATCCTGGCCGCCATCGTGGTCTTTGCCGTCGGGGGGATAACCGGCAACGGGCAGAGCAGCGCTGACGCCGCCGACGTGACCGCTCTCGACGTCGCCCAGGAGGCCGCCCTCGCCCAGAGCACTTCGGTGCCCAAAATGTACTTGAGCGAGGCCGCCCTCGTTTCCGGTCGGCTGCTGCGGTCCGACTCGACAATGCACGACATCTGCCTCAACGCGGCTGATACCGACTATCAGGTGGAGCCCCAGGGGTTCGACTGCACGACGATCGACCCCACTTGGCACAACTGACAAGAGCTCGTCCCGGGGATCACGCTGCGGGCTCTACTTAGCGTGGCGGTTCTCGTGGAGCAGCAGCCGCTGTCAGCGGGTGCGACGCCCTGTAGGTTCGGGCGCCTGATTGGGGTGCTCACCTTTCCCTGCCCGGGGTCCTCGAACTCCCCTGGTTCCATCCTGCGTCGTGGCACGGCGATCGCACCGGGTTTCAGGGGCCGGGCCCGGCGGAGGTTGTGCCGGAGGCCCGTTCGGGGGCGATCCATTGCCAGGTGCCGGGGCCGCCGCGGTAGGTGTAGCGGCAGTGGGATTTGAGGTAGTGGTGGTAGGGGCAGAGTCGGGCGGTGTTGTCGAGGGTGGTGGGGCCGCCTTCGGCCCAGGGGATGCGGTGGTCGATCTGGAGGCGTCGGCGAGTGTCGCAGCCGGGGACGATGCAGACCGGGTCGCGGGCTTCGAGGGCGGTGCGGAGGTGGGCGGGGATGGTGCGCCCGGCGTGGGCCACGGCGGTGATCTCGACGCCTTTGGTGACGATGAGCTTGAGGATGGAGTCGGCGGCCATGGTGCGGGCCACGGAGACGGGGATGGGCCCGAGGCCGGGGATCTCGCACCGTTCGCCGTCGACAGGGTGGCCGCGGAGGAGGGCGTCGTGGTCGACGACGACGTGGACGGTGGCCTCCGGGGCCGGCGACCGGTCGCCGGTGCGGGCGCTGCGGGCGAGGTCGAGGAGGGCGTCGGCTCGGTGGGCGTCGTGGCCTTCGTACCAGCCGCCGGCGCGGGCGTCGGCTTCGATGTCGGCGCAGCGGGCGTCGAGTTCGGCGAGGAGGACGCCGCCTTCGTCGGGGGTGAGGCGGAAGGAGCCCCGGACGGCGCCATGGCGGTCGGTCCACGACCGGACGTAGCGGCCTTTGCGGAGCCGGCGGTAGCGGTCGTCTTCGTCGGTGACCAGCGTCGCTTTGACCCGGCGGCATTCCTCTCGCAGCTCGCCCAGCGACATGACGGCGGCGGCGTCGAGGAGTTGCTGTTCCACCGCCGGCCACTCTGACGCCACCTCGGCGATCTCGCTCACCTGGGCCAGTGACAACCAGCCCTCCCGCCAGGCCTCGGCGGTGGCGGGCAGGTCATCGATGAGTTGCAGTGTCTCCATGGCGGCGATGGCGGGGCCGGTGGGGATCCCGGCCCTGGCCGCCATCCACGCCGTCGCGGAGCGGAACCCTGCCGCCTGCCACCGTTCGCTGTCGACGGCCCGGGCAGCGATCAGGCGCAGCGCCGCCCCGAGCCGCTCCAGCTCGATGCCGAGATCGACAAGGTCGACAGCCTCGTCGGACGGCAACGGCTCGGAACCCAGCTTCGCCACCAACGGCCCCAGCGACTCCACGACGTCGAGCACCCCAGCCACGAACATACCCTCATCCTACCGGCCGGCTGTGACAAAAACCCTTGCCCCACAAGGAGGGCGACCCGGGGTGTCAGGTCAGGCGGGCAGCGGCGAAGGCCAGGGCGCACAGGGCGCCGGCCGTGCCGGCCAGCGTGATCGCCATTTGTCGACCCTGAGCCGTGAGCGCGGACTGCAACTCGCCCCGGAAGGCGGCCAGTACCTTGTGCTCGACGGCCTCGATCCGGAGGTCGAGGCGTTGCTCGAGGGCGTCGATCCGGAGGTCGAGACGCTGCTCGAGGGCGTCCAGGTTGCGCTTCGTGGCGACATCGGCCCACCCGACCGGGGGCAGGTACTCCATCAAGGTCGTGGCGGCTTCCGGGCCGAGGGCCTGTTCGAGGCGGAGGTAGAGCTGGTGGCGGGAACGCTCATCGAGAACCATGGTGCTCCTCAGGACCGGGTGGCGCAACGTGGGGGAGCAATGCGCCCGGCTCCCGAGGGCGACGACACGGTACCGGAAGACGCTGGCGATCACATTCGAATTTCGAGTTCACCCGACCGCGAAGGCGTCGGAGCCGACGACCCGGTACGGCGTCCCGCCGGTGTCGACCCGACCGTGGCCGGCCGGCGGGTGGATGCTGTATCGGTGGAGATCGATGACGGCCTGCCCATCACGGAAGCGCAGTGGATGGAGCACAGCGAGGCCTGGCGTCTCGCCCACCTCGACCGGGCGCCGTCGGCCTACCTTCGGCAGCTGGCGATCGCGGGACAGGAGCCGGCGGCCGAGCTGGCTCTGAGCGAGAGGCCGGCGTGGAACACGCTGCCGCCTCTCGCCGTCGAGACGTTGGTGGTCCTCGCCGTCGTGGCCGCGGTCGTGATCGGGGCGGTGCTGCGCTGAGCAAGCCAGCCCGGGCTCGTTCGAACGCCGAGGTATGCCCGGATCAGGGCGGGACGCGGTTGAGAACGCTGTAACCAGGCGCCAACCGCAGCCGATCGCTGGCTCAACGAAACGAAGACGGCGATGCGTCGATCCGGTGGGCTATAGCTGGTCGCCTGGCCTCCGGGGAGCAAGTGGCGAAACCGACGGCCGTTGATGACCTCCGTTGATCACCAACGATCGAAAGGTTTCCGCCATGCACAAGAAGTTTGCTGCCGTCGGCGCGCTCATCGGCGTCGTCGGCATGACCCTCGGGATGGCGTCGGTCGCCCGAGCCGACGACTTCACCAGCGACGCCCCGGCCACCGTCACCCAGAGCACGACCGTCAAGGTGTGGGTCGTGGCCGTGCCCAACGAGGTCAGCGGCGACGTCGACCACGGCGGCTGCAACGTCGGTGGCGCCCAGGGAGGATCGGAGTCGCCCCACGTGGTGGCCGCGATCGCCAGCAGCGACACCTCCGTCGCCACGGTCGCCCCGGCCAGCATGACGTTCTCGGGCTGTGGCGAGACCAACAGCCAGAACCTGACGATCACGCTGATCCCGGACCTCTGCCTGACCAAGACGGCCACCATCACGACGGCCGAGGAGAGCCGTGGCCCCGGGAACTCGGTGAAGGGTGTCTTCAACACCGAGACCATCAACGTCTCGGTCGCTCCGAGCAACCCGGCCGACCCGTCCTGCACCGGCGGTGGCGGCGGCGGGACCAAGATGTGCGCCGAGCCGGCCGCCCCGGCCTGGGCCGCCGCCCTGTTGAAGGCCTCCACCGGCCTCAAGGCGAAGCAGTCCAAGGACTCGGCCAACTCCATCTCGCTGGTGGCGCAGCACATGACCAACGGCGCCGTGTTCAACGGCTACGCCAAGAGCGACCCCGGATACCCCGGCGCCGTCCACGACTGGATGGTCAACACACTCGGGCTCTCGTCCCTGGCCAGTGTCAGCGACGCCCGGGTGATCCGTCCCGGCTGGGACTGCACCGCTCTCAGCTGATCGGCCCGTCCTCACCGCGGGCGGCTTCGGCCCCGGGGTCTCCCTCCCCGGGGCCGAAGCGCGCCCAGGTCAAGAAATCTTTGCTACCGCAGCAGGTTCGCCCCCCTCGTCCCTGTCGCCTCCAGTGACACTGCTTTACCCCCTCCGATGCACAGGAAGTTCACAAGGGCGCGCTTTGTGCGCCTTGACCAGGCCACAACAGCAATCAGGGCCCCGGCCGCACCGGTCGGGGCCCTTTCGCGTGGCTCGTCCCAGGCTGGATCAGCCGGGCTAGTCCATCGCTGCAGCTTTGCCGGAATGGCGCCGCGGATAGTCAAGGAAACCGTAACCCAATGTCATCAGCAGCCGATGTACTGGGTAACGCAGGACGGCGACGTGTCGATCCGGACGGGCTGCAGCTGGTCGCCTGGCCCCCGGGGAGCGAGTGGCGAAACCGACGCCGATTCCAACGACAAGGGAGATCGTTTCGGTGTCGAAGCAGCGCAACGTCATGACGCGGATCCTCGCCGCCGGGGTCAGCGCTTTCACCCTCGGGGCTGTCGTCATCGGTGGACTGGCCGGTTCGGCCTCGGCCGCCGGCGACCTGCCGAACCACGTCGGCTTCACCCAGTGGAGCGACGCCGGTCTCCAGTGGACGACCGGCGACCTGAACTTCCAGGGGGCCAACAGCTCGAACTACGCCGAAGGCGACACTGTCCCGTTCCTGCTCGACGTCACGAGCGCCGGCAGCGGGGTGTACGACTTCTCGGTCTGCCGTGACTACATGAGTGGTACCGACTACGGCTACGTGAACCTGCTGCCCTACGACACCGACCGCAACCCGGTCCTCGCTCCTCTCCCCACCGTCACCGACGCCGCCTCCGGCTCGTCGCAGCCGTTCACCGGGGCCGCCATCGGCGGCAGCGTCCTCATCGACACCGTGCACGAGGTCGGCGGCCGGGGCGCCTGCAAGGACGGCCAGCGGGAGACGCAGGTCGAGATCACCATCGCCGGCAGCATGCCGGGGGTGAACCCCGTCGGCGCCTACGTTCTGTGGGGCGGTCACCTCGCCTCGCCGGTCGAGGTCGGGGCCGGCAACGGTGCCAGCCAGTACCCCGGCGCCACGCTGTCGATGCAGCTGCTGTCGGCCTCGAAGAACCTGTCGATCAAGGTGGCTCCCGCCTCCATCGGCACACTGACCGTGAACGACATCGTCGCTCCGTCGAACGACCCCGGACGGTTCAACCTTCAGATCGACGACTCGACCGCCGGAACCGGTGGCAACGTCGGCGACGGCGGGACGACCGGCCCGGTCATCGTCTACTCCGGGTCGCACGGCGTCGGGGCGACGGGCTTCGGCACCACCGACCTCGCCGACTACACGTCGTCCGTCATCTGCGCCGACGCCAACGGTCCGGTGCCCGTGACCGGCGGTCTCGTGTCGGTGGCCGACGGCGACAACGTCGTCTGCACCGTCAGCCTGAGTCCCAACGTCTCCGGGGGCACCGACCCGGGCTCGGGGTCGGGTACGGACACGACGAAGAGCACGGACACGACGACGAGCACCGACACGACGACGAGCACGGTCCCGGATCCGATCCAGATCATCGACCAGCTGCCCCCGGCGGGCGACAACAGCTCGACGTCGTCCACCACGACCACCACCACGATCGGCTCCCAGCACCACACCCAGCCGAGCGACGACGACGGCTCCGGCGACGACGACGGCGACGTCGACCCGACTGACACCACGCCGACGACGATCACCACCACGACGACGGTCGACCCCGGGACCACCGTGGCCGGTGGCGACCAGCCCGCCCCGCCCGCCCCCGAGGTCCTCGGGGCGGTGATCGAGCAGCCCGCTCCGGCCGCGGACCCCGCTCCGGCCGCCGACCCGGCGCCGGCTCCGGCCATGGCCCCCGCCGGCACGCTGCCCCGGACCGGTGCCGCCGTCGAACGGGAGGCCGGTCTGGCCCTCGCCCTCGTGGCTGTCGGGCTCGGCTTCCTGGCCTTGTCCCGCCGGCGCCGCCCGTCCGCCCAGCGGTAAGGGCTCAGCCCCTGCAGAGCCCAGCCCGCGAAACGGCGCCGGGATCACCGTCAGCACGGAACGGTGACCCCGGCGCCTTTCGCGCCGTGCTGCTGCTCTTAGCGAACCAGCTCCATGCGGAGCCCGTCCTCATTCCACTCGGGCACCTCGGGCAGCCGGGACACGGCCCGGGCGGCGATGCGCCGGGCGGTCCACAGGTTGACGCAGGCGTCGAGCACCGTCGGCAGCCGCACGCCGTCGGGAAGGTTGTCGAGCACCCGCTCGAGGCCGGGCATCCGGGCCTGGAGCAACGAGAGGCGCTCCTCGATCCCGAGGTGCGTCCGCTTGCCGTAGCGGAGCGGCGTTTCGTCGTTGAGCTGGAAGAAGCCGAGCTCGGGGTGGACCTCGAACACCGTCCGCTGGTGATAGGAGGCGACGTCGCGCTGGACCTCGCGGATCCGGGCCAGCTGGGCCCGGACCACCACCGAGAGGCCCTCGCCGGAGGCGTCGTAGACGTCGGACCGGCTGGGCGGGGCGGTCACCGCCGCCCCCCGGCGGGTGCCGAGGAGCTTGCGGGCCTGGCGGTCGCAGGCCCGTCCGCCCGGCAGCCGTTCGCCGGGCAGCCCGATCGGGGCGTGGAGGGCGATGATCTCGTAGGACGGGCGGGTGTCGAGGACGTCGGTGATGCTCCGCAGCACCGACGGCAGCTCAGGGAAGAGCGACACGCCCTGCAGCTTTCCGGGCACGACGAACCAGCCCTTGCCGCAGGGCTCGACGCCGGCCAGGGGTCGGTAGGGGACCGGGGCGCCTCGGCGGAGGTGCTGCGGTGCGTTGTGGTTGGGGCGGCCGGACATCAGACGCCCGCACCGACCGTCGCCGGCACGGCCGCCGGCCGGGCGATCTCCTTGGGGTAGAGGCTGCGGTGGACGGCCTCGTCCCGGTCGATGACGCCGGAGGTGACGAGCTCGGAGAGGTGCATCTCCAGCGTCTGCATCCCGTCGGCCTGGCCCATCGTGATGGCGTTGCGGAGCTGGCGGGTGTTGGACTCCCGGATGAGGTTCCGCACGGCGATGGTGCCCTTCAGGACCTCGTAGGCGGCCACCAGGCCCCCCTCCTGGCGGGGGAGGAGCCGCTGGTAGACGACGCCGACCAGCGACGCCGACAGCTGCAGCCGGGCCTGGTTCTGCTGGTCGCCGGGGAACACGCCGACGAGGCGGTCGACGGCCTGGGTCGTGTCGTTGGTGTGGAGCGTGGCGATGACGAGGTGGCCGGTCTCGGCCAGGGTCAGCACCGTGTCGATCGACTCCAGGTCGCGCATCTCGCCGACCATGAGGATGTCGGGGTCCTCCCGGAGGGCGGAGCGCAGGCCCCGGGCGAAGGACTCGGTGTCCTTGCCGACCTCCCGCTGG
>Ga0070741_10017314_pt1 | contig 11855 bp, 14 predicted proteins | sample Coa_R1_4_FD_66440 | JGI IMG/M metagenome (GOLD analysis project Ga0070741, IMG submission 66440) | Surface soil microbial communities from Centralia Pennsylvania, which are recovering from an underground coalmine fire - Coalmine... | ecosystem: Environmental > Terrestrial > Soil > Unclassified ...
GCACGGCGCGACCGACGGCAACTTCGCCCACGTGCAGGGCCTGTATCAGGTGCTCGGGGCGCTGCGCGACCGGTATCCCGCCCTGCTGCTCGAAAACGTGTCGGGCGGCGGCAACCGTCTCGATCTCGGGATGCTGCGCTTCACCGATGCCGCGTGGATGGACGATCGCACGGCGCCGTCGGTGCACGTCCGCCACAACATCGAAGGGCTCAGCGCGGTGTTCCCCCCGGCCTACCTGTTGTCCTTCGTCACCGACCACGACACCGAACCGCTGCACGACTCGCCGGATCTGCCGCTCTACTTCCGCAGCCGGATGGCTGGCGCGCTCGGCCTCTGTTTCCGCGGCGACGGCTTCTCGGACGGCGACCTCGCCGGCATCGCGCACGAAATCGACATCTACAAGGCGATGCGCGACACGCAGCGCGCGGCGGCGGCGGCGTTGCTGACCGGCCAGGCGCAGCCGGCCGACGGACCGCCGTGGGACGTCCTGCAGGAGAGCGCGTCCGGAAACGGCCAGTCGCTGCTGTGGGCGTACCAGTCGGATCAAGGCACCGATACGATCCTCGTCAGGCCGACCGGCTTGATCGCCGATGCCACCTACGACGTGCAGTCGGTCGACACCGGGTCGCTCGGGACGGCGACCGGCGCGGCGATCATGGCCGACGGCATCCGACTGATACAGTCTCCGAACACCGCCGCCCACGTTCTGCTGCTCCGCGTGCAGTAGAATCGGTTGGATGCGCCGGCTCGCGTTCGCGCTCCCCCTGATCGTCTGTCTCGCCTCGCTCGCCTCGGCGCAGACCGTCATCGTCACGCACGCGCCGGCGGGCGCGCCGGTCGACGTCGTGTTCGACAACGATCGCGTCGCGAACGCCGTCGCCGACAGCAACGGCCAGGCGACGCTGACCTTTGCGCTGCCGCCGCAGCTGACCGAAGCCGACGTGCACGTCGCGACCGAGCGCTGCGGCGACACGCGGCGCGTGCTGCTCGTCGAACGCGGCATTCAGGGTGCGCCGCCCACGACGCCGTGCGACCGTCGCGACTTCCCCGACGTCTTCGTCGTCCAGCGCATCACGACCTTCGTCGTCGATTTCACCAACCCGACGCCGAGCGTCCACCTGCGTCAGGGCCCGGCGCCCGCCGCGTGGCTCGGCGACGAGGGCGCCTCCACGAGCCGGCTCAATCTGCCGCCGGCGCCCAAGGGGCTGCTCGTCTCGGGCGGCGTCGGCTTCGCCGCGGCCGGCAACTGGACCGACACCGTGTGCGGCACGAACACCACGAGCTGCACGGCCACCGGGACGGCGCGCGCGCTGTCGGCGTCGGCGGCCTACTGGCTGACGCCGAACATCGGCGTCGAAGCCGGCTACCTGCGCCCGAGCGACGCGTCCGCGAGCGGCAGCGGCACCGACTTCACCTTCACCAGCACGCGCAAGACCGAGGTCGCGTTGATCAGCGGCCTCGTCGGCGGCGCGATCGGCGGATTCCGCATCTACGGCCGCGGCGGCGCGACCTATCACCGCGCCACGCTGTCGACGAGCGAGACGGTGCAGAGCGTCGGATCGCAGAACCTCGAATCGAAGACGGCGGGCTGGTCGTGGCACGCGGGCGGCGGCTTCGAGATGTGGCTCAAGCCGTACGTCGCGCTGTACGTCGACGGGGGCGTCGTGCAGCTGCGCGGCAACGGGGTCGGCGGCGCCGACGCGGTGATGGACGAGCAGCTGATCGTCGCCAACGTCGGCGTGCGGCTTCACCTCTGGCGGTGATCGTCTCGGGCGTGGTCGCTTGCCGCTGGTGGCAGGGCCCGATCGCGCGGTCGCGTGTCGACGGATGATCGCCGGGCGAACGCGTCCGCCTACTGCACCGCGGTGAGGGTGACGTCGAAGACCAGCGTCGCGTCCGGCGGGATCTTGCCGGATCGTGAATTGCCGTAGGCCAGCGACGGCGGAATCACCAGCCGGCGCACGCCGCCGACGTTCATCCCCACCAGCCCCTGATCCCACCCGCCGATGACGGCACCGGTGCCGAGCGTGAACGAGAAGGCGTTCGCCGAATCGAACGGCAGCCCCTTGAAATCCGATTTCGTCGGATCGTAGAGCCAGCCGCTGTAGTTGACCGTCAGCGTGTTGCCCGACGCGGCGACGGCGCCGCTCCCGAGCGCCAGGTCGATTTTCTGGAACGCCGGCGACTGCGACGGCGTGGTCGCGGTGTCGGTGCACGCGGCGGCGCACAGGACGACGAGGATCAGGGCGGCGAGGGAGGCGCGCGTCACGGTGATCCTAAGAATACACCGGGCGTGCGACGGGACGGCGGCATCCGCCTGGCCGTTCAGCGCGCTTGGTATACTGGCCTGGTCGGCGCCATGATCCTGCACCAGTTCTACCTGAATTGCCTGGCGCACGCGTCCTATCTCGTCGGCGACGAACGCACGGGCACCGCCGCCGTCGTCGATCCGCAGCGGGATATCGAACAGTACCTGTCGTTCGCGCAGGAGCACGGCCTGACGATCCGGCACGTGCTGCTGACGCACCTCCACGCCGATTTCGTTGCCGGACACCTCGAGCTTCGCGATAGGGTCGGCGCCACGATTTATCTCGGACGGGCCGCCAAAACCGAGTATGCCTTCACCCCGCTCGGGGACGGCGATCGCGTCGAATTCGGCCGCGTGCGTCTCCAGGCGCTCGAAACGCCGGGACACACCCCGGAGTCGATTTCGATTCTGGTGTTCGATCTCGATCGGGACGACACCGAGCCCCATGCCGTGTTGACCGGCGACACGCTCTTCGTCGGCGACGTCGGGCGGCCCGATCTGCGCGTGTCGCTCGGCTGGGCCGCCGCCGACCTGGGATCGCTGCTGTACGACTCGCTCTGGCAGAAGCTGCTGCCGCTGCCCGATCGCAGCCTCGTGTATCCGGCGCACGGCGCGGGATCGCTGTGCGGAAAGGCGATCGGCCGCGAAACGGTGTCGACGATCGGCGAGCAGCGCCGCGCCAACTACGCCCTGCAGCCGATGGCCAAATCGGAGTTCATCGACATCGTCACCGCCGATCAGCCGGAGGCGCCGGCGTACTTCGTCTACGACGCCGTGTTGAACAGCCAGGAGCGGCCGACCCTCGACGAAGCGCTGGCGCGCGGGCTCAAGGCGATGACGCTCGAGGAGGCGCTGCAGGCACAGGCGTCTGGAGCGCAGCTGCTGGACACGCGCGATCCGGCCGACTTCGCCGCGGCGCACCTGAAAGGCTCGATCAATATCGGCCTCGGCGGCCAGTACGCGACCTGGGCCGGAACCGTCTTGAGCCATGATCGTCCGATCGTGATCCTCGCGTCGCCCGGCGGCGAGCACGAGTCGGCGATGCGTCTCGGGCGCATCGGGTTCGACAACACGATCGGGTATCTGAAAGACGGGCTGCACAGCCTCTCGTCGCGCCCTGATCTGATGACGCGCACCGAGCGGCTCAGCCCGGCGGTGGCCGCCGACCGTCTCGCGACGAGCGGACCGGCGCGCCCGATGCTCGTCGACGTCCGCGCGCCGCGCGAGCACGACGAAAAACACATCGCCGACAGCGTTTCTGTGCCTTTGAGTCAGCTGGTGACGCGCGCCGGCGAGCTGCCGACGGATCGGCCGCTGATCGTCTATTGCGCCGGCGGATACCGGTCGTCGATCGCGGCCAGCCTGCTCGAGTCCCTGGGGTTCACCGACGTCAGCGAGGTCGCCGGCGGCATTGCCGCGTGGGAAACCGCTGTGCTACATTCGGCCGGACTCGGGGGCACGCTTGTCCACAGGTGAAGTTCCGCTCGCGCGTCTCTGGCAACTGCCGGACGGCACCAGCTGCATCCTGCTGAAAGATCCCGCCGCGGAGAACTGGCAATTGCGCGTCGTCCGCGGCGGCAGCGTCCTTCGCGCCGAGTCGTACGGCAGCGCCATTGTCGCGATGGACGAAGGCAAGCGATGGCGCGCGTCGTACGACGCGTCGTTCGAGCCGTCCGCCTCGCGTCCATAGCGTCCCGCGTCCACCGCTGAACATGCGCTGCTGAAGTCGAGGGCGGCCGCGCGACATCCCGGCGCGACCGCGCCCTTCCACTGTGAACGCTACGTGCGCGCCGCGAACGGGTTCTCGTCCGCGCTCGGCCCGTAGATCGACGGGACCGGCACGTCGAGCAGGCGCAAGTACACCGACAGCTGGCCGCGGTGGTGATAGATGTGGTTCAGCACGATGTTGCGGACGACGGCGCCTTTCGGCATCTTCATCATCGTCTGGCCGCCCATCTTCGCTTCCCACGCCTGACCGAGGCCTTCGTCCCCGAGCTTCGCCAGCACCTCCTTCACCTGCGCGACGCTCTTGTCGTGCGCGGCGAGGATTTCAGCTGTCGTGGTGGGATCGCCTTTGGGTCCGCCTCCCGCGCCGAAGTCGAACGAGTCGGACAGCGTCCATCCGGCGCAGAACCCCTGCGCGGTGGCGATGTGCATCGCCAGATAGCCGAGCGACATCGACTTGGGATGGGGTTTCCACGAGAGCTTGTCCTGCGGGACACGCTCGAGCACCCTGCGGGTGGTCTTCGCCTCGTTGTCGTACTCCTGCAACAGCGCATCGACTTTCGACATGACATCCTCCTGAGCGGCGGCCTGACGGACCCCAAATCATACAACCGGTGTCCAAGGCTCCAGTGCTGGCCGCGGAGCGACTCACCCGGCGCTACGGCGCGATCGTCGCGCTGCACGATCTCACGTTCGAGGCGCGGCCCGGCGAAGTGCTCGGCCTGCTCGGCCCGAACGGCAGCGGCAAGAGCACGACGGTCAAAATCCTGACGGCCCTGCTGCGCCCGACGGACGGCGCGGTCACGCTCGACGGCGTCGATATCTTCGCGGACCTGCCGCGATACAAGTCGCAGCTCGGCTACGTCCCGGAAGAGCCGCACCTCTACTCGTATCTCACCGGGCCCGAGTATCTGCGGCTCGTGGGGCGGCTGCGCCGCGTGCCCGAGGCGGCGCTCGACGACAAGATCGACCGCTTCATGCAGCTGCTCGACGTGTACGACGACCGGTACCAGACGCTGTCGTCGTACTCGAAGGGCATGCGCCAGAAGATTCTGATCGCGGCCGCGGTGCTCCACAACCCGCGGATCGTCGTGCTCGACGAGCCGTTCTCCGGGCTCGACGTCAGCGCGGCGCGCGTGCTGAAGGCGTTCGTTCGCGCGCTGGCCGACGAGGGCCGGATCGTCGTCTTCAGCTCGCACGTCCTCGAGGTCGTGGAGCAGGTGTGCTCGCGCGTGATCATCCTGAAAGACGGGCGCACGGTCGGCCACGATTCGGTCGAGCGGCTGCGCGCGACGCTCGAGCTGCCGTCGCTCGACGCGGTCTTCGCCAGCCTCGTGCACGAAGAGGACGTCGACCGCCGATCGCGTGCGCTGCTCGACGCGATGAAGGCATGAGGCTGCTCTTCCGGACGTTCGTCGCGCAGTTCGCCGCCGGAGAGACCGTCACCTCCGACCTGCAGATGCGCCGCGCCGCCGCCGGCCTCGTCGCCACCGTCATCACGCCCGGCCTGCTGCTGCTGCTCGAAGTGTTCCCCGATTATCAGTCCGCCGTCGTCCGCGTCCACGCGCATCGAGCGCCGCCGGGATTGATCGACGATCGGCTCGAGTGGGTCGTGCTGATGCTGTGCGCGTACTCGATGGCGACCGTCGGGCTGGTCGCGACGTTCGCGTGGGATGCGCTGGCGTTCGATCGGCGCGACGCGAGCGTTCTTGGTCCGCTGCCGATCGCCGGGCGCACGATCATCACCGCGAAGCTCGCCGCGCTGGCGGCGCTGCTGCTCGGGACGGCCGCCGCGGTGAACGGCCTCAACGCGTTCGTCTTCGCGTTCGAAACCTCGGATCTGCTCGGCGCGCGCGCGCTGGTCGCGCACGGCGTCGGCATCCTGGTCGCGACCATGGGCGCCGCCACGATGGTGTTCGCGTCGATCGTGACGCTGCGGTGCGTGCTGGCGCTGTGGGGCAACGCGCGATCGGCGGCGATCGCCGGATCGCTGCTGCAGGGCGGGTTCGTGCTCGCGCTGCTCTACTTCGTCGCGGTGACGCCGTTCGTCGCATCGCAGGGCGTGCGGTTCGCGATCTCGCAGGCCGCGACCGACCGCCTGCCGTGGACCTGGTTCGTCGGCCTGTTCGAAGCCGTTCGACAGTCGCCGCGCCGGGAGTGGCCGGAGTTTGCGACGCTCTTCCACCGCGCGGCGCTGAGCCTCGCGATCAGCATCGGCGCGGCGCTCGGCGCGTCGATCCTCGCGTTCAGACGCCAGATGGCCGCCGCGCTGACCCCGTCGGCGCGGCCCGGCCGGCTCGGTCATGCGCGCGCGATCCGCGCGCTCGCCCGCCTCGTCGCGGGACGCGATCGGTCGGCAGCGGCGATCGCAGATTTCGTGCTCCTGACGATCGCGCGCAACCGATCGCAGCAGGGATACGTCGCGATGAACGTGGCGGTCGGCGCCGCGTGGGCGATGATCGGCGTCGCGCGCGGGCGCGACGCCGCCGCCGCCATCCGCGCGGCGCCGCTGCTCGTCGCGTTCTGGGCGATCGTCGGACTGCGCGCCGCCTTCTTCGTGCCCTCCGAGCTGCCCGCCGCCTGGGTCTTTCGCGTTCACGCGCGGGACGGCATGCGGCCGCTGGTGGCCGGCGTGCGCGCGTCGATCGTCGCCTTCGTGCTGCCGCCGACGGCGATCGCGGCATGGATCGTGGGCGGCGGCACATTCGCGGTGTCGGCCGCCGCGATCGTCGTGGTCCTCGCCACGGCCAGCGTGCTGACGATCGATTTCGTCCCGTTCACGCGGCCGTACGTCCCCGGGCACGCGCGGCTGAAAACGCGATGGCCGCTCTACGCAATCGCCTCCGCGGCAACCGCGTACGCGCTGCCGCACTTGCCGCTCTGGGCGCTGGTCGGCGGCGCGGGCGTGCTGTATGCGCTCGGCGATTACCGGGGCCGGCGGTGGACGGTCGAACCGAGCGCCGACCTGTTCGACGACTCGACGATCACCGTCCTGGACCTGGTCGGCGCGCGCGGTGTCTAAGCCGGTATGAGAAAGGTGCTGGTGCTGTGCGTGGCGCTCGCCTCCTGCGGCCGGAGCGCGGACGTCGCCTCCGGTCTCCGCGTCCAGCTCGTCGCGTCGGGCTGGCGGCCGGCCGCGGCCGGCGGCAGGAACAAGCTCGTTCCCTCGGCGTCAATCCACGTCATGAACGTGTCTGACACCACGCTGCCGTCGGTGCAGGTCAACGCGGTGTTCCACCGCGTCGGCGAGGACGGCGAATGGGGCAGCGCCTTCGCGGCGGCCGCCGGGTCGTCGGGCCTGACGCCGGGCGGCGGCGCCACCCTCGTGCTCGATTCAGCGCGCGGCTACACCGGCGACGATCCGCAGGAGCTGATGCTCCACAACCGGCAGTTCGTCGACGTCACCGTCGACGTCTTCGCGAAGTACGGGTCGCGCCAGTGGACACGCGTCGCCGCGTTCCCGATCGACCGTCACCTGTTGAAGTAGCTGTCGCTCTTCTCGATCCAGTCGCGGCGGACCGGGCTGAAGACGTCGATGGCGACCGTGTCCTCGACGACCTCGACTTCGTGTTCCGCCCACGACGGGATCTGCACGACGTCGCCGGCGTGGGCGAGCACCTCGCCGTCGGCGAACCGGAACTTCAGCGCGCCGCTGATCACGCAGGTCACCTGTTCGTTCTCGTGCTGATGCTTCGGCACGACGCCGCCGCGCGCGAGCTCGAAGCGGGCCACGGTGACGCGATCGGCGGTCACGTAGCGCCGCCGCGTCGACGGGTTCATCTGCTCCTCGGGGAGCGCCGACCACTGATAGTGCTTCATCGGTCGCTCAGTTTACACTCAGCGCGATGGCCACCGTGCTGCTGCTCCTCATCTCGAATACGTTCATGACGTTCGCGTGGTACGGCCACTTGCGCTACCGGTCCATGCCGATGATCGCGGCAATTGTCGTGAGCTGGCTGATCGCGTTCGGCGAGTACTGCTTTCAGGTGCCGGCCAACCGCCTGGGATACGGACTCTTCTCGGCGTATCAGCTGAAGATCATCCAGGAGGCGATCACGCTGACGGTGTTCGTCGTGTTCGCATATTTCTACCTCGGCGAAGCGATGCGGTGGAACTACGCGGCGTCGTTCGCGTGCCTGTTCGCGGCGGTCCTGTTCGCGTTCTGGGGGCGGCTCTAGGGTCGACTCGTCGCGACCCGCGCGTTCTTCACGTACCGATGGCACTGGTAGCACGCCATCGTCATCGTCGTGTAGCGGAGCGCGGCGTTGTCGAGGTCGCGGTCCTTCGCCGCGGCGGCCAGTTCCTGCACGGCGCTGACGAAGGCGCTGCTGTAGCGCGCGTATTCGGGTGTGGTCAACACGGTCCACCCGGGCTTTTCGGTGAGGCGGGCGAGGGCGTGGGCGTCGCGCTCGAGGGCCGCGTAGTCGCTCGTCATCACCGCCTCGAGCACCTTGTCCGAGAGCGCGAGCTTCTCGCGCATCAGGGCGCGGGTGGCGGCGGTCTGTCCCGACGTGGAGGCGCTCGCGCCGAGCACGAGCGCCGCGCAGACGATCGAGAGGCACGACATCCGATTGATCATCGACGGCCCCATGGTTGCTGCCGGATAGACGGCATCCGGCGCCCGATCGCTGCGCGTGTGCAAACGGCTTGCTAGACGTAGTGCGCGAGTGCCATCAGGACCACCGCGATGGCCTGCAGGACGGTGACCCACTGCGATCCGATCTTCATGCGGCGTCGCAGCGCGGTCGCCTGCCGCACCAGATGGATCTTCTCCTCGCCGTCGGGCGTCGTGGCGAGCTGTCCGCCAATGGCCGCGACCCGCTTCGCGTTGCGTCCGATGACGCCGCCGCCGATGATGCCCGCCAGGATGCCCGCCGTGCCGCCGAATCCGAAGGCGATGCCGGCATGCGTCGCCGCGACCGCCGGGTCGAACCCGCCGGTAAACCGCCAGAACAGCGCGAGGCCGGTGACCAGCGTCAGCAGCGCCACGCTGAGCATGTAAGCGACGATGCCGCGCTGATTGATGCGCATCATCACCTGCCCGCCCGACGGCCCCGCCGCGTCGATCGCCGGCACGAGCATGAACGTCGAGAAGATGTGCGAGCCGATCCACACCGCGGCGGCGGCGACGTGGACGGCACGGAACACGAGGAACAGCGTCGAGTTCATCGCGCACCCCCCTCGGCCGCCACCTGGGCGTCCGGCACGTGGTTGGCGACCGGCGCGATCGATCGCAGGTAGGCGAACATCGATTTCAGGTCCTCGTCGCTGGCGTTGCGGATCGCCGGCCACGGCATCGGCGGCAGGATTTCGCGCGACGTGCCCATGTGGCGGCCGCTGCGGATCGCCTTGACGAACATCTCCTCGGTCCAGATGCCGAGGCCGGTGTTGCGGTCTGGGGTCAGGTTCGCGGCGTAGCTGATGCCCCACGGCCCGGTGAACGCGGTGTTGGTGGCCGCGCCCGCCCACATCCAGGGTCCCGGCAGCTTGGCCGCCGGCAGCGCTCCCATCTGCTCGGGGTGCCCGGAGAGGAACCGCGTCAGGTCCGGCTCGGGACCGTTTTTGCCGAGCTTCAACGGCGTGTGGCAGTCGCCGCAGCCGAACACCGCGACGAGATATCTGCCGCGCTCGGGTTCGACGCGCGGGCGCGCCGACGACCACGCCACGGCGGCGGCGGCCGCGAGCGTGATCAGCGTGATGACGATCAGTCGTTTCTTCATGTGCCCTCCTCGAATGTCTGTGTCGCTGACAACTGTAGACATTCGACGAAAGCGCTGTTGCTAAGTCTTCGCTATGACAATCGGAAACAATCCTAAAAATTTCCTAAAATGGACCGCATGACCGACGCGCGCCTCCAACACTGCCTGACGCCGGGCCTCTCGATCCTGGTGGGGACCGTCGATGCGCAGGGCACGCCGGCCTGCTGCCGCGGCATCGCCGTGGCGTCCGACGACAACCTGCAGACGTTGACCGTGTACGTGCCGGTGGCAACGAGCCACGAAACGATTCGCAACGTCGCGTTGACGCGGCGCATCGCCGTCGCCGCGTCGAATCCGGCCGACAACTGTTCGACGCAGCTGAAAGGGACCACCACCGACGCACGGCTCGCGCGCGAGGACGAAGCCGCCCGCGTGCGGCGCGCGCTCGACGCGTTCGCCGACGTGCTCGATCGCGTCGGCGTCGCACGGCGTCTGACGCGCAGCGTGTCGCACTGGCCGGCGTTCGCGATTACGATGCGCGTCGAAGAGGTGTTCGAGCAGACCCCGGGACCCCAGGCAGGCTGTCGTCTCCGATGACCGTACCGCTCTCCGACATCTGGCGCTGCTTTCAAGGCGTCATCCCCAGCATCATCGCCACGGCGGATCGCAACGGCGTTCCCAACGTCACCTACCTGAGTCAGGTGCACCTGGTCGACGATCGCCATGTCGCCCTGTCGCGGCAGTTCTTCAACAAGACGAGCCGCAATCTCGACGAGAACCCCGCGGCCGCGGCCGAAGTGATGGACCCGGTCACCTTCCAGGCGTACCGGCTGCGGCTGCGGTTCCTCCGGTCGGAACGCAGCGGGCCGCTGTTCCAGACGATGGCGATGCGGATCGACGCGATTGCCTCGCATACGGGGATGACCGGCATCTTCCGGCTGATCGCCGCCGACGTGTTCGAAGTGCTCGCCGCGGAACCGGTCGAAGGGTTCCTGGCCGAGCCTCCCGCGGACGTCTCGGCGGCCGTGTCGCTCGACGGCGCGCGCACGGAGCTGCGCGGGCTGTCGTGGGTGTCGCAGCGGATCAACCGCGCCACCGATCTCGATTCGCTGCTCTCGTCCGTGCTGCAGGCGCTCGAGGAGTACTTCGGCTTCTCGCACAGCGCGGTGCTGCTGTACGACGAGGCGCGGCAGCGTCTGACGACGATTGCGAGCCGCGGGTTCGGTCCGACGGGGATCGGCGCCGAGGTCGCGGTGGGCGACGGGTTGATCGGCACCGTGGCGCGCGAACGGCGCGTGCTGCGGCTGCCGAGCCTCGAAGCCGACCTGCGCTACGGGCGCGCGGTGCGACGCGAGAGCGCGGGGGGACACGGGCTGCTCCAGGCGGAGATCCCGCTGCCGGGGCTGCCCGACGCGCAGAGCGTGCTTGCGATTCCGCTGACGATCGGCGCGCAGCTGGTCGGCGTCATCACGGCGGAAGACCGCGATCCGATGCGGTTCAGCGAATGGGACGAGACGTATCTGACGGTGATCGCGAATCAGATCGCGTTGGGGATCGATCGGATGATCGCGCGCGACGAGGCGGCCGAGGGCGCGGTGTCGGAGGCGGAGTCCGAGTCGGCGGCGCCGGAGCCTGGGCCTGAGCCGCCGCCGCCCGCGCGATCGGACCCGCGCGCGCGTGTCGAGGGGCGCGCCTCGCGTCCGCCGCGGCGCCTGACGTTCTACAAGGGCGACGAGGCCATCTTCATCGACGACGAGTATCTGATCCGGAACGTGCCGGCGAAGATTTTGTGGAAGGTGCTCGGCGAGTCGCAGCGCACGGGGCGGACGGAATTCTCGAATCGGGAGCTGCGGCTCGACGCGTCGCTGGGATTGCCGGCGGTCAAGGACAATCTGGAGAGCCGGCTCATCCTGCTGCGTCATCGGCTCGAAGAGAAGTGTCCCGACCTGCAGATCGTGCCGACGGGCCGGGGTCGGTTTGCGCTGCGAAGTGACGCGCCGCTGGAGCTCGTCGAGCGCTGACCGTTTTTCCACAGTGTCAGACACCGCGACGGCTCCTCGGTGTCTGACACCGGCGGGCAGATTGTGCCCGCACCCGCCACCCCCCGGTGTCAGACACTGTGG
>Ga0070741_10017315_pt1 | contig 11855 bp, 10 predicted proteins | sample Coa_R1_4_FD_66440 | JGI IMG/M metagenome (GOLD analysis project Ga0070741, IMG submission 66440) | Surface soil microbial communities from Centralia Pennsylvania, which are recovering from an underground coalmine fire - Coalmine... | ecosystem: Environmental > Terrestrial > Soil > Unclassified ...
TGGGGTTACGTGGCGAATGGTTGGACCATTGGCGGCCAAACGGTCGCCCAAAGCGGCCAGCCCTTCAGCGTTTATGACTATTCAGGATCCGTCGCGAGCCTGTACTACGGCACCAGCAACTATATTGGAAACCCAATTGTGCCGATGCTACCCGGCGTGACGGCCGCTCAGGCGTCCCATCCAGGCGCCAATTGCCAAGGCATTTCCAGCGAAATCTGCAAGTTGAATGCAGCCGATTTCGCGCCCCAATTCGTGGCTCCAGGCACAAATGGCGTTCCCGCTTGCGATGCCTCCGGATGCGATAGCTACGAATCTCTATTCGGAAATACGGGCCGGAACATCTTCCGAGGTCCATTCCAGGTACGCTTCGACATGAACCTGGCCAAGCAATTCCAGATTAAAGAGCGCTTCCAGCTCCGGTTTGAAGCCGATGCCTTCAACATTTTCAACCATGCGGATTTCGACACTCCAAACAACAACGTGACCTTCTTCCCCAATTACGAAGGTCCCGCATCGATTCCCCCGCAAGGCAGCTTGGGATTGATTCAGCACACGATTGGCAGCCCGCGCTTTCTGCAATTGGGCGTGCACTTGATGTTCTAAGCGAATGACTGCGACCTCTGGGGGATGACAGTGTATCGACTTCTGCGCGGACTCATCGGCTTGACGCTGGTAGTCCTCATCTTTTTGCAATCTGATCTCGCCTTCGCCTGGGGCAACGATGGCCACACATTTGTGAACCGCGTCGCCGCCCAGAAGATTCCCGCAACAATGCCCAAGTTCCTGCGACGCGCCGTGGTCGAGATCGCCTACCTCGGGCCCGAACCCGATCGCTGGCGCAATCCCGCCGAGTATGCCCTGAAGAATTCCCAGGAGCCCGATCATTTCATCGATCTCGAACGCGTGGCATGGCTCGATCCGCTGCCCCGCGGGCGCTATGAGTTTTACCGCAAGCTTTACGAAAAGCGCGCCGCAACCACCGATCACCCGGACGACTACCTCCCCGAGCGCGTCGGACTTCAGCCTTACATCACGATGGAGGTTTACGGCCGCCTCAAGGCCGCCCTCCGCGAATATCGCCGTCTCGAGGCCTCGCACCAGTCCACGGCCGCCGTTCAGCAGGCAATCATCTTTTACGCCGGTTGGCTCGGCCATTACGTCGCGGACGCAGCTCAACCGCTGCACACTACGATTCAATACAACGGCTGGGTCGGGCCCAATCCAAACGGATACACCACACAGCACGGCATCCATTCGCTTTTTGAAACCGATTTTGTTGGTGCCAACATCAAAGCAACCGACTTCGCTGCAATGGTGAATCCTCCCACCCAATTGAAAGATCCATTCTCAGACTATCTCTCTTACTTAAACGAATCCCACGGCTTCGTGGAGCAGGTTTACGAACTCGAGAAGGCTGGCGGGTTCAAAGGTAAAGGCTCTCCCGAAGCGTTCGATTTCACGATCCATCGTCTTGCCGCCGGATCTCAGATGCTTCTCAATCTCTGGTACACGGCATGGATCGAAAGCAGTCAACCCGCTCCCGATCATCTGCCCGCACCTGCTGCTGCCAAATAAGTTATTCGAAGCCAAGGAATGTAAACAGGACGCAGCTGTCTAGAGGATCCGTTCGTGGGGATAGCCGGCATGCTCCAGCGCAGAAATGAGCTCAGCGATGTGATCCGGCCCGCGTGTTTCCATCGTGATATCGATCGCAGTATCTCCGAGATTCACTCCGTGATAGGCACGGTCATAAGCAGTCTCGACGATGTTCGCCCGATGTTCCGCCAGAAGCCCCGTCAGCCGGTATAACGCGCCAGGATAATCCGGCAGATGCACACGCAATCTCACCAGCCGTCCGTCCTTCACCAGGCCGCGCTCAATGATCCGGGAGAGCAGCGTCACATCAATGTTCCCGCCGCAGACCAGCACTGCCACCCGCTTTCCTTCGAGCGCCAGTTTGCGGTTCAATACCGCCGCAATGGCTGCCGCTCCTGCGCCCTCAGCCAGCGTCTTTTCCCGTTCCAACAGCAGAAGAATGGCGTTGGCAATCTCTTCTTCTTCCACCGTCACGATGTCATCCACGTACTTCTGCACCAACGGCAGCGTTCGATCCCCCGCCCGTCTGACCGCAATGCCATCCGCAATCGTCTTCGCCGACTGCAACGTCACGGGCTTACCCTGCTCCACGGCCATCTTCATCGACGGAATCCGCGACGGCTGCACTCCATACACCTTCACGTCGGGCTTGCTTTCTTTCACCGCGCAAGCGATTCCTCCGATCAAGCCTCCGCCGCCAATCGGCGAGACCACAACCTCAATGTCCGGATGCTGCTGCAGAATCTCCAGCCCCAGGCTGCCTTGCCCCGCGATGACGGCATCATCGTCGAATGCATGGATCAAGGTCAGCCCTTCATCCCGGCTTTGCTCGACCGCCTTCTCGTAAGCCTCATCATAGTTCGCACCGTGCAGTAGAACCTCGGCCCCGTAAGCTTTCGTCGCGGAAACTTTCGTCAACGGCGTCGGCAACGGCATCACGATCCGCGCCCGAATACCATGTCTTCCCGCGTGATACGAAACTCCCTGCGCATGATTCCCTGCCGATGCCGCAATCACGCCACGCGAGCGTTCCTCCACCGTCATCGTCAGCAACTTGTTCAGGGCGCCGCGCTCCTTGAAGGCGCCCGTGCGCTGCTGGTTGTCGAGCTTCAAAAAAATGGAATTCCGGGTGACTGCGGAAAAGGCCTCCGAGTAGGTACAAGGCGAGACACGGATATCCGCGCGGATTCTTCCCAACCCGGCATGGATATCGGAAAGTTGAATCATGGGCCTACAAGAGCCAGTGACCTGACCTTAGAAGCTGCGGCTTTCTCTTCGTGAATCAGTTGCGGTGATCGCTCGTCTGTATCGTCAAGCCGTGCGCTAGAACCGCCAAACCAGCCCGCCGCTCACGAAATAATTATGCTGGCGCGTTTTCCCCGTGGGGGCCAGCGGATAGTCCGGTTCGCCCGACCAGAAGTCCCGCATCTGTCCGCGCATGCTGAGTTGCTTCCAGACCTTCACATCCAATCCAATTCCGGCTTCCAGCGTGCCGCTATTCGTATTTTTTCCGGGATTCGCGCCGCCAAACAGCAACTGTGAATTCTCATCGAAATGCGTGATACCCCCGCCCAGACTCACCCACGGCGAAACGGCGGTGTTGGGAAACAGGTTGACCCGCACGGCCGGTGTCACAAACAGCTCTTTGTAGCCTTGCGGTACCACGGAATAGAGATACTCGCCCGCATTCAGCTTCACCCCGCGGTTGTACGCGATCACGCCTTCCACCGACACCCCGAGCAATGGCGTCACGTACAACCGCCGCGCATACTCGCCCTCGAATGTCAGCCCTCTTCCGGAGTGAATGGTCGGATTTGGGATCGCCGCATCAATTCCCTGGTCGCTGATGAAAACTCTCCCGATCGTTCCCCCGATCTCGTTTTTTTCATCCTGCGCGCCCGCAGACGCGATCAGCGTCATCATCAGAAGGACTGCTACCCATAAGCGTCTCCCAGGCATTTCCCCTCCGTGAGGTTCCCCTTCTAAATTGTTAAGGCGGTAAGACCTAGCCTAGCATGACATTCACACTTTGCCTTGTGGAAGACACTACCTTCTCTGGTTCTGAGCAGTTTCACAAGCTGCCTGGACCCGCCGGGATGTCGATTCCCGAATGCTAGAATAGAAAGATCGCATGGCCCGGAAGGACCTGACTGTTGGCGGTTCCCCAAAATTGAAGCAACAAACCATAGAGAACACGGCGGCGAACCACTCGACCTCTGCCCCATCCAACCCCGTTCGGCAAAAGGTCGGATTTGTCAGCCTCGGGTGTCCCAAGAATCTCGTGGATAGCGAGGTCATGATGGGCATGCTCGCCCGCGCCGGAGCCGAGTTGACCCGCCGCGCCGAGGATGCCGACATCATCGTCGTCAACACTTGCTCCTTCATCGACAGCGCCCAGCAGGAATCCGTCGACACGATCCTGGAAATGGCCGCTCATAAGTCCTCCGGCAAGGCCAAAAAACTTGTCGTCGCCGGATGCCTCGTCGAGCGCTTTCGAGACCAGATTCAGAAAGATATCCCTGAAGTGGACGCCGTCGTCGGCACCGGTGAACTCGTCAACATTCTCGCAGCGACCGGCATTGCGGTCGCCCCGCCGTCTCAAAGTTCTCCCTTAGTCGTCCTCAACACACGAGCAGAAAGTGACGCCCGCGCTGCCCAAGGCCGCTTCTCGCGCGATTCCTGGAATGGCGCCATCGCCGATCTGCCCCACTATCTCTACGACCACGAAACTCCGCGCATTCTCGCCACCCCGCAGCACATGGCCTACATCAAGATTGCCGAAGGCTGCGATCATCCCTGCACTTTCTGCATCATTCCCCAACTGCGAGGTCAGTTTCGTTCCCGCCGCTTTGAATCGGTAATCGCCGAGGCCGAGCGCCTCGCGCAATCCGGGGTTCGCGAGATTACCCTCATCGGCCAGGACACCACCTGCTACGGCGAGGACTTTGGACTAAAAGACGGCCTGGCGCTTCTGCTGGAGAAGCTTGCAGGAATCGATGAACTGCGCTGGGTGCGATTCCTTTACGCCTATCCCAACAAGATTACCGGCAAACTCCTCGACACGATTGCCTCGCACGACAAGATTTGCTCCTACATGGACGTACCATTGCAGCACGCTTCGGCCTCGGTCCTCAAACGTATGAAGCGTGGCGCAGGTGCGGACGTCTTTCTTAAGTCGATCCAGAAAATGCGCCGGGTAATTCCCGATCTGACGCTCCGCACCTCATTCATCGTAGGTTTCCCCGGCGAAACCGAGCAGGAATTCGAAGAACTTTGCGACTTCGTGCGCGAGGCCCAGTTCGACTGGATGGGCGCATTTTCTTATTCCGATCAGGAAGGCGCCGGTGCCTACGATCTGGAGATGAAACTTCCTTCCGCCGAGATCGAACGTCGACGCAAACATCTCATGTCCATCCAACGCCAGATCAGCAAAAAGAAAAAGAAGGCGCTGCTTGGTCGCGAATTCGATCTCTTGCTGGAAGGTGAGTCCGAGGAGTCCGACCTGCTGCTCGAAGGCCGCACCCAGATGCATGCCCCGGAAATCGACGGCAAAGTCTTCATCAACGACTTTCCTGACCACTTGCAGCCGCAACCCGGCCAGTTTTATCGTTGCAAAATTACCGAATCCCACGACTACGATCTGGTGGCAAAAGTCCTCTAAACCTTTTGCCTCGACCCTTGAGGTGTTTCGTATGGCCATGCCATTCAAGGCATTTACTGGTCATTGCTCTAGCCCTTGCGATTCCTGTTTACAATAAGACCGTCCATGCCGCGCAAGCCCAAACTTCGTTGCCCGATATGCAAAAAATCTGCGAAACCCACGGCTGCCGATTTCCCCTTTTGCAGCGAACGCTGCCGCCTGATCGATCTAGGGAAATGGGCTAGCGGCGAGTACGTGATCTCCTCCCCAGCGCACGATTCCGAAGAATCTATCCAGGATGTCCCGCCGGAGGATCTCGAGCAAGACTGATGGACTCTCTTCCGGCGAATCCCCGTGCTCCACTCTGGTCTACCCTAATCGCCACCTTTTTCGGTGTAGGCCGGCTCCATCCCGGACCGGGAACGTGGGCCTCGGCCGCAACCGTACTCCTTTGGGCGGCACTGGCGCATTTCCTGCCGCAATCGGCCCAAGCCCCCGCAGACATCGCCCTTGCCCTTCTCGTCACTGTCGTCGGCATCCCCGCCGCTACCCTGGTCGCTCGTTCTGCCGGGAAAAAAGATCCTCAATTCGTGGTCATCGACGAAGTCGCCGGACAGCTGATCGCCCTCATCGCCGCTCCCCTGAAATGGAAAACTTTTCTCGCCGGTTTTATACTTTTCAGAGCCTTCGACATCATCAAGCCTCCTCCCGTCCGCCAATTGGAAAAATTACCGGAAGGCACCGGGATCGTGCTCGATGACGTCGCTGCCGGCCTGTTCGCTCTGGGAGTAATGCAACTTCTCTCGCATCTGCATCTACTAAGATAAAGTTAGGAACTAGGATCGCTGCAGCAGCCGCTAGCCCGGCAGCACACCAAGTCGGATTTCTTCATGGGATTCTCTGATCGCATTCTCGGCCGCAAGAGTCAGAACGGCGGACCACATATCGATTCCGTTTCACCTTCTTTTGCGCTCGCCGGTAGCCAGGTCCGCATCAACGGATCCGGATTGCGTCCGCCCGAGTTCTCCCGGCCAAAGGTCAAATTCGGCGAATACGAGGCTTCCATCGTCGTCAGTTCCGATTCATTCCTGGTGACCAGGGTTCCCGAGGCCGCCACTTCCGGCCAAGTCGTCGTGGCTACAGAAGCTCAGATTAGCAACGGACAGTCCGTAAAGGTCGCCGTCCAGATCAGCGAAAATCTGCACCTCGTCACCAATCCCGCACTCGACGCCGAAGGCAACATCTACGCGACCTTCTCTGGTTCTCGCGGACAAAAAGTTCCTGTCTCGCTTTACAAGATCGACACCAATTACGCCGTAAAGCCGCTGGCTACCGAACTGATGAATCCCACGTCCATCGCGTTCGATCGCCAGGGACAAATGTACGTCTCGTCTCGATTAGACGGCGCAGTCTACCGCGTCGCTCAAAATGGCAACATGACTACCTATGCCGAAGGCATGGGCGTCGCAACCGGCATCGCTTTCGACCGCGACGAAAGCCTCTACGTCGGCGATCGTAATGGCACAATCTTCAAAATCTCGCGCGATCAGCAGGTCTTCGTCTTCGCGACCTTGGAAGTCAGCGTCTCGGCTTATCATCTCGCCTTCAACCCGCAAGGCGACCTCTTTGTCACGGGGCCGAACGACCGCGTCTTTAAGATCGATCCCAACGGCTCCGTCACCACGTTCTATCGTGGGCTCGGCCGCCCGCAAGGCATGGCCTTCGATGTCGACGGCAATCTCTATGTCGCCGCGTCCCTCGCCGGAACTCGCGGTATCGTCAAAATTTCCCCAGATGGACAGGCAAAGCTCGAAGTCTCTGGCCAGGGATTAGTCGGTTTGGCCTTCGCCCCCGGCCGTTCCGTCGTGCTCGCCACCAGCAACGCCGTGCATCATCTCTCCTGGAACATCCAGGGCCTCCGCCTGATTCCTGAATAAATTCAAGAGCCAAAGGCTCTGTTGCTGGTTCCGACGCGAGCCCTCCGCAGCCCGGTAACGATTCCCCCTCTCACCATTGCGGAGACTGGGAATTTCGCCTGCACGACAGCCAACCTCAGGCGCAATTTCATTTAAACTCATACTCGCGTGAACGCCGAAATCATTGCGGTGGGTTCTGAGATGCTTACGCCTCACCGCCTCGACACCAATTCTCTCTACCTGACCGAGCAACTGAACCTGCTCGGCATCGACGTCATCTTCAAAAGCATAGTCGGCGATGACATGCGCCGCCTCGTCGCTGCAGCGCAGCACGGACTTTTTCGATCTGACATCGTCATCTTCAGCGGGGGCCTTGGGCCAACCGAAGACGATCTCACCCGCGAAGCCGTCGCCGAAGCTCTCGGCGTCGGCCTGCGGCGCGATCCGGAAATTGTCGCCAAACTCGAAAAACGATTCGCCGACCGGGGATGGAAGATGACCCCCAACAATTCCAAGCAGGCCGACGTCATCGAAGGCGCCACCGCCCTTCCCAACCCGAACGGCACCGCTTCCGGACAATGGCTGGTCGGCCAATTCGAAGGTCGCGAAGTCATCGTCATTCTTCTCCCCGGGCCTCCGCACGAAATGAAAGGGCTTTTTGAAAATGAAGTCCGCGAACGGCTCCGCGCCAAAGTTCCGCCCGCACATATCTTCACTCGTACCCTGAAAATTGCCATGCTCGGCGAATCCGCCGTTGACGCCCGTGTCGCTCCGATCTACAAAAAGTTCCCCGAAGTTGAAACCACAATCCTCGCAGGTGCCGGGGAAATCGAATTGCACTTCAAGGCTCATGGCGCTACCCCCGACGCCGCCCAGGCCCGTGCCGATGAAGTTGCCGGACTCGTTGAAGATGAACTCGATGACGCGGTCTACTCGCGCAACGGAGAGTCCCTTGAGCAGATCGTCGGATACTGGCTCCAGATGCGGAACGCCACCATCGCCGTCGCCGAGTCCTGCACCGGAGGTCTGCTCGCTGAACGCATCACCTCCATCAGCGGCAGTTCGCGCTACTTCTTGGGCGGAGCCATCGTGTACTCGAATGCCTTGAAAACCGAACTCGCGGGAGTTCCCACCGAAATGATCGAGCGTCACGGCGCAGTCAGCCGCGAAGTGGCGGCCGCACTCGCGGAAGGCATTCGTTATCGTTGTGAGTCGACCTTCGGAGTCGGCATCACCGGCGTTGCCGGACCCGCTGGTGGATCCCCGGAGAAGCCGGTCGGCCTCGTGTTCCACGCCGTGGCAAGCGGTTCCGGCACCGAAGTCGTCCAGCGCAATTTCCCCGGCGACCGCAAACGTATCCGCCGCTTCGCCTCAACCATGGCGCTCGACATGTTGCGGCAGAAATTAATGTAAGAAGGCTTCAGCTCGTAAGTTGCAGTCAATGTTTCCGAGCCAATCTGCACAAGCCGATCCCTGATATCCGACCATGCGCCTTTTCGTTGCCCTCGATATCGACAAGCCCATACGCGAGCGCATCCTTCGTTTTGTCGACGGAGTGCTTCCCTTCGCTCCCGACGCCCGTTGGGTCAAACCGGAGTCCATGCACGTCACCCTGAAATTCATTGGTGAGCAACCGGATGTGGCGCTTCCATCCATCAAGCAGGCGCTCCAGCAAATATCCGCGGCAAGCATCAATATCAACTTCCGCGGCTACGGATTTTTTCCGAACCCGAAATCGGCACGCGTTTTCTGGGTCGGAATAGAGTCCGGGCCCGAACTCGCAGTTCTGGCGTCCGCTGTCGACCAAAGTCTTTCGACCCTCGCAATCCCCAAAGAAGAACGCACCTTCAGTCCCCATCTCACACTCGCGCGCAGTGCAGGAGGTTCCGGTTCCCCTCGCCGTAACAAAACCGATAAGCCCAACCCGGTATTTCAGATTTTGCAGAATCGCCTGGCCGCTCTCCCCATCCCGGAGTTTGGTACCATGACCTCCCGCGAGTTCTTTCTGTACGAAAGCCAACTCTCGCCGAAAGGATCAAAGTACACAAAGCTGGCAAGATTCGAACTAAAGTAGCCAAGTGGGCGGCATAGGCGGCAGCAAGCCACCAGCAAGCATGTCCAAGCTAATATTCATCCTCGCCATCAGCTACCTGCTAGGCTCCATCCCCTTTGGATATCTGCTGGTCCGCATCTTTCGCGGAGAAGACGTCCGTCGCACCGGCAGCGGCAATATCGGTGCCACAAATGTCTCCCGAAAATCCCCCGCCCTCGGAGCGCTCACCCTCATTCTCGACGCGGCGAAAGGATTTCTCGCCGTGGAACTCGCCTCGATCTACTCGCATACAATCGCGGCCCGCAATCAGTCCTACCGGATCATGGCGGCTTCGGCTCTCTTGGCCATCATCGGGCATATGTTCCCTGTGTGGTTGAAATTTCGCGGCGGTAAAGGAGTGGCTACCGCCCTCGGAGCGTTTCTCGCCTTTGGCCCTATGGCAGTCTTGGTCGCAATCGTCATCTTTATTCTCACCGCAGCGATCTCGCGGCGCATTTCCCTTGGCTCTATCGTGACCGCCGCTCTTTTTCCTTCCACCGTTTGGGCCCTGCGCATCTCGCGAGATCCCGTAGTCCTCATTTTGATAGGACTCGCAGCCCTCCTGATCGTCGTCCGCCACTATCAGAACATCCTCCGCCTGCTTTCCGGCGACGAGCCCCGCTTCTCGCTGCACCGCAATCCTCAGTCGCACACGGAGATGCACAGATGAGCAACATCGCGATCATCGGAGCCGGCGCCTGGGGCACCGGACTCTCCATCGTCCTCGGACGCAAGGGCACACACCGCGTCGCGCTTTGGGCTTATGAAGCCGATGTTTGTCGCTCCATCAACGAAAAGAGAGTCAACGAAAAGTTTTTAAGCGGCTGTAGTATCCCCGAATCGGTGACCGCCAACAATAATCTCGCCTCGGTTCTATCGAATGCCGAGATCATCGTCAGCGTCATGCCCTCGCAGCACTGCCGCGCCCTTTTCGAACAGATGCGTCCGCACATTCAACCACAGGCCATTATCGTCAGCGCAACCAAGGGTATTGAAGAGGGCTCGCTCCTGCGCATGACCGACGTGATTCAACAGGTACTCCACGGCCCCAACAAAGCGAGTTCCACACTCCTTGCCGATTCCGGCCCAGACCGGGGAAGCTTCCCCATAGGCGCCCTCAGCGGCCCCTCCTTCGCCCAGGAAGTCGCTCGCGGAGACCCTACCGCGATCACCATCGCCTCGCACCATGAAGTGTTGCTCCGCACCGTCCAGCAGACATTCAGCGACTCCGCATTTCGCGTTTACACCAACAATGACGTAGTCGGCGTCGAACTCGGAGGCGCTCTGAAAAACATCATCGCGATCGCTGCGGGAATCTGCGACGGCCTCGGCCTCGGACACAACTCTGTCGCCGCACTCATCACGCGCGGCCTCGCAGAAATGACACGCCTCGTCGTCGCTTGCGGAGGCCGTGCCGATACCATGGCCGGACTGGCTGGCCTCGGTGATCTCGTCCTTACCTGCACTGGAGGGCTCTCACGCAACCGCAGCGTCGGCTTCGAACTCGGCCGCGGCAGAAGACTGTCCGAGATCATTGCCGGTATGCATGGCATGGTCGCCGAAGGAGTCTTTACCACCACAGCCGCAGTCGGATTGGCTCGCATGCGCAATGTCGAGATGCCCATCACCGAACAGATGCACGCCATTCTCCACAATGGAAAATCTCCCAAGGAAGCCATCCAACAACTCATGGCCCGGACTGGCAAAAGCGAATCCGCAACCTGAGTCCTTCGCGTCCCGCCGGTACTCCATTCCTCCGTCCGGATCTCACCCCGCTTCCCGTGGTACCCTTTACGGTTTCATGACCGTCTCGGAGACCCTCGATGCATTTGAGCAAGATCCCTGCTGCTCTCCTCGTCGCTTCATCGACCTTGGCATTTTCGCAATCCCCAACGATTGCCGAGCGCCTTGGCTATCCCCGCGATGCAAGGCTGCTCATCGTCCATGCCGATGACCTCGCCGTCGCTCACTCCGAAGACGCAGCCAGCTTCGACGCTCTCGATAGGCACGCTGTCACGTCCGCCAGCATCATGGTCCCGTGCCCCTGGCTCACCGAGGTTGCGGACTATGCGAAAAACAATCCCACGGCCGATCTTGGCCTTCACCTCACGCTGACTAGCGAATGGGCGACCTACCGCTGGGGACCTGTAGCTTCCAAAGACACTGTGCCAAGTCTCCTCGATCCCGCTGGCTATCTCTGGCCGCAGACTGAACCTGGGAAACAACACATCAAGGCCGAGGAAGCCGAACGCGAGATTCGCGCTCAAATCGAGAAGGCCATCTCGATGGGAATTCACCCTACCCACGTCGACAGTCACATGGGTATGCTTTTCGCGCGTCCCGATTTGTTTGCCGTGTACGTCAAAGTGGCTCGGGAATACAAACTGCCATTCCTCGCCTTTCTCGACCCCAGTACGCCCAAAGAATTGGCCGCGCTGTTATCTCCCAATGACGTCCTGATTAACGGAGTGGTCATGGCCTCTCCCGAAGTGCCCGTGAGCGGATGGAACGGCTTCTATCTGAACGCAATCAGGAATCTCAAGCCCGGCGTGACTGAGATCATCGTCCATCTCGGACACGATGACGCCGAACTCCAGGCCATTGCGGTAGA
>Ga0070741_10017316_pt1 | contig 11855 bp, 13 predicted proteins | sample Coa_R1_4_FD_66440 | JGI IMG/M metagenome (GOLD analysis project Ga0070741, IMG submission 66440) | Surface soil microbial communities from Centralia Pennsylvania, which are recovering from an underground coalmine fire - Coalmine... | ecosystem: Environmental > Terrestrial > Soil > Unclassified ...
TTGAGGTGAATTACGCGTTTCAAGCCACACGCTGGTTCACCTTCCAACCGCTCTTGCAATATTACTTCGCCACTGGAGCTAATCCATACCGGCGGAACAACACGGTTGCCGGGTTCCGCACCACATTCGTCTTATAGGAGCTGCCATGAAGCAACGTAACCAGGTAATTGAGAGAGTGCCGGAACGGAAATTTGATGTCTGCGTGATCGGTGGAGGCGCCACTGGTACGAGTTGCGCATTGGACGCGCAACTGCGGGGACTAAGCACCGTTCTGGTGGAAGCCGGAGATTTCGCCTCCGGGAGTTCCACGGCGGCGACCAAGTTGGTCCACGGTGGTGTCCGATACCTGCAGGAAGCTGTCACTGATCTAGATATCCAGCAATACCATTTGGTGGAAACGGCGCTGCGCGAGCGCGCCATGATGTTGCGCCACGCTCCGCACTTGACACGGGTGGTGGAGTTTCTGGTGCCCTGTTTTAGCCACTTCGACCAGTTCTATTACGGCCTGGGGATGAAGATGTACGATTGGATCTCCGGCAAAGCCAGCCTGTTTCCCAGCCGCCTGCTTACCCGGCAAGAGACTCTCTATCGAATGCCAGCCATGCAGTCCGAGAAGCTCACCGGCGCTGTCTCCTACGCGGATGGCCAGTTTGACGACGCCCGCTACGGCATGGCTTTGATCGAGACGTTCGACGACGCCGGCGGGCATGGCTTGAATTATGTGCGTGTAACGGCGTTCGAGAAGGATTTAGCCGGCAAACTCGCGGCCGCGGTCATTACCGATCAGGCTTCGGGCCGCACACTCCGGATTACGGCTCGCGCATTTGTCAACGCAACCGGCGCTTTTTCCGATGTCGTCCGAAAGCTTGCTTCGCCCAAGGCCGCACCGCGGATGCGTCCCAGCAAGGGAGTGCACATCATGTTTCCGCTGGATGGCTTTCCAGAAAACGACGCGCTTCTGGTTCCCAGGACGGAGGATGGCCGCGTGATCTTCGCCATCCCGTGGAACGGCCGCCTGCTGGTCGGGACCACCGATACTGGCTACACGCCCGGCGAAGAAATGGTGGTCACCCAGGAGGAAATCGAGTATCTGCTGCGCCAGCTCAATCCGTACTTGAGCTCTCCGCTTCGCGCGGATCAAGTGGTTAGTGGCATCGCAGGCGTCCGTCCGCTGGTCGCGGCGCAAGGCGTGTCGGACACGAAGAAGCTCATCCGAGACGAGGAGGTCGAATTGGATGCGGAAAGCGGTCTGATCAGCATTTTGGGCGGGAAGTGGACGACGCACCGGTTGATGGGCGAGGAGACTATCGACAAAGTGCAGGAGTACTTGGGTGGTCCGGTCACTGCTACTCAAACTAAGGATCATCTTCTCAACGGAGCCGTAGACTACGGCTGGGATTACTGGCAGATACTCGCCGCTGAATTCAAAATGCCGGCTCCAACCGCGCAGCATCTCGCCCACAAGTACGGAACGATGGCGCCCGACGTCCTCGCGCTGGTCGACTCAGATCCATCGCTCGCTCTTCCTTTGATTGAAGGGCAGGCGCCTATAAGAGCTCAGGTTGTGTATGCCGCGCGGAATGAGATGGCGCTCACCATTGAAGACGTTCTCGCCCGCCGCATTGGCCTGCAATTGTTCGGGTGGCGCCTTGCCGTTCGCGCCACGCCTGTGGTGGCGGCGCTGCTTCGCCGGGAACTTGGCTGGAGCGACGCACAAGAAGCCGCCGCAATCAACCTATACGTCAGCAAAGTCAACCATATGCTTGTGGTCGCCGGCCAGGAACCGGAGCTTTTGCCATCCCAGGCCGACGGCTTGGTTTTGGAAAGGAGCTAGGTTTTGTCGACATATATCGGTGCTATCGATCAGGGGACCACTAGCACGCGGTTCATCATCTTTGATCGCGCGGGACGAATCGTCTCCGTCGCTCAGAAAGAACACGAACAGATTTATCCTCGGCCAGGATGGGTAGAGCACGATGCGTCCGAGATCTGGCGGCGGACGGAAGGAGTTATCGAAGCGGCCATGATGCAGAAGGGTCTCCGCCCGCGTGATCTGGCCGCGATTGGTATCACCAACCAGCGGGAAACGACGATTCTGTGGGATCGGAAGACGGGGCAGCCCATTTACAACGCACTGGTCTGGCAGGATACCCGCGTCGGTTTATATGTGGCCGAATTGGCGCGGAATGGCGGCCTCGACCGGTTTCGGAGCAAAACAGGCCTGCCGTTAGCCACCTATTTCAGCGGCCTGAAGATCCGCTGGGTGCTGGACAATGTGTCCGGCGGCCGCGAGCGCGGCGAGGCCGGCGAAATACTCTTCGGCAATATCGACGCGTACCTGTTGTGGAAGCTCACGGGCGGGCCGCGCGGGGGCATTCACCTGACCGACTGCACGAACGCCAGCCGCACGCAGCTCATGAATCTACAGACTCTGGATTGGGACGATGAACTCCTTGAGGTTATCGGCGTTCCTCGCCAGATCCTTCCTAGAATTGCGGCGAGCAGTCAGATTTATGGCAATGCCACTATCGATTCCTTAAAAGGCGTGCCCATTTCCGGGATCCTGGGCGACCAGCAGGCAGCCCTGGTAGGACAGACCTGCTTTCGATCCGGTGAAGCAAAGAATACCTACGGCACCGGATGTTTCCTGCTCATGAACACCGGCGAGAAGCCGGTTCAGTCTAAATTCGGTCTGGTCACCACCGTGGCGTATCGTCTCGGAGATCAACCGGCTGCCTACGCGATCGAAGGGAGCATTGCCATCACCGGTGCACTGGTGCAGTGGATTCGGGACAACTTCGGGCTGATCGGAAAGAGCTCGGATATCGAGAGTCTCGCGCGGACCGTCAAGGACAATGGCGGCGTCTATTTTGTTCCCGCTTTCTCGGGTCTCTACGCACCCTATTGGAAAGCGAATGCCCGCGGAATCGTCGCCGGCCTTACACGCTACACCAACAAAGGACACCTTGCTCGCGCAGTGCTTGAAGCAACGGCATTCCAAACCAGGGAGGTAGTGGAAGCTATGGAAAAGGATTCGGGCATTGCCCTCGACGTGCTGCGCACAGACGGCGGGATGGTGGAAGACGAGCTCCTGATGCAGTTTCAAGCGGACATTCTCAACCGGCCGGTGGTGCGGCCCGTGGTGAGGGAGACCACTGCTCTGGGCGCCGCATATGCAGCCGGGCTTGCCGTCGGCTTCTACAAAAACCTCGAAGACCTGCGCACGCAGTGGACTGTGGACACAACGTGGCGGCCGCACATGGATGAAAAACAGAGGGAGTCAATGTACGGCTCGTGGAAGAAAGCGGTAACCCGGTCGTTCGACTGGCTCGATTCCGCAGCATAACCACCTGCGGAAGAGGACAGCTCCTTTCAAGCGAAGAACAAATATGAGTACAAGATTTCTCAGAAAATTAGCAAAAACCTCCGGCTGGCTCGCTCCACGCGCGCTGACGCCCGCGCATTTCGTCGACGCTTTCGAGCAGGTGGATGGAATGCATTCCGGTTTCCGTCGCAATCACGCCAAGGGCGTGGCTGTCAGTGGTTTTTTCGAGAGCAACGGCCAGGGCACGCGTCTGTCGAAAGCGACTGTCTTCAGAACCGGCCGAACTAAGGTGACCGGCCGTTTCTCTCTTGGTGGCGGTGACCCATACAGTGCGGATGCACCTGATAAGGTTCGGGGCCTGGGACTTCTGTTTCAGCTGCCCGACGGCGAGCAATGGCGGACTGCGATGGCCAGTCTCCCGGTATTCCTCGCGAAAAATCCGCAGGGTTTCTATGACCTCTTGATTGCTTCGCGGCCCGACCCGCAAACGCGCCAACCCGATCCAGAAAAAATGGCCGCGTTTCTCGCCCGCTATCCGGAGACTGGTCAGGCACTCAAGATCATTCAGAGCCATCCGGTATCGTCCGGTTTCGAGAACACTACTTTCAACAGTCTCAATACCTTCCGCTTCGTGGGTGCGAGCGACACATCGATTCCCGTGCGGTGGTCCATGGTACCCGTACAGCCGTTTGCCGCTCCGGATGCGACGGCGAACAAGAACTACCTTTTCGATGCGCTGATCGCTGGCATCCATCAGCATCCGCTGCAATGGCACTTGATTGTTACGATCGGGCGATCCGGCGATGCAACTGACGACGCCAGCAGGTCTTGGCCCGCCGAGCGCGAGAAGGTGGACGTGGGCACTCTAACGCTCGAAAGCGTAGAAAGCGACGATACCAGCGTTGTCCGCGACATCGTTTTCGATCCGCTGGTACTGCCTGCAGGAATAGCGCCGTCCGATGATCCTCTCCTCAGCGCCCGATCGGCGGTTTACTCCGAGTCGTATACAAGGCGCACGAGCGAAGCGAAAACGCCGAGCGCGATTACGCCTTCGGAGGTACGCAAGTGAGTACGAAGACCACAGCGCAACAGCGGCGTATGCCGCCATGGAGAATTCGCACCGCGGAGCTTGGGGATATCGCCGCTCTGAAGAAATGAGGATCAACATTTGCGAAAGGAATAATCAACATGGGTGCAAAGTGTTTCGGTGAATTCGTAGGGACGGGAATCCTCATTCTGTTGGGTGATGGAGTAGTGGCGAATATCCTGCTCAAGAAATCAAAGGCGGAGGGCGCCGGGTGGCTGGCGATTGCGGCCGGTTGGGCCTTCGCGGTGGTATTCGGTGTTTTCGCCGCCATCGCCTGCGGGAGTCCCGATGCTGCCCTGAATCCCGCGGTGACCTTCGGGGTTGCTGTCGAAACCGGCGACTTTTCGAAATTCGTTCCTTTTCTTCTGGCGCAGATGCTCGGGGCCATGGTAGGTGCGGTGGTGGTATGGCTGCACTTCCTGCCACACTGGCGCGAGACCGAAGATCCCGGCGTAAAACTGGCCTGCTTTTCGACAATGCCGGCAATCCGCAATTTCGGCGCGAATCTGCTCAGTGAAATCATCGGCACGTTTGTGCTTATCTTGGGGGTGGCCGCCATTTTCTCGAAGAAGGTTGCAATCGCCGGCCCGGCGTCGGCGCTTGGTCCGTATCTGGTGGGCGTATTGGTTTGGGCGATCGGCCTGTCGCTTGGCGGCACTACCGGATACGCCATTAATCCGGCGCGCGACCTGGGACCCCGTATCGTTCACGCCCTTCTGCCTCTCGGCAAGAAAGTAGGATCGGGCTGGAGCTATGCAGTTGTGCCGGTGATTGGTCCGCTTATTGGCGCCGGGCTGGCGGGCTGGTTCGTCCGGCTAGCTCATCTGTAGGCGAGTCGCGTGTGACGGCGACACCGTTCGCGCCGTGATCGAGAAGCAAAAACCGGCCGCGCCGGTCTCCGTTTAGGCTTAGATAAAAGCAGGAGGGCAAAGCATGAAAGTGTTTGTTGCGGGTGCAACGGGCGCGATCGGGAGACCTCTGATTTCGGCCCTGGTGGCTGCGCGCCACACGGGGTCGGAATGACGAGCTCCGCTCGCGGCTGAGGGTACTTCAGAACTACGGCGCGGATGGAGTTGTTGCGGATGTCTTGGATTTCGGTGCTGTTACAGCCGCGGTTGCCGGCGCGCGGCCGACGCCGTGATCGAAGAGCTCACGGCGCTTCCGAAAGACTACACGCCCGAAGCGATGCGGGTGGCCGCGGAGCGGCGGCCTTAGTCGTCTGTTGGCATGCGGTCGCGGCCAAGAGCATGGCAGCGATTGGTAAATACCACAGAATTTCTTGTCACAACTCCTGGTCGCATAAGATCTCCACGTTTCGACAGTACGGCACTGAGGGGTGGAAAAACATCCCGAGAATAAAGGTTTTTTGAATAACACCGCCGTCGTGACGGTGCCTACCACTTTTGAGCTATGGTCCGCCGAGGATCTCATTCTGCGCCGGAGGATGCGGTTTCTGCGTGCTGGGCTCGAGGCAGACAGGCAGCCGCTGGCTCACGACTTTCGGATAGTCGAGCTACAGCCTCGCGGGTCTGACGTAGTGTTGTAGCCAGCGAATTCATCGACAAATGGTTCACCACCGGGTTGATCAGCCATGCCACTGAAGCTGGGATGTCACGTGTCAGCGCGATTACCTCCAACTCGAGATAAACGCCTCCTACGGCCTTTTCGTATCGCGCGGTGCTATGGAGGCGCCAAATGAAGCCTTTCCCTGTGTCGGGCGGGAGGAGCCGCTGATGGGTGTGGCCATAGTCATCAATTTCCTGCAGCTTCGTGGCATCCGCGATGTTAAGCCCGCGTCGGTCGTCAATTGCGATGTCGTGAGCCCGGTAATGCCCTTCCATCGCCGTATTGACAAACAGGACCCGGCGTTGCCACACCATTGCGAACTCCTGATCCTCGTCGGTGCAGGCCAGCGTTTTTGAATCCGCAACAACGGGTTTATAAATGTCCTTGTACCTGTCGTAGTCGTGTAATACGCGATAAAGGCCTTCGATCGTCGCATTCGGAATAAATACCGCACCGATCCAGTCGTGGATCAATCCGCCCTGCACGCTTTCGGTGCCGCGGCCCACAAGCGGCGCGACCACGATCTCGCCGCGTTGTACTTGCGCTGTTCGCTCCGGGGATTCCTCGATCCACAAAAAGGGTCGCCCGGCGTCTGCTCGCGTTTGGTTCCGGCTTTTGGCGCCGCGGATGTATTCCTCCCAGGCTTTGACAGTGCCGGGTTGTAATTCCATCGCCTCGATAAGCCCTGGTACACAACCAGCAATCAAGGAGAGGCTGAACAGCAGCTTTAAGACGCGCATAACTTCGCTCCTTCTCGGGACTCCTTCGATAGCGAAAACGCATCTCGCCTGCCATCACGCGGAACCCTCAGCTGATTGAAAAGGAATCAACTCGGTCGCCGGCAATGTCGTGTCCGATGTCGATGCTGTCGGCCGCCCGCCACCGGATACCCCTAACGGGGCAGAGTGTGCCGCCCCTGAAATGGCTAACGAGCGGGCCCTCAATCGAGTAAGGCCCTCAGCAAGGCTGAATGCCCTCAACCGAGTGAACAACCTCAACTTTTATGGCGAGGTAAGTGCCGTGCAGGGAAGCGAGTGCCAGTGGCCTTGGATGCCACCGAATCTCAGGAGAATTTAGATGACGATCAAATACAGCCGATTCTTGCTTGTCGCTGCTTTGGCACTAATCGGCTTTTCTATTAGGGCAGCTAAAGCGGACGAGTGGGACAAGAAAATGATCCTGCGGTTTAGCGCGCCAGTACAAGTCCCTGGAAAAGTGCTTCAACCCGGCAAGTATATCTTTCGGCTGGCGGACGGGAGTTCAAATCGTAACATTGTCCAGATTTTCTCAGTAGCTGACAACGGACGGCAGGACTTCGTCGCCATGATTAATACCGTTCCCGACTTTCTCGCGCAAACACCGGACAAACCGATAATTCAGTTCGAAGAGCGCCACATTGGCGATCCGGAGGCCATCAAGAGCTGGTTTCACCCCGGTGACAACTACGGATGGCATTTTGTTTATCCCAAATCACAACAGCTGGAATCAGCCAATTTAGCCCCGCCTCCGGCCCCACCGGCTCCGCCGCTTCCAGCAGCCGACCCAGCTGTTCCGGCGCCGGTCGAGACTGCCGAGCAGCCACCGGTGGTGATCGTCCAGAGGAAAACTGTCATCTCGCAAGTTAACCTGACAGCCGAGCCAGCCGACGACGATCCGCCCGGCGCCGATCGCGTACTGCCCGAGACAGCCGGACATTCCGTCGCGCTTCTGTTGGCCGGGATTGCGTCTATGGGCGCAGGACTTTTTGCCGTGTCTTGGCCCCTGCAAAAAGTCCAACCTCAAGCGGAACGGTAAAGTGCGAAACTCGCGGTGGCTTCGCTGGTTGGGAGGCGCCCTCATCGCCGGGGGCGCCGCTTTTTTGGGGTCCTACTATTGGATGCAACAGGCGGCCGGGCGCGCGCAGCAAGACGCGCGAGAATGGCTGAACCGAAGGGCTGCGGACCGGCGAGCACTTCCAGACGCTCCGAACCCGCCCCGCCGGCGCTTGAAGCACGGCGATGTCGTAGGCAGGCTTAGTATCCCCCGGCTGAATCTCTCGGTCATAGTCTTCGAAGGAGATGATGCGGCGATTCTGAGGCGGGGGGCGGGTCACATCCCAGCGACATCTCTCCCTCACCAGAGCGGCAACCTTGGGATCGCCGCACATCGCGACACCTACTTTCGACCGCTCCGGCTGATTCGTCCGCACGATCGTATAGAATTCACGACTCCAGAAGGCGTCTCGCGGTACAGCGTTACGGATATCGAGATCGTCCGTCCGTCCGACATCCAGGTATTGGCGAAAACGCCGGGCCGAGATCTGACGCTGGTCACCTGCTACCCGTTTTACTATCTCGGCAGCGCGCCAAAACGTTGGATCGTTCACGCGAAACACATGTAACGCCGCTACTCTCAGCTGACAATTCGCAGCCGGCGCGAGTTCGTCCACGGTGTCGCAGCCGGCACGGCTTCATCGACGGAGTCGCTGGATCCTGCCGCTTGCGGCCAGTCCCCCTCGCGCGAAATCCCGAGTTTCCGCATTCGGGAAATCAACGTTGTCCGAGGCAGCCCGAGCTTCGCCGCCGCACCCGCGCGTCCGCCCACTACCCAATTGGTCTTGCGAAGCGTGTCCGCTATATAGGAACGCTCCATCTCTTCCAGCGTGTGATCCGGCTGGCGTAGGGGCACCGGCGCGGGGTTCTCCGTCCTCGGTAGCGAAAGCTCCAAATCGTGTCCCTCGGTCAAGAGAACCGCCCGCTCGATGATGTTTTGTAATTCTCGAATGTTTCCGGGCCAAGCGTAACGGCACAATGAATTCATCACGGAATCCGGAACGCCGCCAATCGCTTTGTTCAACCGGTTGGCATATTCCTCCACGAAATGTCGCACCAGCAGAGGAATGTCTTCCTGCCGGTCGCGCAGCGGCGGCAGCGTGATCGGGAAGACGTTTAGTCGGTAGTACAGGTCTGCCCGAAACTGTCGATCGTTCACCATCTGCTCCAGGTTTTGGTTAGTTGCCGCGATCATGCGCACGTCCACGCGGATAGTCTGAGAACTCCCGAGTCTCTCGAACTCCCGCTCCTGGAGCGCGCGCAGCAGCTTCGGCTGCAGTTCGAGTGGCAGCTCTCCGATCTCATCCAGAAAAAGCGTCCCCTTGTGGGCAACCTGAAGCCGGCCCAGCCTCTGCGCGAGCGCGCCCGTGAATGCTCCCCGTTCGTGACCGAATAACTCACTCTCCAATAGCCCGGCCGGGATCGCGGCGCAGTTCAACTTCACGAATGGTGCACCAGCGCGGGAACCCTGCTGGTGAATCGCGTGGGCAACCAATTCTTTACCCGTACCCGTTTCGCCCTGGATCAACACCGAGCAGTCCGTGGGGGCGACGATGCGGACCTGGTTCAGGACCTGCTTGAATTCGTCGGACGCCCCTATCAAATTGCTTCCCGAAGGTCTCACTATGACAATCCTCCCCTCTTACAACGTGCTTCCGCTCATTCCCAGCTTGAGGGTGAATGAGATCGGATAATGGTCCGAGGCACGGACCGTATTATGTACGCGGCCTAGAATCGGCTCGATCGGTCCCGACGCATAGGCCCAGTCGATCTTCCGCGGCCGTCGAAAAAGTCCGCGCGGCGTAGTGGTATGCGGGGACGGCAGTCCGACCGCGCTTCGGAAACCCACACGGTCGAGCCTACCCGCTGGACTCGCCTGCGAGGCATCGAAATTCAGATCACCTGCCAGCAGCGTCGGCACGCCCAGGTTATGCGCAGCCGCATCCCCGATCGCTTCGTCCAACTGGCCCAGCCGAAGATCTTCGTCGCCCTTACTCTCCAGATGAAGGTTGTATACTGCCAGCCGCTGTTTTTGCACCTGAATCTCGCTGACTAAGGCAATCCGCCCGCCCAGGCGCTCCTGAAATAGGCTGAGTTGCGGCAGGAACCATCGTGGGCGCCAGAACTCCGATTGGCGGTGAAATCGGATCACCCGAGGGTTGCGGAGGGTCCGTTTGGACAGAGTCGCCTGGCCTTGATAGGCAGGCGCGCTTCGCGGCCCTTGTGTTAATTCCTGAAATTCGAGCCCGAACACGTAATTCATTTCCAGTTTTCGAGCAATCTCGTCTGCAATGTTCAGAAAATGCGTCCGGCGGGCATTCAGATCCACTTCCTGCAGAATCAGGAGATCGGCTCTCTGAGATTCCAGAAAATCGATGACCGCGGGCAGGCGCATCCCACGCTCGATATTCCAATTCACAACGCGCACCACATCCTGCGTCCACCAGTCCGAGCCCGGTGAAGCGTAGTTTCCTCTCAGGACGTCATTGATAAATCTGGCTGTCATGCGGCAGCGGGGATGCGGGCTAGGTTCGGAAACACTTGGAGCCGCGCAAATGCGAGGTCAGCCGGGTCGTCAATTTCGGCCCACGGTAGGCCCTCCGTTTCCGTATAGCCTACCTTCACGCCCTCGTTGGCGAGTTGCTGGACGGCAGCGTTGAAGAACACCCGGTCCTCTCCGCGCCGAATCAGATCTCCAATCCGGTCGAACAGTCGAGCATTCGCCGCGCTGTTGATTATCGTAATGCCAATATAAGTCGCGCTGAACTCGTGCCGACCGATTTGCTTGCTCATCCGGACGACTCGATTACCCTCAATGACTACCTTCATAGTTTCATCCCGCCAGGCCGGGTCCACGATCATCGTAATGGGAGTCTTTGAGGAGACTGCAGGCGGTAAGATCCGCCCGTCGAAAGCGACATCCGCATTCAGAACAGCAAACGAACTGCCCTTCAACCACGTGCGGGCACTCCACAGCGAGTAGATGTTGTTGGTTGCCGCAAATAGCGGGTTCTCGATGAATCGGAAGCAATCGAGTTGTGCGCGGTAATTCCGAGTCACATGACGGATGATCTGATCTTTTTCATAACCGACTACGATCCCAATGTCCGTAACACCAGCCAGAAGCAGACCTTCGATCTGTTGATCGAGAATCGTCCACCCCGAGTGATCGAAACGGATGAGGCACTTCGGACACTCGCCGTGCACTGTTCGGATTCGCGTACCCTGTCCGGCGGCAAGAATGGTTGCTTTCATGGTGTTCCCCTAAACGATTCGTGCATCCCTGGCGACGGCGCCTGCCTTCCCGCGCCGGAAGTATCTCCGGTTGAAATAGAGGGCCAGCGCCCAGGTCAAGTTCGATCCCAGGGCGGCCAGGCGCAGAAGCCACGGCAGCCCTCCTAAGACTGTAAAGATGAGCAAGTAATGAATCGAAACGCCTTTCTTAATAAACATGTGTATGTGCCGTACGACGTGCAAAACCAGATTCGAAGAGTCCGCCTCCAGTAAGCGGTTGAGCCGCTCCGCATACTCGTCCGGTCTGTCCGGCGCGGTGGCCAGCTTCCGCTGCCAACGCGTGACTGCGATCGACAACGCGCACCCAATAAGCAGGAGATATCCATAAGTCAGCTCGTGGGGACCTCGGTCCCGAGATAGCCCTACTGTGATGCCCCCGAACAGCAGCAAGTACGTGGCTTCGTCCACGAAGCCCTCAAACCACGTGCCGAAGACGGACTCGCGGAACTTGATCCGGGCGAGCATGCCGTCGGCTTCATCGAAAAGGCCGGAAAGGAAGAACAGTAGCGCCCCAGTTACATAGGCCGTGTATTGCCCTCGCGCGTACATGAGAGCGGCTGCTATTCCAACCACCAGTCCGCCTAGTGTGACCCAGTTTGGAGTTACTGCCGTATGAGAGAACAGGCGTACGGCGGGCCGGCACAGCAGGCGATTGAACCGGGAATGGATTCCATCCGAAGGCTTGCCGGAATGCGCTACCAGGAACCGCTCCGCTTCTGCAATCCGGCTTTCAGAGGTGACCAGAACCCCTTCCATCTCAGGAGGCCTACTC
>Ga0070741_10017317_pt1 | contig 11855 bp, 12 predicted proteins | sample Coa_R1_4_FD_66440 | JGI IMG/M metagenome (GOLD analysis project Ga0070741, IMG submission 66440) | Surface soil microbial communities from Centralia Pennsylvania, which are recovering from an underground coalmine fire - Coalmine... | ecosystem: Environmental > Terrestrial > Soil > Unclassified ...
CGTGACGTTTTCCGGGCGCGCACAAGGATCATCACCGCGATCCGGGGACTGTTCGACGAGCGCGGTTTTCTCGAGGTCGAGACGCCCGTGCTGCAGGAGATTCCCGGTGGCGGCCACGCCCGCCCGTTCAAGACGCACCACAACTCGCTCGACCGCGACCTTTTCCTGCGGATCGCCCTCGAGCTGCACCTCAAGCGCCTGCTGGTGGGCGGGTTCGAGCGCGTGTACGAGATCGGGCGGGTCTTCCGGAACGAAGGTCTCTCGCCCCGCCACAACCCTGAGTTCACGCTGCTCGAGAGCTACCAGGCGTATGCCGGCTACGAGGACGTCATGCAGCTCGTCGAGGACATCTTCGTGGTCTCGGCAATGGCCGCCGGCACGCCGCTGGAAACCGTGTACCAGGGCGAATCGATCAACCTCACGCCGCCGTTCCGGCGGGAGAAGATGGCGGACCTCGTGCTCGAGCACACCGGCCGCCATGCCGCGGGCGAGGAGCTCAACGACCTGTTCGAGGAGCACGTCCAGCCGCGGCTTCGCGAGCCCACGTTCGTCACGGACTATCCGATCGAGGTTTCGCCGCTGGCACGGCCTCGCGAGGACGACCCCCGGTTCGTCGAGCGTTTCGAGCTCATCGTGCTCGGTCGCGAGTACGCGAACGCCTTCACCGAGCTTACGGACCCCATCGATCAGCGTGCCCGTTTCGAAGCGCAGGCGGCGATGCGCGCCGCCGGCAACGAAGAGGCGCACCCGATGGACGAGGACTTCCTTCGTGCCGTCGAGTACGGCCTTCCGCCCTGCGGCGGCCTGGGGATCGGAATCGACCGGCTCGTCATGCTCATGACCGACCAGCCGTCCGTGCGCGACGTGATCCTGTTCCCGGTGATGAAGGCCGAATCCTGATGCTGGCCCTGGACTTCATCCGGAAGAACCCCGACTCGGTCAGGCGCGCCGCGGACCTGAAGGGCGAATCGGCGCCGGTCGATGAGATCCTCGCCGTCGACGCCCGCTGGCGCGGTCACGTGCACCGCGCCGAGACGATCAAGGCCGAGCAGAACAAGCTCTCGCAGGAGTTTGCCCGGACCCGCGATGAGGCGCTCAAGCAGCGGTTGCGCGAGATGGCGGACCAGGGCAAAAGCGAGCTGGGGCTGGCGGACGCCGACAAACGTGAGCTCGATGAGCTCCTCCTGCGCGTGCCGAACCTCTTCCACGAATCGGTTCCGGTCGGCGAGAGCGAGGCCGACAACGTCGTGGCCAGGGAGTGGGGGAGCAAGCCTGAGCTCGGCTTCGCGCCCCGCACCCACTATGACCTCGGCGAGTCGCTTGGAATCATGGACTTCGAGCGAGCGGCCAAGGTCGCGGGCTCACGCTTCGCGTTCCTGCTGGGCGAAGGCGCGCGGCTCGAGCGCGCGCTGGTGCAGTTCATGCTGGACGTGCACACGCGCGAGCACGGATACGTCGAGGTGCTGCCGCCGATGCTGGTCAACTCCGCTTCCATGACCGGCACGGCGAACCTCCCGAAGTTCGCCGACCAGGCGTTCAAGGTCGAGGACAGGGATCTCTGGCTCATCCCGACGGCCGAGGTGCCGGTCACGAACTTCCATCGAGAGGAAATCCTCGATGCGGACCGCCTGCCGCTCAAGTACGTCGCCTACGCACCGTCCTGGCGGACCGAGGCCGGCGCGGCCGGAAAAGACACGCGCGGGTTCATCCGCCTGCACCAGTTTTCCAAGGTCGAGCTGGTCAAGGTGACGACCGCCGAAACGTCGCTCGACGAGTTCGAAAAGCTCACGAAGGATGCGGAGGAGATCCTCCGCCGGCTCGGCCTTCACTACCGGGTGCTCTCGATGTGCACCGGCGACATGGGTTTCGCGCAGTACAAGAAGTACGACCTCGAGGCGTGGGCGCCGGGCCTGGACCGCTACCTGGAAGTCTCGTCGTGCTCGGTGTTCAACGATTTCCAGGCGATGCGCGCGAACATCCGCTACCGCCCGGCGAAAGGCGCGCCACCGAAGTTCGCTCACACGATCAACGGCAGCGGCCTGGCGCTCACCCGCACGATCGACGCGATCATGGAGACGTACCAGCGATCGGACGGCATGATCACAGTGCCGGAGGCGCTGAAGCCATACATGGGCGGCGTGGAGCTGATCGGGGCGCGCTAGGTTCTTAGAATCCGAGATGCCTTCGGAGGGGTGGCCGAGTCCGGCTTATGGCGGCGGTCTTGAAAACCGTTATTGGTGCAAGCCAATCGGGGGTTCAAATCCCTCCCCCTCCGCCATTCGGGCCGATCGCATGCCTAGCGGAGCCTCGCGGCGATCGCTCCCTCCGATGCCCGGAGCCGCCTTCGATGTTGAGAAGCACATGGCGAGCATCAACGCCGCGGATCCGTTGCGGGTCGTCCTTGATGGTCATCTCTACATCGAGGCGGCGCTGACGGCGCTCATCGAAGCGGTGATGCCTTTCCCGGACGACCTTCCGGTTGCCAAAGAGTCATTCGACAGAAAAGTGCGACTAGCCCTGGCGCTCGGAATTCTGCATCTGTCAGAGGCCGGTGCATATCGAGCACCCAACGACCTCAGGAAGGACATGGCTCATGGATTACCACCGCACGTCACTGTCGGGCAGGTCGACGAGCTGATCGGCATCGGGCGTCGGGCGCATGAGCGTGGCTGATGCGGCAGGTTGCCGACAGTAGCGCTATATCGATGTGTGATGGCGCCTTTGTAGCGTCTTGTTTCAACCAGGGGTCGGTCTCGGCCATCTCGAGGTGCGGGTGCTCTAGTGTCGGCGGGATGAGCCCGTTGGGTGACAACGGCCGTGCGCAGGCCGCATAATCCAGATATGGCCATTGATCGCGAGCGACGGATGAGACCTGTCCGTCCAAAGCATGACCCCCGGCATCGAGAGGCGGCAAAGCGCACCAAACAAGCCGTTGAGCACCTCAAAGAGCTGGGCGTGATGGATTCTCAAGGGAGGCGCGTGCGGCAGGATCTTCCCGCTGACATGCGCGAAGGGGCTGAGCGCGACTTCGGCGGTTGACCATACCGACGATGTTCATCGTTGCCGGTCCTGCGGGGAGCGGCAAGTCCACTGCCTTTCCAGTCGCAGAATTCGGAAGCCGTTACTTCAATGCTGACGATCGCGCCGCCCAACTGAATGGCGGGTCGTACGTCGGGATACCCCCTGAGGTTCGATCAGCAGTCAATCTTGAATTCGAAGAGTTCATTCGCGAGTGCATAGCGCAGCGAGACAGCTTCGCAATTGAGACCACGCTCAGGACAACCATTACATTCGACCAAGCGCAAGCTGCCAAGGCGCGCGGCTTCTGGATAGAAATGAGGTACCTGGCACTTCGCGATTTCGCGATGCACCTGGAGCGGGTCAAGATTCGGGCGGACGCGGGCGGCCACAGCGCACCGGAATCGCAACTTCGGAAGATTTACGAAAGCAGCCTAGCCAATCTCCGCCAAGCGATTGAGGAAATGGACGACCTCTGGATCTACGACAACAGCGAGATTGGCGGGCCGCCAAGGCTCGTTGCGCAGGCAGAAAGAGGAAAGATCCTCTTCATGTCCGACGACACTCCTGCGTGGCTAAGCGAAGCGCTCACCGACTAGGCCCTAGCCGCACAGCCGAGAGCCTGCCCGCCGAGCCTGTGCATCTGTCTCCGCCGTCGGCTGTTCCGCGCCCGACCGCGGTCTAAGGTTCTGAGGCGCCGGTTTCAGTTCAAGGCTCGGGACAATCGAGGACAGTCTGGACCTCGGTGGCTGTCGCCGTTCGGGCTCCATGGCGAATCACTTTGCGACCGGGTTGGCGCACGATGCCGAGCACATGAATCGAACCATCGTCGTCAGTGGGGCTAGTCCATCGTCGGCTGTCGAATCTTCATCGATGTCTCCGGGCGTGAGAACCACCGTTATACGTGTGATGAGACAACCAGACTTCGCCGCGAGACGACCGATCGAGACACACCGTGAATAGCGTGGCGGGCGCCGGCATGCTCCTTCGGCTCGCGGCGAAATCGGGCGAGGAGCACAACGAGGCTGACCTCATCCGCAGTGCACAAGAGCACCCTGAAGCCTTCGGCGCTCTATATGAGCGCCACGTTGACAGCGTGTATCGGTACCTTCAGCTTCGGGTCGGATCAGCGGAGGCGGCGGATCTAACGCAGCAAGTCTTCCTGAAAGCGCTCAGATCACTGCCTCAGTACAGGACCCGCGGCCTGCCATTTCTAGCTTGGTTGTTCCGGATCGCCAGAAACTTGGCGACCGATTACCACCGGTCGAGCATGCATTCTCCTGGTGAGCTTTTGCCGGATATCGTCGACGTTACGAGGCTCGCCTCACCTGAGGAGGCGGCGTTGCAGATGGAGAGGCTGAGATATCTACGCTCGCTCTTGTGCGACCTCGGCGCCGATAAGCGTGAGCTGCTTGCTATGCGATTCGCCGGCGGTCTGACATCACGCGAAATCGCAGCAGTGATGGGAAAGAGCGAAGCGGCCATCAAGAAGCAACTCGCCCGAATCATTCACAGCCTAAAGGAGCGATACCGTGAGAGCTAATCAAGCCGCCGATGCACTGCTCAGCGAAGAAGCTGATGCAGTCACAACCCGTCTTATCAGAGACCTGGGCGATCTATATCGAAGCAGCAGCGCGCCCGTTGGCCTGAGGCACTCTTTGGACACGGCTCTCGCAGAGATCGCTCACTCGGGGATCCATTCGGTCTCACCACACGCGAGGCGCTCACGGTTCGGCATCAAGGCGAGCGCGCTAATGGTCGTCACCGCGGCGGCCTTGGTCGTTGGTGTTGTCGGCTACGCAGTTGCGCCCGCCATTCAGCAGCTCCTTGCGACTGAACGTGGTGTCGCAACTCTTCCGATGCAAGCGATCGCACAAAGCCAAACATCCAACGGGGTGACGGTCAGGCTGGATCGCGCCTACGCCGATGCGAATCGAATTATTGTGGCCTACACCATTCAGGTTCCTGCCGGTTTCAATAACTCGACGAGCGGCATCGACGGGAAGATCGCCCTGACTGATGGGCAAGGTGCGGCCTTCCCGATCATTGAGGGTCAAGGCGTCAACGGTGACACGCCGCACAGCAGTGCAGGGCTCATGTCGTTTGATGCCGAGTCACTCGCAGCAGGAACCACGCATGTTGACTTGCGGCTGAACTTTCCCGACGTGCGCGCAAAGTCCGAGCAGCAAGGTGCGAGTGACTTGGTGGCTGGCGCCTTCACGTTCAACTTCACGCTGCCGGTGCAAGCTGGGCGGTTGGTTACCGTCAGCAAGACCGTCGTTGCGAATGCAGTCCCTGTCACCGTCGACCGGATCGTTGTGACCCAATCCGAGACGCGTGTGTACATGCGATTCCCGGCGAGCGCTGGAATTGGCGCCAGTGACTGGAACGCAGACGTCCATATCTCGGGCGCGGGCTGGGATTCGCGGCAGCTACCGGCCGGATTCTCGGGCGAGATTACTCTTGGCTCGATGTTCATGAATAGCAGCGGCGAACACATCAGTACGTTCTCCGGCGACTACCGCAGCCGGCACGGCGAATGGACTGTTACCGTCGACTCGCTCTTTGGAGTAGACACAACGACGCCCTCAAGTGGAAGCGATCAGCCGAAGCAGGCGCGGGTTGCAGGCCCGTGGACATTCATGGTCTCGGTTCCGTAGCGACGACTAAGATCGTCGGGCCGCGGCCCGGGCGAGATGGCGAGTTCCGGGCCGCCATCTCAGCCTGCTGATCGGGCCGGCGGCCGGGGGACGAGACGGGGTCCGCCTAGTCAGGCTGCGGCGGTCGAGGAAGGGTCAGATCAATGGCGAGAAGACGTGGATCGGCTCGCAGCGCAGCGACTTCAAGGTGGGCGCCTCCCGTCTGCAGCGCGATGCTGCTCGCAGATAACATCGGTACGGCGCACTCGCTTTCCGCGAGCCGATACGGACTCAATGAACAAGAGCGCCATCAGCGGATGTCGGTTGACACCATTTCGACACCAATGCCGCCAAACCTTGCCAACTTTCCGGTACTTTGGCCAATGCTTAAGCAGTGTCCGCCAACTCGCCGGGACCTTGGCCAACCCCGCGAAACCGGTGGTTGTGCATATTGAAAACCGTTATTGGTGCAAGCCAATCGGGGGTTCAAATCCCTCCCCCTCCGCCAATTCCAAGTTTTGGGAGCCGGTCTCGGAGGGTGTGTCGGGACGGGGTTCATTCGGCGATCGCCTGGCCAAGGAGAACGCCGTGACGAAGGCTGTCAGGACCGCCACGATTTCAGTGGCCATAACACGATCGAGGAACCAGAGCGCCACGGCCGCGATAACGAGAATGGCAACCGTCCAGGCGGTCGCCACGTTTCTAAGCCGACCGCCGTTCGATTCCATGGAAGGTGCAGGGGCGCTGGGATCCCTGTCCAGCTGCTCGCGAAGCTCGGCCGCGTCCAGATGCCTGTGGTACTCCGCCAAAGTGTGATCCGCCTCGGCGCCGACGTCGCGCGGCCTGTTGTAACCCATCTCAGCCTCAGTGTAGGTCCGAAAATCCCAAGTTCGGCGGGAACACCAGCACCGGGGGGCGTCATCATGATCTGGTCGCTAAGTTCGCCGTGAATGGACCGGCGAACCAGCGGAAAAGCGATGGCTGAATCGAGCGAGATCTCCCCGGACGAGGCGGTAATCCAGAACTTCACCGATGGCGCGGGGCGCCTCCACAGCATTCCGGTTCAGCGAAAAAAGAGGCTGGCGGTGCTGCGCTGGCTCGTCGAGGATTTTCAGCCCGGACGCCTCTACGAGGAATCGGAGGTGAACCGCTTCATCGGGCGCCGCCACCCGGACTTCGCGGCGCTGCGGCGGCATCTCGTCGACGAGGAGCTCATGCAGAGGCGTCGGGGCGTGTACTGGCGCACCGGCAGCATGGCCAACGTCGGCTGGGATCCTCCGATCTGGCCCGAGCCCGACTAGGAGCAATGTGCATGCCGGTCGGCTCCTGAAGCGATCGGACGCCGGCGCGACAGGCTGCCACGGCAACCAGTGACGCGAGCGCAAGCGCACTGTCTCGCATAGTGCCGGCGTCCAAAAAGGGATCCGTAAGAAGGCGGATGCGCGATGTTTAGGCGTCCATGCACTTCGCGCTTGCCGCCATCATCTTCCTGGCCAGCGTCATCGCCATCATCGTCCGGCCGCGACGCCTGGGCGAGGCCTGGTCGGCGGGCGCCGGCGCCGTGCTCATGGTGCTGGCGGGTGCGCTCAGCCTTCAGTCGGCGGTCCAGGCCATCTCTGCCGAATGGAACCTCTTCCTTTTCTTCCTCGGCCTGATGCTCACCGCGGCCGTTGCCGACATGGCCGGATTCTTCGATTGGGCGGCGGGGCTGGCGGTTGCGGCTGCGGGTGGGAGCGGCCGCCGCCTGCTCCTCAACGTCCTTGCGCTTGGAGCGCTAGTCACCACGTTCCTGTCGAACGACGCGGCGGCGGTGATCCTCACGCCGGTCGTCTACACGGTGGCGACCCGCCTGCGCGTCCGGGTCATGCCCTACCTGTTCGCCGTCAGCTTCATCGCCAACGCGGCGTCGATGACGCTACCAATCTCAAACCCGATCAACGTCCTGACCGGCGACAGGCTTCGAGCACCTCTCGCCGTGTACGAGGGACATCTTCTGCTCGCATCGCTCGCCTCGGTCGCGATCACGATCGCGGTCTTCATGGCGCTCTTCTGGCGGACGACGGCGACCCGGTTCGCGGGCTTCGCGGCCGAGTCTGCCGGAATACGCGACGCACGATTCTTCCGTGCGGTGCTGGCGGGCATGTGCTTGCTCGCCCTCGCCTACATCGCAGGCTCCGCCATGCTGTTGCCGCTTGGCGTGATCGCGATCACGGGCGCATCCATGCTCCTTGCGATGGCCGCGGCGATGCGGCGGCTCTCCACCGAGCACATACGCGCCCACGTGAGCCCGACCCTGTTTGTCTATATCGCCGCGCTGTTCGTCCTCGTCCGAGGGGTGCAGGACGCCGGCATCACGACAGCTCTGATCTCCGGCGTCGTCAGCGTCGCGGCCACGTCGGCGACCGCCGTGGCCAGCGGGCTTGCGGGCAGCGCGGTCGCGTGCAACGCTCTCAACAACCTGCCCGGCATCCTCGTCTTCCTTTCCGGCGCGCAGACCGGCGGAGTTCCGCCCGCGCTCAGGGAGCCATTCCTCTTCGGCGCGCTGGCCGGAGCCGACCTCGGTCCGAACCTCACCCCGGTCGGCGCCCTGTCGACCATGCTCTGGCTCGTGATCGTGCGCCGGAGGGGCCTCGAGGTGTCGGCGTGGGACTTCCTGAGAATCGGCGCCATCGTCGCTCCGCTCACGCTCGTCGCGGCCGGCGTCCTGATCGCCTTGAGCTTCCGGTGAGCGGAGAATTCTGACGACGATGCGCATCGGGCTGCTGGTCGACGGGCTGCACGACCGCGAGGCCATCGACAGGCTCTCGAACCTGACCAACCTGGCCGGGGCCGAGATCCTGCTCGTCTATGTGCACGGCCACGGAGCTCGAGGTGGGTTCGACCTGATACGTCGTCGGCCGGGAGGCCACGGGTTGCCCCCGCAGCGTGAGCACGAGCTGGCCGAGGCGGAAGTCCGTCGCGGCGCCGAGGCGCTGGCCGACGCAGCGCGACATGCCGCGTCCTTGAACGTGACGGTGAGGACTGTCGAGCTGACGGGTGAACCGGGTCGCGAGGTCTGCGAGCTGGCGGGGCGCGAACGCCTGGACCTGGTCGTCGTCCGCGGCGCGGGGCGAGACGCGCCGCCACTGGGGCCGCGTTCGGTCGGACCGGCGGCCCGTTTCATCACCGACCACTGTCCCTGCCCGGTGCTGGTCCTCCGCGGCGACGTCTGAGCGCCGGACTCGTTACGCCCGCCGCGTGGCGATCGTTGGCTCGGCAAAGGAGATCGCACAATGCCTTCAACGATTCGCCTGGTCGGTGTCACGGCGGCCGTCGCCCTCGTCTGTTCGATATCCGTCGCCCTTGTCGTCGCCCTCGCTTACAGGCCGCCGGCCACGCTTCTCGCCAATCCAGCCGCCAGCACCTCGGGCACGATCGACCACGCCATCCTCACCACTGGCGATGGCACGGTTTCGGTGAAGCCCGACCTGGCGACGGTTTCGGCGGGAATCAGCTCGCAGCAGTCGAGCGCGTCGGCGGCCCAGTCGGACCTCGCTCGCAAAGCGGCGCAGCTCATCACCAGGGTAAAGGCGCTGGGCGTCGCCGACAGGGACCTGAGCGCAAGCGGTTACTGGGTCGGCCCGGTGTACGGACCCAATGGCGAATCGATCACCGCCTACCGTGCGAGCGAGCAGCTGGTGATCAAGTGGCACAGCGTCGACTCGGTGGGGAAGACACTCGACGCCATCGTCCAGGAAGGCGGCGCGACGAACATCTCGGTCGGGTTCGGACTTGCCGACCCAAAGCCCGCAGAAGCGCAGGCGCGTGCGCAGGCGATCGCGGACGCGAGGTCAAAGGCGCAGGCCATGGCGTCGGCCGCGGGAGTGTCGCTGGGGCAAGTCATCCAGGTGAGCGACCTGTCAGCGGCGACCCGGCCGCCCTACCCGCTCGCCTACGCCGGAGCGTCGACCGCCGACGTGCCTACGCAGGTGCCCGTCGGCCAGGCCGACGTCCAGGTCACCGTCGAGGTCGATTTCGCGATCGCCTGACGCTACACGGCTGTGAATAGAGTCATGGCTCCGCTCACGAGCAAGACCACGCTCCAGCCGAGGTCGAGGTTGAACCAGCCGCGACGAAGGATGCCGAGTCCGACCTTTTCGTAAACGGCGACCGATATGACGGCCATGACCGCGAGCATCGCCGCGACATGAAGCGTGGCGGCGGCAGCCGCCTGGACGGAGATCTCTCGAAGATTGTGATAGGCGGCGTAGGTCGGCAGGCCGAGCAGCACGGGGGCGAGCATCAGCCCGGCCCCGTGTGCAGAGGACATAAGGAAGGACCACCCGGCAAGGCCACTGAACCCGACGCGCATTCCGAAACCGCCGGGGTGCGAGCGAGGCTTCGCAAGTTTGAAGAGTCCGAACCCGATTAGAACGAGAGCTGCCAGCAGACGAACGAACGTGGGCGGCACGAACTGCTCGGTGAGCGACACGGCGATGACGACGATGACGATCGACGCTTCGTGGCCGAGCGCGATCGGAACTAGCGATGTCACCACTGCACGGCGGCTTTTCTCCTGCAGTCCGCGTGCCACCGCAAAGAGCCAGCCCATGCCCGGGTTCACGCCGTGGTAGGCCCCGAGCAGCACGAGTGCCGCCCAGGGCCAAAGGGGTGTCGTCACGAGTAGCAGTACGAGTCGGACGACGCGTCGCCGCCCTCGAGGTGGATCTGGTGCGCGCGCTGTTGGAACGTCGTGAAAAATCCGCCGTCGAGACTGAGGCCCCCTTCGTCAGCGGCGTTGATCACGGTCGCCCAGCTCTGGATGCCGTCGGGATAGAACTGTTCATCCCAGCTGGCGTAAAGCGAGTTGCTGAGATATGCACGGCGCCCGTCTCGGCTCAACTCGACCATCTGCGGTCCGCCGTTCAGCGGTCCGCTTTTGGGATGGGCGGCCCTGCGAACGATGCCACCGAGGTGCAAACTGCCGGTCTTCTCGGGCTTGAATGGGTCGCTCACGTCGAATTGCAGGAACTCGCCGGTCCCCCAGGCGGACACGTAGAGCCACTTGTCGTCGAGCGACAGATTTATGTCAGTGACCAGGGGCGGCACGGCTTTGAACCCCTTGAGGAGCGGAGGCAGGTCGTCGGCATCCGCCGGCTCGGCGGGGATCTCGATGACCTTTTTCACCTTGTACGTCGAGCCGTCCAGGTACCAGGTCCAGATCGACGCGCTCAGGTCTTTGAGGCTTGTTACGACGCCAACGAAGCCGTAAGCGTTGCTCGGGTCGTGAGCAGGCCGCAACTCCAGCACCATCTGGTTTTCTTTGCCGAGGTCGATCTCCTGCCGGTGCCGGCGCTTGGGCAAGTCCCAGATGTGCAGCTTGTGGCCGTACTCGCCCGCAAGCAGGATGTCGGGGTTGACGCCGTTTTCCACCATGTTCGGCGTGCCCCATTCGCTTGTGATCGCGGTGTCGTAGCCGAGGTGCCACCAGAAGTCATAGGCGAGACGCTGCGGGCCGCGGTCGAGCTCCCAGCGTCCCTTCACGGCAAACGTGTCGTGGTCGATTACGAAGACACCGCCTGGCGCGTCGCCCTCCGGATTACCCAGAGCGCTCACGTAGATCCCATCCGGGCCGCAGTGGATTGTGTGTGGCCGGCTGTAGCCGGCGCGCTCGGCGATTTCCTCAGCCTCGATCGTGTGCACGAGCTTCGGCCGCTTTGGGTCGGGTTTGACGTCGAAGACGTAGATGCGAGAAGAGCGAAGACCCGGCACGAGGAGGTAGCGCCGCTCGAGATGAGGGTGGGCCGCGTAGGGGCAAAGCGCCGAGCTGCAAACGTTCCAGCCGAAATGATGAAACTCGTCTCCTGTGTGGGGTGCCTCGACGCGCCCTACCTGCTGCCCGTAGGCCCGAGACGTCGGGTCGACGTCAAGCGTCACCAAGGCGTCGGGGCTGTTGCGCGTCGGGTCGAACGTAACCATGTAGGCGAGCGTTTCGACCGGCGCCCGCATGGCAAGGCGGGCCGACGGATAAAAGGACTTGTCTGGTCGGATCAGGGTGGTTGCCAACTTGCTTCTCCTTTCAGTCGCCCGCGCGGGCGGATATCAGGGATGAAAGGGCAGGTCGCCTGTGGTCCGGGTCTGCGCCCGGGGGCTAGCGACCTAGCAGGTACAAAAGCAGTGGGGCGCTTCGATCAGCCGATGAGCAGGGAATCGCAGGTC